>ERZ650303.28-NODE-28-length-36165-cov-14.178067_pt1 | contig 36165 bp, 32 predicted proteins | sample MGYA00376239_ERZ650303 | MGnify/ENA primary metagenome ERZ650303 (study PRJEB26733, sample SAMN07839262) | wastewater metagenome | biome: small river; feature: stream; material: water | place: USA: North Carolina | collected 2016-04-05 ... | reverse complement strand
TCCTCATCCCCGGTCATCAAGTAGCACTCCATCACCTCATCGCGCAAGGTGATGCGCTCTTCAAACTCTTGAAGTGCCTGACGGCTTTGTTGCTTGAGGCTGATCGAGATAAACACGTTCAGATGCAACCCTAAATGCTTGGCTTCAAGCAAGGCCACGTATTGCCGGATCAAGCCCCGTTCCTCCAACGCCCGTACACGGGCTAAGCAAGGAGAGGGCGATAAATGAACCCGACGGGCTAGCTCGACGTTGGACAGACTGGCATCGGCCTGAAGTTCATCAAGAATCTTCAAATCGATGGCGTCAAAGTTTTTTGTGCTTTGATTCATTGTTTATTCAAAATTAAATGTCATATAAATTCGAATAATGCATGAATTCAACATCAACTGCCATGGCGTATTCCCTACAGTCGTTGTATCAAGAGACATTTGGAATGAACAACATGACAGCCCCGCACAATTCCGTACCAGCCGCAGAAGCAGACAGCGATCCATCAGAAACGCAAGAGTGGCGTGACGCCTTGCTGTCGCTTGCTGTAGCCGAGGGGCCCGTGCGAGTCCGACACATTCTTGATGAGTTGGTTCGTTTGGCCCGCACACAAGGCATCGGTTGGCAACCTGAACTGAACACGCCTTACATCAACACCATTGGTGTTGAGGCACAACCGGCGTTCCCGGGCGATCTGGCTGTGGAAGAACGTCTGGCTTCACTCATGCGCTGGAACGCGTTGGCGATGGTGGTGCGCGCCAACCAAGCCTACGGTGAACTCGGGGGGCATATCGCCAGTTACGCCAGCGCTGCTGATTTGTTTGAGATGGGGTTCAACCATTTCTTTCACGCACGTAATGAAACACACCGCGGTGATTTGGTGTTCTTCCAACCTCACAGCGCACCCGGCGTGTATGCCCGCGCATTTCTTGAAGGCCGTTTGAGCGAAACGGACTTGCTGCATTACCGCCAAGAGATCACCGCACCCGCCAGCGGCGCACGTGGCCTCTCCAGCTACCCGCATCCTTGGTTGATGCCCGATTTTTGGCAGTTCCCCACCGGCTCGATGGGCATCGGCCCGATCAGCTCCATCTATCACGCGCGCTTCATGCGCTATCTGACGCATCGCGAATTGCTGGACTGTGGCACCCGCAAAGTCTGGGGCGTCTTTGGCGATGGCGAGATGGACGAACCCGAGAGCATGAGCGCGCTCACGCTGGCCGCTCGCGAAAAGCTCGACAACCTGGTGTGGGTGGTCAACTGCAATCTGCAGCGTTTGGATGGCCCTGTGCGTGGCAACGGCCGCATCATTGACGAGTTGGAAAAACTCTTTGCAGGCGCGGGCTGGAATGTCATCAAGTTGGTCTGGGGCAGCGACTGGGATGGTTTGTTTGCCCGCGACACGACCGGTGCTTTGGCGCGTGCGTTTGCGCAAACTGTGGATGGTCAGATGCAAACCTTCGCCGCCAAGGACGGTCGCTTCAACCGCGATAACTTCTTTGGCCAGAACGAGGAACTCGCCCGCTTGGTAGAGGGTATGACGGATGAACAGATTGACAACCTCAAACGGGGCGGTCACGACTTGGTCAAGATTCACGCGGCTTACGCTGCGGCTGCGGCCCATACTGGGCAGCCGACCGTGATCTTGGCGCAGACCAAAAAAGGCTATGGCATGGGGTCGGCCGGGCAAGGCAAGATGACCACCCACAGCCAAAAGAAATTCGATGAGACCGACTTGATCGAGTTCCGCAACCGATTCAACCTTCCTCTGAGCGATGAACAAGCCAAGGGCTTGGAGTTTTTCAAACCCGCAGAAGACAGCTCGGAGATGCGCTACCTGCGTGAGCACCGCGCCGCATTGGGCGGGGCCATGCCCAAGCGCGAAACCACTTGCGACGTGGTACCTGTGCCCGCGATGGATAGCTACGCGCAATTCGCCCTCAAGGCGGATGGCAAAGAGATGAGCACCACCATGGCCTTTGTTCGCATGCTCGGCACCTTGCTGAAAGACCCCACATTAGGCCCACGCATCGTGCCCATCGTCGCTGACGAGGCGCGCACTTTTGGCATGGCCAATTTGTTCAAACAAGTTGGTATTTACAGCAGCGTCGGCCAGCGCTATGCGCCTGAAGACATCGGCTCTGTGCTCTCGTACCGCGAAGCTTTAGAGGGACAAATTTTGGAAGAAGGCATCAGCGAAGCCGGTGCGATTGCCAGTTGGACGGCAGCGGCCACCAGCTATAGCGTGCACGGCATGGCCATGCTGCCGTTCTACATTTACTACTCCATGTTCGGTTTCCAACGCGTGGGCGACGCGATTTGGGCCGCTGCTGATCAGCGAGCCAGAGGCTTCTTGCTGGGGGCTACGTCAGGCCGGACCACCTTGGCCGGCGAGGGGCTGCAACACCAAGATGGCAGCAGCCATCTTGTGGCCGCCACCATTCCCAACTGCAAGGCCTACGACCCGGCCTTTGCAGGTGAACTGGCAGTGATCATTGACGCGGGCATGCGTGAGATGCTGGTGGAGCAACAAGACGTGTTCTATTACGTCACGCTCATGAACGAAAACTATGCCAACCCCGATTTGCCAGAAGGCGCCGCTGAAGGTGTGTTGCGCGGGGGCTACCACTTTGGCAGCTATGGCCCTACGGAGGGGCCACGTGTGACCTTGCTGGGCTCGGGCGCCATCTTCACGGAAGTTGTTCAGGCCGCTCAGAAGCTGGCTGAACAAGGCATAGGGGCGAATGTTTATAGCATCACCAGTTGGAGTGAGCTGGCCCGCGATGGCATGGCGCACGAAAGCGATGGCGATACCCCTTACTTGGCCCAACTTCTCAGCAGCAGTTCAGGCCCCATCGTGGCTGCGACCGACTACGTGCGCGCAGTGCCTGAGAGCGTTCGCGCTTATGTGCCTGCAGGTCGCACATACCGCACGCTGGGGACGGATGGTTTTGGTCGCAGTGACACGCGTGCGGTGTTGCGTTCGTTTTTTAATGTCGATGCTGAAAGCATCCTGGCTCGCGCCTTGGTTGAGTTGGGCGTTAATGAATGAACCAGTCGCTGATCACGGTCGAATCTGACAACGCCTGGTTGTGCCGCCGTTCCTTGCGCAAGCGTAGCTTGTTTCAAGCCAAAACAGCGGCCAGATCCACTTCGTCCACCTGTTCGGGCTTCATGTGTTGTTCGGCGTACTTTCGATAAGCGCCACTGCGTAAGAACAGGGCAAACAGATCGGCATCGATGTGGTGCTCATCCCGCATCTTGCCCATCACTTGGATTGCCATCGACAACTTCATGCCCTTTTTGTAAGGGCGGTCGGTTGCGGTCAAGGCTTCGAAAATGTCAGCGATTGCCAGCATCCTAGCCTGCGGCGTAAGTTGCGAGGCGATCAAACCCTTGGGGTAACCCGACCCGTCCAATTTCTCGTGGTGTGCTGCGGCAATAGAGGGCACATGTTGTAAACGGCGTGGGAAAGGCAACTCGCTCAGCATGATTTCCGTCTGCACAATGTGATCGTTGATTTTGTAGCGCTCTTCTTCGGTGAGCGTTCCTTTTCGAATGCTGAGGTTATACAACTCGCCGTGGTTGTACAAGAGCTCTGGGACCTTCATGCGAAAGCCCCAACTGTTGTCGGTGGGAATGGTGTCGTGGGCACTGCGCTCAATTCGGTGTTCCATGCGGTCTGTCAGCACCGACTCCATTGCCGGTGTCATGGCTGGCGCTCCAGTGCTCAGGCGGTCTTTTTCTTCTTGCGATAGCCCCAATCGGTTGTCGATGCTGCGCAACCAAGTCCGTTGAGCGATTCGGCCTAACGCTTGGAGCTTGTCTTCGGACAGCATTTCCGAACCCTCATTGCAATGGGCCACCATCGCGTAATCCGAGTCGATCTCATGCCATTCGGATTCGAGCTGGTGCTGAGATTCGGATGTGTTCGCTCCCGCCAACACACGCTCCAAATGCCGTATCTGCGCATCGCGCTTGAGTACCTCAAAACGTGTCCGAACTTCGTGAATTCGGTTGTAGATGGTTTCAAGCTTGGTCGCCTTATCCACCACGTATTCGGGCGTTGTGACCTTGCCGCAATCGTGCAGCCACGCCGCGATGCGTAAGGTCTCCCATTCGTCTTCCGACATGCCAAATGTTTTATATGGCCCGTCGTTGGCGTCGCAAGCGGCGCGCGCTAGCATCTTCACCAATTCGGGAACCCTGGCGCAATGCCCCCCGGTGTAAGGACTTTTGGCATCAATGGCTGCTGCTACGAGCCTGATGAAAGACTCAAACAAGTCTTTCTGTTCCTTGATCATCGCCTGTGCCTCCAGCGATACCGCCGCCGTGCCAGAGAAGGCATCCACAAAAGAGATCAGGTCCTTTTCGCTGGGCTTGGACGAGATCAAGACCATCGCCCCTGTCAGTTCAAGACGGCGGTTCAAGAGGGGGACTGCCAGCATGTGCATGGCCCCGCCGTCGTACACGGCGTCGGTTAACCCCAACGCCACCACATCCGCTTTAGACAACGGGGCTGCCAATACTTGGCCTTCAAGCAGCGCTTGCTCAAGCAAAGAGCGTGCAGATTCTGGCGTGGCTGCTTTTGTAACAGCCGCATGATCCAACACAGGGAGGCGGCATAGCTGATCCAGCTCTTGTCGGTTCAAACTTTGCCCCTCACGACCAAGAGCACAAATGGGTACTAGCCCAGCCAGATCGTTCAAGTACAAGATGCCGGACGATGCCTCAGTGACGGCGACTGTTTCACCGAGTAACTTGGGCAGCAGATGGTCGAAGTTTTTTTCAGCAGAAATGGCCTCGCTCAGCGCCAAGAACTGTTGAATGGTGTGTTTCATTTTGGCGATCGTTCCGGCCAGCCGATTGACCTCCAAGATGCGCGACTGCACGTTCAACGGGCGCTCGAATTCAAATTGCCGAATCGCGTCGGTTTCTTTGGTGAGCTTGATCAGTGGCTGCGAGATGCTGCCGGCCATCCACCAGGTGATGGGGATAGACAGCAAGAAGATCAATAAAGTCACAATTGCTGCGATGCGAATTTGCGCATACGCGCCTGCCAACAGTTCGTGCTGCGGCACGGCAATCACCAACAGCAAACCCTCCGCGCCTTCCACGTTCAATTTGTTGACAGCTACTTGCCACGTTTCTGAGGCTGTATCCAATGTTCGTCGCAACCAGCCCGAGCTGGGTAACTGTTGGAGGTCTATCTCATGAAAAATCTGCTTGAGAACAGGGACGCCGAAAGTGTCCAGCGTCGCTAGGTGGGCGCTGTCATCATCCTTGGAAATGTGCACCAAGCTAGCCGTGTCCTCATGCGCGAACATGGTGCCACCGTCATTTACCAGCGCCAGTTGTGATCCGGGTGAGATTTTTTGTTTGCCCAAACTGGTGTTGATCGTTTGCAGCTGAATGTCTGCCCCCATCACGACACCGGTCCGTTTGGCTGACAGCGCCATCGTGATGCCCACCTGCTGATCAGAAAAGAACAAATAGGGGCTTGTCAGCACCGTATGTTCAACGTCCGAGGCTTTTTGGTACCACCCCCTTTGGCGCGGGTCGTAGGATTTGGGGTAGTCGGGTTTGGCCACGCTGTCGAGTACGCGCAGCTGTGGATCTAGGTATAGGTAAAGACCATTGGCGGCCACGCCTTGTTCAATGCTTTGAACCACATACGCCGTGTTGACGGGGGCTTTGAGCCTCAACCGTTCAGATTCACTTTGAACATGCCGGGCCATGAAGAAATCTCCGTTGGCATAACCTACGTACACCGAAGCCAGTACAGAGTTTCGATCCAGCAAATTCCGAATCAGAACTAAGCGCTCCATCCGCTCTTGCAGATTTTGTGCATGGGCCAACTTATCCAGCGCAAGCACGTTGAGCACCGTGTCCACGGGGCGCAGGATCTTCTGTAGCTCACCCGTCGTTTCTCGGCTGATGCGCTCTGCCAAGTCATCTGCCATGCTGTTGATCAGATCCCGCGAGGCCGCGTAGCCGATGCTCATCAATAGTCCACCGACGATCAAGATCAAAGCCAAGAACAGCGTTGAGATGTGTATGTGCAGGGGGTACTGCTTAGGCTTAGGGCTATCGTTCATTTCACCACACCAGTTTCTTTTACCTGTCGGTAAATGTTTGAGTACAGCCATCAGAAGCCCGTACCGACCCCGCTATTGGGGATGTGTACATGCACGATTTTGATCATAACGTCTCAGGTCATGCTCGGTTTGCTGCGGAGCATTGAGCCAGTCATGAAAAAATTCGAACCGACTCTTCGGGTACTCAATAAACAGCCTCTTTATCCAAGCTGTCTCCGCTGACCGAGAAACGCCTGAATGTCTATAAACAGAGCCTCGAATTCGGCCGCAGGGATGTCTTCGTAATCATGCGTGGCGTCAATCGGTCTCAATGTAATGGCTGGCGAAAGTGTGTAGCAAGATGTAGATTTTTTGCTCCCGTATTCATCTTGATTCCCTTGAACAATCAGAAACGGTTTCTTCACATGTTTTAAATGGCGAGTTCTACGTGGTTCTTCTCGGTTGAGTGGATGTTTGAACGGGTATCCAAAGCAGATGTGGCCGTTGACTTTTTCAAGATGTTCCACCCGTGAGCCAGCAATCCCTCCAGCAGAATGGGTAAGTAGAGTGATGTTTTTGTCTTCTAGCTTTCGGATAAAGCCTATAAGTTCTCGCGTGGATGTGTGGTGTCGCTCTTGGGCTCTGTAAAAGTAATAAGCCCATCGATTCGGATAACAAAGCAAAAGTGCGGCCTTGATCATCCTTCGCGCCAGTTTGCTTAAAAAATAATCCTTTTCGCATGAAAATGAAATGCGCTGCATCAGCATTTGGAAACGTTCTTCGAGCAGGGCGCCAGTTGCAGTTGTCTTGCTTTCGTAAAAACGAACAGGCACACCAGCTTCATTCAATTTCTCGATCAGGGATGCGATGCCACGCGACTTTTTGTTTCGGTTGTTGCGCCCGATAACGAGCAGTGTGCCCCCTTTAGTCATAGAAATTTTCGGAGCATGTTGCTGCGGTAGTTGAGTGGCAATGCGCGGTACGGAAGCTTGGACAACCTGCTTCGCCCCTACCCAAGCTCTCAAGGCCGAGAGAGTCGGTTGTTTTCAACCCGAACGGTGTCACCCACCTGATAGCCCGGATGGCTGGCGAATTCAAAATTCGACGTGTTGCCATTGGGCATTTTGACGGTGACGGTCCATACCTTGTGGGTATTGGTGCGTTTTTCGATTTCTTTGCCAGCGTACGCGCCACCTGCGGCGCCTGCTGCGGTGGCCAAGTCCTTGCCAAAACCACCGCCCAATTGATGGCCCAGCACCGCTCCCAGTACACCCCCCGTGATCATGCCTACGGCGCTACCTTCGCCTGCCTTTTCGGTCTGGCTCACCGCAATGACCTTTGCGCAATCTGGGCAACTGGCCGCTGTCGTGCCGCCAGATGCGTGACTGCCCATGCGCGCTTTGGCACTGGCCATGGCGCTGTCGTATTCGGCCTTGGCATCGCGTTTGCACTGCATGCGGCTGGCAGCGGTCGGTTCTGTGGTGCAGAGCTGTTGATCCTCCTTGTATCGCGCCGTGGCCTGCTTGCTGTCGGCGGCGTACTGCGTTTGCGATACAGAAGCGGTCTGGGCATGCGCCCATCCCGCAGTGAAAACTCCCATGATGAGAGTGAGCGCGACCTGATAAGTACGGAATGATTTGTACATGATTCGCCCTTCAATGCGTTGAGGAAACCAACGTGACTTCATTTGGAAATGAGTCATGCATGGATGTAATGGAAACCATAATTCATGGTTCGTCAACCCCTTGCCCTAGCGCTTCAGAGCGTCTAGAGTGAGCGCCCCGTTTACAAGGTCAGGGCAAGCCACAACGTGCATCCTGTGCGGGATGGTGTGGTGCTTGTCGTCGTCATGCCATCACTGGGATGCCTATTAGTTTCTCAAGTTCGGCGTGCGTCAAACCGTTGACGGTATCGATCAGCTTCAGCCCCTTGGGTGTGCACTCGAGGGTCGCAAGGTCGGTGTAAATACGTTTCACACAACCAATTCCCGTGAGGGGATAAGAGCAACTTTGAACGACTTTGCTGACGCCCGTTTTGGTCAGCAAATCCATCATGACCCAAGTTTGCTTGGCACCGATGGCCAAATCCATGGCACCTCCGACGGCGGGGATAGAGCCTGGCTCACCCGTGCTCCAGTTGGCCAAGTCTCCTGTGGCCGACACTTGAAATGCGCCCAACACGCAAATATCCAAGTGACCGCCACGCATCATGGCGAAGCTGTCTGCGTGGTGAAAAAATGCACCGCCTGCGCGCAGCGTGACCGGCTGTTTACCCGCGTTGATCAGGTCGTAGTCTTCTTGCGCCGTCGCAGGGGCAGGGCCCATGCCCAAGATGCCGTTTTCGCTGTGCAACACCACTTCGATGTGCGCAGGAATGTGGTTGGCCACCAGCGTGGGTTGGCCAATGCCCAGATTGACATAGGCGCCATCAAAAATGTCTTGCGCCACCCGTTGTGCCAACTCATCTTTGCTGCGCTTGGTATACATGTTCTTCCTTTGTGGCTCAGGCGGATTTAAAACCACCCGCTTGGGTGGCGATGTGATCGATTTTCACAACCTTGGAAACATAGATGCCAGGCGTGACGATGGCCTCAGGGTCTAGCTCACCCAACTCTGCAATGTGGTGCACCGTGGCCACTGTGACCTTGGCCGCCGTCGCCATGACGGGGCCAAAGTTGCGTGCTGCTTTGCGATAAGTCAGGTTGCCCCAGCGATCTCCGACCTCTGCCTTGATCAGCGCCAAATCTCCGTAAATTGGATATTCCAGCACATGGTCTTTGCCATTGATGCGACGCGTTTCCTTAGGGCTGCCATCTGCGTGCTTCGCTAAGTCAGTGCCAAAGCCCGTTGGCGTGAAAAACGCGCCTACGCCTGCCCCTGCAGCACGTAAACGCTCAGTTAAATTACCTTGCGGGACCAACTCCAGTTCAATTCTTCCGTTGCGATACAGCTCATCAAACACAAACGAATCGGCTTGACGTGGGAAGGAGCAAATGATTTTTCTCACGCGCCCAGTCTTGAGCAAGGCTGCCAATCCTGTATCGCCATTGCCCGCGTTGTTGTTGACGATAGTGAGTTCGCGCGCACCTTGCGCGATGAGCCCGTCAATCAGCTCATTGGGAATTCCAGCGGTACCAAAACCGCCAATGAGGACCGTGGCGCCATCTTGCACATTCGCTAGCGCTTGCGCGATGTTGGGGGAGATTTTGTTGATCATCCGTCGTCCAGTAGGTTGGGTTCAAAAACGATACAGTTTGGCAGGGTTGGTGACCAACACTTGATGCTGCAGACCGGGTGTGTGCAGCCATTGCACACGTTCGTCACAAAGTTGATCTGGAGTAATGGCACGGTACCTGCTGACCGAGTGGCGGTGCATGCCCGGCTCACGGTTGGTGTGGGGCCAGTCGCTGCCCCAAAGCAAACGCTCGGGCTGCGCTTGTAGCAATCGGTGTGCGATTCGTTGAAGATCACCGGTGCCCAATGCGGGCAAGCGATAGCTGGCGGACAGTTTGATGTAAACATGCCCCTCGGTGAGCAACTGAAGCATCGCGCGCTCAGCGGATGTGTGGGGTTCAGAGGGAGACCACAGTGCAAAGTGGTCTAGAACCACAGGTGTCGGCAATGTGCTGATCGTCAAAGCGCACGCGGCAACCATTTCAAAGGGGGCGTAAACCTGAATGTGCCATCCCAACGAAGCGATGCGTGCAGACCAATGTGTCAGCGCCGTTTGTAGGTGATGTGTCTTGTGATTGCCGGAGCTTTCAAAATTCAGCCGAATACCCCGTATGCCCCGAGTATCCAGTTGTTGCAAAGCGGAGGTGGTGATGTTGTCATCCAGCACCGCAATGCCTTTGGCTTTCTCGCCGAGTACCGACAGTGCATCGAGTAAACACTGGTTGTCTGTGCCATACACGCTGGGTTGCACGATCACGACCCGTCCCAAGGCCTGACGCGCTAAGTGTTTTTTTAAATCGTTGGTGCTTGCAGGCCCCGGGGTGTAATGCCGATCTAACACCATGGGGTACTGTGCTGTGTCGCCAATCACGTGTACATGCGTGTCGCATCCCCAGGTGCCCACATCGTGGGAGCTCACGGCTTGACTCATGCCTTCATCAACTGAGCAATGACTGCATCACCCGTGGCACGTGTGCCGAGCTTGCCACCCACATCACGCGTTGATTGACCGTGCGCCACACAATGTGCCACGGCATTTTCAATGCAGGTGGCTGCATGCGCAAATACATCACGCTTGCTGCGTTGCGAGTGCCAGCGCAGCAGCATGGCGGCAGACAATACCAGCGAAAACGGGTTGGCGATGTCTTGTCCGGCAATGTCTGGGGCGCAGCCATGTGCAGCTTGCCCCATCGCGTGGTGAGTGCCGGCATTCAGTGAGCCCCCCATTCCTAGGCTGCCAGACAATTCGGCAGTGAGGTCAGACAAGATATCGCCAAACATATTCGTGGTCACGATCACATCAAATCGTGCGGGGGCGCGCACCACATGCGCCATCATGGCGTCAACGATGAAGTCATCGACCTTCACGTTCGGGAAATCTTTCGCCACTTGATGGCAAGCCTCTAGAAAAATGCCATCGGTGATCTTGAGCACGTTATGTTTGTGCACCAATGTCAGATGTTGTTTGCGCTGCATGGCCAATTCAAAGGCGCTGCGCGCAATGCGCTCGCAACAGTCTCGGGTGATGCGTCGCATGGCAATGCCCACATCGGGGGTGACCAAAATTTCGCCATTCCCTGCGGCCATGTTGCGGTCGGTATAGAACCCTTCGGTGTTCTCACGCACCACGATCAAATCGAAATCTGAGGTGATCGTTTTCATGCCAGCATAGGTGCGTGCAGGACGAATATTGGCAAAGAGGTCGAGTTGTTTTCGGAAGAACATCGACGGATTGATTTCGCCTTTGGCCTCGTCTTTGAAATCATACGTGGCCGTGGGGCCCAGCATCAAGCCATCGGCCTGCTTGACTTTGTCAAGTAAAGCTTGTGTAACGGTGGCTCCGTGCTGCTTCAAGCTGTCATGGCCAGCGAGGTCGTGCTGCAAGTCGAGTTGAAGGTCGAACTTTTTCGAAACAGCTTGCAAAACTGCAACGGTGGCAGCCATGGTTTCAGGGCCAATTCCATCGCCAGGAAGTACAACAATTTTCATGGTTTATTGCTCAGCTTTCAGATTCGCGTCTTTGACCAGTTTTTCAAACTTGGAGGCTTCTGCTTTCACATACTCCGAAAATTCGGCGGGTGTATTTCTGGGAACGGACACATTGTCCGCATCCAGTCGTGACTTGATGTCAGGTGAGGCCAAGATGTTATTGACTTCTTTGTTCAAGCTGTCAATCACGGTCGCCGGTGTGCCCGCAGGCACGAATAACCCGCCCCATAAGGTATAGCTGAAACCAGGCAGCCCTGACTCGGCCACGGTTGGAGTTTGCGGCATGGATGTCATCCGCTGAGGGGTTGTGACGGCGAGTGCTTTGAGTTTGCCGCCTTTGATTTGTGGCATGGCGGCTGATGCGCTGCTGAAAAAAACATGCAAACGACCGGCCATCAAATCTGACATCAATGGGCCCACGCCCTTGTAGGGCACATGCACCATATTGAGTTTGGCGCCCAGTGTAAGCGCCACCGCGGCCAGATGGCCCGGTGTGCCTGCGCCCACCGAGCCGTAGCTGAACTCACCTTGTTTGACACGTGCTTGCTGAATAAATTCAGCAACCGTGTTGTAAGGAGCGTCAGCCGGAGCCAGCATCACCAAAGGGGCATTGCCAATCAGTACGACGGGTACCAGTTCTTTCATCGGGTCGTAGCCCATGTCTTTGATCAACAAGCGATTCACTGTGATTTCGCCAGTTTGACCCAGCAGCAAGGTATACCCATCGTTCTTTGCCTTGGCCGCAATGCGCGTGCCCACGGTGCCTGAGACGCCTGGTTTGTTGTCCACCACCACGGGTTGCTTGTAGGTGAGGCTGAGTTTTTCGCTGACCAAACGTGCAAAGGTATCACCTTGACCACCGGGTGCGTAGGCCACCACGATAGACACGGGTTTGTTGGGGTAGTCGTTTTCGGCTGCTTGAGACGCAGCCCCCCAAGTGACCAATACCAGGCTGGATAACAAACATGAGAGCTTCGTGCGCCAATTGCGTGTCATGACAATTTCCTTTGCAGTGGAGGGTGAACGGTTTCGAACAAGGTTCGCAACGTGTTGGTGAAATGGGGGCGACAAATATCACTCCACGCGCTGGCGCGCACAGCCAGCCAAGCGGGTGATGTCAAGACCTCTGCATGCGTGAGGTCATAGCAAGCCAATGACAACGGTGAGTGGTCTAGATTTAAGAAACGTTGTGCCAGCACTGTGCCGGGGACATCAGCCAATCCGGGCATATGCTCTTGGTCGTACCAGCGAAAAATTTCGTCTTGCCAACCCTCTTCAGGGTCTGTTTCGACAACGTAGTGCACGCTGGGGGAGGCATCGTGCTTTGCCCCTGGTCGGTGCATGGCGCATTGCAATCGCGATACATCCGCTTTGTGGCCAGAGAGCCTGTGCCAATTTTTTTCAGCAGTCACCACATCAGCGCTGGTCAGGTGTTGGGGATTTTCAAAATGCAGGTACACATGGTGCATAGGGCGATGGTTTTCTGCTTTGACAGTCGCCACCGATTGCAAGCGGATACCGCAAGAGAACTGGGGCTGCAATGTTTCTAGCCAAAGCACGTCAGTTCCAGGGGCAAACGACACAGACGACTTGAGCAACAGGCAGTGTGTGGTGTGTTCTTGCATGTCAGTGCCCAATGTGCAGTGCCACGAGCACACGCGAAACCATGTTGTAGGCGCCGATGGTGATGCACAAATCGAGCAACTCCTTACCCGCATAGTGCTGTGCAATTTGTGCAAACAACGCATCGGGCACATGAATGTCTTGGGTCATGGTGTCCGCCAACTGCAAAACAAGTTGTTCATGCGCAGTGAACAGCGATGAAATGACCGTCTCTTTGAGGGCTTGAATCTTCACATCGCTGACACCTGCTTGACGTGCGTGCGCGATGTGTGCCTCAAATTCATACGGTGCATCGTTCAGCACCGCCACACGTAAGATGATCAGCTCGCGCAAATCTGCCGGCAAACTGTTGTGCTGGCGGACCACACTCAACAACTCTTCCCAGCCTTGTGCCATCTTTGGGCTGTTGAGCAGGTGTTGGTACAGCGGGGTAATCTTGCCGCGCTTGCGGATGATCTTTGCCTCCAGTTCTGCCAACTCGGGTTGGGTCCCGGGTTGAATGGGGGCAAGACGTGTTGCAGATGTCATGTTGAACCTTTGCTGTATCAGTCGGGCTTGACCTTCTTGTCACGGATCACGCGACTCCATTTGGTCATATCGTTTTTCAACACCATCGCCAATTCCGCGGGGGTGGAGCCAGCAGGCTCTGCGCCTGAGGTGATCAGTTTGCTGCGCACAGATTCATTCGCCAGCGTTCGGCGGACCGCTTGGTTGATGCGTTCTAAATCAGCCGTTGGCGTGCCTTTGTGGGTGAACAAGGCATACCAATTGTCTGAGTCCACGCCACTCACACCCATTTCCTGAAAAGTTTTGACATCAGGAAACAGCGGATGACGGCGTGTCGATGCCAAGCCCACAGGTTTTAACTTGCCGCTGCGAATATGCGACATCAAGCCAGGAATGTCGCCAAAGAAACCATCCACATGGCCCGCCATGACATCCGTGATCGCAGGGGCCGCGCCTTTGTAAGGCACGTGGGTTAGATCGGTTTTAGTGGCGTCTGCCAATAATTCCATCGCCAAATGCGGCACGCTGCCCGTTCCGGATGAAGCCATGGTCACGTTTTTTTGCTTGCTCCATTGAATGAACTCTTGGGGGGAGTTGACGGGGGCGTTGGGGTGAACCACCAACAGCTCGACGTTGTTGACGACCAGTGACACAGGGGCCAGGTCACGTACAGGGTCGTAAGGTAAATTGGGATAGAGCGATGGGTTGATGGCGACGGCCCCCACGCTGGTGAGCCACAGGGTTTGACCATCGGCAGGTGCTTTCACCAGCGCGTCGGCGGCGATCGCCCCGTTGGCGCCGGGTTTGTTTTCAACCACCACAGTTTGCCCCAACTCTTTACCCAGCTGTTCGCTCAGCGTGCGTGCCACAAAGTCAACAGGCCCCCCAGGTGGGAATGCCACCAAGATTTTGGTGATTTTGCTTTGGGCTGATGCCGCGGTGACCATGCCCGCAAGCAGGCATGTGGCGATGAGTTGAGAGAGATGCTTTTTGAACAAAAAACGCATGGTGTTTTCCTTAGTCACAACGAATGGTCATACCGCCATCCACAATAATTTCCGTGCCAGTGATGAAGCGCGCCTCATCGCTGGCCAAGAACAAAACTGCATTGGCTGTATCTTGGCCGTCGCCCATGAAGGGCAGCGGAATGCGGGCTTGGCGTTGGGTGAGCAGGGTTTGTACATCACCGCCTGCGCGCTGTTTGGCCAAGCGTGTTTCCACCATGGGCGTGTGCAGCTGGCCAGGCACGACGGTGTTGACGCGAAGGCCTTGTTTGGCATACTGCACCGCCATCACGCGGCCCATTTGAATCACGGCGGCTTTGGTTGCTGCGTAAGCCACTTGCGCTGATCCTGTCCAGCGAAGGCCTGATGTGGATGCAATGTTGACCACATTGCCCGCACCCTGTGCAAGCATGTGTGGCAGCACATGCTTGCACATCATGAAGACGCTTTTGAGGTTGTGGTCGATCTGTGCATCCCAAACTTCTTCGCTCATCTCTACCGGCCCACCTGCGGCAGAGCCACCGACGTTGTTGATCAGCACGTCTATGCGTCCAAACCGTTTCAAGGTAGCTTCCACGGCGGTTTGAATCGACGCTGCATGGGTGACGTTGCATGTCATCGATGCGATTTCACCATGACGTTCGGCCTGGGCTTGCTGGCCCAAGCGCAGCGTTTCTTCTAGCCGATCCTCTTGTAAATCAAGGGCCATCACCCGAGCACCTTCTTGCACCATGCGAACCGCAATCGCGCGCCCGTTGCCCCAGCCTGGGCCAACAGAGCCAGCCCCCGTGACGAGGACCACCTTGTTTTGCATTCTTCCTGTGTCTTGTGTCATGGCGTGTGAAATAGGGTTGAAGTGTCGAAGCGATACAACGCTTGCGGGTTGTCTACCAGCAGTTGTTGCAACAGCGTGGGCGTGGGGGCGATGTGTGTCAGCGCTTGGACCAAGACGCCATCGTCTGGGATATGGGTGTGGTTGGGGTGTGGCCAGTCGGTGCCCCAAAGGCATTGCGACGGAAAGGTTCGAACCAAATACGCGGCCAGTTCAATGCCGCGTGGGTAAGGCGGTTTGTCGAGTGGCAATTTTTCATTCACCCGATCAATGCCGCTGACTTTGACGTGAAAACGAGCATCGTCCAACACACGACACAAGGCTTGAAACGCATGGCTATGTAAGCCTTGCGTGGCGTCTACACGGGCCATGTGGTCGATCACCACTGGCACCGCAGAGCGTGCGAGCCAAGGTGCCAGGTCATCGATCAGGCTGGGGTCGAAGTGAACCTGCAAATGCATCTGGTGGTTGGCCAATCGTTGGGTCAAATCAACCAAGGCTTGTGGATCAGCGCCTACCCCGAGGTGCTTCATGAAGTTGAAACGTACTGCACGAAAGCCTTGTTTGGCCAAACGCCCCAGCTCGTCGGAGCTGATGTCCGCGGTAACCAGCGCCACGCCGAGGTAGCGCCCCTGTCCTGCGGCGATGGCGTCAGCCACGACTGCGTTGTCTAGGCCGTGAATCATGGATTGCACGATCACGCAACGGTCGATGCCCATTTGTTTGTGCAGCGCAAAAAGTTTTTCTTTGGGCGCCTCAACGGGGGTGAAGCTGCGTGTCGTTGCGTATGGGAAACGTGCCACTGGGCCAAACACATGCACATGGGCATCGCAACTGTTGGCGGGCAAGCGTATCTGCGCAGCCGAAGGTGTGGACAGATACGTTTGGATGGGCGTTGTCAAATCAGGAGATATGTGCATCGTGTTCTGGATTGTGTCGATCTTGCGCGTGTTTTGGTATGCTTTAAGCGGATATTAGATATCCGTAAAAGATATGACTTACAGGTGTATGAAATGAACTTGCAACGCTTGGAGTATTTCGTCGCTGTCGTGGAAGCGGGCAGCGTGAGCCGTGCCTCGGTCATCCTCGATGTGTCGCAGCCCGCCCTGAGTCGACAAATTGCCTTGCTCGAAGAGGAGGTCGGGCATCGCTTGCTCACCCGTCATGGGCGTGGCATCGAGCCCACCGAAACAGGGCAAGCCTTATTGATGCATGCCCGAGGACTGTTTGATGGGGTGGCACGCGCACGTGCGGATATGCGTGAACGTCACTTAAGCCCACGTGGGCGCTTGACCATTGGTTTGCCACCGCGCGTGGCGCACACCATCACGACCGATTTGGTACAAAGTTTTCGTCATCAATTTCCGGATGCAGCCATCAGCGTGACCGAAGGTTTGAGTGCGTCGCTGCGCGAGTGGTTGATTGCAGGGCGGGTGGATTTGGCCGTCTTGTTCGATCCACCGCATTCGCCGCAGTTGATGATCGAAACGTTGTTGCGCGAGGATTTGGTCTTGATTTCGTCGCACGCGTTGCCACCGCGAATCAAATTGGCGGACGTCATTCAATATGACTTGATCATGCCCAGTGGCCAGCACGCCTTGCGTCAATTGCTGGCACAGGAGGCCCTGCCACGAGGCCTTGTCCTCCGTGTGGTTGCAGAAGTGGATTCCATTCAAACGGTTTTGCCCTTGGTTGCGCGAGGTGTGGCCAATACCGTATTGCCAGTCAGTGCCTTGAAATCGTGGCCCGCATTGACACCTTTGTATGTTTCAAAAATTTATGCGCCACTCATCAAGAATCGATTCACTGTCGCCGTTCCCAAAGCTCGGCCCGCGACACAACTGACGCGCTATGCCAATGAGTTGTTGAAGAAGTTGGTGCACCAGCATTACGGGTGATGACCTGTTTTCAAATATGCACTACGCTGTGTGGCGTGGATGCTCGTCAATACATATCACGGCGCTACGCAGCAGCGGTTTCGTCCCTGTTGTTTGGCCTCATACATGGCGTCGTCAGCCCTGCGCATCCATGCGCGTAATTTTTCGTGCGAGCATCTGGTTGCCACACCAATGGATACCGTGATCATGGCTTCTCGGATCAACGGTGTATGTGCCACCTCTGAGCGCAATCGCTCTGCCAGCGCCTGAGCTTCTTCGGCACCTCCTGTGACCAGCAACACAAACTCTTCTCCGCCGTAACGGAACAGTCTTTGGGACGGTTGCAAATTGGTCATGATCAATTGGGCTAAGTGACTCAAGCACCGATCTCCAATCGCATGGCCGTAACGGTCATTGATGATTTTGAAGTGGTCCACATCCAGCATCAGCAGGGACATTGTTTCGTGGTTTGCATCTTCTGGTAGTTCAGCCAATACATCATCAAAGAGTCGCCGGTTGCCAGCGCCTGTCAGACTGTCGATGGTGCTGTCTAGGTAAAGGCGTTGATTGTCTTGGCGCAGACGAGTGGTGAACGGGTCAAGCAAGACCCCTTGTTGCGTTCCACCCCCGTCATATTGCTCACGGCACTTTCTGATCCAACGGATGTGATCAAGGGTTTAAATGCCGGGGCAGAGGCGTACATCACAAAGCCTTATCACAACGACAGCTTGCACTCTCAAATCGAACGGTTGCTTCGTGTGCCGCGTGATGAGCCTCATCCAGCAGATGTCAGCGACCCGCTTGATGTCGAGGTGACGAGCACGGTGGAAGAAATCGCGGCATCGTCACGTATCACGGCGGATCAAGCCGAGGCGGTGGCCATCGCCTCTAAGCATGCCCAAGAAACTTCGGACCAAGGGATGCAGTTGGCCGCGAAGAACCAAGTAGAGATGACCGAGCTAGAAAAGCGCATGTCCAACATCGCTAGCCAGATTTTGGTGTTGTCCGAGCAGGCCGCTCAAATTGGCAGCATTTCTCGACTGGTGTCATGCTGTCGCAGACGTGGAAAGACCCACAAGGCTTGCTTGATCATTTAAATGCCTTGTCGATCAAGCTATCGGAAAAAACGGCTCATTTGAGTTTTGTCACAGAAGAGATTGAGTCTGCAATTCGCAATCTTCGGTTGTTGCCCGCGTCTACTTTGTTGGATTTGTTTCCACGCATGGTGCATGACATCGCCACAGAGCTGGGCAAGAAAGTGGAGTTGAAGCTGTTGGGCGGAGACATCGTGGTGGACAAACGGATCATTGAGGAGATGAAGGCGCCTCTGATGCATTTACTACGTAATGCTGTGGATCACGGCCTGGAATCACCGACTCAGCGCCATGATTTGGGCAAGCCTGAGACGGGGGTGCTCACTGTGCATGTCCATCAAGAGGCCGATCGCGTGTGCGTGGATGTCCGTGATGATGGACGAGGCCTAGACCTCGAAGCTGTGCGTGCTTTGGTGGTTAAGAAAGGGCTGTACTCAAAAGAGGATGCGGCGCAGTTGGACAAAATGCAGCTGCATTTGCTCATTCTTGACCAAGGCTTTTCAACCAGCAAGATCATCACCGATGTCTCGGGGCGAGGCGTGGGCTTGAATGTGGTCAGAACCACGGTAGAGCGTTTGCACGGCACCTTGAGCATCGACTCAATGGCGGGTCAGGGGATGTGGATTTCGATTGGATTGCCCGTATCTTTGATTTCGACCCGTGTTCTGTTGGTCTTAGATGCAGGGCAAACGTTTGCCATCCCATTTGAAAACGTGTCGACGTTGCATAAGCTGAAGTCCGATCAGATGCGATGGGTCGAGGGTCGTCAATGTGTGGACGTAGATGGCGAAATTATTTTCTTGAACAAGCTAGGCCAATTGCTGAATAGCCCAGCACAAGCGCACGCGGTGGCCGAGACGCTGTACTGCATTATTTTGAATGATGGACAGTCCCGTCTGGGTGTTTTGGTGGACGAGCTGTTGAGTGAGCAAGAGGTGGTGATCAAACCTGTCCCCACCCCAGCGCGCAAAACGATGCAGCTACTCGGCATCACCATTTTGGATTCAGGCGCTATCAGTCCCGTGCTGAATGTGCGCGGCCTGTCTCGCCAATTGCTAGAGCAAGTCGGCACAACCATGCCAATGACGCAAGACATCACCGATGAGAAAAAATCTAAGTTGATTTTGTTGGCGGAAGACAGCATCACGACACGACTTCAAGAGAAACGCATTCTTGAAAGTGCAGGGTATGAAGTCATTGCCGCAGTAGATGGTTTTGATGCGTGGTCACAGTTGTCCAGATTCGATTTTGATGCGGTGGTTTCAGACATCATGATGCCTGTCATGGATGGCTTGGAATTGACCCGAAAAATTCGCAGCAACAAATCTTTCTCAAGCATCCCTGTGGTTTTGGTGACCTCGCTGTCGAGTGAGGATGACCGTCGGCGAGGACTTGAGGCGGGTGCCGATGCTTATCTGATTAAGCCGGAGTTTGATCAAACCATCTTGCTCGAGTGCCTGGAACGGCTTTTATAAAGAACCGTATGCGAATAGATTTAAATGTTGCCGAATCTCCTCGAGTTCTCTTGGTTGAGGATTCGCCTATTGAATTGGCGATCATCAAAAAAATACTGCTAGATAACGGCATCAATGTGGTTGGTACAGCGACGAACGGGGTGGAGGCCTTGGCGCAAATTCCTTTGCTGAATCCGGATGTGATCTGTACGGACTACCACATGCCACAAATGGACGGCTTGGAGTTGACGAAGAAGGTCATGGAGAAATACCCCCGACCTATCTTGGTGCTGAGTATCTCGGCGCAAGACTACCAAATGCACAACATCATGAACATTCTCAAAGCCGGTGCTTTGGATGTGATGGCCAAACCCTTACCCAATGCTGGCGGAGTAGGTCACACAGATGCTAAGAAATTGGTCGAGAAAATCAAAATATTGTCCGGCGTGAAAGTGATTCCAAATCGCAGCTATAGAACTACGCCGAATGTGAGTCCGCGCATTGAAAATCACTCGGAGCCCAAAGTAGCTGCTGAAATCATTGGGATTGGATCTTCGACGGGAGGGCCTCAAGCCTTGCTGTCAATTCTCTCGAATTTGCCAGAGAGCTTCTCTATTCCGATCGTTTGTGTCCAGCACATCAGTCGCGGATTTTTGCCTGGTTTCGTGGAATGGCTTGACAGTAATGCACGCTTGCGCGTGGTTGTCGCAGAAGCTGGCATGGCCCCTCGTGGCGGTTATGTGTACATCGCACCTGATGGCCAGCATTTGGTATTGGATGATGCAAAACGGTTTAAATTGATACCTGCTAATTCAAATGAAATTCATTTGCCAAGCATTGATTTCCTATTTAAATCATTGGCCGAAGTGTATAAAAACCACTGTGTTGGGATTGTGCTGAGTGGGATGGGAAGTGATGGTACGCAAGGGATTGAGGCTATCCACCGAAATGGGGGATTGACGCTGGCCCAAGACGAAGACTCATCCATTATTTTTGGAATGCCCAAATCTGCTTTAGATACGGGGGCAGTCAATGAGGTGCTGTCGTTGGGCGGAATTTTCCAGAAATTATTAGCACTGCACAGCCATTGTTAATGCCCTTCGTCTTCTATTGTGTAGCCATCTTCTTTGAATAGTTTCAAACAAGCATCGACAACCTCGGCATCGTATTTGGTGCCTCTGCCGTTTTCAACTTCCTCTAGCGCTTGCTCAATTCCCAGAGGGCTTCGGTAAGGACGGCGATTGGTCATGGCTTCAATGACGTCGGCCACTGCAATAATTTTGGACTCTAGAAGAATGTTGGAGCTCTTAAGGCCTTGCGGATAGCCTGTGCCATCCATGCGTTCGTGGTGTTGGTAAGCGATTTCCGCAATGGGGATATCGAAATTGACTTGTTTGAGGATGTCATAGCCAATCTTCGTATGGGACTTGACCAAATTCAATTCTTCTTCTGAAAGTTTGCCGGGTTTATTCAAAATTTCTGCGGGAACGCCAATCTTGCCGATGTCGTGAATAAGACCCATGAGCCTTAAATTGTTGGCTGTTTCACTAGGAAGGCCCATTTTTATACCAATGGATTTGGCAATTTCACCCACGCGATATTGATGGCCCGCTGTGTATGGATCGCGCATTTCAATGGCCTTGGAGAGAACCAATAAAGTTTCCTCCATTGATTTCTCTAAGCGCGCTAAATAGGCCTGCAGCAGTGCCCGATTCTTTCGGTCTTGGGTCACATCCAGTGACATCCAAATCGACTCATCACTGTGTTCAGACAGGGTGCCACCGCCCACAAGAAACTGCCCCAATGAACCGTCTTTTCTCTTCAGTGAGATCGTGTCTTTGACCATTTTGTTGTCTTGCAAACTCGCCGACGTGATGGTGTTGCCAAAGTTTTCATAGCTTGCGACATCCGGATACAAAATTTCTGTGGATTGACCCAACAGTTCATCCTGCGAGTAGCCAAAATAATTGGCGAAACAACCATTGACCCATAAAAACTTGCGCGCTTTGGTTTTGCAAATTCCAACCACCTCGCTGTTCAAGATGCTGTCTTGTTCTTTGACGGTCTCAAGAAGCTGACTCTGATGTTGTATGTTCAAACTCACATCGCGAACGGTAACGATGGCGCCTGTGATGTTGTTTTCGTTGTCTCGAATGGGGCCTGCACTATGGCTTCCATACCACTGGCGACCCGTGGTTTTATGTTTCAAATGAATTTCTTTGGCGAGAACCAATTCTCCTGATAGCGCCTTTAATTCTGGAATGTTTTCTTCGGTGATGATTTCTCCGCGTAAAGTTGTTACGTCAAATTTGGACATCAGTTGGTAGTAGGTGTCTGTGAATGGTATTTCGTGTGCTACACCGAAGTAAGAGAGGTAGTTTTCGTTAAAGGCCGCATATGTCCCATCGGTACGAACAATAGCCATGCCATCTGGGTTATTTTCAAAGATGCTTTGGAGTGTGGCCTTTTCTTTCGCCAGGTCATCCATGGTTTGTTTAATCTGATCGATGTCGGTGCAAGTTCCAAACCAGCGCGTGATTTTTCCAAAATGGTCAATGACAGGCACGCCACGGATGAGCCACCAGTGGTAGCTGCCATCCTTTTTTTTGAGTCGGCACTCTAAGGCATATTCGGCCAAGTTTTCGGTGGCATTTTTCCAAGCAGTCCATGCTTTTCCTTGATCCTCTGGATGAAATGGCTTATTCCATCCATCGCCCAAGCTTTCCGCCAAGCTCATGCCGGTGTAATCCATCCATGCATCATTGAAGTAAATGTTTTTACCGGCGGCGTCGGTTGCCCAAACAATCTGAGGAAGGCTGTTGGCGAAATCAGAAAACTTGATATCTTCAATGATTAAGCTCTTCTCGTACAGCTTAGAGATCTGTATCCGATCTTTTTCTGAAAGTTCTAAATCTTCATAGAGCTTGCTACGAAGCCTTTGGTATTTTTCTTGTAAATTGCCGATCAGGTAGGCGACAGGCAAGAAGACAATGGCCGTGTGCATTTGGATGACTTTTTCCATCGAAAAAGCAAATGTGGGCTCTAGAAAAACAAAGAAAACAAGAACCAAGGTGGCGGCCCCGGCGCTTAAACCGCTCATCAGCCCTCCATAGCTCGCGGCAAAAAAGACGGCTGGGTAAAACAGTATCCAGATCAGCGGTTTCAAGAAATCCCAAAAGACCAATTGGAGCAAGGCCGCAATTAAGGCCATCAAAATGCCAAATAAGATTTTTTGATGCTTTTTCATTTTCAAAATTATTGATACCTCTAATTTGAAAATCTACTCCACTCGCCAAAGCTTGTCTACGAAAAGTTCCTAAAGCCCTATGGCCGTCATTCGTAGCGTTGCCCCTGTGTCAAGAGCTCTGGGGTGCCAATGACCGAGTTCAACCCATCAAAATCAAGCATTTGGGCTTGCCAGGGCAGGGTGGTTTGATGCTGGTGCAAGCTGGCGTAATAGCCTTGCAGGGTATGCGCCACAGCGCGTGCGGTGCCGCCCGGAAAAATCACAATCTTGTAGCCGCGTGCCGCTAGCGCCTCTGCACTTTGCACGGGTGTTTTGCCCCCCTCGACCATGTTGGCCAACATGGGGATGCGGTGTGCGAACTGTTGGCAGGCTGCGTTCATTTGTTCGGGCGTGCGCACGGCCTCGATGAACAAGGCATCCACCCCGCATGCCAAGTAGCGCTCGGCCCGTTCAAGCGCGGCTTCAAAGCCCTCTACTGCCACGGCATCGGTGCGCGCCAAGATCAGGGTGTCTGAGGCGTGACGGGCATCCAGCGCGGCGCGCAGCTTGCCTTCCATCTCGGCCACAGGCACCACGCCTTTGCCGTCCAAATGACCGCAGCGTTTGGGAAAGGTTTGGTCTTCCAGTTGGATCATCGCTGCGCCCGCGCGTTCAAAGTCGCGCACCGTGCGTTGCGTGTTCAAGGCGTTGCCAAATCCGGTGTCCGCATCCACGATGACCGGCACACGCACGCGGTCCGTGATGTGCGCCAAGGTGTGCGCCACTTCTGTCGCCGTAGTCAGGCCAATGTCGGAGCGACCCAGCTGCGTATAGGCAATGGAGGCGCCAGACAGATACAGGGCCTCAAAGCCTGCTTGCTCTGCAATCAAGGCGCTGAACGCGTCGTACACGCCAGGCGCAAGAAGCACCTTGGATTGATTCAAACGTTGTTTCAAATTCATAGTGTCTTCCTCAGGGGGCGGTGGGTGTCTGACGCGTGGTTTGTGCGGCGGTATGCGCGGCAATGTAGCCACCCGCGATGGCACTGAGCAAACCATTGCCGGACAAATAGCCCCACACGGCGTTGCCAGACACCCCCCGCGCTGCACCGCCGGCTGCCAAGAGGTTGGGAAAGCAACTGCCATCTGGGCGCAACACTTGGCTGTGGGCATTGATGTCTAGGCCGCCTTGTGTGTGGAATAAAGCGCCCGTCACGCGGATGGCATGAAAAGGTGCGCTCAAACTGCGCTTGAAGCTTCGACCTGTGGTGTGGTCCAAACCTTCGCGCACGGCATCTAAGGTGTGGCGTAGTGTGTCGGCATGACATCCGATGTGTTGGGCCAGTGCTTCCGCATCGGCAAAGCTGTGCACGGCACCGGCCGCTTGCGCTTCACAAAAGTCTGGGAAATCTTGGGCGAATTGGAGCAAATCGTCGTCAAACACATTCCATGCTGTGCCACCGGGTTGGGCTAGTACATGAACCGCGGCTTCTGAGTAACCCTGGGTCTCATCATGAAAGCGTTGACCTTGGGCATTGATTTGTACAGCACCTTCCATCATCAATGCCCATGAAATCAATGCACCTTGCGGCACGGCCCAAGAACCGTGGCCTTGGTAGCCACCGAGGTCCGCCAACTGCGCGCCGAGTTGTTGGCCCCAACGGATGGCACTGCCATCGTTGCCCGTGTGGCCTGCATACAGGGCGTTGCTCATTTCGGGCAACAACGATTGGACCAAGGTTGAATTGCCACCAAACCCATTGCATGCCAGCAGCACGCTGTCGCAGCTCAGTTGTTCTACTTGGCCATCGGGGCGCACAAAGCCCACGCCCAGCACTTGGTCTGTGCCATTCACATACAGCGTGCTGACCTGTGCTTCTGTCAGCACCACCACGCCAGCGGCTTCCGCAGCATTGTGCAAACGCATCATCAAACCCGCCCCCGTTTTCTCAGGCACGCAGTGCATGCGATGCACGCTGTGTCCTGGGTATAAAAACGTATCGAGCACGTGCCAAGGTATCCCGTGGTGTTGGGCCAAGGCATCGAGGGCCGGACCGATGGCACGACTGTAGGCCTCAACCAACACAGGCGCCGCGCGCCCATGTGCTTTGGCCTGGATGTCTTGTGCAAACAACTGCGGAGAGTCGCTGATGCCCTGAGCGCGCTGTGCCTGTGTGGCTGCGGCGGGCACAAACCCCGACGACAGCGCGGTGGACCCCGTTGGCAACACATCGCGCTCCAACACGACGCAGTCCACACCGAGCTGGCTCAAGGTCAGTGCCGCGGTCAAGCCACACGCACCACCTCCGACAATGGCCACGGCCGTGTGCACAGGGGCATTCAAGCGCTCAACGCGTTCGACGGTGGGGCTCATAGCGTGGCTAAAAATTCAGCGCAGGTCATCACTTCGGCCACTGATGCCATGTCGGTCAGGGCGGCCTGTTGTGCAACCTCTGAGAAGGTGGCGCAGCCATCGCTGAGCACCACCGTGCGGTAGTCGCGCATATGCGCATCTCGCACGGTGCTAGCCACACCGCCATTGGTGACAATGCCACACACCACCACGGTCTCTACGCCTGCGCGGCGCAGCACCCAGTCAAGCTGGGTGTTGAAGAAGGCGGAATACGCCACTTTGCAGACCGACACATTCACCCAAGGCGCAATCGCCGCCACATTGGCTTGTCCCCAACTGCCGGGCGCAAAGTCGCCTGCACGCAAAAATGGGCGCCGCGCCAACAGATGCGGCGAGATCATGGGTTGGCCTTCGGTGTCAGGCCACAGGGTGAACAAGCTGGCCGCCACCAGGCCATGGTGGTGTTTGACCGCCTCAGCGACGGGCGCTACGCGTGCAGGCAGCAACAAAGCGTCAGGACTGACCGTCTTGCCCCGTGCGTAAGCGCCTTCGGGGGCCAGAAAGTCGTTTTGTAAATCAACGATGACAAGGCCAATTCGGCCCAAAGGGGCAGTGCTCATGCAACGGTCCTTTCCACCAGCAAATTACCCAAGCTGTCAACACGGGCGTGAAAGCCTGGCTCTAACCAGACGGTCGTATCAGCCTGTTCCAAAATGGCCGGACCTGCGACTTGCGCGGCGACAGGCAAGTCCAAGCGCGCATAGCGATGGGCGTCCCACCATTGACCGGCGTGGTAGACCCGTTGTATGCCAAGCGACGCGGTGCTGCCCGTGCCCTTGGGTGCCAGCACGGCGAGGTCGAATTTGGGGCGCACGCCGATGCGGGCATAACGCAGGTTCATGACGCGAATCACCATGCCCGTGAGCACGCGGCCAAACGCGGCCGCATAGGTTTTTTCAAATGCCGCCTGAATGCTCTCGCGACTGATGTCTGACGGGTTCAGGGGCACTTGCAGGGTATGGGTCTGTCCCATGTAGAGCATGTCCAGTGCCACCACCTCTTGCACGCGCTCAAAGCGTACGCCTGCGGAGTCGAGGCGTTTTTGGCAGGCCTCGGCCAAGTCAGCCAAGCGAGATGTGAGTTGCCCCAAGTCCAAATCGAGTAACGACTTGTTCAAGGTCTGCACCGCGTCGTGGCGCATGTCGGCCATCACACAGCCCAGCGCTGAAGTGACGCCGGGGTAGCGTGGCACGATGCCGGTGGTCACACCCACTTCGCGCATCATCGCGCATACATGCAAGGCACCACCACCGCCAAATGGCATGTAGGCAAACTGGCGCGGGTCATGCCCACGCTCAATCGACACCACCCGAATGGCGCCTGCCATCTTGGCATTGGCCACGGTCAAGATGGCTTCGGCCGCAGCCAACACATCCAGATCCAAAGGTGTGGCCACATGGGTTTGAATGGCCAGTTCTGCCGCTTTGGCATCCAGCGTCTGCAACAAACCACCGCCTAAAGGGCGGTCTGCCGCAATGCGTCCCAACACCACGTTGGCATCGGTGACCGTGGGTCGTGTGTTGCCACGGCCATAGCACACGGGCCCTGGAATGCTGCCTGCGGACTCGGGGCCCACCTGCAACATGCCACTGGCATCGACTGAAGCAATCGAACCGCCACCGGCACCAATGGTTTCAATTTGAATCATGGGTGAGCGCACCACCAGCCCAAACTCGATCGAGGTTTGAGCCGCCAGTGCAGCTTCTCCCTCGGCGACCAAGGACACATCAAACGAGGTGCCTCCCATGTCACCCGTGATCACATTGGGGTAACCCGAGGCACGCGCCACAGCTGCACAGGCAATCACACCCGCGGCAGGGCCTGACAGTGCGGTGCGCACCGGCACATCGCATGCGGTTTCGCGCGACATCACGCCGCCATTGCTTTGCACAATGAGCAGCTCGCCGCTGAAACCCTGCGCACGCAAGTCGTCTTCGAGCTTGGCCAAGTAGCTACCCACCACAGGTTGCAACGCGGCATTCAACGTGGCTGTGGAGCAGCGCTCGAATTCACGAATTTCAGGCAACACCTCGCTGGCCGAGGTCACATAAGGGTTGGGCCACATGGCGCGCACAGCGGCCACGGCTTGTTGTTCGTTGATGGGGTTGGCATAGGCGTTGATGAAGAACACACACACGGCCTCACAGCCGGCGTCCAACAACGCTTGGGTTTGCGCACGCACTTGAGCCAAGTCCACCTGGGTGTGCAAGCTGCCGTCTGCCAGCACACGTTCATCGACTTCTAGACGCAGATCACGCGACACCACGGGGGTGAAGCTGCCACGCAGCCCCCAGGTTTGGGGGCGGTCGCGGCGGCGCATTTCCAACACATCGCGAAAACCACGCGTGGTGATGATGCCGGTGCGTGCCACCTTGCGCTCCAACAAGGCGTTGGTGCCGACGGTCGTGCCATGCACGATGGTGGCCAGGCTTGAGGCGACACCGCTGATCGGGGGCGCCCCCGAGGCCAGGGCTGGCGCATGGCCCTCGCTCACGCGCGCCACGCCATTCATGAAGCCACGGGCTTCCTCGCCGCGGGTCGATGGCACTTTGACAATGCGAGCCGAACCATCACGCTCGTCTAGCACAAACAAATCGGTGAACGTGCCGCCCACGTCGACACCAACCACCAAGTGTGGGGTGACAGGGTGTTGCGTACTCATGGTTTGACCTTTGAAGAAGGGGATGAATCACTGACATAGCCCAAAGCCACGTCGTGTTGGTGTACGGTCGCATCGCGATGGGCCGCTGGCCCCCAACCGCCGCCACCGGGTGTTTCTAAACGCACGCGTTCGCCTTTTTTGAGATGAATCCCCAGCATCTTGGACACCATGGGCGGTTTGCACCATTGGCCCTCGTGCTGGTAAGAGAACACGTTGGGTAAGGCGTTGTCGCCACCTGCAATGCCTTTGGGCGGCGCTTTGCCACGCTCGCCAAAAATGAAGGCCTCCGCGCTTTCTTCGAGCAATTCAATTTCATACACGGCCCCCAAGCCGCCACGGTGTGTGCCTGCTCCCCCCGAATTGGGACGCAGCGACCACTCGGTGAAGCGAACGGGGTAAGCCGCTTCCAAAATTTCCAGCGGGGGAATGGTGGCGGTCGAAATCGGTGCATTGCTGTGGCTCAAACCATCGCCCTTGCTGTGACCGCCATGGCCCCCGCCGAAGAAACTGAACATCACCCAACGTTGGCCTTTGCGTGCGGCGTCCGTGCGGTGCCCGGCAATGGACAACGCGTTGATGGTGCCGTAAGCATGAGCCACGGCCCGGTTGGGATCGGCCAAAGCGGTGGCGCTGAAGATCACATCAATCATGCGCAAAATGGTTTCGGTGTAGCCCCCCACGGGGCGTGGACGCTCCGCCGTGATCACCAACCCCGGCGGCAGCACAAAGTCCACGGCATCCAGCACGCCTGCATTGGCCGGCACATCGGGAAAGACGTGCTTGAGGGCAACATAGCAAGCCGCCACGGCGGTGGCGCGTGAAATATTCACAGGGCCTGCGCACTGAGGCGAGGTGCGTGAAAAGTCGAGCGTCATGCGGTCACCTTTGACCGTCATGTCTAAGGCGATGGTCAGTAACTCGTCTTTCACACCATCGTTGTCAAGCACGTCTTCAAAGCTGTACTGGCCATCTGGTAAGTTGTGAATGTGCGCACGCATCAGCACCAAGGCCCGTTTGCGCAACTCACCCATGGCTTGCAGTACCACCGCATCGCCGTATTCATCCAGCAGGCCATCCAAGCGTTTCACGCCCAGTTCTAACGCAGAGAGTTGGCCGTTCAAGTCGCCCCATAAGCTGTCTGGCAAACGTGTGTTGGCGCGCAAGATGGCCAACACATCACCGTCTAACTGCCCTTGACGCACGATGCGCACAGGTGGAATTTGCACGGCCTCTTGCCAGCACTCGGTGGCTGCCGGGTTGTAGTTGCCAGGCACAGCGCCCCCCACGTCATGCCAGTGGGCGGCTGACGCTAGGTAGCAAAACAGTTGGCCGTTGCGAAAGAAAGGGCGCACCAGTTTGAAGTCGTTGGCGTGTGTGCCCCCTTCGTAGGGATCGTTGAACAACCAAGTGTCCCCATCGACCATGCCGCCGCGTTCTTGCGCGACGCGCGCCGCGGCACGCACTGCAAATGCCATGGCGCCCACAAACACGGGCAAGCCCGATTTGCCTTGCACCAAGGTGTCACCGCTGTCGGCGTCGTACAACCCATGGCAGGCGTCGTGGGCCTCGGCAATGATGGGGTTGAACGCACTGCGATACAGCGTGGCGTCCATCTCATCCGCAATTTGCTCCAAACGACCCTTGAGCACAGCGAGTGTGACGGGGTCTAGGGTCACCGTTGTGGGGTGTTCACGCATGGTGTGTTCCTTGGCTACGTTGTTTCAAAACATTCATCAAACCTCCGGCATGGACCATGTCCATCAAAAAATCAGGAATGGGGTGACAGGGCAACACGGTGCCGTCGCTGCGCTGTACCCCTTCAGGGACGAGGGTGACCACATCACCTTCCTGCAACTGTTGCGCCTCAGGGCAGGTCAGCAACAACAGCCCGAGGTTGAATGCGTTGCGAAAAAACAAGCCACTGAACGAAGGGGCTACTACGGCACGCACACCCAGATGTACCAGTGCGCCCGCGGCTTGCTCGCGCGAGGAGCCAATGCCAAAGTTGGGACCTGCCACGAGCACATCGCCGGGTCGCACGGCCGCCGCAAAGTCGGGGCGCAGGGCTTCTAGGCAGTGCTGTGCAATCACATCAATGCCGTTTTTCATATAAGCGCCAGGGGCGAGGGCATCGGTATCGACATCCGCGCCGAGCTTCCACACACGTGAGGTCGTCATAGCATCTCCCGCACATCGCTGATGCGACCGCGCAGCGCTGATGCTGCGACGGTCCATGGGGAGGCCAGGTACACCTGCACACTGGCTGGGCCCATGCGACCTTTGAAATTACGTGCTGTGCTAGAAATCACGGTGGCCCCTTCCTCAAACGTTGCGCCGTATCCGGCGCAGGCCCCACAGCTGTTGGGGAGCACTTGGGCGCCGGCATCCCGCAGGACTTGCATCACGCCTTCTCGCTCAGCTTGTGTTTGGTCACGGGCGCTCGCAGGGGCGACCAGCAGGCGCACGCCCGGCGCGACATGGTGGCCGCGCAGTACGTGGGCTGCGGCACGCAAGTCTTCAAGCTTGGCCCCCGTGCACGCGCCGATGTAGGCCACGTCCAAGCGCACGTCGGCGTAGTCCACCACGGCCCGTGTGTTTGCGGGGCTATGGGGCGCTGCGACTTGAGGGGCGAGGCTGGCGGCATCAAATGCAAAGTCTTCACAGTCTGCCTGTGCATCGGTGTGCCAGGTGTGTGCATCTTGCAAGGCTGCTTCGTCTACGCCCACGCTGCGTAGGTAGGCGCAGGTGGTGTCGTCTGCTGCAATCAGACCGGCTTGGGCACCCATTTCGGCGCTCATGTTCGACAGCGTCATCCGCTCTTGCATGCCTAAGGCCATCACCGCTTCCCCAGCGAATTCCACGGCTTGGTATTGGCCGCCGTTCATGCCGAAGCGGGCAATCATGTGCAGCATCATGTCTTTGGCGCACACGCCTGGGGCCAGTTGGCCTGTCCATTGCATGCGCAAGGTGCGTGGCACTTGTACCCAAATCTCACCGGTGACCACGACCCCCAGCATCTCGGTCGCGCCAATACCAAACATGTAGGTGCCAAACGCACCGCCTGTGGGGGAATGCGAATCGCCGCCCACGCACAACATGCCCGGTCGCAAATGGCCTCGTTCAGGCAGCACCACATGACAAATTCCCTCGGAGTCAATCACGTTGGGCAAGCGCCATTCACGCGCCGTGTCTCGCGCAATTTGCACAATGCGTTGGGCATCGGCGTCTTGTGCAGGCACGTAGTGGTCCATCACCAGCACGACTTTGGCGGGGTCCCAAATCTTGGCCCCCAAGGCATCGAGCATGGGTTTCAAACGGCGTGGGCCTGAAGAGTCATGGAACATGGCCAAGTCGACTTGGCAGGTCACCACCTCGCCCACAGCCACTTGTGTACGACCCGCCGCACGGGCGATGAGCTTTTGCGCCAACGTTTGTGGCGCGTTGGCAGGGGTGGGCGCATGTGTCATTCGGGTTTGGCTCCAGAAAACTTCACCACTTCGCGCCATCGGGCAATGTCGGTGACCACAAAGCGGGCGAATTCTTGTGGGCTGTTGCCCACGGGGGTTGCGCCTTCGGCCTCGATGCGGCGACGCACGTCGGGCTGTTGAACTGCGGTGCGCGCGGCATCGCTCCAGGTGCGTGACAGTTCAGGGGCTAACTTGGCAGGGCCGAATAAACCAAACCATGCACTGGATTCAAAGCCGGGCAAAGTGTCTGCAATGGCGGGCACCTCGGGCAATGCCGTCAGGCGGTGTGGGCTGGTCACCCCCAAGGCTTTGAGTTTGCCTGCGCGGATGTGCTGCTGCACATTGCCTACGGCTGCAAACATCAATTCCACCTGGCCCGCCAACACGTCTTGCACTGCAGGTGCTGTTCCTCGGTAAGGAATATTCACGATGTAGACGCCGGCTTTGAGCTTGAAGGCCTCGCCCGCCAAATGCAGCGATGAGCCCAAGGCCCCAATGGCGAAGTTGAGTTGCCCAGGTTTGGCTTTGGCCAAAGCCACCAACTCAGCCACGTTGTTGGCCGGCAAAGACGGATGGGCCACCAACACCGAGGGCGAGGTGGCGACCATGGTCAAGGGGGTGAAATCTTTCACCGGGTCAAACGGCAATCGCGGATAGAGGGAGGCATTGATGGCATGGCTGGTAAAGCTCATCAGCAAAGTTTGACCATCGGGTGCAGCGCGTGCCACCGCCTCGGCCGCCAAATTGCCACCCGCGCCTGGGCGGTTGTCTACCACCACCGTGCGACCAAGTTGCTGCCCCATTGCGTGGGCCACGGCACGGGCCATGGTGTCGGTGCTGCCACCCGCAGGGGCTCCGACCAAGATGCGCACGGGTGCAGTCGCCCCGGCACCCGCACCTTGAGCCCACGCGGCACCTCCCGCGAGCCACGCCAGCAAAAACAACACACACACAAACCGTTGACGTGGCATGTGTGGCCTCACACGCCCAAATAGGCTTGACGCAGCGTGTCGCTGGCCAGCAGCTCAGCCGATGTGCCTGCAAAACGAATGCTGCCGTTTTCCATCACGTAGGCGCGGTCGGCGATCTCTAAGGACTGCCCCACGTTTTGTTCAACCAGCAAGATGGCCAAGCCTCCAGCACGGAGCTGGGCGATGAGGGCAAACATCTCCTCGACCAAGAGGGGAGACAAGCCCAAGGACGGTTCGTCCAAGATCAAGAGCTTGGGTTCAGCCATGAGGCCACGGCCAATGGCCAGCATTTGTTGCTCACCACCGCTCATGGTGCCCGCAAGTTGGGTTTGACGTTCACGCAAGCGCGGAAAAGTCTCAAACACGCGCATCAAATTGTCGGCACGGCGTGCGCGTGCGCGCGTGAAGGCGCCCAGTTCTAAGTTTTCTAAAACGCTGAGGTTGGGAAATACCTTGCGACCTTCGGGGACCTGAATCAAGCCGGCTTGCACCACCTGTCGGTAGTGGGCGCCGGTGAGGTCTTGGCCGTCAAACAGCACGCGCCCCGCCCAAGTGGGGACCAAGCCAGATACCACCGAGTTGAGCGTGGTTTTGCCCGCACCATTGCTGCCGAGCAAGGCCACCAACTCCCCAGGCGCAATGCGCAGGTTGATGCCACGCAGCACCTCGACAGCACCATAGCCGGCGCGCAGGCTTTCGATGTTGAGCAAATCGCTCATGCCGCCTCCTGCTGTGTTTTGCGCAAACGCGCGGCGGTGCCGTGGCCCAGGTAGGCCTCAATCACCTGTGGGTTTTGTGTCACTTCATGGGGCGCGCCTTGTGCGATGAGTTGGCCTTGTGCCAGCACCCACACATGCTCGGCCAAGTTCATGACGGCTTGCATCACGTGCTCAATCATCAGCACCGTCACCCCACTCGTGACCAAGCCACGCACCACGGGCAACATGTCTTGAATTTCTTGTGGGTTTAAACCAGCCAACACCTCGTCGAGCAACAAGAGCTTGGGTTGGGTGGCCAAAGCACGGGCCAGCTCAAGACGTTTGCGTCCCGCCACAGTCAAGTCACCAGCGGGTTTGTCGAGTTGGGCATACAACCCCACGCGTTCAGCCACGGCCTCGGCCGCGTGCAAGGCGTCGCTGCGTTTGGCGTGTTGAAGGTGTGCACCGACCGCGATGTTTTCACGCACGGTTTGTGAGGCAAACGGTTGCACGATCTGGAAGGTCCGTGTGAGACCTACGGCCGCATTGAGGTGGGGCGCACGGCCGGTAATGTCTACGCCGTCAAAGGTGACACGCCCGCTGTCGGGCATCAAAAACCCTGACATCAACGCAAACAAGGTGGTCTTGCCTGCGCCGTTGGGGCCAATCAAGGCCGTCAAACTGCCAGCTGGCACGTTCAAACTCACGTCTTGTACAGCACGCAGCCCCCCGAAGGCGCGTGACACATGGCTCACTTGCAACAAGCTCATACGTTCTCCTGGGTGTCTGCAGTGCGGCTGGGGGTGCGCTTGAACCAACGTTGTCCAATGTCACTGACACCGCGTGGGAGGAACATCACAATCAACACCAACACGCACCCATAGACCACCAGGTTGATGCCAGGTAACTGACCAAACAAATTGCGCGTCACATCAGCCAACACATGCAAAGCCAACGCGCCGACCACCGGGCCCCACAAGGTGCCCATGCCGCCCACAATGGCACCCACCAAGGCCTCGACAGAGGTGTGCGCACCAAAGGCCAAGCCCGGGTCAATGTACTGAAACACTTGCACATAAAAGGCGCCACCGGCACCCATCAAGGCGCCAGACAACACGGTGGCCCAGAGTTTGATCAAGAAGGGGTTGACCCCGATGGCACGCGCCGCATCTTCGTTGTCCCGCACGGCTTGGAGGTAAGCGCCAAAGCGTGAGTGACGCAACCAGGCCGTGACACACAATGCCACGGTGACCAGCGCCAAGATCAGCCAGACATAACCTGCACGAGAGGCGAATTGCATATTTGCCACGGATTCATGCAGCGGCAACATCAAACCAACGCCAGCGCCAGTGAAGGGCACAGAGAGGGCAATGATGCGAAACACCTCAGCAAAAGCCAGGGTGACCAAGGCGAAGTACGAACCTTTGAGGCCGTAGCGAAAGGACAAGGCCCCCACGAACCAACCCACGGCGGCACTCACGCCCATGGCCAGCGCCAAACTCAGCCAAGGGTTCCAGCCCGCATGCACCTGGGCCATCACTTGCACATACGCCCCTGTGCCAAAAAACAGCGCATGACCAAATGAGAATTGACCGCCAAAACCACCCAGCACATTCCAGGCTTGCGCCAGCAAGCACGCGTACAAGGCCATCATCACAAAGTTGAGCACCACGCCCGAATCGGTCAAGAACGGGATGCTGCCCACCAGCAACACAAACAGCGCAATGGCGCGAATATCTTTCATGCGCGTGCTCCAAACAAACCCTGAGGACGGAACAAAAGCACCGCAATAAAGATGGCAAAAATACCGACTTGCCCGAGCGACTCGCCCAAGTACAAGCCGCCAACGGACTCGACCACACCAATCAGCAAGCCGCCCACCAGGGCACCTACAAAACTACCCATGCCGCCCAACACCACGATGGTGAAAGCCACCAGAACAAAGCCGCTGCCCACCAAAGGGTTGACGTAATAAGCGGGTAACAAAAAGCAAGCGGCCGCACCCAAGCAGGCGAGCCCAATGCCAAAGCACATGGCATACACGTGGTCGACATCGATGCCCATCAAGCGGGCCCCGTGTTTTTCCTTGGCCACCGCACGGATGGCGCGACCCAAATCGGTGTAACGCATCACGGCCAGCAACACCGCGGACACCACCAAGGCGCCTGCAAAGGCCACCAGCTTGGGCAGCGCAATCATGACGGAGCCGATGCTGACGGTTGTCAGGGTGTAAGCGGTTTCAATGTTGCGTGTGTCTGATTTGAAAAACAACAAGGCTAGGTTTTCCAAAATGATGGACAAGCCCAGGGTGACAAGCAAAATGTTTTCGTCTTTGCCATGGCTGGCGCGGTTGATGACGCCACGTTGCAACACATAACCCAAGGCAAACATGGCAGGCACCATGATGGGCAAGGCCAGATAAGGGTCGATGCCCAGTTGTTCTTTTAAAAAATACACCCCGTACAACGCCACCATCAACGACGCCCCATGGGCGAAGTTGATGATGTGTAGCACGCCATAGATCAGCGTCAGTCCCAGTGCGATCAGCGCATAGACAGCACCCGTGGTGATGCCGTTGAGCACCGAGGCAAACAAGATAGACAGATCAAACATGGCGTGTCTCTGAAGTCAAACTTAGGCTTTCAAAGGGAAGATGGGATCGACTTCGCGGTAATCGCGAGGAATGATCACCTTGATGTCACCCTTGACCACTTGGGTCATCAAAGGCTGAGCCCCCATGTTTTGACCATTGACAAACTGAGTGGTGCCATACGGCATGATGTGGTCGGAGAAGGTGCTCTTGTTCAAGGCATCGATGATCGCTGCGCGGTCCGGAGACTTGGCGCGTTCAATGGCATCGCCCAACAAGCGCATCGCCGTGTAGGCCATGAACACTTCGTAGCTAAAGAACAAGCCTTTGGCTTCGACGCGTTTTTTGAGTTCCAGCGAACGCTTGTCGCGTGGGTTGAACCAATGGTTGCAGTCGATGATGCCGTTGGCTGCATCGGGGAACTCTTTGACAAACTTGTAGCTTGATGCGGCGCCACCCAAGACGGAGTAAATCGCTTTAGGCGTGACTTTTTGTTGCTGCATGGTGCGCACCAGCAACGC
>ERZ650303.27-NODE-27-length-36402-cov-26.401271_pt1 | contig 36402 bp, 60 predicted proteins | sample MGYA00376239_ERZ650303 | MGnify/ENA primary metagenome ERZ650303 (study PRJEB26733, sample SAMN07839262) | wastewater metagenome | biome: small river; feature: stream; material: water | place: USA: North Carolina | collected 2016-04-05 ... | reverse complement strand
ACCGACGCCGCCACCACCGGCGCCGGAGAAACCGACGCCGCCACCACCGGCGCCGGAGAAACCGACGCCGCCACCACCGGCGCCGGGAAAACCGACGCCGGGAAAACCGGCGCCGGGAAAACCGACGCCGGGAAAACCGGCGCCGGAGAAACCGACGCCGGTAAACCCGGCCCTATAACAAGAACCGATGAAACAAGAACTGATGTAACAAGAACTGATGTCGCAAAGCGCGAACGCGCCACGCCGGCACCGAAGGCAACCCCGAAGACCACCAAGCTGAACGCCGCCGCCCTCGCGCAGCTCGGCATCCCGATCGAAGACGCTGAAGCGTGGCTGGCCACCCGGAAGGAAAAGCGCCTGCCCCTCACGCCGCGGGCCTGGGAGCTGACCACAAAGGACGGGGCCAGCGTAGGCCTGACCCCCGGGCAGACCGTAGAGGCCTGCATTCGCCGCGGCTGGGCCGCATTCCGCGCCGACTGGTGGCAGCGGGACAACACCCAGCGCACTACCACCAGCCACGCGATCTCCGAGCGCGACGCCAGCCGCAAGCGCTTCGTCGACCAGCTCTATGGAAGGAACCCCCATGGACACGCCCAGCAAGGTGACACGTTCGACCTCGATCTCGGCGACATCATCGACGTCACCCCCGCCCCGCATGACCGGAATTGACCGCCTGTTCCAGACGCTGCACGGGTTCTATGGCACCAAGTTCGTCGACCTATGGCGCGACCTGGACATCAACGAGGTCAAGGCGGCATGGCGGCAGGAGCTGCACGGCATCACGGCCGCCGAACTGCGAGCAGGCCTGGACGGCTGCCGCGCCCGGCCGTGGCCGCCCACCCTTCCCGAGTTCCTGCTGCTCTGCCGGCCGCCGCTGAACCCGCAAGTCGCCTGGCTCCGGGCGCAGGAGGGCTGCCGCGAACGCGACGCCGGGCGGATCGGCTTCACGGACGCCAGGATCTTTGAGGCCTACCGCCGGATGGCCGGCGAGGTGCGCGCAGGCCAGGCCTGCTTCGGCGCGACCCTGGCCCGCTGGACCGCGATGCTGGAGATCGTCGAAACCGAGATCGCGGCCGGCGCCAGCTTCACGATCACCCAGCCGCCCGTCGCCCTCCCCCCGCCGGAGCCGATGAGCCGCCAGCAGGCCGAAGCGCGCATGGCCGAACTGCGCACCAGGGTCGACCAGCTGCGCGCAGCCTGCGCGAAACGAGAGCAAGCCCAGCAAGAGCAGGAAGAGAGCGACAAGCCATGAGCACCCACCCGCAAACCCGATCGGCCAGCGTGGAGCCCAAATGGGCCGCCAGCGTAGCCGCCGCGCTGCCCAGCGCCCAGCCGCCGAAGATGCTGCGCGACTGCGCGACCCCCGAAGACCAGCTCGGCTGGGTCAAGCGCCGCCTCGACGCAGGTGAGACGCTGACCGACACCGGGCTCTGGATGGCGGGCCTCGCGGGCGGCTGGCACCTCATCCACCGGCTGCGCCGACTCGGCACGGCCATCGAAGACGTCACCTTCACGCGCAACGACCGCTCCGGCAGGCCGCACCCGAACACGCGCGGATGGCGCAAGGCGGACGCAGCATGACCCGCCACCAGAAACTCCGGGCCGAGCAGCGCGCCCTGATCGCCATCCTGGCCACCGGGCCGGCAACCGCCACCCAGCTCGCCACCGCGACCGAGCGCGCAGAGCGCGACATCCGCGCGAGCCTGCAGAAGCTCGCCGACCGCGGACTCACCCAGCCAGGGCCGCTCGCCCCGCGCCGCCCCGGCGCCACCGACGGCCAGATCCCCCAGACCCACACCCTCACCGCCACCGGCCAGCGGGCCGCGAAAGCTGCACCATGAACATCGCAAAATCCGACATCGGCGCCTACCTCGCCGCCCGCTGCCGCGAAAGCGGGCACTGCATGCTCTGGCGCCTCGCCATGGGCGGGGACCGCAAGACAACGCCCGTCGGGAACATCAACGGCGGCATGCGCGTCGTTCGCCGCGCGCTGGCCGAACTGTTGACCCCCCCCGAAGCGCTCGCCGGCAAGCTGGTGCTCCCGAGCTGCGGAGACGAGCGCTGCGTCGCCACCCGCCACCTCCTGATCGTCGACCGCCGCCAGGCTGCCGTCGAGTTCATCGAAACCGGCCGCGTCAACAGCGCGAACGTCGCCGGAGCGGTAGCGCGCAGCACGCGCATCGCCCGCGCCGACAAAGCAGCCCTGGCCAGCTCCCTCGAAGTCAAGCGCCGACTGGAGCGCGGAGAGACGCAGGCCACCATCGCCCGCGCGCTGGGCTGTTCGCAGAGCATGGTCAGCGCCATCGCGCTCGGCAAGCGCTGGAAAGACCTGCCGGGTAGCAGCGTGTTCGCCTGGGCAGGAGCCGCAGCATGACCCGCACCCGCACCGTGCTTTGCTCCTACTGCGACGGCCGCGCCAAGCTCGTCACCGGCGCCGACCTCTACCCGGGCTCGAAGAGCCGGGAACTCGCCGGCAAGCTTTTCTGGGAGTGCGCCCCCTGCCGCGCCTGGGTGGGCTGCCACCCGCCCGCAAAGGCGGACGGCCGCGGTGGACAGGGCAACGGAGACGTGCCCCTGGGCCGGCTGGCGAACGCAGAGTTACGCCGGGCGAAGCAGCAGGCACACGCCGCGTTCGACCCCATCTGGCGTGACGGAGCGATGAGCCGCCAGGGCGCATACGCCTGGCTCGCCGGCAAGCTCGGCATCCCGAACAAGCAGTGCCACATCGGGGCGTTCGACGTCGACCGCTGCCAGGCCACCGTCCGCGCCTGCCTCCAGCGCCAGCTCGAAGGCATGGGCCTCCACACCACCACCACCAGCGAAAGCCGCGCATTATGAGCACCACCCCCATCAAGCCCTGCACCAGCACCACCGGGAAGCACGCCTGGGGCTTCGTCAAGAACCGGCGCGAGAGCAGCGCCACCATCAACAGCCGCGGCACCAGCGTGCGCATGCGCCTCGTCGGCGTCTTCCGCTGCCAGCACTGCCCCACCGTCAAGATTGGCACGCCGCGCACGGAAGGCGGTGCCGCATGACCCGCCGGCTCTACCTCGCCGGGCCGATGACCGGCCACCCCGACCTGAACCACCCCGCCTTCCACGAGGCTGCCAGGCTGCTGCGGGAACAGGGGTTCGAGGTGGGCAACCCCGCGGAGATCCCGCCGCCGAACGCGAGCCCGACCTGGGAAGACTGGATGCGCGCCGCGCTGGCGATGATGCTCACCTGCGACGCCATCGCCCTCCTGCCCGGCTGGGGCCAGTCGCGGGGAGCCCTCGAAGAGCACCGCATCGCCCACTGGACCCTCGGCCTGATCTGCCTTCCGGTCGTCGACTGGCTGGCGGGGGAAACAGACCGATGACCGCGCCGAAGATGCGCCATGGCACCGGCGCCCCGACCTTTTGCTGGCACTGCTGGAGGCAGTTGCAGCGCGCCCCCGGGAAGGGGCAGGGCCTCTTCTACTTCGAGATCGTGCGCGACCGCGACGGCACCGATCACCGCGTGCACGGGGGGCCGTGCCTGCGCGAAGCCATCGCGGACGGCAACAAGCACCAGAAGGACGCGACGTGATAGCAGAGCACCAGCACGACCTGTTCGGCGGCACACCGCCACCCGAGCCGCCGACCAGGCGCCTCGCCCGCACAGAGAACCCGCCGACCAGCCACCAGGCCGCCACCAGGGTGCGCGAGTTCGCCTCCGAGCACCACCGCACGATCCTGAAGGCGCTGCAGGGCCACGGCGCGCGAGGCCTGACCGTCCACGAGATCGCCGCCTACTGCCGACTTGACGCCAACGCCATCGGCAAGCGGGTGGGCGAGATGGAGCGCGACGGGCTGATCGACACGGGCGAGCACCAGACGACGCGAGCGAGCCCCAGCGGGCGTCAGGCGCGCGTCTGGTGGCTCACCACCGCGGGCCGGGAGACGGACGCAGGCGAGCCTGGAAAATGACCCAGAAAATCAGATGGTTATACCCATCTGCCCCGCAATTTGTTGCATGATGGCGCTGCGGTAAACAGCAAACCGCAGCACAAGGAAACAACATGGACACGAAACACGGAATACAGGGGCCACGCGACACGCAGGCGGCAAACCGGGCCGCACGCGAGCAGGACGTCTTCGGCGCGCAGCTCGCAGAGTTCGGCCGCCTGAGCGCAGCCAGCATCTGCAACATCCAGAGCCACCGCGCCGCCACCGCGTGCGAAACCACCATCCGGAACGCCTTCCGCTCGATGCAGGCGCAGCGCGACGCCGCCCTCGCCCGGATGCGCCCGGACATCGACCACGAGCCGTCCGACGATACCGAGGGCGGCACGCCGGACTGACCCGCCGCCACCAACCACTGAGGAAAATAACATGCTGTATGCCCATCCACTGCGCGCCGCCGCCACCGCCATGGCCGCCGCGGGGACCCGCTGGCTCATCCGCCGCAAGATCGCCATCAAGCAAGCCGACCGCGAGCACCACTGCGAGGGCGCGCAAAGCGCAAGCGCCATGGCCGGCGCGCACACCGCCGCCGCCATCACCCTGGGGCGCGAGATCCGCGCCCTCGAAGCCGAACTGGCGATCATGGAACTCCAATGACAGACACCGCGAACAACGACCGCATGAGCGCCCCCCCCCAGAAGCCCATGAGCATGACGGCCGCCAAGCGGCTGCTGGCGACCGCAACAGGGCGCATCGTGCGGAGCAACAAGCCAGGCATGGACGACGTCGGCATGGTTTTTGCCGCGATCGGCTCGATCCTGAGTTACATGGTCGGCACGAGCATCCGGCTGCGGATCTCGGCCGAAGGCCTGCCTGGCGACATCGACATGACCAGCCCCGACCCGACCACGCCGCCGGACGAACCCGGCACCACTACCACCACCCACTGAGCAGGAAAGCGACACCATGAGCACCACCGAATTCAACTTGGACGAAGAAACGATGATCATCTCCGGCCCGCCGGCAGAGATCGCCGCCAAGAAGCGCCTGCTGGCCAGCACCGTCCAGATGGTCGCCGCCGTAGATCCGGATGAGCACACCATCCGCGCCCACGTCGACGCCTTGGGCGCGCTGCTCTGCGAGTGGCTGGGGCAGCCCATGCTGATCAGCATCCGCAACGTTTTGCCGGATGAGGTCGACGAGGTCAAGCAGCAAGTCGCCGCCCACGAGCAGAGCGGCACCACCGCCGACCCCCTGAAGCTCAACTGATCGACCGGCCCCTCGGACCCGAGGGGCCGCAGCCACCCCGCCACCGCCCCGCGACCCAAGGAAACAACATGAGCACCGAACTGCAAGGACAAAGCCCCGCCACCAGCGAGAACGAAGACTGGTACGACCGCGAGATCGCCCCGGCGCTGGCCGCCCTCGCCCGGCGCTGCGGCGATCGCGGCATCGGCATGCTGGCCGTCGTCGAGTTCCAGCCGGGACAGCGCGGGGGCACTTACCTGACCACGCCGAACGACACCGTCGGCCAGCAGATGATCCGCATCTGCATGCAGGCCGCCCCGAACCTCGACGCGTTCCTGCTGGCCTTCAGCCGCCACTGCCGCAAGCACGGGGTCGACACCAGCGAGAGCGTCGTCCTGCGCGCAATCGGCCGGATGGAGAACTGACCATGACCGCACAACAGCAACAGGACCTGCTGGCGATTGTGCGGGCCTACGGCAACGCCTGCGCCAGCACCGCCCGCACGCCGCCGAACAGCCCCGCCAGGCAAGCCGCCGCCAGGATCGAGAACGACCGATGGAGCGAACTTGAGCCGGCACTGCGCGCAGTCGTGGCCGAGCGCGACGAGCTGCGGGCTCTGCGCTGCGGCTGTCGGCGAGCGGATGAAAGGAGGTGCATGATGGGTTGCGTCCATATCATTGAACAGGCCCCATACAAGCCCGGAGATCAAGCGCCCGACGGCTATCTGGCGTGGCACGAATGGGCAGAGGTGCAGCACAAGGCGGGGCTGCGGCAGGTTGAGTGCAGCGAGTGTGGGTTGTGGCGCTACCCGCAGCAGCTTTCGGCTCTGGTCAACCGATGGGAAGGAAAGACAAGCCGGGGCCGGGTAGTCAAACAGGCCGGCGCCGTGTGCCTACCGTGCGCGGCAAAGCGGGGTGCGTGATGACCAAGGCACTTCAGCGCAAACTCGACAAGTTCGTGGAGCTTGGAAACGCTATCGAGGCTGAGGCAAAGCAGCTGTACGGCCAAGACGTGTTCCTTTTTCACGAAGCGGACGGCGGCGTGGTGCTGATGGATGGCGACGAGGATGAAAGCATGCGGCGCCCAGCGACTGCCGCGGGGCGACAAGAGCACATCATCATGATCGCCACGGCAGCCGCAACCTGGGGATCGGGGGCATGGTGATGAGCAAGACCGCAAGACAGGCCGCCAGCATCGGCAGGGGCAGATTCAGCCCCTGCCTCTGGATCGCCCTCGAAGACGGGGGCGTCGAGCTGGGGCGCTGCCTCGTTGCGCCGACCCACCCAGGGGCGCGCCATGATGAAACGCCAGGCAAGGCCGCCAGCGCGGGGCGCGCCGCGCCCGAAGAGCCGCGAAGACGGGGCACGCTGCCCCGCCTGCGGACACCACGCCGCCACGCAGCACGCCGCCCCGGAGCGAGCGGGATGGAGGTGCGCCGTGGCTGAGATCGACATCAGTGACGTGCTAAGGCGGGCCAGGAAGAACTGCAGCGGCACCAGCAAGGCGTCCACCGAGGGCCGGGCGGTGCTGGCGCACATTGAGCGGCAAGCTGCGGAGATCGAGCGGCTGCGGGCGGCCGTGCCGGACGCAGACGGCGCCCGCTTTCGCTGGCTGTGCGAGGACCACAGCGACCGCGAGACACGCGAGCAATGCCGGAGCCTGATCGACCGGCTACCAGGGATGAGCTACAGCGCGGCAGTGATGTCTATCGATGCGGCAATGGCAGCAGCACCGGAGCCCCCGCCGCGCAACAAGGGCAACGCGGAACGCATGGCCGACGCGATGCGGGTGGCCGACGCGCGCTACGCCTACCTGCGCACCATCACCCCCGGCCAGCTGGCGCAACTGCAGAAGATCGCCAGGGAGGGGGAACTCACGTTCGACCAGGCCGTGGACGAAGCCCGCGCCTGGAGGGGATGACCATGGCTAGTCGCCGCGCCTTCACCCACATGACCGACATCGAGGCGGATCTGGTGGCCGCCCTGAAGACCATCCGCACCGCCCTGGCCCCGAAGGACGGCACGCCGGAGGACGACGCCTTCATCCACCTGGAGAGCTTCGCCGCCGTGGCCATCCGCGTGATGCGCCAGACGAACCCGAGCAAGATCCGCAGCTGCGCGATGATCGAAGAGATCAAGGCGCGGATCGACGGGAGGGCCATCGATTGACCACCGCGCGCTGCGTCACCTGCGCGCGCTTCGACCTGCGCCGCCACCCCGCCATGGCCGCGCAGGGCTTCGGTGTCTGCAGCAGGGGGCCGAACCACCAGCACCACCCCGCGGAGCGCGAGCACGACTGCGCCCACCACCTCCCCGCCCCCGACGAGGCCGCCACCGCCCGCCGCCAGTGGCTCGCCAAGCGCGAGCAGAAAGCCGCCCCGTGAACCACACCGAGCACGAGCACCAGAAGAACCTCATGACCTGGGCCGGCATGGTCCAGATCCCCGCCGCGGACGACGTCGAGCCGGGCAGCACCGTCGCCGACTACCTGTTCGCCATACCGCTGGGCGGGCGCCGAGACGCCCGCGAGGCAGCACGGCTGAAGGCGGAAGGGGCGAAGGCCGGAGTCTCGGACCTATTCCTTCCGCTCCAGCGCCGAGGATTCGGTGGGCTCTGGATCGAGATGAAGGCCCCCGGGAAGAAGCCGACCACCCTGCAGCGCGACTGGATCGCCCGCATGACCCGGGCCGGCTACCGCGCGGAGTGCATCGACGATTGGGTCGGGGCCGCCCAGCTCATCAGCGAATACCTGGGCCTCGTCAGCCCGCCACCGGAGCACGCACCATGAAGATGAAGACCGTCGCCATCTACGGCGTCAGCCAGATCAGCACCGCCGCCGTCGGCGAATACCAAGACTACCTGAGCTGCCACGCGCTGGACTTCAGCCGCCTGCAGCCCGTGACCAGCCGGGCCGGCGCGACGCACCCAGCGATGATCACGACCCACCACGCTCCGGTCTACCACTACCGCCGCCCAGACGGCGGGGACCTGCATCTGGCGCGCCATTAGAATCCGGAGCGCCGCGCAACGAGAGGGCTGAGATGCACAAGAACGTGGAAGAGCTGACCCGAGCATTCGGGTTCAACATCGCCCTGGCCGTTGTCCGCGGCTGGGGCGGGCGCGACTGGAGCGTCCCTCTCACGGCAGCACCAGACAGCCCGATCGCCCTGACCCTCGGGCTGGAGGTCGCCCAGCGCATCGTCGCCCTCTGGGGCGGGCAGAAAATGCAGCTCCCCGACGAGCGGCACGCCCTCATGGACCTCCGAAACGACGCCATCTGGCGCGAGGTCATGGTGAAGGGCCGCAGCCAGGCCGCCGTCAGTCTCGACTTCGGCCTGAGCCGCCAGGGCGTGGCCATGGTCATTAACCGGATGCTCGCCGAGCGCGGGCGACCGGACACCCCGGCCGGACAGCCGGCCGCCACCCCGCAGGAGTAGCCACCATGGCCCGACCCACACCCGACCCCGCACTGCCTTGGCCGATCATCCCGGAGGCCGTGACCCTCTGCGCCGACAAGGAGGAACTGCGCCTCGCCGCCTACCGCTGCATCGCCGGCAAGTGGACCTGCGGGTGGGGCGAGACAGACGGCGTCGGCCCGTCCACCCGCTGGACGAAGGAGTTCGCGGACCAGCGTTTCTGCGACAGCCTCGGCCACTACTCGGACGCGGTGCGCGCGATGTGCACCACGCCGACCAGCAAGCACGAGCACGGGGCGCTGACCGTCCTGGGCTACAACATCGGCCTCAAGGCGCTGGAGAACAGCAGCGTCATGCGCCTGCACAATGCGGACGACCACCTCGGGGCGAGCCGAGCGTTCAGCCTTTACAACAAGTACCGGCCGCCGGGCAGCAAGAAACTGGTCGTCAGCCGCGGTCTGACGATCCGCCGCGCGCAGGAGGCCGCGATGTACCTGACCCCCGACGCCGACCAGCCGCCGCTCCAGCACGACATGCCGCAGGCGGTCGCCGCGGAAAGCCCGATGACCGCCAGCCCGATCAACGTCGGCGGCACCGTCACCGCGGGAGCCGGCGCCCTCTCCCTCTTGAGCGCGGGCGACCAGGCGCAGCAGGCCAGCGGCATCCTGAGCACCGTCAAGGGCATGACCGAGCAGGCCGCCACCTTCATCGGCCTGAGCCCGCCCCAGGTGCTCGGGCTGGCGCTGGTGGCCGCGGGCGGATGGGTGATCTGGAACCGGGTGAAGCAGCGCCGCGAAGGGTGGGCCTGATGGCGGCCGCGCTCGCCATCCTGGGTCGCATCCCCGCGTGGCTGTGGCTGGTGGCCGCCCTCGCGTGCTGGGGCGGATGGAACCGCCACCAGACCCTGCAGCTCCGCGAGCAGACAGCCCGACAGCAGCAAGCGCTCCAGCAGGCGCAGCAGACCCTCCGGCAAGCCGACCAGACCAGGGAGATCACCAATGCCCACACCGAAGCCATCCGCGCCACTGGCGTGCGCGCTCGCACTGTTGACCGCCGCCTGCGGAACGTGCCCGCAGCCAGCCCGGCCGCTGCCACCGCCTGCCGCGATCATGAAGCCCCCGCCGCCGTCCTTTCTGACGACGCTCGAAACGATCTTGTCGCGCTCGCCCAGGCCGCCGACGAAACCGCCGACGCCTTGAGGGCCTGCCAGGCCTGGGCCGCTACCATCACCCCCACCGCCGCCCCAGCCGCGAACCCCGCAGAAAGAGCCACGCCGTGACAGACCATGACAACCCCCCCAGCGATTGGGGACACCTGACGGCGTCGGCTATCCAGTCGATCAAGGACGCCAGCCGGGAAGGAACCCGCGAGGGCACGCTCGAAGGCATCCGCGCCGCCGCAGGCGACGAACAACTGGTGGCCATCCTGGTCGACAGCGTCTTCGTCGCCGCACGCCGCGAGGTGCAGGCGCAATCCGGGCGGATGCTGTGGAGCGGCGTGGCCGGCCTGCTTTTCCGGGTGGGCTGGATGCTGCTGATCGCCGCCGGCATCACCGCGCTGGGCGGAGGATGGTCTGGCGTCGTCGCGTTCTTCAAAGCCGCCGTCGCCAAATGAAGCGCTCCGGCTTCGCCCGCCCCGCGCGAGCACCGCGCGAACCCCAGCCGCTGCGCCCTGTCCGGGCCGTGGCGCCCACCGTCATCAGCGCCAGCACCACACCCCGCCCGAAGGACCAGCCGGCGCGCCACGAGGGCTACCGCCGCCTCGTCGCCGCGATGCCCTGCGCCCTGTGCGGCATGACCGGCCGCAGCCAGGCCGCGCACCCGAACACCGGCAAGGGGGCGGGCATCAAGGCGGACGACCGGCTGTGCTTCCCCCTGTGCGCCGACGGGCCGGGCCGCCGCGGCTGCCACTCGCTGTTCGACCAGGGGGGGCTCTACGCGAAGGGCCGGCGCCACGAGATGGAAGCCATCTGGACCGCCAAGACAGCCGCCGCCATCACCGCCGCCGGGCAGTGGCCGGCAGACATCGAACCCCTTCCAGCCGGGACACATTGACCATGGGAAAGCCCCAGAAACACCCGCTCCAAAGCCGCATAACCGGCGAGGACACCGTCGCCGCCGACCAGCTGCTGGCGAACCCGAACAACTGGCGCACGCACCCGAAGGAGCAGCGCGCAGCCCTCGAAGGCCTGCTGGACACCGTGGGCTGGGTACAGCGCGTGATCGTCAACGAGGTAACCGGCCACATCGTCGACGGCCACCTGCGCGCGGAAGTGGCGCTGGCCCGCAGCGAGGACGTGCCCGTGGTGTACGTGCGCCTGACCGAGCAGGAGGAACGCCTGGTGCTGGCCGCCCTGGACCCGATCGGCGGTCTGGCCGGCACCGACCAGGGGATGCTCGATCAGCTCCTGGAAGGAATCGAGGTCGAGGACGCCGGACTGCAGGCGCTGATCGACAGCTTGCGCGTGACGGGCGACGACGAACCGGAGAAGGGGGAAACGGGGGACGACGACACGCCGGAGCCGCAGGTGGCCACGGTCAGCGTCGAGGGCGATGTCTGGCTGCTCGGTCGCCATCGGGTCATGTGCGGCAGCGCGACCGAGCCCAGCCAGATCGCCACGCTGATGGGGGGCGTGCAGGCGGACCTCGTCTGGACCGACCCGCCCTACAACGTCGCCATCGAGGGCAAGGCCGGCAAGATCCTCAATGACGACATGGCGGATTCCGCCTTCCACGAGTTCCTGCTGCAGGTCTACGCCGGATATTTCGACATCATGCGACCAGGCGCCTGCATCTATGTGGCGCACGCCGACAGCGAGCGGGCCAACTTCACCCGGGCATTCGTCGAGGCCGGGCTGAAGCTCTCCCAGGTGCTGATCTGGGTGAAGCAGAGCGCGACCCTGAGCCGCCTGGACTTCAACTGGCAGCATGAGCCGATCCTGTACGGCTGGAAGGAGGGCGCCGGCCACTACTTCTGCGGGGACTTCACCCGCACCACCGTGATCGACGATGACATCGATGTGAAGGGGCTGAAGCGCGAAGAGCTGCTCGCCCTCGTCGCCGAGCTGCGCGCCCAGGTCACGAACACCGTGCTGCGCCACGACCGCCCGACGAAGAGCGAGCTGCACCCGACCATGAAGCCCGTCGACCTCGTGCGCCGCATGATCGAGTGGAGCAGCAAGCCGGGCGAGGTCGTCGCTGACTTCTTCGGGGGCAGCGGATCGACGCTGATTGCCGCCCAGAAGATCGGCCGAACCGCCCGGATCATGGAGCTTGACCCCAAGTATGCGGACGTCATCGTCCGGCGCTGGCAGGAGTTCACCGGGCAAACTGCCACGCGCGAGGATGACGGGGCGGAGTTCAACAGCATCACCCCGGTCCTCCGCGCGCCGAAGGTGAAGTGATGGCCCTCGTCAACCGCACCAGCACCGCCAAGGTCCAGACCCTGGAACGACAGAAGAAAGCCCTGGAGCTGCGACGGATGGGGCTCGGCTATGTCGAGATCGCGGAGGCGATGGGCATCAGCAAGAGCCAGGCGCAGCGCCTTGTCGTCGCCGCCCTGGCGGACTCCCGGGCGGAGATCACCGCGGAGGCGGATGGCCTGCGGGCGGAGGAATTGAGCCGCCTCGACGCCATGCTGCGGGGGCTGTGGCCGGACGCACGGAAGGGGAGCGTCTCCGCCGTCGACCGCGTCCTCAAGATCATGGAGCGCCGCGCCAAGCTGCTGGGGCTCGATGCCCCGCTGCGCCTTGCCCATGGTGGCGACGGCGACGCACCCCCCATTCAGAGCGAGCACGGAATCTATGCCATCAGCGACGCAGAGCTGGAAGCCATCGCGCGAGGCCGCCGCACTTGAGTGCCTGCGCAGGCGACGGGGCCGCGAGAGCCTCATCGGCTACGCGAACGCCATCCCGATCCCCGGCAAGCCGGCCAGCGACGACCCCGACGAGTGGCTGTTTCAGCCCGTGGAAAGCGGACTGGCCGCCCACCACCTGCTGATCCTGCAGGCCATCGAGCGGGCCGCGAGCCGCCGATACGGCCGCTTCATGCTCTTCCTGCCCCCGGGCAGCGCCAAGAGCACGTATGGCAGCGTGGTGGCGCCCACCTTCTTCATGGGCAAGCGCCCGGGCACGAAGATCATCCTGGCCAGCTACGGGACCGACCTGGCGCGCAAGCACGGCCGCCGCGCACGCCAGATCGTCCGATCGCCCGAGTACGGCTCGCTGTTCGACACGGGCCTGACCCGCGACAGCAGCGCCGCGCACGAGTGGGCGCTGACGAACGGCAGCGAGTACCTCGCCGCGGGCCTCATGGCGGGCCTGACGGGCAACCGCGCGCACGGGGCGCTGGTGGACGACCCGATCAAGGGCCGCGAGCAAGCCGACAGCCCGACGATCCGCGCCAAGACCTGGGACGCCTACGTGGAGGACCTGCAGACCCGCCTGATCCCGGGCGGATGGATCGGCCTGATTCAGACCCGATGGCACGAAGACGACCTCGCCGGCCGCCTGCTGCCGAAGGGCTACGACGGCCGCAGCGGCATGGTCCAGTGCACCGACGGGCGGATGTGGGAGGTCATCAACATCCCCGCCATGTGCGAGCGCACCGACGACCCGCTGGGCCGCCAGATCGGCGAGTACCTCTGGCCGGAGTGGTTCGACGCGAGCCATTGGGCGCCCTTCCAGGCGCAGAGCCGCACCTGGGCCAGCCTGTTCCAGCAGCGACCGCGACCGGACGACGGGGGCGTGTTCAAGGAAAGCTGGTGCCGGAACCGCTACCAGCTGATCCCGCACACCGCGAGCACGGTGATCCACTCCTGGGACACCGCGCAGAAAGAGCAGCAGAAGAACGACCCGAGCGTGATGACGGCGTGGCGGTTCGGCCAGGGCCAACCAGGGTACTACCTGGCGGACGTCTTCCGCGACCGGCTGGTTTACCCGGACCTCAAGCGCAAGGTGCTGGCGCTGGCGGAGCGCGATCACCCGACCGCCATCCTGATCGAGGACAAGAGCAGCGGACAGAGCTTGATCCAGGAGCTGCGCGCCACCACGACGCTCCCCATCATTGCGATTGAACCGGAGGGGTCGAAGTTCTTCCGCGCAAGCGAGGTATCCGCGATGGTGGAGGCCGGGCTGGTGATCCTCCCCTACAGCAGCCCGTGGATCAGCGACTACGAAGGCGAGCTGTTCGCTTTCCCCTTGTCGGTGCATGACGACCAAGTGGACAGCACCAGCCAGTTCCTGGCATGGGTGCGCCAGTGGGCCGGAAGCATAGAATTCGAGGGGGCGGGCATGCCGCGAGCCCTAGCCGAGCAGCTCGCAGGACGCGAGAACCAGGGCGACAGCTACGGAGGCTGGAGCCGCGGCACCGACCTAGACGGATTCAACTGAGGACCCCCACCATGCCCACCCCGAACGACCCGACCATCAAGCCCGAAACCGCCGTGCTGGCCGAAGAGATCAGCGCCATCGAGGACCCGATGAACCCCCTGGCGGGCGTGGCCTTCCAGGCGACCACGCCCTACATTGCCCTGCTGACTACCGGCGACACCGTGCTGCGCCAGAAGGGCGGCATCGCCCACCTGAGCGTCTACCGCGAGCTTCTCCGGGACGATCAGGTCGCCAGCGTGTGGCAGCAACGACGGCTGGCCGTGACCGGGTGCGACACCGTGGTCGAAGCCGGCGCGGAGGACGCCGCCAGCCAGGCCGCCGCCGACAAGCTGCGCGAAGAGATCGGCGCGCTGGATTGGGACGACATCACCGACAAGCAGCTGTACGCGGTCTTTTACGGCTGGGGTATCGCGGAGATCATGTGGCGCCCAGAAGGCAGCCACATCGCCATCGGGGGCGTGCGCGTGCGCGAGCGCGGCCGATTCCGCTTCGGCTACGACCGCAGCCTGCACCTCTGGCGGAGCACGGGCGGGTTCGTCCAGATGCCGGACACGAAGTTCTGGGTCTGCAGCGCGGGCGCCGACAACCATGACGAGCCCTATGGCATGGGCCTTGCGCACGCGCTTTTCTGGCCCGTGTTCTTCAAGCGAAACGACATCAAGTTCTGGCTGACCTTCCTGGAGAAGTTCGGCCAGCCGACCGCCGTGGCAAAGCTCTCCGCCGGCAAGATCAACAACCCCGACGAGCGCAGGAAAGCCGTGGCCATGCTGCGCGCCATCGCCACGGACGCCGGCATCGTGTGCCCGGACGACGTGCCGATCGAGCTGCTCGAAGCCGCCCGCAGCGGGGCCGCCGACTACGCGGTCATGCACGCCGCCATGAACGCCGCGATCAGCAAGATCATCCTCTCGCAGACGATGACCACCGACAGCGGCAGCAGCCGCGCGCAGGCGCAGGTGCACGACGGCGTGAAGCAGCAGATCGTCGAAGCCGACAGCGACCTGCTCTGCGGCAGCTTCAACCGCGGGCCGGTCAAGTGGTGGACCGAGTGGAACTTCCCCGGCGCCACCCCGCCGAAGGTCTACCGGCACACCGAACCGCCAGCGGACCAGGCCGCGCAGGCAGACCGCGATACCAAGCTGTTCGCGCTGGGCTTCGAGCCGAGCGAGGACTACATCAAGGAAACCTACGGCGAGGGCTGGACCCGCAAGCAGGCGACCGCCGTCAACCCGGCCGCCTTCCCCGCCGGCCGCCAGCCGGGCGCCCAGCCGCCGCAGGGCAACGCCGACGCGGCACAGTTCGCGGAGGGGGAGCTGGCTGCCCTGGCCGCCCTGCGCGCCGCGCGCCGCGGTGACCAGCAGGCGCTGACCGACGCCGCCGCCAGCTTCGCTGACCAGTACGAAACCATCATGGGCCGCCGGGTCGGGCAGATCCTGCAGGCCGTCGAGTTCGCCGACGGCGACGAAGCCCTGTTTCGGACGCGCCTCAACGAGCTGCTGGCCGAAGCCCCGCCCCCGGAGGCCGCCGACAAGATCGCGCGCGGGACGATGTTCTCGCGGCTGATGGGCGCCCTTCGCGGGCAGCGTCAGCAATGAGCGCCAGCCTGCACCTGGGGCCGCTGGACCTGGCCGGCCTGGTCGCCCAGGCGCAGGCGGAGGACGCGCCACGCCAGACCGACACTGGCGGGATCCTGGACTTCTTCGACATCCCGTCGGGCGACGCTTTCGACGTGCCCCCCGCGAAGGCGATCGCCTTTTTCAGCGCCAAAGGCCTCAAGCCGAGCTTCCATTACGCCGACATGCTGGCGCAGGAGCACGTCAACGCGTTCACCGTCGCCAAGATGATGGACGTCGACCTGCTCGGGCAGGTGCGCGCCAGCCTCGACGCCGCCCTGGCCAGCGGGCAGAGCTTCCGCGATTGGAGCCACACGATCACCCCCCTCCTGCAGGCGGGCGGATGGTGGGGGAAGAGCGACCTGACCGACCCGCTGACCGGCAAGCCCATCACCGCGCAGCTGGGCAGCCCGTGGCGCCTCGAAACCATCTTCCGCACGAACATGCAAAGCGCCTACGCCGCGGGCGCGTGGCAGGAGATCGAAGCCCAGGCGCACGTCGCCCCCTTCCTGATGTACGACGCGGTGGACGACTTCCGCACGCGCCCCCTGCACGCCAAGTGGGACCGCACCGTCCTGCCCGTGACCTCGGACTGGTGGCGCACCCACTACCCGCCGAACGGCTACAACTGCCGCTGCAGCGTGATCCAACTGGACAAGGAGCAGGTCAAGCAGCTCGGGCTGCAGGTAGCCAGCACCGCACCGCAGGACGGCAACTACGAGTGGACGAACCCGCGCACCGGGGCGACCGGCGCCGTGCCCATGGGGATCGACCCAGGCTTCGGCATGAACGTCGGCCAGCTGCACCAGGCGCACCTCAAGCGCCTGCTGGCGGAGAAGGCCGCCGCCCTGCCCGCCGACATGCACCCAGCCGCCGCCGCCGCCACGAAGGCACTGCCAGCCCTGGACGACGCCACCATCGCCGCCATCAAAGCGGACAACGACGCCGCCAGCCAGCAGGCGCGCGAGAACCTCGCTGCCCTCAAAGCCCGGGCCGCCGACGCCGCCGACCAAGCGGACGCCATGGGCCAGCTCGACGCCATCAAGGGCGGGAAGGACACCGCCGGCAAGGGCGCCGCCTACAAGATCAAGGCACTGGCGCAGCTCCAGAAGGACCCCGCCTGGGCCGCCGCGAAGCCCACCGAGCAGATCGAGCAAGTGCTGAAGCTCGCCGACGACTTCAAGTACAAAACGGAGTTGGCCTCCAAGCTCTCGGTCTACAAAGCCGCCGTGCTGGAAGGCAAGATCCCGCCGCCGGCCACGGTCAAGGCATTCCAGGGCCTGTCACCGGAAGAACAGGATGCCTTCCTCGCAAAGGTCGGCGCCGAAGTCCAGGCCGCGAAGGCCGCCAAGCAGGCCGCGGAGACAGCGAAGGCCGCCGCCGCGAAGGCCGCTGCCGACGCCGCCGCGAAGGCCGCAGCAGACGAGGCCGCAGCGCAAGCCGAGAAGGCCGCAGCGGCCGCCAAGAGCGCGCAGGATGCCGCCACGGCGAAGGCGGCACAGAAGGCCGCCGCGAAGGCGCAGCAGGCCGCCGCGAAGGCCGCAGCCGCAGCGCCGACCCCGAAGCCGCCGGCCACCGGCACGCCGCCGAACGCCAGCGCGCTGACGAAGGTGGGCGAGCAGAAGGGCAGCAACCCGGGCGGCACCTACCTCGACACCAGCACCGGCAAGCAGTGGTACATCAAGCAGCCGCCCGCCGGCTATGAGGTGGCCGCCAACGAGGTGTTGGCCGGCAAGCTCTACCAACTGGCCGGGATCGATGTGCCCGAGATGCACGTCCTGATGATCGACGGGAAGCCCTCGATCGCCAGCCAGATCATCGATGGCCTGGCCCCTGGTGGCGTCAGCGCGCTGGCCACGGCCAGCGGCACCGCCGAAGGGTTCGCCGCCGACGCGTGGCTGGCCAATTGGGACGTGGTCGGCCTGAGCTACGACAACCTGCTGCTGAAGGGGGCGAGGACCTTCCGCGTCGACACCGGGGGTGCGCTGCGCTTCCGCGCCCAGGGAGGGATGAAGGGCGCCGCGTTCGGCGACACGGTGACGGAGTTCGCCACCCTCCGCGACGCTGGCCTGAACCGGACGGCCGCCGGGGTCTTCGGCCGCCTGACCGAGCAGCAGATCGAGGACTCGGCCGTGCGCGTGCTGAAGATCAGCGAGGCGGACATCCGCGACGCGGTCAGCCAGGCGGGGCCAACCGACGCCACCACACGCGAAGCCCTCGTGCAGCGCCTGCTGGCCCGCCAGCGCGACATCGCCGACAAGTACCCGGGGGCAGCAGTGCGCGCACGTGGCGAGGCTGTGGCCGCCGCTACCGAGCCCACCGGCACACTCCCCCGCGTCACGGCCGCAGAGCAGGCGCTGATCGCCGACAGCCGCGTCAACGGCTACGGGTTCACCACCGACACCGACCAGATCGAGGACCACATGGTGGTGGTGCACAACTACCGGCGCCAAGACGGCAGCGACGCGACGCGCGGGTTCCTCAAGCTGACCGAAGGCGGCAGCAGCACGCTGGCCGCGAAGATCAAGGCCGCGACAAACGAGCCGCCGGAGCTTCGGCTGGCGGAGGCAAACGCCGCCCTGCTGGCCGCCGTGAAGAACATCAACGTTCGCGCGTCAAGCAAGATGGCCCTCGATGCGACAACCGTGAAGCGGATCGAGGCCGCCGTCGTCGCCGCCGACAAAGCGCTGGCCGAGATCAACGCCGCCATGATGGCCGTCGGCAAGGCGCCGGCCGACATGAAGGCTGCGCACAAAGCCATCGAGAAGTGGCGCGACATCGTGGCTGGGCACTTGAACAGCGCAAAGGCTGGGGAGGTGGTGGGGCAGATCACCAGCAAGTACCCGAGCACCTCGATTCCCGACACCCTCACATACACGCCGCGGAACACCAAGACGGCCGCGACCGAGGGCGGGATCAAGTGGCAGCGAAAGGAGGGGACCTACGCCTACCAGGCCGCCAGGTTCGACCGATCACGCAGCGTCGAGTCCGACCGCGTCGTGGAAGTCGGAGGGACCCGGGTGCGCTACGAAGCCCAGCTCGAAGACGGCACGCGCCTCGTCTACTTCCCCCACGACCCGAAGAACGCATGGGCCATGCAGGGCGTCGTCCAGATCGATACCCCGGGGGCCACCGCCGATTCAGCGACGCGCGTGTTCAACACCCTGAGCGAGGCTGGCATCAACGGCGAGCGCGCCGACGAAGTCGCCCGGCAGCACCTGTACCTGAACAGCGTGGCAAACATCCGCCTCCTGCGGAACCCGCCAGCGATGGCGCAGTACAAAGCCGCCGCAGGGGTCGGGCCGGAAGGGGTGGCGCAGAAGCTCGCCATCCTCAAGCGCGAAACGGGCATCGACGTCCAGGGCAGCGAGGGATGGAAAACGGTTGACGGGGTGCGCGAGGCTTTCGGCCACGGCCGCGCCTACCAGCACCGCCCCGACCTGAGCGCGCAGGACCTGGCCGCGCTGAACAAGACCCACGTCCTCTATCACAACCCGCAGGGCCTGGGCGCAAACGCGGGGGATGACGTATTCGAGCGCCTGAAGATGGTGATTGACGGGGGCGGATCGTTCGCCAGCCTGACCGACCGCGTGCGCCGCGGCGTGCCCCTGTCTGGGTCCAGCGTATCGTCCGACTTGGCGAGCGGAGGGGGCGACTACCACTTCACCCGCCTGCGACCGCGAGCGCTGCAGGAGGGGACGGGCGTCTACTGGACCACCAGCGTGCTCCGACGCATGGACGCGATCAGCTACAACAGCGACCAGTTCGGCCGCACCACTGCCTGGCACGTTGAAGCAAACCGGCTGGGACAAACCGTCGGCAGCCTGAAGACCCTGAGCAATGCCGGGTCGAATGAAACCATCTTCAAGGCGGGGCTATCCATATTCGAGGGCCTTGATCGGATCGTCCTGGCCAGCAGCGCGGAGGTTCGTGATGCTATCTTCTGGATGAAGACGCGAGGCTACAAAGAGTGGCCGGACGGCCGCCGCCTCGAAGACGTGATCGTCACGAACGGCAAGTAACCGAAGGACCAGCATGATCGACATCGAACACACCGCCAGCACTTGGGATTCTGGTGCCCTGATCCGCGTCGACCAGCCAGGCGCCCCGCCCCTGTACCGCCCGGCGCTGTTCGTGATCGGGGATGCAAGCGGGGGCGCGACCTGGGTGGAGCCCTGCTATCTCGACCCGATTGGGGCGGCGACGCCAGCCGCGCACACCGCAGAGCACCCCGTCCAGGACGCCACGAAGCCGAACGGGCCGCCCGTCTTCACCCTCGTGTCGGGCGGGTGGACGGCGCTGGCGATGGAGATGCCATATGACGGGCCGGATGAGCTTCTGCAGCCCATCCAGTGGGCACTCGGCGAGCTGGAGCGAAAGGGGACAACCTGGGCCGCCGAACGCGAGCGCGTTCGGACACTGCTGGCCGCAGGTTAGGGGGAGACGCCCGGGGCGGGCCGGACGGCAGCAGCAGCAGCAGCAGCAGCGCGGGCCGCCGCCGCCGGCAGCGCCAGCGCGTCGCCCTGGTAGCGCGGGCAGGAGGACGCGCGATGCCCCTCCCGGCCGCACCGCGTGCACGCCTTGCGCTCGGTCACTTGGAATCCCCGCCGCGCAGGCGCCACGCCGAGTAGCTCGCCTCTTCCGCGCGCGCCACGAACACCGCCAGGTGCCCCGGCAGCAACACCCCATCAAGGGCCATCGCCCCCGGGACCGCGCGCACCGACGGGCACACCGCGCGGCACGCCGCCACGAACGACGCCGCCCGCGCGACAGGCAGGTTCCCGAGGAACACCTCGCCCGGGCCGTGCTTGGGGGCCATCACAGCGCCACCTGCGCACGCTTGGCTGCGCCAGCCGCCAGCGCGGCAACCGCCTCACCCGGCTGGAGCACGCGCGTGTGGATGAGCACCCCGACCGGCGCGCGCTCCACGCCATCGCGCCACTCCTGCCACCCGAGCTTGGGCGACCAGACCAGCTGACAGCCCCACTGGCCGGCCAGGGGGAGGACCTTGCCGTCCTCCATCAGCAGCGCCGGGGGGCGCGTCTGGTCCAGCAGCGCCGCGGCACCGGCCCGCTCCCACCGATCGAACATCACCACCGCGTGCGTGGTGTTGCGGGCCTCCATCTTCTGCCGGCAGTTGGCCGCGTGGTTCTCGATGGTGCGCTCGGAGCGACAGACCGCCGCCGCCACGCCACCGAAGGTCGCCCCGGCCGCCAGCGCGCGCAGGACGCGCACCTCGGGGGCGGTCAGCCCCCACGGGTTGGAGTGTGTAGCGCGCGGCATCACAGGCCTCCCTTCGCTGCGCATTCGACACGCGGGGCCTGGGCCGGCTGGGCCTGTTGCGCGACCAACCAGGACGCGAGGGACCAGCCGCACGCGATCGACAGGACGGTGGCCAGGACCACCGTGATGAAGGCGGTCAGGATCGTGGCGGGGTCGTTGCTCATGACGCCACCCGCGCAGACGACGCCAGCAGCAGCAGCCCGAAGCAGACCACCGACAGCAGCGAGGTCCCCAGCAGCACCAGCATGCCCCCCGTCATGCCGCGCACCGCGCACTCTTCGGCCGCGTCAGCCTCCAGCAGCGCCAGCAGATCAACATCGACAGCGGAGGGCGCGCGCACCTCGGCCACGGTTTCTGAAAGGTCAGCGATCACGATGCACCTCCTGCGCGCAGAGCGCGCCACTCGGACATGAAGCCGCCCGCCACCACGGCGGACGGGTCGACAGAAAACCGGAAGTCCCGGCCAGACGGGCAGACCGTCACCTTGGTGGCCGCCGTGGTGACTGCCGGGGCCTTCGCCAGCGCCGCGGCCGTGGCCGCCACCTTCGCCTGCACCCGGCCAGCGGTGCGGGGGCTCTTGGGCTGCGAACTGCGGGTGAGCCGGAAGGCATCCGCCTCCGCGCAGGTGCCGAAGTAGCGCACCGTGCGATGCGACAGCTTCACGCCGTGCAGCAGGCCGGCCTGCGCGAGCGCCGACATGACCGCCGACACGTCTTTCGTGTTCGCCTCATCGAACAGGAACGTCTGGTCCTGGACACGGCAGAAGCCGCCAGGTCGCTGCGCCAGCATGAGCAGGCTGGCGCGGATCTCGGCGCGTGACGTCATGACGGCTCCCCCGTGCGAGGCCACGGCTTCAGCCCCAGCAGGCGGCGAGCCTCGGCGATGCGCTCGATCGTGACGCCCGCGGGCGCCTTCGTGCGGAGGACGTGCGCACGCAAGGCGTCCCAGGCAGCGGTCGCCGCTTGGTGGTCCGTGTAGGCCTTCTCCGACAGCCAGCAACGCCCCGGCGACTTGTAGCCGGCGCCATCGATCTCCATGTCGGCGTCGTCGAGCGCGAAGCGCATGTGATGACTGACCTCGCCGACCGTTACCCAGCGCCGACCGACCTTCAGGACGCACACCGGCACCGGCTTGTCTGTGCCCGGGTTGTGGTGGCGATCCCGGACAAAGAACAGCACGTCCCCCACCTTGAGCGCGGCAGTCACAGCGAACCCCCGGGACGGCGACGCGCCGCAACTTCGCGCTGCAGCTGGTGCATGACCGACCAGACATCGTGCAATGCGTGCAGGAACAGGGGGCGCTGGCGCGAGTCGACCGAGCCCTTGAAGTTCGGATAGTCGATCCCGGCCACGTGGGCATGGATCGCAGCCGCCACGACATCACGGGGCAGCGTGGCGCGGTAGCGGTAGTCGTGGTCCGGCGTGACGGACACGAAGCCGACAGCGGCAGGCACCGCGCGCTCCACATCGCCAGGCAGGCGACCACGGACGACCAGCTTGGTCGAGTCGCCGCGGTCTTCGACCACGGACACAAAAGAGTTGTTTGCAAATATCCACATGATTCAGGTCTCTTTCTTCTTGGGGGCCGCCCGGCGACGGGCAGCGAGGAAACGGGGCAGCGCGAGCAGCACCGTCCGGAGGTGACGCGAGGCCATGTTGCGATGGCTCGCCGCGTCGGGACCCGCCAGCCAGCTGGCGACGGTTTTCAGGTGCACGCCCGCCAGAGCGGCAACCTCGGGCTGGGTGAGGCCGTGCTCGTCGATGACGGCGCGCAGGGCTTCGGCGGGAGTGGGGGAGGGCTTCGACATCAGAACATTCCTAGGTAGCGATCCGACAGCAGCCTCACGATGGCGCGGTGTTCGTGCGCCCAGCGCAGGTGCTGGCGGGCGCCATCGCGGTCGAAGTGACGCTCACGGATGACCAGCCCGAGCTGCGTCATGCAGGCGCGGAAGTGCAGGCCGATCAGGCTGCGAGCACGGGCGCGCTGCTGGGCGGCATCGAAGGCCACCGCGGACGGGATCGCCGACCGGCAGGGGAAGTGCACCGGCAGGCGGGCCGGCAGCTTGTTGAATTCGTCAGGCATGGATCTCTCCAGATCAAAGGGCGCCAGTCGCACGGGCAAGGGCGCCCGCGACCGACTGGAACAGGTGGAAGACAGCAACCGCCGAGACGGCGGCAACGGCAACGGCAAAGACGGCGGGCAGAAGGCGGAGCATGGTGGAATCCCGTTGGGTTCAGGTGGCGATGTGGGGGACTGTACGCCCTACAGAGTAGGATGCAAGAGCCACCAGGATAACCACCATGGTGACTCGGTTACTCCGGGTCGCCGGCAGGCGCCGCCGGCAGGTCCGGCACGCCGATGAACCCGGCGTTCGCCGACAGCGCAGCCAGCGCACGGGTGATCTCCGGGACGGCGTAGGGGTTGCGCTGCTCGTAGCGAGCCCCCGACACGCACCAAGCGGTCAGGGCCGCCAGCGCGCCCGGCAACTCCGACTGGATGTGCACCCAGGCGCCAGCACCGGACACCTCGGACGACACTAGGTGCGCGGCCGCCTTGGGGCAGTGGCGGGCGACCAGCTCGGCCGCCGCCGCGACGTGGTTCTCGCGCTGAGTCAGCGCGTGGTCATAGGGCAGCACGACGCGGTGCGGATAGCGATCGGCCTGGATGCGCGCGACGCGCTTCAGGCCGGCAGGGCGGAACGTGGTGGTGATTGCGTACATGGAAGTCTCCAGAAGGGAAGGGGCGATGGTCAGAAGGCGAGAGGGGTTTGTGCGCGGCACCGGCGAGCCAGCTCGACGAGCCAGCGCGCGAACTCGGGTGGCGTGTGCTCGCGCTCGGCCTTGGTCACAGTCGGCAGCCTCGGATGGCTCTTGGTCGAGCGGATGCAGTGCGTCGGGCGCCCTTCTCGGCGCGGGATGGCTGGCGCGTCTGACGGGAGGCAGCCAACCACGTACAGCCAGGTCGCTTTTTCGGCCCGATGCCCCCAGCGGAACTGCTCCACCTCGATCGACCACCCCCCCCCCACTCGTCAGGGAATTCACCGGGCCGCGGCATGCCCTGGTCGGTCCACAGCGTCGATCCGGCCGGGTGCTCAAGCACGCCGCCGAACCGGCGGATGTTGGCGACAGCGAAGCGCGCAAGCTCTTTCTCGTCTGGCCGCGGCTTTGCGAACTGGCGCAGCCGGCCCCAGGCTCGGCACGGCGGGTGCGCGATCAGCGGACTTCCGCCGGTCCAGCCCCTTGCGTCGCGCTCGGCGTCCCATGCATCGACGCCGGGCATGGATTTGTAGACCGAGTCGGCGCGGACAAAAAGGGCCGCGACAGGGCGAAGGGCCGGCGAGTCGGAGGCGGCAGCAATGGCAGGCATGGGGTGCTCCAGAATGGGAAGGGGGTCGGCGGTTTTGCTGAACCGATGTGCGTACTGTACGCCCTACAGCGTAGGGCGCAAGCCCCCCCACCAGGATGGCCGCGCGAAGCGATCAGGATTGAAGATCCCCGAAGCGGGCATCAAGGAACCGGCCGCCGCAGACGAGGGTGCGCTCTTCCTCCAGCTCCAGGCCGACCCGGTAGCGTTCAGCCTCCAGCGCGGACAGCAGCGGCACGGCCGCCGCCTCGGTCCCGCTGGCCGCCAGCGCGAACGCCAGCGAGGCAGCGCGCGGAAGCGGCAGATCGGACGCCGCCTCGGCGCCGACCAGGGCGAGATCTGCCCCGGCCGCCAGGGCGACGAACGACGCGCCGCAGCGCACCACGAACTGCGACCGCGCCCGCTCGGGGGCAGACGACAGCGAGGCAATCCGCTCATCCAGCAGGCGGAGACGGGCACGGAGGGGCGCCACGGGGGCGCAGGAGACGGCGGAGGCGATGCGGTGGGACACGAGGGGCTCCAAGCTCAGACAAGACCGCGCTCGGCCATGGACACGGAGCCGACGCGCGACACCACGATGTGGTCCAGCACCACGACGTCCAGCATTTTCAAGGTCGCCTTGAGCGACTGCGTCAGGTACTCATCCCCCTGCGACGGCTCGCACACGCCGGAGGGGTGGTTGTGCGAGAGGATGACCCCCTGCGCGCCCAGCGCCAGCGCGCGCTTCGCCACCTCGCGCGGGTAGACCGCGGTCTGCGCCAGGGTGCCGACAAACAGAATCTCGAACGACAGCAGGTGGTTCTGAGCGTCGAGGAACAGGACGCCGAACTGCTCACGATCGCTGTCGGCCAGCTTCAGGCGGAGGAAAGCGCGCACGGACTGCGGGGAGTCGAGTTGCACGCCGACCGCGCGCTGGCGCGACTCCAGGATGGACAGGGCTCGGCGGATGATGGCGTCCTCACGCTTGGCGAGGGGCGAGGGGGTGGTAGCAGCGGTGGCGGGCATGGCGGATCCAGTAGACGAGAGTGGGCGGCAGGGCGGGGGTCAGATCGAATTGACCTGATCGGGGCGGACCCGGACGGGGTCCCCGTTGTCGAGCAGGACGATGACGACAGCCAAGTCGTCCTCGTGGCGCGGGGGCGCGATGGCGAGCACCATGCCCCCCGTCACCTCGGCAGGCAGCCCGAGCATGGGCCGGCGCAGAGTGACCTGCACCGGATCGCCGTCACGCTCGATGCGGGCGCGGATGGACGTGATGTTCTTGGCGAGCTGTTCCAGCCGCTGGGTGGCGAGGTAGCCGCCGTCGCAGTCAGTGGCCGCGTCGCGCCGCGCGCGCACCTGGGCCTGTTCCGTGAGCGCGTAGTGCAGAAGCAAATAGAGGGGGGTCATGTTGATCTCCTTGGGTTGAGGTGGGGGGGGATCGAGAGGCAATGTGGGAACTCTACACCCTACAGCGTAGGGCACAAGCGGAATTTAGAAGCCACGCCAGCGGCTCAGGTTTGCGTCACCGCTTGCGGGTATCGGCGCGCACGCCGGCCGCATACATTCCCGCCATGAAGAAAATCCCCATCTTCCGAGCCGGACGGCACACCGCCAGCAACGGTGCATCGCTGGAGTTCAGCGAGACGCAGTTGCGCGAGGCTGTCGCCGCCTACAGCCCCGCGGTGCATGAGGCGCCCATCGTCATCGGCCACCCGAAGGACAACGGGCCGGCATACGGCTGGGTGGACGCCCTGAGCTTCGACGAGGACACGGGCGAGATCGTCGCGCACCCCACGCAGGTCGACGCCGCCTTTGACGAGATGGTGCTCGCCGGCCGGTTCAAAAAGCGCAGCGCATCGTGGTACCTCCCCGACGCGCCGACAAACCCGACGCCCGGCAAGCTCTACCTCCGACACGTCGGGTTTCTGGGCGCCCAGCCGCCCGCCGTCAAGGGCCTGAAGGAAGTCGCGTTCAGCGACGCCGACGAAGGCGTGGTCGAGTTCGGCGACAGCGCCAGGTACGCCTGGGGCAGCGTCAACGCGATGCTGCGAGGCCTGCGCGAGTGGATCATCGGCAAAGACGGACTGGACACCGCCGACAAGATCCTGCCGAACTTCTACCTTTCCGACTTGGAGGCCGCCGCCAAGCAGGCCGCCGACACCCCAGCAACCCCCGCCACGATGCCCGTGGCAGCATTCACCGAGGACGACCCCGTGACCCTTGCAGAACTCCAGGCGCAAGTCGCCCAGCTCACCGCCGAACTGGCCGCCGCGAAAGCGAACGCCCGCCCCGCCGACTTCGCCGAGCGCGAGAGCAACCTCGCCGCACGCGAGGCCGCCATCGCCGCCGCGGAGGCCGCTACCGCCCGTGCGGCAACGGAAGCGCGCGTGGACGCCGCCATCAAGGCCGGCCGCCTGCTGCCGAAGGACCGCAAGCAGACGGTCGACTTCGCCATGTCGCTCGCCGACAAGGACGCCTCGATCGACTTCGGCGAAGGCGCCACCGCCGCGAAAGTGACCCAGCGCGAGGCCTACCTGCGCCAGCGCGAGGCCGGCCCGAAGCTGGTCGAGTTCGGCGAGCTGTCCGGCGCCGACGGCACCGGCACCGCCGATGTTCCGTCGCTGGCCGATCTGCAGGCCGCGATGCTGGACCAGGTCGCCAGCGGCAAGCCCACCAAGTAACCGGGCAACGACGCCCGCCACCCACCACCACGACCCCGGAGAACCACCACCATGGCCACCTATACCGAACCGGATCTGCCCCTCGAATTCCTGATCGGCGAGGAAGAAGAAGGGCAAGCCTCGCGCGAAGTCCTGACCCTCGTCTCGGGCTCCGGCGCCCTGAAGTCTGGCCGCGTGCTGGGCAAGATCACGACGGGCGGCAAGCTCGCCCCCTACGACAACACCGCCAGCAACGGCACCGAAGTGGCCTTCGCCATCTTGGCATATGACGCCGACGCGACCGCCGCCGATGTCCAGGTGACCACCTTCGTGCGGCTGTGCGCCGTCAAGGCCGCCAAGCTCGGATGGGGCACCAACGACGCGACCGGCATCACCGCAGGCCTCGCCGACCTGGCCACCAAGTACATCATCGCGCGCTGACCAGCCGCCCACGCAACAGAAACCGGAGCCACCACCATGGACAACTACCGCGACTATTTCACCCGTGAAGAGCTGGTGCGCGCACTGGCCGCCGCACCCTACACGCCCGGCGCCCTCGGCGCGATGGGCATCTTCGAGACGGTTCCCCTCTCGGGTACCACGTTCGCCGTCGAGGTCGAAACGAAGGACAGCGGGCGCATCCTGACCGGCTACCCCCGCGGAGCCCCGCGCCAGCAGACCACGCTGGACAAGCGAGTCGTCCACACGTTCGGCGTCTCGACCACCTACGGCGACCAGGGCAACATCATGGCCGACGAGGTGCTGAACGGCCGCGGTGCTGGCGTTGCAGGCGCCCGCGCGCTGATCGAGAACCGCCGCGCCAAGCTGGTCAGCAAGCTTCGCCGCACCATCGACCTGACGCACGAATCGCTGCGCCTGGGCTGCCTGCTGTCGCCAGCAAGCACCGAATTCGGCGCCGCCGCCGACGCAGTGGCCATCGCCGTGCAGACCGACGCCACGAAGCTCCGGCAGGAGATTTTCAACAAGATCATCCTGCCCATGGAAGCCGAGATGGATGGCCTGCCGTACGGGAACCCCGTGGTGCTTTGCTCGGACGGCTACTGGTCCGACCTGATCGAAGCGAAGTCGATCCGGGACACCTACCTCAACTACCAGGCCGCCGCCGAGCTGCGCGGTGCCGTGGTCGAAGAGTTCGTTTTCGGTGGGGTGACGTGGCGCCGCTACCGCGGCACGGGCGCCGTGAAGATCCCCGCGAACGAAGCCCGCGCGGTTCCGACGGGCGTCCCCGACACCTTCTGGCAGCTCTTCGCCCCGAACGACACCGTCGAATCCGTCGGCGCAGGCGCCCTCGGCCAGCCCTACTACATGGGCAGCTCGGAGCTGAAGGACAGCCAGGGCGTCAAGGGCTGGGAAGTGTCGATCGCCTCGCACCCCCGCGTGCTGTGCGGACGCCCCAAGCTGATCCGACCGATCGTGAAGACGGTCTGACCAGAGAAGGCCAGGGGGGACACCCCACCAGCAAGGGGCGCAGACCGAGAGGCCGCGCCCATTTTTTGAATCCGAGCGGAGAACGCCGACATGGCCAGCCTGATTTACAACAACTGCCTCGACAACACCGTGCGGGGAACGATTGACTTCGACACCGACACGTTCAAGGTGCTGCTGACCACCTCCGCCTATACCGAGGACAAGGACGCGCACGAATTCCGATCGTCGGTGACGAACGAAGTGACCGGCACCGGCTACACCGCCGGAGGCAACACCGTGACCGTGACCGTGACCCTCGACACCGCCAACGACCGCGTGGACATCTCGCTCGGCGGAACGACCTGGCCCACCAGCACGATCACCGCGCGGAAGGCCGTCTACTACAAGAGCCGCGGGGGCGCATCGAGCGCCGACGAGCTGGTGGCGGTAAACGACTTCGGCGCGGACGTCGTGAGCGTCAGCGGCACGCTGACCCTGAACGCCAGCACCTTGCGCATCACGAACGCATGACCGGGACCAGCATGACCGAGATCGCGCCGACTACCCTGAGCATCCCGCTTGACGAGCTGACCCTGGAGCAGCTTGTGCAGCTCTCGCAGCGCCTGGGCCGCGAAGCCGACGCGCTACAGGGGCAGCGCGCCTACCTCCGGATCAAGATCCGGCAGCGCCTGGACGCGGGCGAGCGCACCAGCACCGACGCGCACGCAAGCCGCCCCGCCGCCGAATGACCCCCGGGCCGCAACAGGCGGCCCACTTGGAGCCCAGCCATGTCCCTCGTCTACATTGACGGATTCGACCACTACGCGACAGCGGACCTGCCGCAGAAAGGGTGGACTGTCGCCGGGACCTACACCGACAAGCAGTCGATCGCCGCAACAGGCGGACGCCGCGGCAGCGGGGGGCTGCGGTTCACCAACCTCAACGGGGTCTTGAGCGCCTATGTCATCCGGGCCGTGCCCAGCCAGCAAACGATCATCGTGGGATTCAACGTCAACCTCTCGGCCATCCCCCAGGGTGGATCTTCCCCCTGGACGTTTTTCAACTTGCTGGATGGGGCAACGAGCCAGATCGCCCTCGTGATCAACAACTCCGGCAGCGTGACCGTCCGGAGAGGGAACGGCACAAACCTGGGCACCACCAGCGAGGTGCTGGTTGCGGGCGACAACTACCTGGAGCTGCGGACGACGATCGACCCCACCGCCGGAGCCTATGAGGTTCGCTTGAACGGCGTGACCGTCCTCGCCGCGACCGGAGTCAACACGCGCCAGAGCGAGAACAGCGCGGTCAACGCGCTTTCCTTCGGGGTGTATGAGGCCGGGAGCACGATCACGAACTCGTTCCTGATGACGATTGACGATCTCTACATCGCCAGCACCGCCGGCAGTACGAACAACTACTTCCTGGGGGATGTGCGCATTGACACCCTGTTTCCGACCGCGGACGGCACCTATTCGCAGTTCACGCCCAGCACCGCGGGCGCGCACTACGTGCTGGTCGATGACCCGAGCGTCAACACGACCGACTACGTGGCCAGCGCCACACCGGGGCACCGCGACACATTCGTGATGGCCAGCCTTCCGGCAACGGCGAGCGCCGCCGTTTTTGGGGTACAGGTTGTTGCCGCCGCCATGAGGGACGACGCCGGAGGGCGGACGGCCGCGCTGACCGTGCGCTCGGGCGGGGCAAACGCGGACAGCGCCGCGAAGGGGCTCGGCACCACGCAGGCCTTTCTTTCGGCCGTGTTTGAGACGGACCCGGCCGCCGCCGCGTGGACGGCGACCACCGTGAACGCCATGGAGGCGGGCCTGCTCGTTGCGTCCTGAGCGCACCGGCAGCAGCGGAGAGGCAGCCATGGCAGACACAGACAGCATCGAGGCAGGGATCCGGATCGCGGAACGGATGACCCTGCGCACGCTCGCCAAGCTGGCGCTTTCGGGCATCGTGATGATGGCCGTGTGGAGCCTCTGGGAGCGCCGGACCGAGGTCACGAACGCGCTTTTCTCTAGCGTGTCGGCAATGATCGTGCTGATCCTGATCGTGGTCGGACTGATCGCCTACATCGGCCTGGACGGCATGATCCGCGACGCAGAAAAACGCGCGGCTGCAAAGCAGGCGGAGCTGCAGAGCCAGCTGGTCGAGTACCGGGCGCGCGTCGACGCCCAGGAACAGCGGATAGACGCCCTGATCGAAGAGCAGACGCGCGACGGGGAGCAGCTCCGGCGCACCACCGACGCGCTGAACCGGCTTCGCCGGCTCGTGCGGGGGCTTCTTGAACGCGGCGTGATCGACCGGCAGCACATACCAGATTCAGTATTCGGGGATGAGGCATGAACGGATTGCACGACAAGTTCCGGCATGTAGCCGCCATCTTTGCGCTGTTGGCGGCAATCCCTGTCGCCTACCTGTTCGCCCCCGTGGCGGATGGGGTGATTGCGCCGGTGGTGTCGGTGCGGCAGATGCGCGTGACCCGCACGAACACCGAGCACGGCGACAGCATCGAGGTGGTGGGCATCATCGAGAAGCACCGCGGCTGGTGCCGGATCGTCGAGCTGTACGCCATGGGGGGCGACCCGCCGCGCATGCTCAATCTGCAGCGCGGCGACGGCGGAGGGGCGCCAGGAGGGCACCTGTACAGCCGACCGGAGGGAGTCCAGGCCGTCGGGCCATGGACCATCTACCCGGCGCCGCCGCCCGGGACACCAGTGACCATTCACGCTGGCCACGATTGCGGCATGCCCTGGCTGACGCACACCGTCCTGCTGCGGCTGGACCATAGCTAGGGCGCCCCGTGACCACTCTCGTTGCGTCGCAGATCGTCGTCGAGGCCGCAGCGGCACCAGCCGCCGCACTCTCGGCCAGCCAGGTCGTCGTCGAGGCCGCGACAGCGCCAGCCGCCCGCGTCGTTGCCTCGCAGGCGATCCTGGAGATCCTCCGACCGAACGCCGCCAGCTCCGGAAGCGCCCCCGGGCGCACCTTCACCGCCGCCGCAGCCCTGAGATTGCCACCGCCTTATCGCTGGCTGACTTTCGAGGCGGGAGTCCCGAGCCCGCTGACCGCCCCGGCCGCCGCAGCGGGGTGGACGGCCGTGAGCGACCCGCTGCCGGACACTCCCATGGGGTTGACCCAGGCGCTGAAGTCGGCTCCTATCGGGAACAGCCAGACCACCGCATTCGAGTTCGGCCTGGCGCTGGCGAGCTACCCGAAAAACCTGCTCATCCGGTACCGAGCCAGCAGCGAAGCGAACTTTGACTTCCTGCGCGCATACGCCGGAGGGGTGCAGATTTTCTCGGCATCCGGAACGTCGACCGCGACCTACACGCAGGCCGAATACAGCGCCGCCGCCGGCACGGTAACGATCCGACTCCAGTACCAAAAAGACGGGTCGGCGGTCGCCGGGTCTGATGCCGGCTTCATCAGCGCGATCGGCTACCTTTCCGACGCCGAGGACGGCACCGCCACGGGGCGCACCACGCCCGCCGCCGCCAGCATCATCGCGGGCACGGCCAGCGCAAGCGGGGGCAGCGCAGACGCCGCCGGAACGACGCTCACCGCGCCAGCCACCATCACCGCCGGAGAGGCACAAGGGCAGAGCCACGGAACGGCCGCAGGCGCCACGACCACCGCCGCCGCCACCATGGCAGCAGGCGTCGCCGACGGGGAGCGCCACGGGGCTGCCGCGGGCGCCACCGCCGCCGCCACCGCCACCGTCGACGCCGGCACGGCCAGCGGCGAGCAAAGCGCGGCAGCGAGCGGCACGACGGCCGCCACCGCCGCCGACATGCAGCCGGGCGCCGCCACCGGCGAGCAGTCTGCAGCCGCAGCCGGCTGGACCGCCGTAGCCGCCGCCACCATCGAGCCCGGGACCACGATCAACCGCATCGACGTGATCGTGGACGGGGAACTGATCTTGACCAGCTCTGCCGTGTCCGGGCCGCGAAAGCGCGCCTTTGTCCGCGTCATCGGTGGCGGAGCACGCGGGACCCGCAGCCAGACGGTCGCCGGCCGGACGTTGACCAGCAGCGCGCAGATCGTCATCCCGGCGGGGGCGGGCGGGGCAACGGTAGGCGCCGACGCCGGCCTGCTCGCGGGATCAGCCGCAGGGGAGACTGACGCGCAGGCGGGCGGGTTCGCCGCGACGCAGTCGGCAGCCATCGACGCCGGCAGCGCAGGGGGCGAGCGGAACCAGGAGCAGGCAGGGGCCACGGTAGCTGCGGGCGCGACCCTGGATGCAGGGGTAGCCGCCGGGCAGTGGAACGGGGCCGCCACGGGGGCGTCCTGGGCCGCCAGCGCGACCGTCATCACCGGGGGCGCCACCGGCGAGCGCAGCGCCAGCGCGCCGGCCGTCGTGCTGGCGCTCGTGGCGGGTGCCACGCCAGGCGCAGCAGCAGGGCAGAGCAACGCCACGCAGGAGGGCGCCAGCACCACCGCCGCCGCGCAGTGGGCCACAGGAGACGCCGCCGGCCAGCGCAACGAGGCCGCCGCCGCAAGCGCGACCAGCGCCGCCGCCAGCATCGACCAGGGCAGCGCCTGGGGCGAGACGAACGCCACCCAGGCGGGTGTCACAATCTCGCTCGTGGGTGTGCTGCTGCCCGGCTTCGCCAGTGGGCCGATCACCGCCAGCACGCCGGGATTCCGGGTCGCCGCGGGCCACGCCAGCCGCACCGCCGCCAGCACCGGCACCACCAGAACCGCCAGGAGGGCGCAATGACTATCCGCTTTGAAGACAAGGACCCCGGCGACACCGTCGTCGTCGAGTTCGACTTCTCCCCCGACACCAGCACCGTCATCGAGGACCCCGCGCCGACCGTGGCCGTCACCGTGGCCGCCGGCACGGACGCCAGCCCCAGCGCAATCCTGCTCGGGCCGGTAACCGTCACGGGCGGGCGGGTGTACCAGCGCGTGACCGCGGGCCTGACGGGCGTGGACTACGCCCTCAAGTGCACGGCCACGAGCGGGCAGGACCGCTACACCGTCGAAGCCATCCTGCCAGTGCGCGCGCGCCCGGCGCTGGTGCTGGCCGCCGCGGTGTACTGCTCCGAAGCGGAGTTCGAGCAGCGATTCGGGCCGCGCGAGCTGACCGACCTCCTGTCGGGCGGCACCAGCTACGCCCGCGCGGAAAACGACGCCGCCAGCACCATCGACGGGTTCCTGGCCGGCCGCTACACGACGCCCCTGGCCAGCCCGCCGGCCATCGTCATCGGCTGGGCGGCAGACCTGGCCCGCTACCGCCTCTGGGATGACCACGCGCCCGAAGAGATCCGCCGCCGCGCCGAAGCCGCGCTGGCGCAGCTGCGCGACGTGGCCCGCGGAGTCATCAGCCTGCCCCCCAGCGCCACCGGCACCGCGCCGACCGTCGCCGGGTTTGAATTCGAGGCCTTCGGCAACCCGCGCGTGTTCGACGCCGCAGGCCTGGCCGGGTTCTGACCATGGGCACCATCACGATCAAGGCGCAGGGCACAAACGCCCTGGCGAAGATCAAGGCCATGCAGGCCGCCGCCGCCGACACCGGGCCGGTCTACGCCGCCATCGGCCGGACCCTTCTAGGCCGCATCCGGATGTGCTTCAAGTTCGGGATCGACCCGTGGGGCCAGCCTTGGGCGCCGATCAAGTACCGGGCGATCCGCACCGGCAAGAACGGCAAGCCTTCCGCGGTCGGACGGAAGCAGCGCGACGCGAACACCGGCACGGGGTCGAAGGGCCAGCCGCTGGTCGACACCGGCCGCCTGCGCAGCTCGATCGCGATGGAGTCCGACGCGACAAGCATCACCATCGGCACGAACGTGAGCTTCGCCAAGACGCACCAGTTCGGCGCGGTGATCCGGCCGAAGAACGGCAAGTTCCTGATGTTCCCCGGGCCGAACGGACCTGTGATTTTCGCCAAGAAGGTGACGATCCCCGCCCGACCGTTCCTGCCGATCCGACGCTACGGGGCCGCCGCGGAGCTGCCCCCCGAGTGGCGGAAGGACGTCCTCCGCACGATCAAAGCCCACCTCGCGGAAGCCGCGAAGAAAGCAGCCTGACGCCATGTTCGCCGCAGCAGAAAAGAAGATCCTCGCGCGCCTCCGGGAGCGCCTGCCCCCCACCGTCTACGTGGGCGCCATCCAAGACCAGGACGGGGCCAAAGAACTGCGCCAGCGTGCCCCCGCCGTGTGGGTGATCTATGACGGTTACACCGCGGGCGCCAGCATCCCGAACCAGCCGACGATTCACCAGATCGTGCAAGAGTGGGCCATCGTGATCCAGACCCGCAGCGCGCGCGGCAACGGCAGCACGGACGCAGCCCGCGACGAGGCGAGCGACCTGTGCGACACCGTCATCGGCGCCCTGCTCGGCTACAGCCTTGGCGCAGGCAAGCCCTTGCACCTACGCGAGGCCGCCGGCCCCGAATACGATGCCGGCTACTGTTTCGTCCCCCTGGCGTTTTCGAGCGCCGCCACGTTCAGAGCCACCCCCTGACACCCACCGGAGATCACCACCATGTCGACTGACTACAGCTACCTCGGCTCGGGCCGCACCTACCTGCAAGAGGTGGGAGCCGGCACGGGCTACCTGGAGATCGGCAACGCCTCGGCGCTTTCGTTTGCCGTCACCGAAGACACCAAAGACCTCAAGGACTATACCCAGCCGGGCGGAGGCACCTACAACGAGGTGAAGCGGATCAGCGCAGTGGAGGTGTCGATGACCTGCACCGACCTCTCGCCGGCCAATCTGGCGCGCGGCGTGTACGGTGCGGCAACGAGCGTGACCACCGGAGCGGTCGCCGACGAAGCGCACACCGTGCAGTCGACCGCCGAGTTCATCCCTACCACGTTCCTGCCCAGCGCGATCGGCGCCGTCAAGATCGGCACCACCGCACTGGTGGAGAACACCGACTACGAGGTGCGGCCGGGCGGCATCCTGATTCTCGATGCCGGCACCGTGGCTGTGACGGACGTGGTTCTCATCAGCTACACGAAGGCGACGCACGACGTGGTCCAGGCGCTGGTGAACAGCGGCAAGGAATACGCGATGATCTTCGACGGACTGAACGAAGCCCGCAGCGGCAAGCGCGTGCGCGTGACCGTCTACCGCTTCAAGCCGGGCGCCGCGAAGGACATCTCGCTAATCGGCGACGATTACGCCGCGATGGAGGCCACCGGCAAGCTGCTGAAGGACACCACCAAGGTGGGCGCCGGCATCAGCCAGTATTTCAAGGTTGAGGTGCAAGCGTGACCGACACCACCGACAGCCTGGACGTGATCGAACCCGCCCCGGGCGAGTTCATCATCGCCGGCACCAGCTACAAGATCCGGCCGCTGACCATCGGCCAGATCCCGCCCTTCACCCGGGCGCTGCGGCCGATGATGGGCGCCCTGGTCGGGGTTATCCAGGGCAAGGATGCCGCGGCAATGGGCGTGGGCATGCTGGATCTGGTGGCGGACCACGGCGAGCAGATCATCGAGCTGGTCTCGATCGCCACGGGCCTCCCCGCCAGCACCGTGAGCGCGGCCGACGCCGCCGAACTACTGCCGGCCGTGCAGGCGGTCATCGCGGTGAACAAGGATTTTTTGATCGGCCGTCTGATACCAGCCCTGCGGGCGGCCGTGGCTCGGTAAGTGACTGGACCTGGGCCGACACGCTGCAGGCGCTGATCGGCTCGGGCCACACGATGACCGAGATCCGGGGCTACACGCTGGCCCAGGTGAAGGCCTTCATGGGTGCCATCGAGCGCGCAGAGAAGCGGCACCTCGCCGGCACCGCCATCGCCATGCGCATGGCCCAGGCGGACGGGTCGCCGTGGAAAACCTACATGAAGGGGCTGACCGATGTCTGACCTGAAGTTCACGATCGGCGGGGACCTCGCCGACATCAAGCGCGCGCTGGCCGAGCTGCGCAGCGAGTTCGCCACCACTACCGCCGCCATTACCGGCGCGAAGACCCCCGCCTTCACGGACATCAAGGCCGGCGCAGAACAGGCCGGACGAGCGATCGACGAGCTGGCGCGGAAGTCGGAAGCCGCAAACCGGGCCGCCCGCACGGGCGGCACGGGCGGCACGGGCGGCACGGGCGGCACGGGCGGCACGGGCGGCACGGGCGG
>ERZ650303.26-NODE-26-length-36667-cov-8.339260_pt1 | contig 36667 bp, 30 predicted proteins | sample MGYA00376239_ERZ650303 | MGnify/ENA primary metagenome ERZ650303 (study PRJEB26733, sample SAMN07839262) | wastewater metagenome | biome: small river; feature: stream; material: water | place: USA: North Carolina | collected 2016-04-05 ... | reverse complement strand
CAGTAATCCTCCAGTTACTTGAAATTCCAGATGAAAAGGCTCAAAAAGCCTTAACCGGTGTGATGATGGAATTAGAAGATTGCGCATTCCCATTGTTGGCTGGTATGACAGCCCACTCTGACCCAATGACAGCATTCAAAGATATCGACGTTGCTCTGTTGGTTGGCGCACGTCCACGCGGCCCTGGCATGGAGCGCAAAGATTTGCTCTCAGCCAATGCTCAGATTTTCACGGCACAAGGCAAGGCATTGAATGCAGTAGCCAAGAAAACTGTGAAGGTATTGGTTGTTGGTAACCCAGCAAACACCAATGCTTACATCGCCATGAAATCTGCTCCAGATATTCCTGCGAAGAATTTCACAGCAATGTTGCGCTTGGATCACAATCGCGCGCTCTCACAGTTAGCTAACAAGTTGAATAAGCCTGTTGCTGACATCGAGAAATTAGTAGTTTGGGGTAACCACAGCCCAACTATGTACCCTGACTATCGCTTTGCAACGATTGATGGCAAGTCTGTAAAAGACAGCATCAATGACGCAGCATGGAATAAAGATACATTCATTCCAACAGTTGGAAAACGTGGTGCGGCAATTATTGAAGCGCGCGGCCTGTCCTCTGCAGCTTCTGCAGCTAATGCAGCGATCGATCATATTCGCGACTGGGTTCTCGGTACAAATGGTAAGTGGGTCACTATGGGCATTCCATCTAAAGGTGAGTACGGTATTCCTGCTGAAGTAATCTATGGCTATCCAGTAGTTTGCGAAAACGGCGAATACAAAATGGTTGAAGGTTTGGAAATCGATGAGTTCTCACGTGAGCGCATGAACCACACTCTCAACGAGCTGCTTGAAGAACAAGCTGGCGTTAAGCACCTTCTCTCATAAGGATTACTACACATGAAGCAAACTCTTCTCATCGTTAGCTTAGCGACAGCTAGCCTCCTAGGTTCAGCAACTGCTATTGCTAGCGAAGAAGTAACCACTTGGACTTGTAGCGAAAGCAAGCAATTCAAAACTTCAGGTACAACAGAAACGGTTCGCCTTACTTGGGAATCTAAAACTTTTGACTTGAAGCGCGAAAATTCCTTACCAGGAAGTTTGCGTTACAAGAACAGCAACAGTGGGCATGACCTTGTAGTGCTAGGTAACAAAGCAATGTTGTTTAACATCAAGTCTGGAACTCGTCTCGCTGATTTCTGCCAAACTGCAGAAATGAAAACAGGCAAGCTCCCACACTTGTTTGCGAATTCAGAGCCTTTTACTCAGAACTAAAAGTAATTGCATCAAATAAAAAAGCCGAGAAATTCTCGGCTTTTTTATTCCCATCCTTTTAGAAAAATGAATGAGCTCTAGTGAAATAAGGGCTGCTGCGTAGGCGCATCATCTGGCAACTCAGCGTGAACAGCATCTCCCGATCGATCAGGAAACAGCGGCGCCCCGCAATCATCGCAAAGCTCAGGATCAAACAACATGGCATGACGAAAGACATCTTCGACACCAGCATCATGCAGTGCATCTGCAATCCGCTTCATAGGACTCTCATCATCAGACAAATCATTTAAAGCATCATTGGCGACACTCTCGCGGTCATAGAGCGGCCAGATAACACCATAAACTACCTCAGATGAGCCCTTCAAGCTAAATGAAATACGGTACTCGTCAGCTTGCTCTTCACCAAATGCACCCACTACGCAAGATAATCCAGCGGGCAGAACGCCGAGTGTGCTCTCAAGAAAATTGACGCCAGCACGAATACTCAAGGGGCGCACTTGTTTGTCTGCCAGGCGGCAGTTTGTGAAGTAGGCTTCCGGCAATAAGAGTTCAAACTCGCAACCAGGTAAGAGTGAGGCGATCGGCTCTTGCATTGCGTTTTGCCAACCAATCAAACTGACTCCCCGCTCTTGTCGCGTTGGCGCTTCAGCCTGCCATCGGAAAAGCGGAGTTCCTGAAGGCGCAGCAACGGCTGCAATGATGAATCGTGGATCAGCTAATACCGCAATCGTTTCTGACATGTCGCGCAACTCGAGCTTCACTTCGCTTGAAGAAATAGCTGCGGTTGCTAGCGCCTCAGTTAATAAGCGCGTTTGGCAATGTGAATGTGGCATTTGATCAATGCTGTAGAGCCAAGGAACAATTGCTAAACGTGCATCCGTAGAAGCAATTGAGTTATGCAATGCAGTGGCAGTAGATTCAATGACATTCAATGGCAGTGCGCCGGAGGGAATTTGATAGCGCGTATGCGCAACGATTGGCAAGGCCAATAGCAAGACATCCCAACTTTGACCGTCATGCTCTATGGTGAGTGATTCGGCAAGCGTCTCTGCAGAATCCGCAAGCACTTCAAATGCTACGGTATTAATGCGGAAGGTTTGATCTAGAGCAGCATCAATCACATTCTGATTTTGACTTTTCAATAAGCGCATTAAGCGAATATTTAAACGCTCTTCCCAAAAACGGTCCTCTATTTGACTACCGGAGGCAGCCAAAGAGATAGCGTCAGCTACCAAACGCTCTACATCTGGTGAAGCGCGTTGCGAGGATTTAGTGCGATGAACAGCCATATTGCACCCTCCTACTTTCTTTCGGGACGTCTAAATAGTGGTTTTTCTGGCTTTGACTCAGAGGCGACATATTTGTAGCCATCTAAATTGAAGCCCTTCAAATCCGCAGGATCAGTAATGCGATTCTCAACTACGTACCGAGCCATTAAGCCCCTAGCCCGCTTGGCATAAAAAGAAATAATTTTGTACTTGCCGTCTTTTTCGTCCTGAAACACCGGAGAAATTACCGGGCAATCTAAGCTCTTAGCTTGCAATACTTTGAAATACTCTTCAGAAGCTAAATTGAGGAGCACAGGCTTCTTTTGCTTTTCCAACACCTTCTTCAACGAATCAGTAACACGCTCACCCCAAAACGCATATAAGTCTTTTCCTCGAGCGTTCTTAAAGGATGTTCCCATCTCTAGGCGGTAAGGCTGCATTAAGTCCAAAGGTCGCAATGCACCATATAAGCCAGAGAGAATGCGGATATGTTCCTGTGCAAAATCAATAGCCTTGGTATTGAGGGTCTTTACGTCAAATCCATCATAAACGTCACCATCAAAGGCATAAATAGCGGGCTTGCTATTTTCATCGGTAAATTTTTTGGACCAATCGCGATAACGACCTACATTGAGCGCTGCCAACTGATCTGATAGACCCATCAAATTGGCGACCTCTTGAGGAGAAAGCTTCTTTAGCTCAGCTATCAGCTTTGCCGATTCCGAAACAAACTCCGGCAAAGTCGGGGCTTTGACCTTAACGGGGGTTTTGTAATCTAAGGATTTAGCAGGTGAAAGTACGATCAGCATGGCACAATTTGAATATGAATTTCTACCATTCTAGCGACTACCTACCTTATTTGCCTTAAACCGCCTGCATGGACCAAAACCGACCTCATACCCCTGCTTTCCCCAGTCGCCTACCCCAGGTAGGAACTACGGTATTTACGGTGATGTCTAGCCTTGCTGCAAAACACCAAGCCATCAACTTGGGTCAAGGCTTTCCAGACTTTCCCTGCGATCGAGGGCTCATATCCCAGGTCAATGCAGCAATGCTGGCTGATCACAATCAATATCCGCCGATGATCGGGGTTGCAGAGTTGCGCCAGGGTGTGGCACAAAAAATTTCCACTCTATATGGTCACGACTACGACTCCGAGACCGAGATCACCATCACTGCTGGTGGAACTCAGGGAATCTTGACGGCAATCTTGTCCTGTGTCAGCCCAGGCGATGAAGTTGTCATTATTGAACCAGCCTACGATAGCTACCGCCCATCAATTGAATTGGCTGGTGGCAAAACTGTTGCCGTCTCTTTGGCCGCCATTTGGGACGAACAAGGATGTGTGAAATCATATGCGATTCCATGGGATGCGCTAGCAAAAGCAATCACTCCAAAGACGCGACTCGTCATTATTAATACGCCCCACAACCCAACTGGAATGGTGTGGCAGAAATCCGATCTTGATCGCTTAGCCAGTTTAGTAAGAAGTACTAATGCCCTCATTCTCAGCGATGAAGTCTACGAGCACATGGTGTTTGATGGACTTAATCATGTCAGCATAGCAAGCCATCCAGAATTGGCGGCGCGAAGTTTTGTGATTTCGAGCTTTGGTAAAACCTATCATGTCACCGGCTGGAAGGTAGGCTATGTAGCCGCACCATCACCAATGATGAAAGAATTTCGCAAAGTCCATCAGTTCAACGTATTTACGGTAAATACACCAATGCAATATGGTTTGGCGGAATACCTCAAGAATGCGGACCATTACTTGGCACTGCCATCTTTTTACCAAGCTAAGCGGGATTTTTTTAGCAAGGGGCTGGAGCGCACTCGCTTTAAATTATTGCCATCCCCAGCAAGCTATTTTCAGTGCGTTAGTTACACTAAGTTAAACATTCCCCAGGCCAAGTTGAACGAAGCTGATTTTTGCTCCTGGCTGACCACCGAAGTCGGCGTAGCTGCTATCCCCGTTTCTGCTTTTTATGCCAAGCCTGTGGAGTCAGGCGTGATCCGTTTTTGTTTTGCTAAAGAAGAAAAAACGCTTTCCGCAGCATTAGAGCGTTTACAAACCCTGTAAAAGAGGAAAGATTATGGCGATAAGTAAACAGAATAAAGACATCATTGATGTTTATAGTTGGCCAACGCCAAATGGCCACAAGGTGCACATCATGCTTGAGGAGTGTGGCTATAAATTAGGAAAAGACTGGATTGCCCATCCAATTGATATTGGGGCCGGCGATCAGTTCAAGGCCGACTTCTTAGCAATTAGCCCGAATAACAAAATTCCAGCGATTACGGATCCCAATGGACCGGATGGCAAACCTATTCATCTCTTTGAGTCTGGCGCAATCTTGCTCTATTTGGCAGCCAAAACTGGGAAGTTTTTACCCAAGTCCACTCGTGGTAAGTACGAGGTTTTGCAATGGCTTATGTTCCAGATGGGGGGTTTAGGTCCTCTTTTAGGGCAAAACCACCACTTTCGGATCTATGCCCCGGAAAAAATTGAATACGCAATCACTCGCTACACTAATGAAGCTAAGCGCTTATATGGGGTAATCGATCATCAACTGAAAGATAATCTCTATATTGCTGGAAAGAGTTACTCCATAGCCGATATCGCTATATTCCCATGGACGCGCAATTGGAAGAATCAAGGTATCGATATCAATGAGTATCCGCACTTCAAGCGCTGGTTTGAAATGATTGGTAAGCGCCCCGCCGTTCAGCGTGGCGTTGAAGTATTAACTGCATTACGTAAGCCCTTGCATGATGACAAAGCAAGAGAGCAATTATTTGGTTCATCACAGTATCAAAAAAGGAAATAGCATGAAGATTCAATCGGTCGGTGTAATCGGTGCGGGTACGATGGGTAACGGTATTGCGCAAGTATGTGCAGTTGCTGGGCTAGATGTTGTGATGGTAGATATCAATGATGCTGCAGTTGAGCGTGGCTTAAGTCAGATCAGCAAGAGCTTAGATCGCCTGGTTAAAAAAGAAACGCTGACAACCGAACAAAAAGATGCGGCATTAAAGCGCGTCAAAGGCAGCACTGCATATGCTGATTTTAAGGGCCTCCAACTAGTGATTGAAGCTGCCACCGAGAATCAAGCGATTAAAGAAAAGATTTTGAAACAGGTAGATGAGATCGTGAGCAAAGAAACTATTATTGCTACGAATACCTCTTCACTATCCATTACCAAACTTGCCGCCCTAGATTCGAACCCAAGCCGCTTTATTGGCATGCACTTTTTTAATCCCCCGCCAATGATGGCCTTGGTTGAAGTGATTCGGGGCTTGCAAACTTCAGATGCTACACACGCGGCCATTATTGAAATGGCTAAGCGCATTGGCAAAGAGCCGATCACCGTCAAGAACTCCCCTGGATTTGTCGTCAACCGCATTTTGTTGCCGATGATTAACGAAGCCTTCTTTGTTCTTCACGAAGGTCTCGCCAGCCCCGAAGACATTGACGCTGGTATGAAGTTGGGCTGCAATCAACCGATTGGCCCACTTGCCTTGGCTGACTTAATTGGTCTTGATACCTGCCTTGCAGTAATGGAAGTCTATTTTGAAAACTTCAGTGACTCTAAATATCGCCCTTGTCCATTACTGCGCGAGATGGTTGCTGCAGGTTATCTTGGTCGCAAGACTGGGCGCGGTGTCTACACCTACGAACAGTAATTATTCAACCCACTATTAACCCATCTAAGTAAAGAAGTTTTTGTGAATCCATTGCCACCCCTAGTTCGTAAATTGGCCTACGCCGGCCTTATCCCATTTGTAGGCCTCGCCTTAATGGTGCAGTTGGCGCCAACACCACTCAATTATTTAAGTGCAGAGTCCTTAGCTGGTTATGGAGCTGTGATTACAGCTTTCATGGGGGCATTGCATTGGGGCGCTAATTTGCACACTTTGGGTAAAGCGCCTCCGGGCGATCGCTGGGAAGATCGTAACGCATGGATTTGGGGCGTCATACCCGCATTAGTTGCCTGGGTGGCGCTGCATATTTATATTCCAGTCGGCCTGGTCATCTTGGCATCGGCATTGGTTATCCAGCGCAATATTGATAAAGAAACCTATCAATACTATTTTTCAAGTGAAGAGGCTTGCGCAGCTTTTATCACTCTACGGAATCGACTTACCTTAGTTTCTGCTAGCTGTTTAATTTGGGCGGCACTGGTGATTTTGTTCGTACAGAATTAAATTGACAGCTATGGGCAATCTATTTGATCAAGCGCCTCCGCCTCCATTGGCCGAGGCCTTGCGCCCAAAAACTATTGAAGAAGTCATTGGGCAGACGCATCTACTGTCCGCAGGTAAGCCGCTCAATTTAGCCTTTGCATCTGGCAAGCCCCACTCAATGATTCTCTGGGGTCCGCCAGGCGTTGGCAAGACTACCCTAGCAAGACTTTCTGCAAAAGCATTTGATCGCGAGTTCATCGCGATATCAGCCGTTCTTGCAGGCGTAAAAGAAATCCGCGAGGCTATTGAGCAAGCCCAACAAAGCATGTCTCAATATGGACGACAAACTATTTTGTTTGTAGATGAGATTCACCGCTTCAATAAGAGCCAACAAGATGCGTTATTACCGCATGTTGAATCTGGCTTATTTACGTTTATTGGTGCAACCACCGAGAATCCTTCATTTGAGGTGAACTCAGCCCTTCTCTCGCGAGCACAAGTATATGTACTGAAATCCTTAAGCCCCACAGAGTTAAAGCAATTATTTGATCGTGCGCGCGAATATGCAATGCCCGGTATCGACTTTGAATCCGCAGCAATTGATAGCCTCATCACACATGCAGATGGTGATGCTAGGCGACTACTCAATTTAATTGAGCAAGTACGTAATGCTGTCTCCACGCCAAATTCTCAGATTGATAAAGTCGATCAGCAATTCATTGAGAACGCTTTAACTATTCAAGCTCGCCGTTTTGATAAAGGTGGAGATCATTTTTATGACCAAATCTCTGCGCTACATAAATCGGTGCGTGGCTCTAATCCCGATGCAGCGTTGTATTGGTTTTGCCGCATGTTGGATGGTGGCGCGGATCCTCGCTATCTTGCCCGAAGAATTATTCGCATGGCCTGGGAAGATATTGGTCTTGCTGATCCAAGAGCAATGCAACTGGCAAATGATGCAGCACAAACCTTTGAGCGGCTAGGCTCGCCTGAGGGTGAGCTGGCACTTGGGCAAGCAGTAGTGTATTTAGCCATAGCCGCAAAAAGCAATGCGAGCTATAAAGCCTTTAACGCGGCAAGAGCCTATGTTGCGAATGATCAAAGTAAGCCTGTACCCAATCATTTACGCAACGCCCCCACAAAGCTGATGAAAGAGTTGGGGCACGGTAAAGAATATCGCTATGCACATGATGAGCCACATGCCTATGCTGCCGGGGAGTCTTATCTTCCTGAGGGAATGGCAGAGCCACATTGGTATGAGCCGGTAGATCGAGGATTAGAGAGTCAAATTGCCGAGAAGATGGCTTTCTTACGCAAGTTAGATGAGGAATCGAATAAGAAATGATTCAAGATCAAAAAAGCGCTCCCCGGATTGCTGGGACTTTTTATTACGACATCATTTCTCCTTTTTCGTATTTCTATGTCAAGCAGCGCCACCGCTTTAACAAGCGTGTAGATATTGAACCAGTACCGATCTTGCTTGGCGGTCTATTTCGAGCAACCGATAACCGTGGGCCAGGTGAAGTAGAGGCAAAGCGCCCTCACACTTACCAATACTGCGTATGGCTCGCAGATAAGCTAGGCTTGCCGTTTCGGTTTCCTGATCACCACCCATTTCTCACTGTGGCTGCGCAGCGTCTACTTGTTCAACAAGACGCTCGATGGGAAATGGTTGAGCGCGCATTTGAATTTGTTTGGGTGGAAGGCAAGGATCCCAACTTATCCTGGCCCCAATTCTGTCAATACCTTGGATTGTCAGCTGAAACACCAAAACCAGATGCGCCTGAAATCAAAGCAAAACTGATTAGCAATACAGAAAAAGCAAAAGCAGATGGTGCATTTGGGGTACCAACCCTAGTGATTCATGGTCATGCATTTTGGGGTGTCGATACCATCGACTGGGCCTTAGATTATCTAGACAGGCCGGATATGTTCGAACAAGCGGCTTATCGGCATGCAAGTCAGCTACCATCCGGTCTTTGAGCAATACAATGAGATTTACCCTATTTTTATTAGAAATTTAAGGATCATCACTATGCGCAAAATCGTCGCCTCCCTATTCATGATTGCCAGCCTGATTGTTAGCGCGGCAAGCTTCGCAGGCCCTAAAGTGGAATTCAAAACCACCATGGGTAATTTTGTTGTTGAACTCGACTCTGTAAAGGCACCAAAGACTACCGCCAACTTTTTAAACTACGTGAATAGCGGGTTTTATAACGGCACTATTTTTCACCGTGTGATTGATGGCTTCATGATTCAGGGCGGCGGCTTTACTCCTGACCTTGTTCAAAAACCGACCAATGCGCCGGTAGTATCAGAAGCTCAAAATGGCCTCAAGAACGACACCTACACCATCGCCATGGCTCGCACCTCCGATCCTGACTCCGCAACTGCCCAGTTCTTCATTAACGTGAAAGACAATGAAGGTTTAAATTACCCGAATGCTATGGGCAATGGCTATACAGTATTTGGCAAAGTAATTTCTGGCACACAAACCATTGATGCAATCCGTAAAATTCCTACTATGGTTGCACCAGCACCAAAAATGGGACGTATGTCAGATGTACCCAGCAAGACAGTCTTGATTGAATCCGCCACTGTTCTCAAGTAATTTCTACGGATCTATTTGAGCTCTAACGGTAAATAGCATGATCTTGTTGGATGATGCCCAGAGCTCTCAGGCTCAGCCTAGTAGCCGTCTCTACGAAAATGCACTTCAGTGCTGGACTGTCTACCCTGAGTCCAACTACTCAGAGACAATGGCCGCAGTTGATCAATGTCTGCGAAATATTCATGAAGCATTGCGTCAGGGTGAATATGTTGTTGCGGCGTTTGCTTATGAATTAGGCCTATACATCCATCAAATTGATCGGCCCATAGCTAGGGATAAGAAAAACCACCCGCTAATACAGGCCTGGTCTTTTAAATCCTACAAGAGTTTAAGCAAGGATGATGTTGATGCTTTCATCAAGAAGAGTGTTGCCAGCCTTCATCCCGAGTCTCAAGTTGCAGGAGTTGCTAATCTACATTTTTCTATTGATAAAGCGCAGTTCAACTCGGATATTGAGAGAATCCAAGAGTACATTCGCAGTGGCGATACGTATCAAATTAATCATACCTTTCGGATTACGGGAGAGGCCTATGGTGACCCACTCGCACTGTATGCGCGATTAAGAAGCCGCCAACCAGGAAGATTTGGTGCATTTATTGAGAGCGACTCGAACTACATTCTTTCTCAATCTCCCGAATTATTTATTCAGAAGCAAGGCAATACCCTCAAAGCAATGCCGATGAAAGGTACTGCGAGCGCACTGAGCGATTCAGCAGAGCACTTATCAGCAGACGCAAAGAATCAAGCGGAGAATGTCATGATCGTTGATTTGCTACGCAACGATCTGAGCCGCTTAGCCTTACCAGGAACCGTCACCGTTCCAGAGCTATTTGAGGTAGCCAGGTATGGCGATGTATTGCAAATGACATCAACCATTCAGGCTGAAATAAAACCAGGGATTGAGCTTCGTGATGTTTTTAATGCCGTCTTTCCTTGTGGCTCTGTAACTGGGGCGCCCAAGAAACGCAGCATGCAAATCATCGAAGAATTGGAGCCTCAAGATCGCGGCTACTATTGCGGTGCACTTGGCTGGATGGATCCTAGTGGTGACTTTGCATTTAGCGTTCCCATTCGCACACTTGATATAGAACGCAATATCGATACGCATGCATCACCATTTACATTAGGCATCGGCGCCGGCATCACGATTGATTCTGAAGCGTCGCAAGAATGGGAGGAATGCCAAATTAAGGCTGCCTTCTTAAGCAAGCTCCCTAGTGAGATGGGGCTATTTGAAACCATCTTAGTTCATCAAGGCAAAGCCCAGCATCTTCAACTTCACTTAAAGCGCTTGCTCGATTCAGCTCTAGCGCTTGGCATACCCCACTCCATTACTGATATTAATAGGGTTATTGAGAGTGCTTGCATTAATACCTCTAGCGATACCGACTATCGCTTGCGATTGGATTTAGATCATCTTGGCAAGCCCAGCTATCAAATATCTCCAATAAGTCCATTACCTAAATCTGTAAAGATTTTTTGGGCAAGGGATATCCTTCCCGACCCCGGCAACGCCACCCTTCACTCGGGAAATATTTTATTGAGACATAAAGTAAGCAGGAGAGATATTTATGACCAGGCTTGGAAATTAGCAGAAGAACTTGGTGGCTTTGACGCTCTTTTTGTTAATGAACAAGGCTTTGTTACTGAAGGCGGAAGAACAAGTATCTTTATTAAGTCCGGCGGTAAATGGCTTACGCCACCTGTATCAGCCGGGCTTCTGCCAGGGGTAATGAGGTCAGTTATATTGAATGATCCCAAATGGAATGCCCATGAGGCAAACCTGACTATTGATGACGTTCGAAATGCAAAAGAGATTATGCTTAGCAATGCACTACGTGGCCACATCCCCGCCCATTTTTAGAAAGTCCTCATGAAGTTTTGCTCGCACTGCGCAGCTCCGATTAGCATCAAGATTCCTGAGGATGATTCGCGGGAGCGTCATGTTTGCGATTCTTGTGGAAGCATTCATTACTTCAATCCACGCAACGTGGTAGGAAGCATTCCCGTCTTTGGCAAGCAGGTTTTATTGTGTCGTCGCGCCATAGAGCCTCGTCATGGCTATTGGACCCTTCCCGCTGGATTTATGGAGCTTGGTGAGAGCACCAGCACTGGGGCAGCAAGGGAAACTCAAGAAGAGGCTGGCGCTACAGTTCAAATTGGCCCACTCTACTCACTACTCAACGTGCCACATGCTGAGCAAGTTCACCTCTTCTATCTGGCCACCATGACTTCGCCCGACTTTGAGGCCGGCGAAGAGAGTCTAGAAGTGGCTCTATTCAATGAGCAAGACATTCCGTGGAACGAGATTGCCTTCCCTACAGTAAAACAAACTTTAGAGTGGTTCTTTGCCGATCGCGCCGCAGGAGTATTCGATACAGGCCTTGAGTTTGGTGTGCGTAGCAGAGATATTCTGCCAACAGAGAAAATCTAATTATCGTAAGCGCATGAGCAACATCAACTGGCTAGGCTCTCAGGATGAATTTCCCAACCCAATTGATTGTCCAGATCCTGACCCGAGCGTACCCGGCTTAATAGCGGTCAGTGAGCGAATTTATCCAGGTCAACTGGCTCGCGCTTACCAAATGGGAATATTCCCATGGTATTCCGATAATCAACCAGTCTTATGGTGGTCACCTAATCCCCGCATGGTATTAAAACCTAAGAACTTTAAGTGCCATGACTCACTCAAGAAAACGATTCGACACTTCTTAAACGATCCGCAAAAACATATCCGCGTGGATGATGATTTTGGAGCGGTAGTTCGCTCTTGCGCAACCGCTAGAAGAAAAGAGCAAGATGGTACATGGATCACCCATGAAATCATGGATGCCTATACGCAGCTTCACGAACAAGGCCATGCCCATAGTATTGCGGTAACTGAAGATGGTCTGCTGATTGGTGGCCTCTATTGCGTTGCATTTGGCGGGATGGTTTTTGGAGAATCCATGTTTAGCCATCAAACTAATGCCTCCAAAATTGCCTTGGCTGCTCTCGCCGCCTGGTGTGAGCAACATCAAGTCGACATGATTGACTGTCAACAAGAAACAACTCACCTGAATTCTCTAGGTGCCGCACCAATCTCTCGTGATGAATTTTTAGCTCACCTGCAAATTGCGTTAAAGCAAACTAATATAGAGATACCTTGGACATTTGATAAAGCAATTCTGCGTCACTGGTTATGACCCAATTAAAAGAACTCCCTTTAACTGAGCTTCAGTTCTATGCAACAGCTCCCTACCCTTGTAGTTATCTGCCAGGTAAAACTGCTCGCTCACAGGTGGCGACGCCTTCGCACTTAATACATGCTGATTTATATGGTGAACTTGTCAATGCAGGTTTTCGTCGTAGTGGCCTGTATACCTATCGACCCTATTGCGATGACTGTAATGCCTGCACGGCAACCCGAATCCCAGTAAAGCAGTTCGCGCCTAATCGCAGCCAAAAACGCTCCTTGAAAAAACATGCGGGACTAGATATTCGCGTTCTCAATTTGGGTTACCAGGAGGAGCACTACCAGCTTTATCAAACTTACCAAAGCAGTCGCCATTCTGGTGGCGATATGGACCAAGGTAGCGAAGATAGCCAAGATCAATACATGCAATTTCTATTGCAAAGTCGAGTTAACTCAAGAATCGTTGAATTTCGCGATGGACCGCACGATCCACATCCGGGTCGGCTGCGGATGGTTAGTATGATTGATGTCTTGGATCAAGGCATCTCTTCTGTGTACACCTTCTTTGATACCAGCAACCCCTCTGCCAGTTATGGGAGTTTTAGCATCCTGTGGCAAATACAGCAGGCCCTAGAACTAGATCTTCCCTATCTTTATCTCGGCTACTACATCGAGAACAGTGAAAAAATGTCCTATAAGGTTAAGTTCCAGCCTATTGAGGGATTAATGGATGATCATTGGCAACCCATCATTGGGCCATAATATCTACCCATGATCGATAGTTACCCTCTTCTACGCCCCTGGTTATTTTCTTTAGACCCAGAGCAGGCACACAACCTGACCCTCAGCAATCTAGATCGTGCTGAGCGCTGGGGTTTATTGCGTCATCTTGTTGAACAACCAGCAGCCGACCCCCGCAACCTATGCGGCATCACTTTTCCAAATCCTGTTGGACTTGCGGCTGGACTAGATAAAGATGGCAAACATATTGATGCGCTTGGATCCTTAGGCTTTGGATTTTTAGAAATTGGCACAGTCACGCCAAAGCCACAAGCCGGAAACCCAAAACCTCGGATGTTTCGCTTACCTCAAGCGCAGGCCATTATTAATCGCATGGGCTTTAATAATGATGGTGTTAGTGCATGCGTCAAGCGTGTTCGCAATTCCAAATATTGGCAAAATGGCGGCATTGTTGGTTTAAACATCGGCAAAAACGCGAGTACCCCGATCGAGAATGCTGCCAGTGATTATGTGACAGCCATGGAGGCAGTCTATGAGGTTGCTTCATATATTACCGTCAACATCTCATCCCCCAATACACAGAATTTACGCGCTCTTCAGGGCGAAGAGATGTTGCGTGCCTTGCTGGGCTCCCTGCATTTAGCCCGTGAAGCACTAAGTGATCAATATGGCGTTCGCAAGCCCCTATTTTTAAAGATTGCCCCAGACCTAGAGAACAACGATATCAAACTCATTGCCGATCTTTTGCTTGAATTTAAGATTGATGCAATCATCGCAACCAATACAACGATTGCCCGGGATGCGGTGCAAGGAATGGAGTTTGGGCATGAGGCCGGCGGCCTATCCGGCGCACCAGTTCGAACCGCTTCTACCGCAGTGATCCAGAGTCTTAAGCAGTTCTTAGGTGATGCCATTCCAATTATTGGCGTTGGCGGCATTCTGTCCGGCAAGGATGCCGTAGAAAAAATGGAGGCCGGCGCCAGCCTGGTCCAACTCTACAGCGGTTTAATCTATCGTGGACCAAAACTCATTACTGAATGTGCAGCGGCATTAAGAAAGTAACTTAGCCAGCCTAAAAGAATACTTTTTAGCGCTGAAACGGCGTTTCATATTGTGCAATTTTGATAAAAATCGCTACAATGAAGGCCATGAGCACGAGCAAACCCGAAAAAGTAGCAAAAGTACCTGGCGAAGCTGGCAAAACAGCTATCCAGGTGGTTGAGCGCATGATGAATTTGCTCGATGCCCTGGCAACACATGAGGAGTCTAGTAGCCTTAAAAGCCTCGCTGAAGTAACGGATTTGCACCCCTCTACAGCGCATCGCATCCTCAATGATCTGGTTGCCTGTCGCCTGGTTGAGCGTGGCGATGGTGGAACCTATCGTCTTGGCCTTAAATTACTCGAACTCGGAAATTTGGTTAAAGCGCGCCTATCTGTTCGTGAGGCTGCACAAGCTCCCATGCGAGCACTTCACAAGCTCACTGGCGAGACCATTAATCTCTCAGTACGCCAAGGCGATGAAATTGTTTACATTGATCGGGCATACAGCGAGCGCTCTGGCATGCAAGTGGTACGTGCTATTGGTGGTCGTGCGCCGCTCCATCTCACATCAGTTGGAAAGTTATTTCTGGCAAGTGATGATCCAGGCCAAGTTCGGGCCTATGTTACCCGCACCGGTTTGGCTGGTCACACCAGAAATAGCATCACTGAATTAGGAAAACTAGAATCAGAACTCAATCAAGTTCGTAAATTAGGTCACGCTCGTGATAACGAAGAGTTAGAGCTTGGTGTGAGCTGTGTTGCTGCAGAGATTTTTGATGACAGCGGCAAGTTAGTGGCTGGACTGTCATTAAGCTCCCCTACCGATCGCATTCAAGCTGACTGGTTAAAACTTTTACAAGATACGGCTTTGCAAATTTCTAAGGGGATGGGCTACAAGCCCAAGGTCAGCGACCAAAATACCTAAAGCCTCATTTCGTTTGCGAATGTATTTCTTACATTAAGCGACGAATAGCGTGGGGCTCTCCTGAAGGCATGCGCTCATACCAGTCACGCACCCTCACAGCATCAGCAAAACGGGACTGCGTACCAACAGAGTCCAAGAAAACGAGTAACAAAGGCGTGTTATTCACTCTAGCTTGCATAACCAAGCACTTACCAGCAGCATTAATAAAGCCCGTTTTCTGCAAGCCAATGTTCATATCACCAGCACGCACTAGACGATTGGTGTTTAAGAACTTCTGAGGCCGTTTAGCAATGACCATTGTTAAATCTGGCCAAGTCGAAAATTCACGAATCATTTTGTATTGATAGGCAGCGCTCAACATCCGCGTGAGATCTTCTGCGGATGCTACGTTCTCGCTCATTAAACCAGTAGGATCTGCAAAATGAGAATGTGTCATGCCAATTTCTTTGGCCTTGCGATTCATAGCATCTACAAATGCTGGAATGCCACCTGGGTAATTTCGGCCAAGAGTATATGCAGCACGATTCTCAGAAGACATTAATGCCAACAACAAAGCTTCTTCTCGCGTTAGGACTGTGCCACCGGCTAGGCGTGAAGTTCTATAGATATGAACATCATCTGCATTAATGACAATGGTTTCATCCAGCGGTAATTTAGAGTCGAGAACTACCATTGCAGTCATCAATTTAGTAATGGAGGCAATCGGCAAACTTACAGAGGGGTTCTTTTCAAAATAGACTTCCTTGGTATCTTGGTTGACCACCATTGCCACGCTGGACTTCAGACTGAGGTCATCATGCTGGCCACGCAATCCCAATGCGGTCGCAAATGAAGGCCTAGCCTCTACAACAGGCTCACTAGATCGGGTAACTGTAGTTCGAACAGCTTTAGATTTCTTGGGAGATTTAGCAGCTTTCTTTACCTCTACCTTGCTAGTTGCCTTGGTAGACGATTTAGATGTCTTTGCTGTTTGAGAATCCTTATTGGCTGCATTTACCTGAAAAGAAGCGGCTACGCCAAACGACATTAATACAGCTAGAGCGATGAGCCTAAATCGATTCAAATGCATCCCCAAATACCTTCCAAAACTTTTAACATACCGAATGATAAATAACTTTTGCTTCTATGCAGCAATTATTGCCCGCATATGCGTTAAAAATGCTTGCTTACAGTGCAGCGTCATTCTGCAATCGTAGCAACGGCACTAGTTTGTCCGCGATTGACCAAGACTACGCCAGTCATAGTCAGCAGTAAGCCCACTGCCATCATTAAGGTAAAAGGCTCATCAAATAGGAACCACGCCATTACCGCGGTGGTTGGTGGCGTTAAATATAAGAGACTTGTTACCTTGGTTGCCGCCCCCTTGCGAATCATCATAAAGAGCAAGCTAATCGATCCAATGGATAAGGGAAATATTGCCCAGAGCAATGCACCAACAACGGAAGCATTCCACACCATGATTCCAGACTCAAAGTAATACATGCAAATAAAGCAGAGGACAGCCGATACACCGAACTGAATCGATGAGCCGGCGCGAAGATCAAACACGGGGCAGAATTTCTTCTGATAAAGAGTGCCAAATGTAATGGACAGTAAGGCACCAAAGGCGAGAACATAACTTAATAATGGAATATGGGCAAAGCCAATCTTTTCCGCCACCACTAAAGCTACACCAGCAAAGCCAAAACCTAGGCCAATCCACTGCCGGCCAGTCACTCTTTCAGAAACCCAGGCTGCAAACCAAGCAGTCAAAATTGGTTGCAGGCCCACGATAATGGCTACCAAGCCAGCCGTCATCCCCAGGCGGACAGCGAACCAAACACCCAGAAGATAACCAAACTGCAACAACATCCCAGCTACCGCAATATGCTTTATTTGTGACCAGCTTGGCCAACTTATTCTCCATACGAGGCTTAGACAGGCCATGGCCATTAAGACACCAGCAAAGCGCCAAAACAAGAAAGTGGCTGGCTCTACGTAAGGCATGGCTAAACGTGCAATTACAAAGCCTGTACTCCAGATCAATACGAATAGCGGTGCAATTAGGCTGTCTAGCTTTAATTTCATGAATAACTTATTGAAAATGTGGAGTTTCTTAGTGAATTCCTGATTTTAGGCTCTTTTAATGCCTTCCACCCCCTTTCTAAGTATCCGCTTAATTATGTTGCACCGCACCATAATTGATGTAAGATAGCACCTAATTGACAAGCTTCAAATAAAGATCATAGTGAGCAGAGAACTAGAGTCCACAAGAAAGGAATTGAAATGAACCTAACGCCAGAACAAATAGCAGCAGCGCAAAAAGCAAATTTAGAGACTTTGAGCGGACTTACCAATCAAGCACTACAAAGCATCGAGAAATTGGTAGAACTCAATATGCATATTGCTAAGCAAAGCTTAGGTGAGAGCATGAGCAGCGCCAAGAAAGCCTTAGAAGTAAAAGATATACAACAACTGCTTGCGCATCAAGCGGAAGCTGTACAGCCAATGGCTGAAAAAATTATGGCTTATAGCCGCCATCTTTATGAATTAGCCCATGAGACACAAGCAAGCTTTACAAAGTCTGCTGAAAAAGAGATGCAAGCGGGTCAGAAAAAAATCAATGCTTTAGTTGAAGATTGGACAAAGAACGCGCCAGCAGGATCTGATGCTGCAGTCAATGCCATGAAACAAGCGATCGCTTCTGCCACTAATGTTTTTGAAACAAGCCAAAAAGCAGTAAAGCATGCAGTTGAAATTGCACAAACCAACTTAAGTAATGCTACGAGCTCAGTTGAAAAGACAATCAAAACTAGTAGCAAGCCAGCAACAAAAGCTAGTAAGAAAAAGTGATTGGACTCGGAAGCTGTAGTTTTCCGATTACAACAGTAGAAATAAAAAGCCCCGATCTCTCGGGGCTTTTTTCTTATCCAACCAAATAAAAATGAGGAAAGGTTTAATGCGCCTTCTTTTTAACTGGTGGTAAGTCAGTGCAATGACCGTGAGCAGCCTCAGCAGCCAAGCCAACTGACTCGCCTAAGGTTGGATGAGGATGAATTGTTTTACCAATATCAACAGCATCAGCACCCATCTCAATCGCAAGACATACCTCACCAATCAAATCACCAGCATGGGTACCGACGATTCCACCACCAATGATGCGTTTAGTTGTGGCATCAAAAATCAGCTTGGTAAAGCCTTCATCACGTCCATTCGCAATCGCCCTGCCACTTGCAGCCCAAGGAAATAAACCTTTTTCATAAGCAATGCCTTTGGCTTTACATTGTTCTTCAGTCAACCCAGCCCAAGCCACTTCAGGATCGGTATACGCTACAGATGGGATCTGCTTTGCATCGAAGTAGGATTTTTCACCAGCCGCAACTTCAGCTGCAACATGGCCCTCATGCACTGCTTTGTGAGCAAGCATAGGTTGACCGACGATGTCGCCAATTGCAAAAATGTTGTTAACGTTGGTGCGCATTTGATTGTCGACCGGGATGAATCCACGCTCATCCACAATGACACCTGCAGCAGATGCATCGATCTTTTTGCCATTAGGTGTGCGCCCTACTGCAACCAAGACTAGGTCGTAAGTTTGAGGCTCTGATGGAGCGCTCTCACCTTCGAAGCTGACTTGAATACCATCGGACTTCACTTCAGCTTTGGATGCACGCGTCTTGAGCATGATCTTTTCAAAACGGCCGGCATTGAATTTCTCCCAAACCTTTTCTAAATCTCGATCTGCGCCTGCCATCAGGCCATCCATCATTTCAGCAATATCAATACGGGAGCCTAAGGTGCTATAGACAGTGGCCATCTCTAAACCAATAATGCCGCCACCAATAACTAACATACGCTTTGGAATGCTCTTGAGCAATAAAGCACCTGTACTATCCACAATGCGCGGATCTTCTGGCAAGAACGGTAGTTTTACTGGTTGACTTCCAGCAGCAATAATTGCTTTCTGAAAACGAATGACTTCTTTTTGACCGGCCAAATCTTGGCCATCACCCTTGGTCAATTCAACCTCAACGTGATTCGCATCCAAGAAACGGCCCAATCCACGCACCACCGTAACTTTGCGCGCTTTAGCCATGCCAGCTAATCCGCCTGTTAACTTGGCGATGACAGAATCTTTGTAGCCACGCAGTTGATCTATTTCAATTTTTGGAGGGCCATAACTAATGCCATGTTTAGACATCGTTTTGACTTCATCCATTACTGCAGTCGTATGAAGTAAAGCTTTTGATGGAATGCAGCCCACATTCAAGCAAACGCCGCCTAAGGTCGCATAACGCTCCACCAAAATAGTACTCATACCCAAATCCGCACTTCGGAATGCAGCGCTATAACCGCCGGGTCCTGCGCCCAAAACAAGCACTTCACACTCGTGATCAACTTTGCCGCTGTATTGACCTGCAATAGGAGCGCTCATCACAGGAGCTGCAGGAGCTGGAGCTGGGGTTGGGGCTGCAGCAGGTGTAGAAGCCTGAGGTACAGATGCTGCCCCAACTTCAATTTCGGCAACCACACTTCCCTTGCTAACCTTGTCGCCAGCCTTAACGGAAATACTCAGAACAGTTCCAGACGCATCAGCCGGAACTTCCATGGTTGCTTTGTCAGATTCGAGAACCAGCAAGGGCTGTTCTTTTTCAATGACATCGCCTACTTTAATAAGTACCTCAATAACCGGCACATCTGAATAATCACCAATATCTGGGACAAGAATAATTTGCTTAGCCATATCTTCTCCTTATAGCGCTGCGCGACGGAAGTCGGACATCAGCTGAGCGATATAGACATTGAATCGCGTTGCCAAAGCACCGTCAATTACACGATGATCAGCGCTTAATGACAATGGGCAGATTAAGCGTGGGACAAATTGCTTGCCATCCCAAACAGGCTTCATGGAGGCCTTACTTACACCCAAGATTGCTACCTCAGGCGCGTTCACGATTGGTGAGAAATACGTTCCGCCAATACCACCTAAAGAGGATATCGTGAAACTAGCACCTTGCATTTGATCCGGCTTTAATTTTCCATCTCGTGCAAGCGCAGCCAATTCCGAGGTTTCGCGAGCAAGCTCAAAGATACCTTTTTTATCTGCATCACGAATCACTGGCACAACTAAACCATTTGGCGTATCTGCGGCAAATGCAATATTGAAATACTTCTTGAGTACCAAGTCATCCCCATCAATAGAGCTATTGAACTCAGGGAATTTCTTGAGGGCAGCCACAGCAGCCTTCATCAAGAAAGCCAGCATCGTAATTTTGAGGCCCTGCTTTTCATTCTCTTTATTCGTGAGAACTCTAAAAGCCTCAAGGTCGGTAATGTCCGCATCTTCGTGATAAGTCACAGCAGGAATCATGACCCAATTACGTCCCAGGTTCGCTGCAGTCAGTTTCTTAATGCGATTGAGTGGCTGACGCTCGGTCTCTCCAAATTTAGAGAAATCAACTTTAGGCCAAGGAATTAGATTCAATCCACCGAGGCTTCCGCCGGATGCATTTGATGCACTGCCAGCCCCACCACTCATTGCAGCCTTAACAAAAGCCTGTACGTCCTCCTGAGTGATTCTGCCTTTAGGCCCAGATCCCTTGACTTGATGAACGGCGACACCAAGTTCACGAGCAAATTTACGCACTGAAGGACTTGCGTGACTCGCAGTTGGGTCAATTTCAACCGGGGTATTGCTGATAGGTGGCGGTGCCGGTGCGCGCACAATTGGCGGCTCTACTTTTGGAGCTGGAGTTGCAGCAGGTTCTGCTTTGGTTGCTGCTGGAGTAGCTGAAGCTGGAGCTGCGTCGGCAGCAGCAGAACCGCTCTCTTCTAGAACCAAAACAATAGCACCCTCTGAAATCGAGTCACCTACTTTAACTTTGACCTCTTTCACAACACCAGAGTGTGATGACGGAACATCCATAGTTGCTTTATCTGATTCGAGAACAACAATAGACTGCTCTTTTTCAACACGATCACCGGCTTTCACCAATACTTCGATGACAGGCACATCTGTGTAATCCCCAATATCTGGGACTTTAATATCAATTAGTTTGCTCATAGTGTCTGTCTCTTATCAAACCATCATTGGGTTTGGTTTGGTGATATCGATTTCATATTTCTTAATCGCCTCGGCTAGTTTTTGACGATCAAGCTGACCAGCATCAACTAATGAACGTAGCGCTGTAAGGACCACCCAGCGACGATCCACTTCAAAGAAATCACGTAATTTTTCGCGGGTATCAGAGCGGCCAAAGCCATCAGTGCCCAGCACTTCAAAACGACGACCCATATGCTGAATTGCTGGACGAATTTGTTCGGCAAATAAGCGAACATAGTCAGTCGCCGCAATCACTGGCCCAACGGTATCTTTGAGGCACTTCTCTACATGAGATAGAGCTGGTGCTGTCGTTGGATTAAGGAGGTTGTTCCGATGAACCGCAGTCCAATCACGACCTAACTCAGTAAAGCTTGGGCAACCCCACAGATCGGAAGCAACACCCCAATCTTTATGCAAGATTTCAGCAGCCTCAATGACTTCACGGAAAATCGTTCCTGAACCTAAAAGCTGTACACGCAATTTCGCATTGGCATCGCCAACGGATTTGAGTTTGTACATACCTTTAATAATGTCCTGCTCTGCACCTTTTGGCATTGCTGGGTGAGCATAGTTCTCATTCATCAGTGTGATGTAGTAATACACATCTTCCTGTTCGGACAACATGCGACGCATACCATCCTGAATCACTACGGCAACTTCAAATGAGAATGAAGGGTCGTAACTGATGCAGTTTGGAATAGCGGCACTCCATACTTGGCTGTGGCCATCTTCGTGCTGAAGACCTTCACCGTTCAGAGTAGTTCTACCCGCAGTGCCGCCCAATAAGAAGCCACGGCTACGCATATCGCCAGCAGCCCAGCAAAGATCGCCAATACGCTGGAAACCAAACATGGAGTAGAAGATATAGAAAGGCAACATCGGCACGCCATGTGTTGAGTATGAAGTTGCGGCAGCAATCCAGTCGCACATACCACCCGCTTCATTAATACCTTCCTGCAAAATCTGACCAGTCTTATCCTCTTTATAGAACATCAGTTGATCATGATCTTCTGGGGTATAAAGCTGGCCCAATTGATTCCAAATACCGAGTTGGCGGAACATGCCCTCCATACCAAAGGTACGTGACTCGTCCGGAACAATGGGAACCACTCTCTTACCTAAAACCTTATCGCGCACAATCGTATTGAGTATGCGAACAAAAGCCATGGTTGTAGATATCTCCCGACCCTCTGATGTCGCCTCTAACAATGGTGCGAATACATCTAGAGCGGGAACTGGCAAGCTCTCAGCCTTCATACGACGCTGTGGCAAATATCCACCCAACTCTTGGCGGCGAGCTTTCATATATTCAAGCTCTGCACTACCCTCAGCAAACTTCACTAAAGGCATTTCATCGAGTTGCTCATCTTTAACTGGAATCTCAAAACGATCACGGAAACGACGCACGTCATCCGCATTCATCTTTTTGGCTTGGTGGGCAATATTCATCGCCTCACCCGAACCACCCATACCGTAGCCCTTAATGGTGTGAGCCAAAATAACGGTAGGTTGATTTTTATGATTCACAGCTGAATGGAAAGCAGCAAATACTTTATGGGGATCATGACCACCGCGATTCAGTTGCCAGATTTCCTCATCACTCCAGTCGCTGACTAAAGACTTTAGTTCGGGAGTGTTGAAGACGGTCTCACGAACATAAGCGCCATTCTTAGCCTTCATGGTTTGGTATTCACCATCCACGATTTCGCCAAGGCGCTGCATCAAGATACCTTTTTTGTCGCGCGCGAACAAAGCATCCCAATGTCCACCCCAAACAACTTTAATTACATTCCAACCAGCGCCACGGAACTCACCCTCGAGCTCTTGAATGATCTTGCCATTACCACGCACAGGGCCATCAAGACGCTGCAAGTTACAGTTCACTACAAAAATCAGGTTGTCTAATTTTTCACGGCCCGCCATACCAATAGCGCCGAGTGACTCTGGCTCATCAGTTTCACCATCACCAAGGAAGGCCCAAACTTTACGACCTTCTGCCTTAATAAATCCGCGATCCTGCATATAGCGCATAAATCGAGCTTGATAGATAGCCATGATGGGCCCAAGACCCATAGACACCGTTGGGAACTGCCAGAAATCTGGCATCAACCAAGGATGTGGGTAGCTAGAGATACCCTTGCCACCAACTTCTTGACGGAAATTATTCAGCTGATCCTCTGATAAACGACCAAGCATATAAGCGCGGGCATAAACACCCGGTGCGGAATGCCCTTGAACAAAGATCAGATCGCCACCATGATCAGGCGATGGTGCATGCCAGAAATGGTTAAAGCCAACGTCGTACAAAGTTGCCGCAGACTGGAAGGAAGAAATATGTCCACCAACGTTCGTATCTTTGTTGGCGCGTAGCACCATAGCCATCGCGTTCCAACGTGTATAGGATCGAATCCGATGCTCAACGTTTTGATCACCTGGTAGGCGCGCTTGCTGCTCTACTGGAATAGTGTTGATGTAGGGAGTTTCAGCATGAAAGGGTTGATTCACTCCATTAACCCTTGCATGGGAAATTTGCTGGTCAATCAGATACGCTGCGCGTTCAGGACCCTCATTCCGAATAACGCCATCTAGGGCCTGCAACCACTCTTGAGTTTCACCGGGATCCGCATCTTGCTTACCTGCGCTACCCAAAATTTGATCTGGAACTGCTGCCATAAACTGCCTCCATTAGTCACATCGGTCTTATTTATTCACTTTATAGGCAATATTCTAGGAAGGTCTATGGGTGTAAACAAGCAATTTTCCACATAATGATAGTATTTCTCACTATGTGGTATTTTGTTGCAACGCAATCAGTAACGTCAATACAGCCAAATAGCTAAGAGAAAGGCATCGATCAGGCAAAATAAGCGGATTACATGAAAAAAATCGCATTTTCAATCTGGCAACTCAAGCCTGTGAAATGGCTCCGTCGAATCCGGGGTTTTAAGCTTGTCTACACACCATTAATAGCAATTGTTCTTTTTACAGTGGTGATGGGCGTCATTATGGGCACCCTACAGCTTCAAGAAAAGAGTCAACAAGAAGCAGCTCTATTTAGAGAACTCTCATTTGCAAAGCAACGAATCCAAATGCGCTTTGCCAATAACACCGATGTGCTGCAATCGATCGGACGAGATTATGTCGGCGCCGGGGACTCTGCAAAATTAAAAGACAATGCCATTATTCAAGCCGAAAATCTCCTGCAAAGTAATCATGAGATTGCGCAAATCGTTTGGATCAATGAAGCGTATCAGCGCCAATGGAAAATTCCACCGGATAACTTAAAAACCGATTGGTTTAATAAAGCAAATAATGCTGGCGCCATTAATCAAGCACTGAAAAAAACACTGGAACTTAGCGCCGCTACTAACAGACCAGCATTCAGTCAGTTCATTGCACTTGAGGTGCCAAGCGACGAATTGATCTCAAAAGAAATTCGAAATGTTTTTTGGCAAACGGTACCCCAAATTTCTGGGAATGAAATTAATGGGATGGTAGCCGTCTTATATACAACTCAGGGCTTACTTGAAATGATCCCTGGAGAACTCAAGGGCCAATATCGATTTACTCTAATCACTGATGACGATAAGGTCTTAGCAATTTCATCAGACAAAAATACCCCTAAGCGCGCATTTAGCAATCAGACCAGCCTGGACATTGGAGTACTTAGTCCAAATCTCAGTTTGCGTATTGACACCTATCCGCCGCCCACCAATTTAACCTTCAGAATGTTAATTGGCGTGGTGCTGGGTTTAAGTGCGTTCGTGGTTTGGAGCTTATGGTCAGTACTTAAGCAAATGCAAGTTCGGCAAGAGGCTGAAGCAAATCTTCGCGCAGAAACTAACTTTCGTAGCGCAATGGAAAACTCCACTCCCGTTGGGATTCGTGCGCATGACATGAATAGAATGATCACCTACGTTAATCCCGCCTTTTGCGAGATGACTGGCTGGTCAGCAGATGAACTGATTGGGCTCAGCCCGCCCTTTGCCTTCTGGCCTGAAGGGCAAAAGACCGAGCTCACTGAGAAAATGAATCAGGCGCTCAAGCTAGCGATGAATCAAGAGAAAAAACTTGGCATCGAGGGATCCATCCTCCACCGCAACGGATCGATCATTCAAACTCGAACTTTTATCTCACCATTAATTAATGAGAATGGAAAGCAAACAGGCTGGGTGACTTCGTTAATTGATATTTCCGAACCAAAGAAAATTCGCGAAGAATTAGCCGCCTCACAAGAGCGCTTCATTACCGTTTTAGAAGGTCTAGATGCTGCAGTATCGGTTGTCTCCAATGAAACCAGTGAATTACTCTTTGCAAATCGCTTCTATCGTGAGCGTTTTGGTGATACAGCTAAAGGCCATTTTGATTTGGCTGGCGGGGATATCAAACACAATATCTTGCAAGCTTCAGCTGAGGGTGCGCCGCCCTCTTCTCTGTACCAAGAAACAGAATCAGAAGAAATCCAGCTATTGGATGAATCAAAAGGGACTTCAAAATGGTACGAAGTTCGTAGACGTTTTGTACCTTGGGTCGATGGACATTTAGCGCAATTACTGATTGCTACTGATATTACGATTCGTATTGAAGCGGATGATTTAGCGCGACAACAAGAAGAGCGCATGCAATTTACTAGTCGCTTAACCACGATGGGTGAAATGGCCTCATCATTGGCCCACGAATTAAATCAACCGCTTGCAGCCATCTCCAACTATTGCATGGGTGTGGCAAAACGCTTACAAGGTCACTTAGATCCCGTCATGCAGAAAGATATTCTGCCTGCATTAGAAAAAGCCTCCGATCAAGCACATAGAGCTGGCACCATCATTCAGCGCATTAAGGGCTTTGTGAAGCGCAGTGAGCCTCAACGCAAATCGTGCGAGATCGGTGAAATTATTAACGACGCTGTTGGCCTCGTAGAGATCGAAGCGCATCGCCATCGACTCAGCATCGTCACTGAACTTGCCGAAAATCTCCCTACAGTCGACGTCGATCCCGTCTTAATTCTGCAGGTACTGGTCAACCTCCTCAAGAACTCGCTGGATAGTTTGAGGGAGGTTTTCCCCCTTTCCTCGCGCTGGTCAGCCCCTCCAGTTCGAATTTCAGCCGATCTAGATACCAGCACCTTCCCCGCCATGCTCCGCATTCAGGTAACCGATGCAGGCGCTGGAATCGCTGAATCCGTCATTGAACGCATGTTTGAGCCCTTTTTTAGTACTAAAAACGATGGTATGGGCATGGGTTTAAATATTTGCCGATCGATCATTGAGTCCCATCAGGGTCGTCTTTGGGCAAAAAATCACATGGATGCAGAACATACCAAGCTGTCGGGCTGCACCTTTACAATACTATTACCCCTAGAAGCCCCAGGCTCTGAGGCTAAAAGTTAATTAATGCATTTTTTAGATTTATCTGCGAGAGCTAATATGAACATGAGTGCTAGCACCAAACCCAATCAAGCTGAAGTGGTTTATGTTGTGGATGACGACGAAGCAGTCCGCGATTCCCTCACTTGGTTGCTAGAAAGCAATGGTTACGTTGTTCGATGTCATGCAAGTGCAGAGCGATTTTTACAGTCACTGCAAAGCACAGATAAATCTACTATCTCTTGCGCTATCTTGGATGTCCGCATGTCAGGGATGTCTGGCCTTGAATTACAAGAACGTTTAATTAGTGAAAATTTGCCAATGCCAGTTGCATTTATTACTGGTCACGGCGATGTCTCAATGGCAGTCTCCACCATGAAGCGTGGCGCAGTAGATTTTATTGAAAAGCCTTTTAAAGAAAATGATCTCTGTGGTTTAGTAGATCGCATGCTTGCTAAAGCACGCATTGATTACTCGCAAGCAAGCCAACGTAAGATTACCCAAAGCCTCTTGAGCAAACTGACTGGTCGTGAGCGCCAAGTGCTCGAGCGCATTGTGGCAGGTCGCCTGAATAAGCAGATTGCAGATGATCTTGGTATTTCTATTAAAACTGTAGAGGCACACCGCGCCAACATTATGGAAAAGCTCAACGTGAATACCGTTGCGGACTTACTCCGCTTAGCGCTCTCAGATCCACAACCTAATTAATACCCCTATGCCTGCACAGTTACTCGACGGCGTTGCCCTATCCAAAAAATTACGCACTGAGATTGCAGCGCGGGGAGCAATCGTTACTGCCAAAGGTGTTAGACCAGGTTTGGCAGTAATCGTTGTTGGTGAAAATCCAGCTAGCCAAGTTTATGTCCGCAACAAAGTAAAAGCTTGCGAAGATGTGGGCTTTCATTCTGTGCTCGAGCGTTACTCAGCGGAGTTGGGCGAAGAGGAATTACTTGCCCGTATCGCCACGCTCAATGCCGACCCGGCTATTCATGGCATTTTGGTGCAACTGCCCCTTCCCGAGCATATTGCAGCCGAACGCGTACTAGAGGCCATTGCCCCAGAAAAAGATGTGGATGGCTTTCACGTAGCGAATGCTGGCGCCTTGATGGTAGGCCAGCCCGAATTCAAGCCATGCACTCCTTATGGCTGCATGAAGATTCTCGAGAGTATTGAGTACCCCATCCGTGGCGCACGTGCAGTAATCGTAGGTGCATCGAATATTGTTGGCAAACCAATGGCAATGCTTTTATTGCAAGCTGGCGCCACTGTTACGATTTGTAATAGCAAGACTCGCGACTTGGCTCACCACACCAAGGATGCAGATATTTTGGTGGTTGCTACTGGCAAGCCCAAAATGATCACTGGTGATATGGTGAAAAATGGAGCGGTTGTAATTGACGTTGGTATTAATCGCATGCCAGATGGCAAGCTGTGTGGCGATGTGGATTTTGATGCCGCTCAATATGTTGCTGGCTGGATCACCCCTGTACCAGGAGGCGTAGGCCCAATGACAATTACCATGTTGCTCATGAATACCCTTGAAGCAGCTGAAAAAGCCGCCAAGCCGTCTAGTTAAGCTCTGCTGGTTTTCAGCATCCAATTAGCAAAAGTTTGCGTCGTCCATTAAGCTATAGGGATGACTACATCACCCCTTTTAAAGCCCCCTGCTGAACTTCAAAATAATCCGCTCATTTCTTTTGGAAGAGGCATTTGCGCCTACTCTGAAGTCAAACCTTCAGACATAGAGCCTGCAATTAATTTTTTACTGAGACAAGCAGAAAAAGCCGTAGCTAATGCAATCGATCCGAGCACTCCAGCAAGCTGGAATGACTTGCTGGAACCACTTGAGGACGCAACTGAATCACTCAGCAGGTCGTGGGGCGTGATCTCTCATCTCAATAGCGTAGCTGATACGCCGGAGTTACGTGCTGCCTACGGGGAGATGCTTCCTGAGGTAACTGCCTTCTTTTCCAGTCTTGGCCAAAACCTGGCGCTCTATCAAAAGTTCAAAGAACTCCATCAGAGTCCAGACTTTTCCAAACTGTCGACTGCTCAGAAAAAGGTGATTGAGAACTCCTTAAGAGATTTTCGTCTTGGGGGTGCCGAGCTGCCAGATTCTGAGAAGCCCCGTTTTTCTGAAATTCAGGATGAGCAAGCCACTTTAGGCAAGGCATTCTCAGATCACGTCTTAGATGCCACCGACGGCTTTCTTCATTGCGTCCAGGACATTACCCAACTTGCCGGACTGCCAGAAGATGCTATTGCAGCAGCAGCGGATCTTGCTCAACAGAAGAATCTTCAAGGCTGGGCATTTTCTTTGCACTTCCCCTCCTACTACCCAGTAATGCAATATGCGGAAAATCGTGAATTGCGTCGCTTGATGTATGAGGCTTATGTCACTCGAGCCTCAGAGCTGGCACCAAAGTATGGAGCAGGAAAGCTAGAGTGGGATAACACCGCCAATATGCTCGAGCAGCTTCGCTTACGCGATGAGGAAGCACATATGCTGGGGTTAGCTAATTATGCTGCCTTAAGTATCACCCCCAAGATGGCCAGCAGCGTTGAGGAGGTAGATTCCTTCTTAACGAACTTTGCACAGAAGGCAAAGCCCTTTGCCCTGAAAGACTGGCGGGAGCTTTCTGAGTTTGCTAAGACAAAATTGGCTATTGTGGATGGCTTAGAGCCATGGGATATTGCTTTTGCCTCTGAAAGATTAAAACAGGAGCGTTACTCTTTTTCTGAGAATGAGCTGAAGCAATACTTCCCATTGCCTAAAGTTTTAGAGGGCTTGTTTGAGCTTATACAAACATTATTCGGCGTGAAAATTGAGGCTGCAGATCTGCCAACTTGGCATGCGGATGTTCAATCCTTCTCAGTTAAAAATACTGAGAACCAGATCGTGGCTTACTTTTACCTAGATCCCTATGCACGCCCTGGTAAGCGTGGTGGCGCGTGGATGGATGATGCGCGCGGTCGCAGAGAATTGCCGAATGGAGATATTCAGGTACCGGTAGCCTATTTAGTTTGTAACTTTGCTCCGCCAGTAAAAGTAGATGGCGTACTGCGTCAACCGACAATTACCCATGATGATGTCATCACCCTCTTCCATGAAAGCGGTCATGGCTTACACCACCTGCTGACACAGGTTGGCGCCCTAGGTGTTTCGGGAATTAATGGCGTAGAGTGGGATGCTGTTGAGCTACCAAGTCAGTTCATGGAAAACTTTTGCTGGGAATGGGAGGTCTTGGAGAAAATGACTGCTCACGCTGAGACTGGCAAGCCGCTTCCTCGAGAATTATTTAATAAGATGCTCGCTGCGAAGAATTTCCAGAATGGTTATATGACACTACGTCAGGTTGTGATGTCATTAACTGATTGGCGTCTACATTCTAGTTTTGATGCCAAGAACGCAGATGGTCAAGCCGTACTCGATCTCTCAAGAACTATTGCAGATGAATTTAATGTGATTCCTCAGCCGGCGATCTCGCGCTGGATCAATACCTTTAGCCATATTTTTGCAGGCGGCTATGCTGCAGGTTATTACAGCTACAAGTGGGCTGAAGTGTTATCAGCCGATGTGTATGCTGCCTTTGAGGAGTCTGCCAAATTAACCGGTAGCGTACTAGACACTGAGACAGGCAAGCGCTATCGAAGAGAAATTTTAGAAGTGGGCGGCAGTCGCCCTGCTGCTGAATCCTTCAAGGCCTTCAGAGGAAGAGAGCCTAGTATTGATGCTCTATTAAGGCATGGTGGCCTGACTTAGCTATGTAGAGGCACAATGCAGTCGTTAAAAAACCACCCGGAGGTGGTTTTTTAATTACGAGCATTCAAATCTAGTACAGCACAAGACCGGATTAATTGCTTGGACATCCGTTTGCCAAGGGCTTACCAGCAATACGATCCTTAACCCAAGTTAAATAGAACGGTTTAGATGATCCCGGAGTTGTAAAGTGAGATTGCTCACCCGGCAATTGCATGCGTCCAACATTCCCGCCAATCTTACAGGTTTGCTCTTGATACAACTTATGCATCATTGGAGGAACAGCGGTATCCTTTGATCCAAAGTAGATCTGTACCGGAGCTACCGGTTTTACCACTGGCACACCACCCTTCAGCATTGACTGCGCCCATGCGATAGTATTGGTTGGAGTTGCCTTCAATAAGCTAGTGAAGTTTGATCCATAGTTAAAGTTAAATGTGTCACTAGCCGCATGCATGCACTTATTGCTGTAGATATCATTCGCCACTTTTACACCCTCGTCGGTAAAGACGTCAGACAATTTCAGATTCGGAAAGGCGGCTTGCGATCCCCAGAAATACATCGTTGCATGGGTGAAATTAAAGACGTTATCGGAGAACATCTTTAGCAAACCCTGGAAATACTTATCAGCAGCAGCCTGATCAAGCTTTCCTGTTGGCGCAAGAATCGAAATATCTTGCGGCGCTAGAGCGACAAAACCAACAATATCTAAATTATCAGCCACAGTACCAGTTTGCTTGATGTATTCAGGCATACCCGCCAAAGCAATTACAGCACCTCCTCCTTGGGACCAACCATAAGCCAGGGTCTTTTTATTGGCGCCCGTTTCTTTCATGGAGACTACTGCCCGAGCAGCATTAAGCGTATCTATGCCGTTAGTTGCAGCAACGCCATATTGATGTCTTCCACCGCCGCCTAAGCCTTGGTAATCGGTTGCAACAATTACATAACCTTCTTTAATAAACTCTTCTACAGCAGGAATTCCATAATCCGTCCAAGAATTTCCACCAACTAAGAAGTATTCATTTAAAGGAACTACAGGATCGAGGACTTGAGATGGACCGCAATTCTGCGCTGCACCTGTCGTGCCATGTGCCCATGTCATTACAGGGCGGCCACCTGATGGGGCTGCTCCCACTGGAGCAACTACTAAGCCCGTCGAGATAGTTTTACGGCCTGAGATATCTGAAGAGATATAAGCAATCCTCCATGCTTGCGCACCTTTCACCGATGTTGGGATTGATTCTTGCTTGATGACTTGTCCCAATTTACCTTCAGGCGCCATCTTCATTACTGCGGCATAAAAAGGCTGCACTGGGGGATCAGCATAAACAGCCGGGGAGAGAATCCCTAAAGTGGAACTGATTGCTAATGCTGAAATACGGATTATTTTTTTCATGTTCTAAATGGATATTTATGAAAATTCAACAGGATTTAACTTATTGGACAAGCATTGGCCAATGGTTTGCCAGCAATCCGATCTTTCACCCACTCAAGATACATTGGTGCCGATACACCAGGTGTCGTGAAATGCGTCTGCTCTCCAGGAAGTTGATTTCTACCAACGTTCGCACCCAAGGCGCACATCTGCTTCTGATAAAGCTCATGCATGATTGGGGGAACCGCCGTGTCTTTTGTGCCCCAGTAAATAACTACTGGCGCAACTGGTTTAACAGGTTTGACACTACCATCAACAAATGCCTTTACCCAAGCCAAGGAGTTACTGGGCTCTGGCTTCAATAGAGATTTGTAGCTATCCCCGTAAGCATAGTTAAAAGTATCCGCTAGCACATGGATACATTTATTCCTAGATAACTTATCAACAGCTTTTGCACCGTCATCAGTCAACACATCAGTTAACTGCAAACCGGGGAATGCTGCCTGAGTACCCCAAAGACCCATTACGTAGTGGGCAAATAAAAATACATTGGGAACATTCGCTGCTGTAAACCCGTTCATCAACTTCAAGGCTCCAGACTCGTCAGCCGGCACGTTTGGCAGCATAGCCGCTACATCCTCTGGTGCCAATGCAACGAATCCAAGATATTCCAAATTGTCAGCGGCAGTACCTTGAAGTGCCTGATACTCGGGGAGACTAGCAGCTGCAATAGTTGCACCACCACCCTGCGACCATCCATACACTACAGTCTTCTTGCCAGCACCTACCTCTTTCATCGAACTAGCTGCTCTTGCAGAGTTAATAACATCTCTACCGTTGGTTTGAGCAACAGCATACTGATGTTTGCCACCTCCTCCCAAACCTTGATAGTCGGTGGCAACAACTACATAACCTTGATCAATAAACTCTTGACCATTCGGAATGCCGAAATCAGTCCAAGAATCACCATCCGTTAGGAAGTATTGATTAAGTGCGCGAGTAGGGTCAATAATTTGCGACGGTCCACAATTTTGAGCTGAACCTGTAGTGCCATGAGCCCAAGCCATAATCGGTCTACCTTCTTTGGGCGCAGACCCAACAGGAGCAAGCATTGTTGCTGTTGCGATTGTTTTTCGTCCTGCAAGGTCCGAAGAAATATAAGCAATCTTCCACGCTTGTGCACCTTTAACGGAGGTTTTGATTTTTTCTTTTTTTACCACTTCACCAAGCTTGCCTGTTGGTGAAATTTTTTGAGCCTCTTCATAGAACTGCGGGACAGGAGGATCGGCGAACACAGATGAAGAAATTACACCAAGGTAGGCGCCAAATATTACAGTGGATAGGAATTTTTTCATGGTGGTTTTAATATTGAACTTATTGGATATTTTTTAACGAATGCTCCAATTTTCCCATAAATAAGTATCGGAATTTACTGCTGAGACTTAACAAAGCCCTAGCAAAAACCCTTGGAAAATTGAACAATCGAGATTGGTTAAAACATCAATCTTTTGCAATGGTTGCTATCACTGGAGCATGGTCTGATGGCTGCTCCCAGGTGCGCGGTTCTTTGTCGATGATGCTTGTAGTGCATTTATCTTTAAGGGCATCACTTAAGAGAATATGATCAATCCGCATTCCAGCATTTCTTCTGAAGCCCATCATGCGGTAATCCCACCAACTAAAAGATTTCGGCGCTTGCTCAAACATCCGAAAAGAATCTGTTAATCCCAAATTGAGGAGATTCTGAAATGCCTCCCGTTCTGGAGGTGAGACTAGATTTTGACCAACCCACTTGGAGGGATCGTGTACATCTTCATCGCTAGGTGCGATATTGAAGTCACCCAATAAAGCCAACCGACTATTTTGGGTAAGCTCTTGTTTTAACCAATCCTCAAGCGCTGTGAGCCATCCCAACTTATATTGGAATTTATCGCTATCGGGTGATTGTCCATTAGGGAAATATGCAGATACAAGACGTATGGGCTGCATTCCTTTGAAGCAGACTGTAGAGGCCAAGATGCGCTGCTGCTCATCCGCATTACCCGGAATATTTCTAATGGGTTTTAGGAAAGTCGTTTCGTGATCGGTGGCGATCGGGGCTAATGCAGATTTGCGAACAATAATGGCAACGCCGTTATAGGTTTTTTGTCCAGCAGCAATACTCAGGTATCCCGCCTCTTCTAACTCCTTGTGCGGATACTTATCATCCGTAAGCTTGAGCTCCTGAAGGCACAAAGCATCGATAGGCGTTTTTGCTCGCTCTTGATCCTGTAACCATTTCAAAACATGAGGCAAGCGGACCTTTAAAGAATTGACATTCCATGCCGCTATTCGAACTAACTCAGCCATCAATACCAAGCTCCTGCAATTTACGGGTAATCGTATTGCGTCCAATGCCAAGGCGCTGAGCCGCTTCGACTCGTCTTCCACGAGTCACTTCTAAGGCTGCTTGTAGCACTGCTTTTTCAAACTTAGAGCACAGAACGTCATACACTTCCGCGTCGCCATCTTGAAGCATTTTCACTGCTAAGCGCCCCAAACCACCCTCCCAGTCGACTGCGCTAGACTTTGTGATGACTTGAGTTGAGGGGCTAGACTCCCCTTGTAATAAAACAGGGTGCTCGCCAGCTTCAGCCAAAATATCCGCAGGTAAATCACTGACCCCAATCACATTGGATGGCGTCATCACCGTTAACCAATGACAGAGATTTTCTAGTTGACGCACATTACCTGGAAATGGCATTACGCTGATTTCTTTTAAGACATCATCCGACAGTTTTTTAGCCTCCACACCTAAAGACTTGGCGCACGACAACATGAAATGGCGTGCCAGAACCGGAATATCTTCAGCCCGCTCGCGCAAGGCAGGCATCCGTAAACGAATCACATTTAAGCGATGCAATAAATCTTCCCGGAATGCACCGGCAGCAACACGGGCTTCTAAGTTTTGATGGGTCGAAGCAATGATTCGTACGTTTGCCTTGATGGGATCTTGCCCACCAACTCGATAGAAATGACCATCCGTTAGAGCTCGCAATAGACGAGTTTGTAGATCAAATGGGATATCCCCAATCTCATCTAAGAATAAGGTTCCGCCATCAGCCTGCTCAAAACGTCCACGACGCAAAGTTAAGGCGCCAGGAAATGCGCCACGCTCATGCCCGAATAACTCTGACTCCAACAAATCCTTAGGAACTGCTGCAGTACTAAAACTTACAAATGGGCCTTTAGCACGCGGGCTATGTTTATGTAAAGCCTGAGCAACCAACTCCTTACCCGTTCCAGATTCACCAGTAATCAATACTGTTGAGTGAGACTGAGCCAGGCGGCCAATAGCCCTGAAGACCTCTTGCATTGCCGGAGCTTGGCCAATAATTTCAGTAGAGTCTTGTCTCCAACCATTCAGCTCTTTATTGCCAGATTGATTGCGCTCACTCTGCTCCATTGCACGACGAATCAACTCTACTGCCTTATCGATATCAAATGGCTTAGTAAGGTACTCAAATGCACCACCTTGAAAAGAGGAGACCGCCGAATCCAAATCTGAATATGCCGTCATGATGATGACTGGAAGCATGGGATGAGTTTCTTTTACATTTTGCAAAAGATCTAAACCATTGCCACGTGGCATCCGAATATCAGAAATGAGTACTTGAGGGGTATCCTTCTCCAACGCATCGAGCACATCATTCGGATTGGAAAAACTTTTATGAGGGATGTTCTCACGCGTCAGCGCCTTCTCTAGCACCCAACGAATAGATTGGTCATCATCAACGATCCAAACGGGTTTCATAATGTTTTCTCCTGCCTACGGTAAGGAATTTGAATATGGAAGTCAGTCCGCCCGGGACGACTGTCACAGGCAATGAAGCCTTGATGCTGCTGTACAAAAGTTTGCGCCAGGGTGAGACCAAGACCGCTGCCACCATCCCTGCCAGAAACCAATGGGAAGAAAATGCGCTCGCGAATATCTTCCGGAATACCGGGGCCGTTATCAATTACGTGTAAGTCCATCGCCATCTTGTAGCGTTGCTTGGAAATAGTCACAGAGCGAGCTACCCGCGTCTTCAATTCAATTTGGGCAATGCCTTGGTGTATTTCTTCTGAAAGCGCCTGGGCAGCATTGTGGGCAATATTTAAGACCGCCTGAATCAACTGCTCACGATCCCCCAGAACCTCTGGAAGACTGGTGTCGTAGTTACGAATAATTCGTAAACCTTTCGGAAACTCAGCCAACACCAAGCTGCGTACGCGCTCCAATGCCTCATGGACATTAAAGGATTCCATGGCGTGTGCCTTGCGATGTGGCGCCAGCAGTCTATCTACTAAATTCTGTAGCCGATCCGATTCTTTGATAATGACTTGGGTGTATTCACGCAAGCCCTTATCTGGAAGCTCAAATTCCAACAGTTGTGCGGCACCACGAATTCCACCTAATGGGTTTTTAATTTCATGCGCTAAGTTGCGCATTAATTGCTTATTTGCTTCGACTTGTTGCGTCACACGTTCATCACGTTCACTACGCAACTGCTGATCAATTGGAAACCATTCCATCATGATCAGAGTGGGATCTTCAAGACTAGCTACGACCACGTGAGCAGGAATCGACTCCTGGTGAATGCTGCCCGGTAAAGAATGTAGCACCATCTCTTGGCGTTGAGCAGAGAAGTGCCCTGCTTTTACTTCTTCAATCATGTGATTTAAGGATTCACTAGATCCAAATAAATCACGCACAGACTGACCCTCAAGTGATTTTCGTGAAAGATCCAACGCAGACTCTGCGGCGGGGTTCACATAAACCAATTGTTGGTTCTCAGCCTCAAATACCACGATGGCATTGGGCATCTGATCAAGCAATGTCGGAAA
>ERZ650303.25-NODE-25-length-38181-cov-10.939254_pt1 | contig 38181 bp, 46 predicted proteins | sample MGYA00376239_ERZ650303 | MGnify/ENA primary metagenome ERZ650303 (study PRJEB26733, sample SAMN07839262) | wastewater metagenome | biome: small river; feature: stream; material: water | place: USA: North Carolina | collected 2016-04-05 ... | reverse complement strand
TGCTGCCCTACACCACCGACGATTTGGTGCTGTGCCAGCGCTTGGTCGATGTGGGCTGTCAAGCCGTCATGCCGTGGGCGGCCCCCATCGGCACGGGCAAAGGCCCCATCAACCCGCACGCTCTGCGCACGCTGCGTGAGCGCTTGGATGTGCCCATGATCGTGGACGCTGGCTTGGGCTTGCCCTCACACGCCTGCCAAGTGATGGAGTGGGGTTTTGATGCCGTGCTGCTCAACACCGCCGTGGCTTTGGCGCAAGACCCCATCCACATGGCCAAGGCTTTTGCCGATGCTGTCAATGCAGGACGCGCCGCCTACCGCTCGGGCGCCATGCAAGCGCAAGACAGCGCCCAGCCCAGCACCCCCGTACTGGGCACCCCGTTTTGGCACCAAGCATGAGCCTCAGCGTGAACACCTCCCAAGACATCGCCCACGCCTTGGCCACGCAACACGCGGCCATGCTGGCGGGAGAGGCATCGCCCTACGCGCAAGCCGTGCATGCCAACGATGCAGGCCTCAGCACAGAGACCGCAGGTGTGTTGCAAGGCTGTCGCATGCTCGGTTTTTTAGAGCACGACGCACAGTGCGTGGCGCAAGCTTGGGCCGCACAAACGCAACGCACGGGCCGTTTTTCCCTCGACGATTGGCCTTGCCACCCGCAAGATTTCGGCATCGCACCCACGCCCCGCGCCCATGCTTTTCCCACATGCCCTCACGCGCTCGGTCTGTATGCCGTGCTACCTGACGCGCCATGGGTGGGTCGCATGGCTCGCGCGGGGGTTCCCACAGTGCAACTGCGCTTCAAGTCAGACGATGCCGTGGCCATTCGCCACGAAGTGCGTGCAGCGGTGCAAGCCGTGCAAGGCACAGGCGCGCTGCTGTTCATCAACGACCATTGGAAAATCGCCATCGACGAAGGGGCTTATGGCGTGCATCTGGGCCAAGAAGACATGGACGAGGCCCCCATCGACGCCATTCGCGCAGCCGGTTTGCGGCTGGGCCTGAGCACCCATGGCTATGCCGAAATGCTGCGCGCCGATGCGGTCAGCCCCAGCTACATCGCCTTGGGCGCGGTGTTTCCCACCACACTCAAACGCATGCAAACCGCCCCGCAAGGCACGGGCCGTCTGTACGCCTACGCCAAGCTCATGCAACACAGCCCCTTGGTAGCCATTGGCGGCATTGATGCAGCACGCATTCCCTTGGTGATGCAAAGCGGCGTGGGATCGATTGCGGTGGTGCGGGCCATCACCGGCGCACCAACACCGGAAGCTGCGGCCAAGGATTTGCAGCACCGTATGCAAAGCAGTGCTTAAGTGCCGATCAAGTAAAGTTAAACCATGAGTGGCACACCTGGGTTGTTCGAAGTTTCTCGCAAACGATGTGCGATGGCACTGTGCCTTGCTGCGGCCACGTCCGCATGGGCTGAGCACCCGCCCGCTGAAATCACAGTCACAGCGGAGTTACCCGTTCGGGTGTCAGGTTTTGATGATGTGGCGCTGAAGGAACTGCCGTTCAGCGCCACGCTCATGGATCACGCGACGCTGCGCGACATCGGCGCGCAACGCATCACCGACTCGCTGCGATTGGATGCCTCGGTCAGCGACAGCTACAACTTACCCGCCTACTGGGACAAGCTCAGCGTGCGTGGCTTTGCGCTGAACAACCGCGACAACTACCGCCGCGAAGACTTGCCCATCTCTGCCGAAACCATCATCGCGATGGACAACAAAGAACGCATTGAGTTGCTCAAGGGCACCAGCGGGATGCAGTCGGGCACCAGCGCACCGGGAGGCTTGGTGAATTACGTCATCAAGCGTGCGCCCACCCATGCAGAAAAAACGATACGTGACATCACCCTCAGCTATGGCCCTGGCAACAACCGTTTGGTGGCCGCTGATTTAGGTGGTCGCTTGGGTGAATTCGCAGATGTGGGCTACCGCTTCAATGTGGCCCACGAAGAACTGGACCCCTACCTTCGCGACACCCAAGGCCATCGCCATTTGGTGGCCTTGGCGATGGATTGGCGCATCAACGCTCGCAGCCGCTTGGAGTGGGAGTTTGAACAAAGCCATCACGAGCAAATCGGTGTCAATTTCTACAGCTTGCTGGGTTCTGGTGCCAACGCCCTACCCGCCCCCGTGGATGGCACACGCAACATCACGCGCCAACCCACCTCGCTGCCTGGTGTGTTTGACGGACTCACGGGCTCACTTCGACTGAAGCATCTGCTCGAGAACGGCTGGGTGTGGCAGACGCAATACGGCGCACAACGTCTGCGTGCCGATGATCGCCTGACCTATGCTTCCGGCTGCGCCACTGGCCCTACCGATCGGTTCTGTGCCAACGGTGATTTTCAAATCCACGACTTTCGAAGCGACAACGAACACCGCCACAGCGATGCTTTGCAAACAGACGTGCGCGGTCAACTTGTCCTGGGGGGCTTTGAACACCACGTCAAATTGGGCTTGTTGCGTCAACGCCAAATCAAACGCATGCCCGACACGGCGGCGGTCACTTTACTGGGCAGCACCAACGCCTACACAGGTGGGTTGACACCATCAGCGGGCACGACCCAGTATTGGCAAAACACCAACAGCAGCGACTACAGCACAGAAGTCAGCCTCAATGACCGCGTGCGATTGGCTGAGCGCACCACCCTGTGGCTGGGACTGCGACACACCCAACTGAACCGCCAAAGCGTGCAAACCAATGGTGAACAAGAAGTCAAAGACGCCCGAGGTGTCAGCACCCCGTGGCTGGCTCTGAGCCAACAATTGACAGAGATCCACACCGTGTATGTCAGCTACGGCCAAGGCCTAGAAGCGCAAGCCGTTCCCAATCAAAACAGCTACACCAACAAAGGCCAGCCCTTGCCCGCCCTGCGCAGCACGCAGCGTGAAGTGGGCCTGAAAAGCCAATGGGACCGCACCCATCTGCAAGTCACCTGGTTTGACGTGGCAAGACCGGTCACCACAGATGGTTTGAATTGCACCGCCGCCATCAATTCATGCACGCGACAAATCGATGGGCAAGCCCACCACCAAGGACTTGAACTCAGCGCGCACGCCAAGCTGACCCAGTGGAGCCTTGGCGGCAGCGCCATGTGGCTAGATGCCCAACGTGAAAACGCCACCGTTGAAACCAGCAGCAACGGCCAGCGCCCCCTCAATGTGCCTCAGTACATCTTGCGAGGCATGCTCGAACACCGCTCGGCCCACATCGTCGGTTGGCGATCTGGCTTGCGCGTGTCGCGTGAAGGTGAACGCAACGTCACCGAAAAAGACAAAGGCGATCTGAAATTGCCGGCCTGGACCACGGTGGATGCCAGCACCCATTACGACACCAAGGTCAACAACCTCGCGTCCACGTGGACGCTGGCCATCCACAACTTGGCGAACAAACACTACTGGCGCGAATCCCCCAAACAATACGGGCAATATTTTCTCTATCCAGGCGCCCCAAGAACGATTCGCGCAACCGTTCAGTTTCATCTCTGAAAAAACAGCTGCGCGGTCGCTGTGGACGCGTTAGCGCTGTGCAAGCACACGGCTTTTCCACATTTGCCAAGGACGATCCAAGTGTTGATCATTCATGTCCGACGTGGCTTGCGCCTCCTCATCGGTCAAAAAGTTAATCTCCCCCAGACGAGAGGCTTCAAGCTGTAGACGTGCACTGTTTTCGGCATAGATCGCACGGAACACCGCTTGCTTGATAGACACCCCAACGGTGACGCTGCCATGCCCTCGCATGAGTGCCACGGTGGCGGAACCTAACGTGGCAGCCAGCGAGCGTCCCAACGCTTGACTGCGGATTAACAAGTCGGAAGTTTCCCCGACATCCCGACGAATTTCATACACAGGCACGGTGCTTCCTAAAAAGCCGCTCATGTGGCAGATAGGACGAAGGCGTGCACCCGTTACGCCAAACGGAATGACTGCGGGTGAGTGACTGTGAACAACGGAATGCACATCGGGACGTGCCTTATAAATTTCACTGTGAATGAAACGCTCTACATACGTTGAAATGCCCACCGGATGAATGACTTCACCCTCTAAATTACAGGTCACCAAATCCCCCTCCATCACCATGGCAGGAGCCATGCTGCGGGCAATGAAGAACTGCGTCGGATCATTCGGGTTTCGCACACTGATGTGCCCAAAACCATCAAGCACCCCCTCATTGACCAAGATGTGATTGGCCAACACCAAATCTGAAAGATGTTCTGTTTGCATCGTGATACCCTCAAAATGGATCCATGCTAGCGAAATAAATCAACCCGATCTATCCGGAAGGAGACACGATGAGTGATGTGAAAAAATTTCTGAAAACTGTTTGTTGGCTATTGCTGCCTCTGCTAGGGCATGCGCCTTTGGTAAACGCGCAAAACTTTCCCACGAAATCGATTCAAGTGGTAGTCCCCGTCGCGGCCGGCGGCGGCACGGACCTGCTAGCCCGGACACTCGGTCAAAAAGTGAGTGAGGAATTAGGGCAGCCCGTGGTGATCGACAACAAGCTTGGGGCCGGCGGCAATATCGGCGTGGAATACGTGACCAAATCTAAGCCCGACGGCTACACCTTGCTTGTGTCGCCAGGCACCATTGCCACCAACGTAGCGGTCTACCGCAAGCTGCCTTATGACCTGATCAAGGACCTACAAACCGTCACCCTCATTGGTCAAACAGGCGTCGTCTTGGTGGTACATCCTTCTGTGAAAGTCAATACGTTGCAAGAGTTTGTGGAGCTGGCCAAAAAATCCCCCGGTGAATTGAACTTCGGATCTGCCGGCTTAGGCAGTCCACAACATTTGCATACCGAGTTCTTCAATCAATTGGCAGGCATTCGAACCAATCACATCCCCTACAAAGGCCAATCGCAAGCCATGACAGACCTGGTAGGTGGGCAACTGACCTACATGTTCAGCCCCCTGCAAAATGCGCTGCCCTACATTCAGCAAAACCGCATTCGCGCGGTTGCCGTGGCAACCTTGAAACGCTCGCCGAAGTTGCCCAACGTCCCCACACTGAATGAACTGGGTTACAAAGATGTGGATCTGTCCAATTGGTTTGCCGTTTATGCCCCAGCAAACACACCACCGACGACCCTCAAAAAACTAAATGCCGCCTTTGTCAAAGTAGGCAACACCCCCGAAATGAAAGCCAAATTTGATCAACTCGGCTTCGATTCATTCTTTACAACGCCAGAACAAGGCCAAGACTTCATGCGTGCGGAACTCGTGCGTTGGGCTCGCGTTGCGGCTTATGCCGGCATCAAAGCGGAGTGATTCAAGATCTTCCAAGTTTCGGCTTTCCTGACAACGTTGAGATCCTGCTAATCGGGCCCAGTTCTGCTGTGGCCGCTAGCAGGGCGGATGCCAGTTTTTGCATGCGCGCCAAAGTCAATCGCTGACGTGGGCCTGCAATGCTGACCACGCCGACCGTCTCTTGCCCCCGCACGACAGGCGCCGCCATCGCAGTCATCCCCGGCGCAAAGACCTCGTCAATCATGGCGTAGCCCCGTATGCGAGCTGCTTTCAAGGTTTCTAGCAAAGACAACACAGTCGTTGGCGCTTTCGGTCCGTATTCTTTAGGTTGGCCAAAACCTTGGCGGCTCACCAACTCAAGGGCTCGCTCGTCGCTGAGGGTCAGCAGCCAAGCATGACCTGAAGCGGTGCATGACAAACGCGCCTCCATACCCATGTCAGGGTCATAACGCAGACCCATGCGTGTACCTTGCGACTTTGCGACCCAGACCAATCGGTCATCATCGACGATCGACAACCGAACAAGCTCGCCGGACTCTTTGGCCAAACGCTCAAGTACGGGTTCCGCGATGTCGATGATCCCCTTGCTGCTGAGAAGCCCCAATCCCATTGACGCCAGCTTTGCCGTGAGTGCGTAATCCCCTTGGTTGCGCAATTGACGAACATAGCCGCGCCTTTGCAATTCACCCAAAAGACGGTGGCATGCGCTGTGTGGGATCTCCAACTCGTCAGCCAATGCCGTCAAAGGCATGCCTTCTGGCTGATCACACAGTTGTTCAAGAAGAGACAGTCCGCGGTCAAGGGCGAGCGTCATGGTGAGGTTCTTTCAAAACAAGGTTGAGTGCAGGGACTTAACGGATGCCGATCAGTCATCGCGTATCAATGGTCACGCATTTCATTTTTATCTCATTATATGAAATACGTTTCCAACTTGGAATGGAGCCATCACAAACTCCACACAATCCAGTCAAACAACTTCAACGTCGACAAATGGCACAAGCACTTTTTATTCTGAATGGCTCAAACTTAAACATGCTCGGAACGCGGGAACCTGCCGTATACGGCACGACGACACTCACCGAGATTGAAAAATCATCAAAGCAACTCGCTGAATCTCTCGGATTAGAGTGCGACTTTCGCCAAACAAACCACGAAGGCATTCTGGTGGACTGGATCCAAGAAGCGGCAATTAAAGATGCCGCGGTGATCATCAACCCTGCTGGTTTTTCATTTGGGTGCGTACCGGTACTGGACGCCTTAAAGCTACTGCGTAAGCCCCTCATTGAGGTTCACATCACCAACATCCACCAGCGGCCTGCGCCCTATACATACTCGCTCATCTCTCAGGTCGCCAACGGCGTCATCTGCGGGCTGGGCCCCACTGGATACCTGCTCGCCGTGCGTGCAGTGGCCGAAAAACTCGGCACTATTGAATCCCCCATTTAAGGTAACAACATGTCTATGCTAGGAAAGGCCGCATTGGCCATGTGGTGGGATGTATCGCCAGACGTTCGACAAGAATTGGAGCACTGGCATGCACACGAACACGTGGCAGAGCGACTGTCGATTGAAGGATTCTTGAGGGCCTCACGTTGGACAGACGCCTCGGGTGGTGAAGGTTTCTTCGTCATGTATGAACTGCGTGATCATGCAGTTCTGGCATCCGCCCCCTACGTTGCGCGCCTCAATGCGCCCACCCCCTGGTCAACGAAGATGATGCCGTTGCATCGCCACATGGTTCGCACCCAGTGCCAAGTGATTCATAGCCATGGGGCAGTTACTGCGCGACATGCACTCACACTCCGTTGCTCCCCAGTCGATGGACAGGAAGATGCACTGAGGCATCAACTCGGCGTACTTGCTGAGTCTGTTTCGCAACGCCCAGGAATCGTTGGCCTGCACGTGCTGCGGCACGAAGCGCCCCAGATGGCTGCGACCACCGAGCAAAAAATTCGAGGGAATGCGGACCGCGCCGCCGACTGGATCATCGTCGTCAGTGGATACGACATTGACGCTTTGCGAAAGCTCGCGGGAGAAGAACTCTCCACAGCGCATCTGCTGGCTTTAGGTGCCACATCTGAAACAAACTGTCAGCTCTTTGCGCTGGCATACACAGCCATACCGCCCGATGTCTGCTGATCGGACACACGCATCAAAGAAGTTCTTGAGCCCTAGACAGAAATTAACAATTACCCAAGGAGACAAAATGAAAACTCAGCTGATCAAATTTGCCGCGATTCTCGGCCTCGTGCTTGCCAGCACTGCTGCGCTAGCCCAGGACATTCAGGAGCGCACGATTAAATTCGGACACCTGAATAACACGGACCACCCAACGAGTATGGGAGTGAAGAAATTTGCTGAACTCGTCGCATTGAAGAGTGGAGGAAAAATCAAAGTCACTGAATTCGCTAGCAGCCAGCTCGGAAACGAATTGCAGCAGCAGTCAGCATTGATGGGTGGCGTTCAGGAAATGTTGGTGGCATCAACGACCTCTTTGACTGGCATCGTGAAGGAATTCGGGATGCTCGATTTCCCCTTCCTTTTCAGCAACGCAAAACAAGCAGATTCGATGGTGGACGGCCCACTTGGCAAGATGCTCAACGCCCGACTGAGCGACAAGGGGATCGTTGTACTGGGCTACTTTGACTTGGGATTCCGCAATGTCACCAACAGCAAGCGCCCTATCACGAAAGGTGAAGATCTCGATGGTCTCAAACTGCGGGTGATTCCCAATCCGGTGTTCGTTGAAACTTTTAAGACCTTCAAGGCAAATCCTGTTCCCATGCCTTTTGCCGAGTTGTACGGCGCACTTGAAAACAAAGCCGTCGATGGTCAAGAGAATCCCTACGCAGTGATTCTGTCGAACAAGTTCTACGAAGTGAACAAGTACGTCAGCGAAACAAACCACGTTTATGCAACGAACCCGATCCAAATCAGCAAACGTTTCTGGGATAAGCTGACAGCGACAGAGCAAAAACTGCTTCAAGATGCCGCAACAGAAGCGCAAAACTACCAACGCGTTGCGAGCCGCGAAGTTTCCAATAAGGCCGTCACAGAACTCAAGGCAAAAGGCATGATCTTTAATGAAATCTCAGCATCAGAGCAAGCTCGCATGCGCTCAGAAGTCAAAGCTGTACACGATAAGTTTGCTGCATCCTATGACCCTGCCGTGGTCAAACTCTTCAAAAGCGAACTGGAACGCGTATCTAAGATCTAACGACGACTCTTAGCCATTAGTTCGAGATTCAATCACTTGACAGATGGGCACTGGAGTACCAGTGCCCTTTTCATTTGCCTGCTAACTTGAAAAAACACCGATTTTTTTGCTATACTGTCGATCTTCGTAGGGCATTAAACGCTTTACTTACCAAATATTCCTCAATAGCTCAGTTGGTAGAGCGCCGGACTGTTAATCCGTAGGTCCCTGGTTCGAGCCCAGGTTGAGGAGCCAAAAACGCACCGGGTCAATGACGTAAGTTGTTGATCCGGTTCACGTTTCTGGAATCAGATTTCCTTGTGTGGCCCATGATTAGTGGCGGCAAGACGAACACCAATGTTTTTGGTATTCAAACTTGACCGGAGCTAAAAATGCGACACATATCTGACGAAAAAAGTGCAGTGATCGTCCCCCTGACTAGGGGACAAATTTTCACCCTCAAAGAACTGGCCGATACATACATGGCCTGTTACCAAGGGGGTGACCGCCAACAGGCCACCCGCTTGGCCTACTTCGTTACGCACCTTGGAACCAAGGCTGCGCACGAAATCGATGGCGACGACATCCAAGACGTTTTAGACGCCCTGCAAAGGCGTGGCCGTGTCCACAATCGTGGCGGCGCGTCCCGTGACGCCATCACACTGGTCGAAACTCACAAGCCACTGAAGCCTGCAAGCGTCAACCGCTACCGCACCACCATCCAAGCACTGCTGACCTGGGGACGCAAACGCCGCCTGATGCCCAAAGGCTGGATGAACCCGGTGACCGACACCGAACGCCTGCCCGAAGACAACGTGCGCACGCGCTACCTGAACGAAACCGAATACCTGCGACTTCTCAAAGCGTCCAAGGCGTCCTACTGGAAAAAGCTGCACGTGCTGATCAAACTGGCCGTGACCACTGGCGCACGCCGTGGCACCTTGATGGGCCTGCGCTGGGCTGATGTGGACTTCGAAGGACTGCGCGCCTTCGCAGAGCGCACCAAGAACGGCGAACCCTTCGTGCTGGTGTTGCAAGACGATGTGGGCAAAGAACTCAAGAGCCTGCGCGGTGCATCCGCTGCTGACGAATTGATTTTCTGCGGACGCAACCCATTCAAGCCCATGAACTTCGAAAAGGCGTATCACAACGCCATGGCCAATGCAGGTATCGAAGGCGCGTGTTTTCACACCCTGCGCCACACGCACGCCAGCTGGCTTGCCAAGCAAGGCGCCCCGCTGCTTGCCATTGCCGACAGCCTGGGCCACAAGTCCCTAGAAATGACGAAGCGATACGCGCACCTTTGCGTCGATAGCCGTGCCGCCATGTTGTCCCGTGTATTTGCAGCAGCCGCCTAACCCTGAAACCTTTGGAGATTAAAACCATGAACAAACAAGCCAACCAAACCAACGCCCACGAAGCCGCCCTGACTGACGTGATCGACGAACTGCACACCCTGGCCGCGCTGGTGGGTGCAGCTGAACAAGCCGCGTATGATTTTTCAACGGGCGAACACCAAGGGGCTGAAGTGATTGACCGGATCAACCGCCTGATGCTGGTGGCACGCGAACGTATCGCGGCCACCTTGGTGCGGGCTGATGTTGTACCAAGCCAGCCTGTGAAGTTAGTGGCTTAAAAGAGTTTGTCGCGCCTAGGCTGATCCCCGAAAACCCGGAACCCTACCGGGCTGGCGCGGCACCCAATTAGGGGCGCAAGGGAGCGCACGATGCAACTAGAAGAACGAGAACGGTTAAGGCTTCATGCCCTACTGAACGGCAGCGACAAAGCCGTGCGACAGATTGAAGCGGCAATCGGACACTATGCCGAAATGCTGCCAATGGCACGCGCAGCAAAGCAACTTCCAAGCGAAGTTAAAAAGGACGCCGACGACTTGCACAAAGCGCTGCAAACGATCGTGCGAATCATCGCCGATGGTGGCGATGCCTGGGAATTTTTCAAATCAAATGCAGCAGATGAAGGCTTGGTCAAACCATTGCACCAGCTGACCGAAGCGCTAGGCCCAGGCGCTGGTGAACCTGGTGATGCCTTGGTGCTTATTGCTGAACAAAACGCTGCCGATCTGAAACCAACAAAAAGCCGCCCACGAAGTCCCGATAAGGTTTCACGCTTCTCTTTGATGTTTCATGTGGCAAATGCTGCGCGTGATGCTGGCGTGCTGATTTCGCGCAACAGCACTGCCTTCCAAGAAATCACCGCAGCTGTTTTTTTGGCTGCCAATATCCATGCAGACCCAGATCACGACATTCGTGAATTCTTGAAAACCTTTACCGAATAAGGGCTGGCAGGAAGTGGCAGAAATATGTCGACTTCTTGCCCTACTCACACTTAGCGCATATCCCGAAACTCCAAATGTCGCCACTAGTCATGGCTACACAAGGAAAACTTTGGAGATTACGCGAATGCAAACACAAAACTCACTTTCGGCAGTCGAGAACTGGCGAGAGTTTCACAAATCAACTGATGGCAAGCGCCTATTCCCTGGCCTTGAATCTCTGCGCTGGTTCATTCGAGAAAACCGCGACAGCCTGATCCAAGCCGGTGCGCTGGTGAAGATTCGAGGGCAATGGCACCTAGTGCGTCCTGAATTCGACGATGCCGTAATTCGCACGCTACGCGAAAAGGCTCTGACATATCTGCCCCACTGAACGGGGGGCGTGATGATCAATTCAATCACTGAAAAAGAGTTTCAAACCTTGCGGGCACACGCTGCCATTCGTGGCTATGTCCTGCACAGAAGCGAAGCAAATGATGGCCCTGTGGTGTTCTTTGCTGAACGTCATGGCCAACTGCACTACCAGCCAACTGTGGCCGCACTACGCGCCTTTGTCGCTCCTATGCAAGACCCGAAGGAAGCCGTAGATCAGCACCAGCCTTCGGGCCAGGTGGGGATGCTGTGAATTACTACGAACATCACCTGGGCGACTATGCGAAAAACACTTCGCACCTGTCCATGGCTGAAGATGGGGCATATCGCCGCCTGATTGATGCGTATTACATACGAGAAAAACCGCTGCCCTGTGAGTTGAAGGACGTTTGTCGCCTGGCGAGAGCAAACACGAAACCGGAACGCGATGCGGTTCAGGCTGTGCTGGCTGAGTTTTTTCATAAAGACAAAGACGGTTGGCGCCATAACCGATGCGATGCAGAAATCGAGCGGTACCAGGCAAAGCAACCGCGCGTTGAAGCGCGCAAAGAGAATGACCGAGAGCGTCAAAATCGTGCGCGTGAACGCCGCCGGGAAATGTTTAGCGAACTGCGTGAACACGGCATCACTGCGCCCTGGGACGCCACAACGGAACAACTGCACGCCCTGCTAAGAAGTGCAAGCGATGATGCTGATCACGCGCATGTCACGGAACCTGTCACGCGTGACAACACGGCTACCCATACACCAGACACCAAACACCAAGCACCAGATATATCTTCTTCACTTCGTTCAGAAGATAAAACGCGAAAGCGCGTTGATGCTATTCGACCTGATGAAGTACCCATTGAAATATGGGCTGATTTTCTGGCTATCAGAAAAGCAAAACGCGCCCCGCTGACTGACACAGCACTAGACGGAATTAAAGGTGAAGCAACGAAAGCAGGAATCACCCTAGAACAAGCACTGCGTGAATGCTGCTTGCGTGGGTGGCAAGGCTTCAGGGCTGAATGGTTGAAAGACAAAGCCATCCAAGTACGCCGCCCAGCTGCTGACGACTTCGGTTCTCGTTCATACGGGCCAGGGGGCTTGCTGTGACTGACTACATGAAAGCAAATCGTTCTACTGAAACAGGAATCGAACAGGTGCGTGCTGCGCTTGAGCGTGGCGAACGACTGACGCCATTGGACGCGCTGAACCGATTCGGACTTTGGAGCCTGGCAAGTGCCATTCACGCACTGCGCAAGCAAGGCATGGCGATCGATGCCGAACTGATCGACGTGGGCACAAGGAACGGCGGCAGCGCACGCGTGGCGCAGTACTGCATAGCGTCAATGAATGCGCGTGATGAGTGAAAGCAAAGCGATGCAGACACACACATCACAGCGACCAGGCAAGCGGCCCACACCCACGCCCCCCATGTCTAGGTTCTTCCACGTATGGGGGCACTGCGGGTGCCAGGCAGCCGCGTCATTCCATATCTGCGTGACCCGCCAAAACTGCATTGAATATGAATATCTTGGGTGCCGACCATGACGATGATGAACAAAACCGAACTGTGCGCGGCACTTGGTAAATCACAAAACACCATTGATCGCTGGGTGACGCTGGGCTGTCCAGTGGCAGAGCGATCAACAGGACGCGGGCAAGGCTGGAAGTTCGACAGCGCCGCCGTGGTGGACTGGTTCGTGCGCTGGAAGATTGACCAACAACAGGGCAATGCAGTCACCGCTGACATGGAAGAACTTCGCCGCCGAAAGCTGCAAGCCGAAACCACATTGATCGAAGCTGAACTGCGTGAAAAGTTGCGCCGCCTTGCACCAGTGGCCCACATGCGTGCGGCCATGAGCATATTTGCAGCGATGACCCGCGAACGAATGCGGCAACTGCCCAGCCGAATCGCGCCCCAGCTGATCGGAGAAACCGACGAACGCCGATTCAAGCAAATCATGGGTGGAGAAATAGACCACGCACTGACCGATGCGGCGCAATGCTCAGAAGATGAATTTTCTACCCGCTTGGAATCTGGCATCGATGATGAATTTGAAGACGAGGAAACAAATGCAGCATGAAAACAGCCACCTGGATAACGCACTAAAACGCGCACAGCAATACCTTCGCCCACCAGCCGATGAACAAAGCCGCCCTGCTGCCCTGTGTGCTGCGCGCATGTCCGTTGAATCGGCTGGCCAGCACTTGCACGCAGCGCTGGTGCAGATGATCGCAGCCGATCGAAAAGACCTAGCCGACCAAGTGGCCGAGATCGCACACCGTTTGGACGCGCTCCAAAGCGCTGCCCAACGCGAATTGGAAAAAGTGGAAAACCCACATGAGGAAATTATTCGATAGGTAACCAACACTGTGGACTTGAACACGAAATCACTTTCAGGAAACCCACCCATGTCCGATGCACGCACAAAAATCCGCGCCCTACTCGCTGATGCGCAAAACCAAACCGCCTTCGTTTCGCACACGCCACCTGGCTACGCTGAACCTACTGCGTACTTTTCAAAAGAACCCGCAAGCACTGGCACATTGAATCTGGCCACCAGCTACTTGCCAGGGATGCTTGGCGATGACGGTAATTTATACGGCACCCCGATCGCTACCGCTGGTGGCGAACGTGCAACCCTAAACGCAGGCATTCTTCAAAATTCTCGCTGCGCTGCTGCTGGCGCCACCATCATCACGCGCCCAGACCCTACCCGCGCCCTTGCTGTGGGCCGCGCCAATGGCATCGCCTTCCATCGCGTAGCGAAATACTTCAGCACCATCGAGGCTGCGCCATTCGCAACCGTTGCAGAAGATGTGGAAGGTAACGACACCGAAGTGGCTGCATCCGATCTTCCAATCAGTCGCGCCACCATTGATTGGTCAACCAGTATTCAGAAAAGTGTTCGCTTTGAAATTCCCCGTTCATTGCAGCGCCTTATTGGTCACGAACAAATCGTCGATGAAGTCCTGGTGGCATTCGTCCTGGGTCTCGCGCGAGCTTCTGATGCCGTTTTGCTGGCAGCGATTGAAGCAACAAACCCCGCCACGTTCACGGCTGGCGCTGTTGCTGCAAAAGGCTTGCGCATTGATGAACTGCGCGGCTTGGTGGGCACTGAAGGTGCTGGCGCTGAGTGGCGTGGCGATGGTGCATTCGCTGTGGCCGGCGGCATCGTTGCCGACACAACTGCCGACACCGCCGGCACAGTGATCGGCAGCTTTGGCCGCGCTGGTCTTGCCATTCACGAATCGATCGATCTGATCGTTGAACGCCGCAACACAAAAGGCGATCTGGTTCTGACAGCCCACGCCAACATGATCCCCTTACTGCCTAACCCTTCAGTTTTCTGGACGATCTGACCATGTTTTTAAACCTGGTTCGTTCTATCACGCGCGGTAAGTCCGCGCTACCCGATGAAGTGTCGGCCGTCATTGAAGCGGCCCACATCGTTGAACGTGAAGGTGATCCCGAAACAGGGCCACGCCTTGCAATTTCCATGGGCGGCCCCATTCGTGGAATGTTCATTTTCAGCCGCACCGAAGCCGATAAACGCATTCGTGCGCGTTGGCCATGGCTGACTGATGCCCAAGTCAAACGTGGCGTGTCTTACCTTGAAGCACGCGTGCGCCTGGCGACACAACCGAACAAACCAGCCAATCGAAAAAATTGGGTCACAAATTATTAGCAGAACACAGAAAAAAGTTTTTCCTCGGTGACCGCCTTGGCTGATGGCGGAAGTAATCAGCCTTTCCTCGCCCTTCCCCCGGGGGGCTTAAACGGGTGGCCCGGATGCCCTAAAAAGTTGAAGGGCCACCTTTTTTTTGAGTAACCAAATGGACGAACACGACACACTTTCTCAGTTACGCACAGAACTGTGCAACTTGGCACAACGCGCAACACAAGCCCGCCACACATTCCCCGGCCTGAAAGCTGCCGACAGCACGGCAACGATGACGATGGCGCACGACCTTGGTGTGCTGGGCCAAGAATTCATAAATCTGTCTGTGGCTTTAAAGCAAGCTGCCCGCACTGCGGCCGATGAATCGGTGAAGGCAAGAAGCTACCAGGTTAAGAAGTCCGCCGCGCGTGCTGCTGGCGCCATGGTTAAAAACGGCGCGTACCGGGTGGCCGCATGAATGTCACGCTGCCCGCCCAGGTAACCAAAATAGCGTCATTGATTGGCCTTGATCTGGCCATGATGTTGGTTGAACGCGCACACGGAATCGATGGCACTGGCGTGGTGTACTTTCCACATCGCCCACGCCCTGGCCAGTTCCTTGTCAGCCTTGTGGGGCTATCAGCAGCGGTGAAGCTGTCTAAAGCATACGGCGGGCAAACGATCATCTTGCCTAAATGCCGCGCGATTTACCGCGCACGCCGCAACGCTGAAGTGATGCGCATGGCAGAAGCTGGAATGTCAAACCGCAATATTGCCCAAGCGGTTTGCCTAACTGAACGACAGGTGCGTAACGTCCTGGCCAAGTAGGTTATTCGATGTCTGTACTTCCAACTTCTTTGGGGCGAACCTTAACGCGCACACGTTGGCCGCGCCCACCTTTAGCTGTGTATAAAACGAAAAACAAGTAACCGTCCTTGGCCATCCGCGTGATGTCTTCAGTTTGGTGCGCCATGCCGATCCATTGATCTCCGACCTCGAAGCGGTAAGGTATGCGCTGAACCTGCGATGGCTCGGTGATAACGAACGCCTGCTTACACTTTCGTCGGGTTATGTATGCCCGCCACCATGAATCGAAATAAAGACCGCCCAGGTTGGTGATGGTCGTCGGTTGATCCCCGACATTCCATGCCGTAACGGAAACATAGGTCTTGGGGTCTGGCACCAGACCGCCATAAACCTGCATTCCTGTCGAGGCCGATAAGTCAATTTTGGCTCCCGAAGCCAGCCATTTATAGGCATCCCAGCCAAGAACGAAGGTCGAAACGATGGCCGCATAAGCTGCGATTCCAAGAGTCCACAACTCGTTCGAATTGAATGCGTAAGGTGCGGCAGCAGTCATAAAAAACACAACCTAATCAATTTTGTATTGGTGCATCTTAGGCCAAAGGGGTGATCCCATACCAACGGACAAGCGCACTTAATGCCTCTTGTAAACATGGCGAGAAATGGTGTAAAGTCGCGTCAGGTGTTCTTCTCGCGGCGCCCAGAGACCTCTGTTAATCCGTAGGTCCCTGGTTCGAGCCCAGGTTGAGGAGCCAAAAACCTAATAAAAACAACGACTTACCTCGTTGTTTTTATTTTATGCCTCAATTGCACATATATTGCACATAAATTCCGTAGACATACCACTCTGGACGCTTGTAAAATACTCATATGCGTGTACCGTCCAGTGAAACTGTCGTTGTAAGGCCTGAGCTAATCCGCTTGGTTCGTCGTGAGAACAGCAAGAAGTGGCAAGTCCATTACAAGATAGAAGGCTTAAAAACATGGTTTCGCAAGAGCGTCCAGACCACTGACGTGGACAAGGCGGCTCAGCTTGCAGAGCGCATGTGGATGAAAGCCACCTTTGAACACGAGGAAGGTCGCCCCGTCATCAGCAAGAAATTCAAGCCAGTTGCAGAGGTGGTGCTGCGCCGCTTGGAAGAGGAAATCAAGGCTGGAACAGCAAAACCCATCGCCAAAGACTATGTTTCTGCGATTAATTTGTATCTGATCCCCTACTACGGCAATTTCAACGTAGACAGCATCAAGCCAGCAACCGTTTCCCAATTCCACGTCTGGCGCAAAGAAAAGGTAGGACGTGAACTATCTGGCAGTGCACAGAACAATCACAACGCTGCATTTAATCTTGTGATGGACGAAGCCATCCAGCGTGGCTATCTTTCTGACTACCACCGCCCCAGTACCAAGAACACGGGCGCAGAAAGCGATCGCCGTGCAGAGTTCAGCCATGAGGAGCTGGAAGCACTGATCAAGTACGGCCCCACATTCATAAAGGCGGGACGCACTGATCGCACACAAATGATCCGTCAGGTGCTGGCGCAGGCATACATGCCCTTCTTGGCAGCTACAGGCATACGAGCAGGCACTGAGTCAGAAAACCTGGAATGGCGACACATTGATGTGGAAGTCATCAATGGACAGCCCGTGCTTCACATCCGTTTGCAGCAAGGCAAGTTGGGACCTCGTAACTTTGTGGCTCACAACAGCTGCTGGCGCATTTTGGAAGTGATGCGACAAATCAGCCCTGACTTGCGCGACATCCCACTGGAAGAAGTGCTGAAACAACGAGTGGCTCAGAAAGTGTTTAGGTTGTCAGATGGCACAGTCCCAGACAACTGGAACAAACCGTTCCGCCAAATGCTGGAAGACAGCAACTTGCTCAAGTGTCCAGTCACAGATAAAGAACGCAGCTTGTATAGCCTGCGTCACTACTACGCTACCCAACGATTGCTGGAGAACATACCAGTTCACGACTTGGCTCAACAAATGGGCACCTCTGTGCTGATGATCCAGAAGCACTACAGCCACTTGACCCCACTAATGAAGGCCAAGCAGTTTGCGGGATCCTTATCCACAGATGGCAGCGCTGAATCTGCAGAGATCAAAGCCATCATGGCTGCACAGATGGTGAACAACAACATTCTCAGCTTGGTACAACTGGGCACTGAGATGACCATCCCTTTGGTGCTCCAAAGCGAGCCTCTGACCAATGACTTTGAGCAACGCCTCAAAGCCAAGGTCAAAAAATCAACTTAATCACCTCCCTGCCCTAGCATCGCCACGACTGGAAATTCAGCATGACGCAATACCTCCACGACTACTTTTCTGGCCATGCTACTCAAGCCATTGAGGGCATGAAGGCAGCACTGCAAGCGCAAAGCTTTTACAAACGCTTGGAAATGCGTCTAAGCAAAGGCGAAGACCTAAGTGGCGAACTGCCTGTTATTGCCAAGGTAGGAACTGCTGGCGCTTTGGAAGTGGTAAAGGACGCCATCAAAGAGAACAATGCGTTAGAGACATCTGCATGGGATCTACCGCCAAAAGTGCAAGCACTGGGCAAGGTATCGCTAGATATGCACAAAGAGCCCTTTGAACATTTGCCTCGCGTGACACAGACACTGGTCTACAAGTGCCCTGCTGGTGCTGTTACGGTAACAGTTCAAACTGCTGGTGAGAATTTCAAGATTGAATTTACTACTGAAAAAACAAAAATGGCCGCAGAAATGACCATGAGCGAGCTGGAAAAAGAAATCAGTTTTTCCCTGCTCTCAGCTTAGTAGCTTGAAATCATAAAAGGCAGCGCGCCATAGTGCGACGCTGGATCATTCTTTGCAGATTGAAATGATCCAGCTTGATCAATGCCCGTCTTTTCGTAAAAACGAGCAATCAATTCTGCAGTAATCATTTCTTTTGCTTGGTTGATTTTTTTCTTTACAGGGCTGTAAGGGTCTGCTCCATCGCAATGAAACTTCAAAGCGTCAAGAAGCTGGACGAGTGCAGCATTGGGAACCGCCATTTTTTGTGCATTTACGCTGCTCCAATACCCATCGCTCTTGCCCATCATGCGACTTAAAGATCGCACAGTCATTTCAGGAAAAAGATCTACCAGAGCCAAGTAAAGATCGTTATTGAATCGCATCATTTATCTCCATTTGCATAAAGTATTTATGCAAGATAAATAAGTGATGAAGACATACACCGCACTCATATCTGCCAAAGTTGGCAACTCAAGCAAGCACGTTAGGACTGAGGTCAAGGCAGCATCAGCAGCTGAGGCCAAATGGTTGCTGCAAGCGATTTACGGCTTTCATGCTGTGACATCTATGCCAAATGAAAAGCGAGAGGTTCTTACGAGCGAAGATCTTTCTCAACCCAAAACGCCTGAGCAACAACGTATCGCAAACCTGAGTGCAGCAAAAGATCGTGCAAGCGATGCGCTTAAGGCTGAACGTGACAGACAAAAAAAGACCCAAGCGCTGCAAACGCTTAGGTCAATTTCGTCCCCGTGAAGCAAGAAGCTGACGGAGGTCTTCAGTTTGAGTTGGCATCTTTCCAAAAATGCATCTGATACCAAGCATCAACTTCACCCTTTGTCAAAGCAATCTCAAAAACCATCCAGCTTCGTAGGCTTGAGTGACCAGTGAGCGTTATGCGTTGAATCACGCATTTCAAACATGATTTCGCTGCGCAAGTCGATAGACAACTTATTGCGAACGACGAATGCATCATGAATGCGTGCAATAGGCTTGATGCCATGCTTATCCAAAACACGATATGCAACATCCATCACATTGGTTTCAGACTTTTGGTACATGTATGCCACTGCCTTGGATTTACTGGGCTTGATGTTACGTGTGATCAATGGACCGTAATAAACCTCTGGCAATTCAGACTTCAGCCCATTGGCCAAGTAGGTATCCAACAGCGCTTGCTCCTTGATGAATTGCTGGATCGTGTGTGAATTCAAAAACGCATTGCGCTGTGCCGCGTTTTTCAAAACATTAACCAAAGCAGGATTAGTCCAAGCACCATCTTGTGTACGCCAGCCATTGACATTAGCACGCGCCCCAAAACTAATGGCTGTGACGGCCTCTTTGATAAGGCTGTCTTGGTATTCCACTGAGAGATTTACATCGCGACCAAAAGTCTCATAGCGAACATCGCGCATAAATTCCTTGCGATCATCCAAATACAACCAAGATGCCCAAAACATTTTTTGGCACACTTTGGTTGGGTAAAGTTGATCTGTCAACTCTTGCGCAAACGTCATCTTCCATGTGACAACGCTTGAACGGATGTCGTACTCCCAGCAATTCCCCAGCATGGCGCGACGCAGATCCTTATTGACGTTCTGAACACTGGTACCTGCATAGTAGGTGCGACCAAATGGACTTTCTTTGCGACGCTGAGGATAAAAACCACCTGTGTGCTTTGCGATTGCCAAGATCAACATCGCTTGCTCTGTGTAAGCCCGCACGCGACCAGGCGAAATCATTGTGGCCCTGGTGTTCAACCATACGACATAGGCTTCAAGTGATGGGATATCAATTGGAACGATGTCGAAAACTGACGCCCATTCTTTAGAGCTCAAATACGTGTAGTAGTCAGGAAATAGCTCAGAGAAAATTTGCTGGTTCTTTTGTGCATCACCGCTTAAGACATTGCTCAACCCTTGCTTAGAAGTAGCACCACTGATTGCCTTGGCTAAACCACTTGCCGCGCTATTGAGCGTCACCAGCTCAGTGAGTTTGACCAAAGAAACAAGTCCAGTGAGGTTGTTTCCGCATTCTTCAACTTTGACTAGATTAAGGTCGTTTCGATCAAGCCATTTATGTAAACGCTCCTTGCCTCCTCCAATGTGCGGCCCTTTATGCGTTAATTTTGAAACTGGAATCGAATAAAGATCAAATAATGTTTCGTAGTTTGATCGTCCACGCTGCAGGGCTTTGAACAACATTTCCTCAAGCAGCGTTTTGTATTTTTTGAGCGCTTTATCAGCGCTAGTTTTGGGCGTTGGAAAGCTTTCCTTAAGCCGCTCCAAAACAATAGGATCAATGGTTAGTGTCAACATGTTTAGCCTCTTTTTTGTATTTACTGGGCTTGGATTGCTGACGCTAAAAAAAGTTACACACTTATAGTATTGAAGCTCCGCTTCAGGAAACTCCGCAATGACCAAGGAAAGAGAGGCGAAGCAGGTCACCCCTTCTGTTCCTTTTTTTGCAGAGATTTCCCGTCGAGAAACTCTGTTAAGTGCGCACCTTTCGAGCGTCAAGAAGCTGGATGCGGCTTCGTGGCAACACCCAGGTCCAAGTTACGCAGCTGCAGCCTCCTGTTCTTTTGTGGCCATGTGGCCGAAACCAATGGATTTCTCCAAGCCTTGAACAGCTACGGAAAGCTCCTCTGTTGGCACATCCATGCGCTCTGCAATTGAGGCCAACAGTTGCTGCTCGTAGGCTTTGTCGAAAACATTGCCCTGCACCACGTGGTATTTGCCTGTTTCAGGGTTTTTAACCGTGACGAAGAACACAAAATTTCCTTTCTCGAACTTGAGGTCCGCTTTTTCAGTGCCCTTGCCTTTGGAATCTGTTTTTGCATTGGGCTTTTCAGGCACCCAGTTGCTTACCAAGCCTTCATAGCTGATTTGGCTTTCAGTGTTGTGCGCCATGGCTGAGTACAACCGCCCCACCAACTGGGTGCGATTAGCTTTTTCAGCCTTAATCGCATCTGCCAGTTGCTTGGCGTTGACTTGTTCGTCCTCTTCGTAGTCGAAGGTTTTCTCAACCACCTTCCCCACGCCACCATGCTCACCCAAAAAGTCAGCAAATGCGTCCACAGCAATATCCAAGGCACGAGCCTTCTCCATGGCGATCATGTAGTTATTGCGAGATTGGCGGCTTTGGTCTGCAAACACATAACGCACCAGCACAGCTTCAGTGCTGGAGTTGCTGGCCATGCTTTGTTGGTCACGCAGTTGGATTTGCTTGATCAACTCGTTGCGGGTTTCGCGTTTGGTTGGAGCGCTTTCAATTTGCTGAACAAAGGCATACACCCCCTGCAACATTTCCCAAAGTGCACGGTCAGAGCGGTCCAACACCTCCACTTTGAGCTTTGTGTAGTCCGCAACAAGTGCGTTTGCAGTCTCAATAGCAGTTTTCACGGTTTTTGGCAGATTAGAAATCACTTCCTTTTCACCGCCTTTAGCGCTGTCATTAGCCTTTGGACGGAACACATTGACCACTTGGGGTTGACCGTTTGTGTTCATCATTGCTGCGAATGCGGCGGGATTGGTGGCGATAGTTTGTTGAGTGTTAGCTTGCATTTCTTTGCTCCTAGCAAAAGTTTTAAAAACCCCTCTTCAAGGGACCAAAACACTGAATTGCGTTTCGATAACCAGGACTTTAAGCAGTCATAGCAACTAAATTTATTGACGATTTATCTTGTTATGAATATGATTACGCCATGAAACACCAACGTAGCCACTTTTACAAGGGGCTTTCTAACTTCTCAGTCACGAGTGATGACGGGCTGCTTGAGGCTGCTGAAGCCAGCATTTACAAGCATTGGTGGAGCTTTATGAGGTTGAGCCCTGTTTATTGGTATGCGCTGACAACAGGGATAGCCCCCGTGGTGTCTGAGATTGCTGAAAACTATGAAAAGGCTGCAAATTTAAACTTAATCAGTTTCAATATTTGGTGGAACAAACACGGGAAATACATTTTCGAAGAGGCTAAACGTCCAGCCAAACTGCGCTTGGTAAACATTGATGAACCTGTAGAGCATGAGCTTTATCAAAAGAGCATCTTGGTAGAGATACCACTCACGGTAACCAGTAAGAAGATCATCCGCGATTTGAAAGCGCTTTTGCACGATATAGAGCACGACGTGACTGGTCGCAACGTGATCAAGCTCAGTGATGCATCACTAAAACTCAAGAGCAAAAAGTTCAACCTCACCACAATTGAGCATGAGCGTTGGGTGTTGATATATCGAATCCTTCACCCTGATACGCCAATCTGGCAAATTGGAGATCGACTTCAGTTGGCACCAAATAATAAGGTGCGAGGTTTAGATCCAGGGATTTTCAATCGAGGCAAAGGTCCCTTTGCTACTTTGCAAAGTCTTACAGGCAGAAGCTTGTACAAAGCTCGTTTTGCACGCTATCACGTTGAGCGAGGGAGTTTTCCCAATTACACACGTGTTGCAGAGCTCGATACTGTTCAACCTTTTGGCCCCAAACACCACAAAGAATTTTTAGAAGCAACCAACGAAACAAATCGTAATGAACACGGCAAACGTGTACTGAACTCACCTTGGCAAGAGCACGTAAAAGAGGAATACGCAAAGGATCTCATGTATCGAATACTTCGCGCAAACAGACACGATAGTCAGTACATAAGAGACCCGAAATTTAAAGAGCAATATCCGGACTTCATTGCAGGGCATACAGACTTGAGTTAATACTCACTGGGCAGCATGATCACCCAGTGCTCACCATCCCAGCAGGCGTACAACGTAATGCCTTGCATTGGAAAGTCTGTGTAAGGGATCTGTTGACGAGCATGTTCATTGCCATTGCCATCCTCGTAGAACATGGTTGCCTTGCTGTTCTTTACAGTCATATGAACTTGCACAAACCAGTCTTTCGTTCCAATTTCGGACAGATGGCTTGCAATCGCATCCATCATCCAGAAGCACTCCGCTTCTTCAGCTAGATACTTGGTGCCATCTGTCAGCAAGTGCTTGTTGGTGATGCGGTAGTAGCGCTCAGTACCAGTGAAATATGAAAGCTGACTTGGTTCGAAGTTCTTCATCTGTAGTCCTTGTTGTGTGACTACAGTTTGTTTTCAGATATGCAGATGGACAACCTGAAACCCGAAGGTTTGGCGGGTTACTTGGTCTGCTAAGGAAGAACGTCTTTAGGCTGAGAGCCGACGACGGTCTTGCGTTAACTATTGGCTGAAGCCGTCACCCGTAGGTGCTGCGTTTTTAAACGCTTCGAGTTGCATGCATGCCGCTTCGACTGCTGAAATAAGCGACCATTGCGTCAAGTCCACCTTAAAGCGGCGTGCGCTCTCAACTTGCGGTACCAAATACATATCAGCCAATGCGGGCGTGTTGCCATAGCTAAAGGCACCGCGTGCTGTGTCCGCCGCAAGCAGTGCTTCGTAGGCATTCAAGCCATCGGTGATCCAGGTGGCACACCATGTATTGATGGCGTCTTCGTTTGCACCTGTCTGGTTTTAAAGAGGTCATTGCTGATGTTTGCTTGGTATCGTTATGCCTGCAAACACTCCAAACTCCATTGTTTCAAAAGCGTCCACCGCTATTAATGATGCACTCAAATCTCAGGAACTGATTGATGCTTTCTCTAAGTTTGGCATGACCACAATACACAGTACGCCAGAAAGCTTCTCCACACTCATAAAGAATGACATAGCCACTTGGGGACCGATAGTAAAAGCCTCGGGTTTTACTGCCGAGGATTAACAACACGTCTACAAAAGCACAGAACCATGTGATCATCTGAATTTAAAAAGTAACATTATTCAGGCGTTAATCGAACGTCGAATTACTATAGGCTTCCCTCCTAGTTTTTGTTTACACAACCAGTGCGCAAGAGCTGAATCTAAATAGTCAGCATGGCCGGGAAACCAATCCATAAGTGCTTTAGATAAGCGCAAGCATGAAGACATATCTCCTTGCATTACCAGATCATTGACTTCAATGATGGACTTTAAAACTGCAGCATGCTCGTCCATATGACAGTCTTTCGCGGGGAAATTGGTCTCATTCATCCACAAATTCTCTTCATCGAAATGATGTCGCACATGCGTTATCAATTGACTCATCCGGTCGGCCATCTCGAATTCAGTTGCACCAGCTAAATTAGCAACGCATTCAACAAATTCTTGATGAACGTTATCCATGGGACCATATCCAAGCAGTAACCCATCATTCCATTCAAGAACCTTGGTATTCATCACGTCCTTCATTGCAAACCTTATTTAAGCACTAGCAACATCGCTAAGAAAATTAAGAATCCCATAAGAATTCGGCGGAAACCATCTTCTGACAAACGCTTTCGAAGAACCACGCCGATTTTCAGACCCAAGTACATAGGCAGTAAACCTGCACACGACCATGCAACCTCATTTAAACCAAATCGCCCCCAAATCAACATCGCGGCGTACATAGGTATAGAGCCCAGTAAATAGATGATGCTGATACTTCCGACAAAATCATCTTTATCTAGACGCAAGGCCATGAGATAGGTGATCAGAATGGGCCCCGTCAATGATGAGGCTCCGCCCATAGCTCCGGCTATGACACCTACAACAGGTCCCAGCCACCATTCGCTTTTTTTAGGTATCTCACCCTGAGGAGTTAACAGCATCATGGCGACGGCACTCACCACCGTCAAAGCGATCACCGCATTCATTTCACGAGGTGACAGTCTTGCCCCCCAATCATTTGCCAACAGTGTCGCAATGAACTGAGCACCAATTAGCGTGCCAAATCGCCTCAGCGTAAAAATCAACCGCCCACCTTCAATTGATTGAAGTGCGTTTGAAACCAGTACTGGCATCACCAATAGGCCAATCGCCTTGGATGAATCAAACAGTAGAGATAGCAAAGGAACGACCACTAAAGGCAATCCAACACCAAGCGTTCCTTTGACGATGCCACCAGTCACGAACATAAAAAATGCCGTGATGAGTAAAACGAGAAGCTCTCCTCCTATGTCTGGCATGGATCACTCTGCTTTCAAATCAGCAGCCTTTCCCGCTTTTGCCATTGCCAAATTTTCTCGTTCAATTTCTTTTTTATAGAAATCTGGTCCAAGCCCTGAAGCATCAATGCTTGCAGCGTTCAACTTTTCAATAACCTCATGCTGCTTCACAGTCCAGGCAATATCGTCAGAAAGTTTTTTAATGACATCTAACGGCGTTCCTGCACGTGCTATGGCACCAATCGTGACAGCGAAGTCGAAGCCAGGCACTATTTCTGAAATAGAAGGAACATCAGGCACCTGCGACGAACGTTTGTGATCGTTGCTGCCAAGAAGCGTCACTTGGCCAGCTTTGAGAAAACCAAGCATAGAGGGCAGCGCCGAAAACAAGAAATCAATCTGACCTCCAATCAATGCTGGCACAGACTGCCCAGAGCCCCGAAACGGAACGTGCCTAATGTCAAGCTTAAGATCAGCTTTGAGCGATTCCATCGTTAAATGATGAGAGCTACCAATCCCAGAAGATCCGTAGGTGTACATGCCAGGATTCGCTCTGACCTTATCCACAAACTCCTTGAGCGTTTTGATACCCGTTTTGGGGTTAGCCACTAAGAACAAAGGTGACTTTGCAATCATTGAAACAGGCAGCAGCTCTTTTCCAATTGAATAATTCGCAGACTTGTTAATCAATGGAGTGATTGAAAACATTGAACCGTCGGAAACAATGAAGCTGTGGTTATCGTTAATCCCAGAAATCAATGCTTGATACGCAACCATTCCGTTCCCACCGGGCTTGTTATCAATCACCACAGATTGCCCCAATTTTTCAGTGAGTTTGTTTGCAACGATGCGCGCGACAGAATCTGGAAGGCCTCCCGCCGCATAAGGAACAATGAATTTGACTGGCTTTGAAGGAAAAGTCTGTGCAACGCTAAGACTTGGGGCGGCAATCATTGCCAGACTTAGGGCATTAAACGTTCTACGTTTCATTTGAGTCTCCGGGTTTGTATGGTTGATTTTTCTTAGCAACCTAAGATAATGCACTCTATCCGAATTTTTTGATTTGCGTCAAAAGTAAAAACCCTTAGATCGAGTAACCATGCAAGACCACAACTCACTCACCCCCTTAGTCGTGTCTACGAAGAAAGAAATTGCTAACGATGTTTTTTTGTTCGAGATCAAGCACGCAAAAGGTGAAGAGCTGCCCGCGTTCACAGCGGGAGCCCATCTACCCATCAAAACGCCAAGCGGCGTAATGCGGCATTACTCCATTTGCGGCTCACCTGCAGACACTCATCGCTACTGGATTGCAGTCAAGAGAGAGCCAGAGGGACGAGGGGGCTCAATCAGCATGGTGGATCAGGTATCTCCAGGTGATGAACTTCATGTAGGAAAGCCACAAAATTTGTTTGAATTAAGTGACAAAGCCAAGTCATTTATCTTTATTGCTGGAGGCATAGGCATCACCCCCATGATGTCGATGATTAAACAGCTTCAATCGACTGAAGATGCCAGGCCTTTCAAGCTTTACTATCTCAGCAGAACGCCTGAAGGTGCTGCGTTTGTTGATGAGCTGACAACAAAGGCGCTTTCTGGGAAAGTAAAAATTCACCACACGCATGGTGATCCGGCTCAATCTTTTGATCTGTGGCCGATCGTGGAAAAAGCGACAAGTGGCACGCATGTGTATTGCTGTGGTCCTACTCGTTTAATGGACTCAGTTCGTGACATGACAGGGCACTGGCCACAGAGCTCTGTCCACTTCGAAAGCTTCGGTGCAGATACAAAATCCCGAGAAGATGATCGCCCTTTTGATGTCACTCTAAGTCAAAGCAAAAAAACAATACACGTGCCCAAAGAGCAAACCCTTTTGGAAGCACTAAAGGAAAACGGATGCCATGTACCAAGTTCATGTGAAAGCGGCACATGCGGCTCGTGCAAGGTTCGCGTACTTCAAGGGAACATTGACCATAGAGATTTAGTGCTGATGCCAGAAGAAAAAACCGAGTTCATCATGGTTTGTGTTTCCAGATCCAAAAATGGCGAATCCATCGAGATTGATCTATGAACAACGACCCCATCCGTCTAGGAATCTTAGGTCTTGGTAGAGCATTCACATTAATGCTTCCAACCTTTGCAAACGACAAGCGAATCCAGCTTGTTGCTGCGTTCGATCCACGCCAAAGCGCCTGCCAATTATTTACTCAAGATTTTGGTGGCGTTTGTCACGACTCCGTCGAAGACTTATGCGCGGATCCCAATGTTGAGTGGATTTACGTAGCGACACCGCATCAATTGCACAAAGAGCATGTGTGCATGGCTGCCAGACATGGAAAACATGTCTTAGTCGAAAAACCGATGTCACTCAGCATTGAGGATTGCCAAACAATGATTGATTGCTGTAAACAAGCAAACACATCAATGATCATCGGGCACAGTCATAGCTTCAACACGCCCGTCTTACATGCACGCGAACTGATTGAGAGTGGAAAGTATGGGTCAGCAAGGTTCATCACTGCGATTAACTTCACTGATTTCATGTATCGACCACGGCGTCCGGAGGAACTGGATACGTCAAAAGGTGGGGGCGTCATTTTTAGTCAAGCAGCACATCAAGTTGACATCGTTCGCTTGCTTGCGGGAGGAAGAACAACCTCTGTCTATGCAAGAACAGGAAGTTGGGATCCCGATCGAAAAACAGAAGGTGCATACATGGCACTGCTTGATTTTGAAAATGGTGTCGTTGCAAACCTCACATACAACGGCTATGGTTTCTTTGACTCCGATGTTCTGATGCGCAACATTGGCGAACTTGGAAAAATTAAACCAGCAGGGGCCAATCAACAAACCCGTCTCAAATTTTTGTCTGGCGATGAAAGAAACGAGGCCCAGAAAAAGGCCGATCGAAACTATGGTGGGAACTCATACAAAAGCGTGATTCATGAGGCACCAGATGGTTTTCAGCATTTCGGTCCAATCATCGTAAGTTGTGATTTTGCAGATTTACAACTCACGCCGCATGGTGTAGAAATTCATGACCAAAATGGAATACATCGAAGTAAAGTATTCGCACACCAAACACCTAGAAGTGAAGTAATTGATGAACTATGGTCGGTTGCAAGAATTGGGACTCCCCCTCTGCACGGAGGAAGATGGTCATTGGCAACATTAGAAGTTTGTCTGGCAATTTTGGAGTCCGCCAAAGAACGGAACGCTATCATTCTGGAACATCAAGTTTCAGCAAAATCATCACATGTCACAGACCAGTCAAGAAACACAAACGCTTCTTAAGCATTGGCGGGATACAGTTCCAAATGATCGCATCGCACACTTAATACGGGATGTCGCAAGAGCACAAATGAAAGTGCTTCAACAACATTTGATAGCGCATGGTGTTTCTTTTGGACACTGGACATTTCTAAGAATTTTGTGGATTCATGATGGACTCACACAAAAAGAGCTCAGCGACCTCGCAGGTGTCATGGAACCCACCACATTCACTGCTGTTAAAGCGATGGAGAGCATGGGATTAATCGAGAGAAAGCAACTGCCTGGAAATCGAAAAAACATTCATGTATTTCTAACATCAACGGGCAGGAAGCTTGAAAAAAAATTGGTCCCCTTGGCTGAAGAAGTCAACAGAATCAGTATCGAAGGGATACCCGCCAAAGATGTTTCCATCATGCGGCAATCCCTCCTGAAAATTATTGAAAATCTAGCGGAAGCAGAAGTAACCCCTACCAAAGAATAGAGGCCAACAGCTATTGCTATACGCTATACGACTCGTAAGTTGATGGATCAAACAATTCATCAACGCCAACCAAACGAGAAGACAACCCTTGTTCGTAGTGATGGCGCGTGAAAGCTTCTAATGTCTTCCTGTTTTGAGCCACCCCATAAGACCAGAAATCCTGACCTAGCGTTTCTCTTGCAGATTTGAGCTGCTCCTCAACGAATGGCAATGTGACCTTCGTCGCAGAGGTATCTGCAAGTAGCTCAAGTGCTTTGGCTTTCGACTCACTGAATGCCTTAAAGACCGCACCAGGCAACCATCGATGTTTTTCTGCCAATTCTTTGCGAATGCCTACAACATGCATGATCGGGAAAATTCCTGTTCTGCGGTAGTAATCTTTTGCAACTGCAGTCGGATCATCAAATAGCCATCCAACGTTTGGATTGCTTGCCGCTGCACCGCTAGGTGGGCGTGGCGCGATAAAACCGTCTAGTTCGCCCCGATCCAGCAACTCCGAAATCGTTTGATTTTCAGGGGCAGTTTCGACGCGAACGCCAGATGGGAGATCGAGCTTGATTTTTTCAGGCCGTCCAGGGGTGTCTATACCTCCTCTGACCCAAACGACGTCTTCTGGTGCAATTCCATAATCATCCTGCAAGATAGAGCGCGCCCACACAATTGCAGTCAGTTGGTATTCGGGAATACCAATTCTTTTACCCTTCAAATCTTGAGGCGTTTTGATTCGATCTTTTCGAACATAAATCGAAGTGTGTCGAAACGCTCTTGATAAGAACACGGGAACTGCGATGTAAGGACACTCACCTCTTGAATGCTTAACCAAGTAGCTAGAGAACGACAACTCCGTGATATCAAAGTCACGACTTCTCATCGCGCGAAAGAACATTTCTTCCGGACTTAGAAGCATGTAAACGGGATCACATCCATCTATTTGTACACGTCCATCAAATAGCGCTCGATTACGATCGTAATCACCCATCGCAACAGATAGCTGAAGTTTGCTCATAAATTATCAACCTTTGACTGTGTAGTTATCGTCTGTTCCTGCTTGCACCTCATCCCCAGCCCAAACCGGCTGAGCAGGATAACTTCTCCAATCTTGCTCTTTGGAAATCACGCGTTGGAAAGCATTTACTGTATTAGGAACTGCGTTTTCCCCAGTTCCGATCGCATCTTTTCCGTTTGCCACATCACTTACAGCAGCAATCATTTGCTTGCGAAACTCGACCACCGCCAAGTCGCTTGCACCTAGTCGATCTCGTGTCCGATCAACAAGACGTCCCATCGTCAACCACATAGCCATATCTTGATTTGGGATACCTTTGATGCCTGTGAAATTCCCGGCTTTCATGGCCTGTCGATCTTGTCCAAATCGATTTTCATGATTGCGAATCAGACGATAACGATCATCCAAATCTGGGCCAACGCTTAGATGAAGGAACTTTCTCCAAGTCGCTGTCTCAGGCGTTTGTGACGGATGCCCCCAACCAATGAAATAGAAAACCATATTTTCGTCATCGATTGGCACATTTACGTTCGCCACGTTGTACAGGTTGTTCGGTGGAATCAAGACTGTCCAAGGTGCCACAAAAACTGTTGTTCGAACATAGTCATGCGATTGAGCATCAAAAATTGGTCGACGTATCGCTGCGTAGCGAAAACCATAACCGTCTTTTTGAACTTGGAGACGCGGCGCTTTATCGGTTGAAGGTCGAAGCCAATTTTTATCAGTCGCTTCTGCACCATGAACGCGTGCAGGCACCATGTCAGAACTATGAAGACTTGAGCTATGGGCTGAATCGATTGCCCCTTCAAGTACTTGCGCCCAATTCACAGGAAGAATAGCCTTGGCAATGGATACGCGTGTGTCAGCAGTAGGAGCCCAACGAGGTGGAACAAACTCAACCACTTTGTCTTGAGCGCCCATCCATGCCCAAATCATCCCCGCCCATTCTTTGACTGGATAAGCTTTGTGCTTAACTTTTTCCGCATAACCACTCGAAGCAGGCTCGGACACCATTTCCATCACGTTGCCATGAACGTCGAACTTCCAGCCGTGATAAAGACAACGCAGACCACCCTCTTCATTTCGGCCGTATACCAATGATGGTCCACGATGCGGGCAAGCTTCATCCAAAACACCAACATTTCCATCACTATCTCTAAAAATTACTAAATTTTCACCAAGAATTCGTGCGTTAACAGGATCGCCATCAGCCTCTGCGACTTCCTCACTCAGACAAATTGGAACCCAGTGCTGTTTCATCAATGCCCCCATAGGAGCCTCGTTCTCAACACGACACAACAAATCATTTTCTTCTTTAGTAATCATGCAAGCCCTATTAGTTGATATCTTGATGATCGAAATATACTTCGATACCTAAGTATAAATATACGGACTAACCCTAAGTCACCTAGCGATGTACACATCCATTCGTGGCACTTGCGTTTTTATCTTGGCGTGTCCAACACTACTCACGTTCTCTCAAAAAAACACTATGTCATTTTCAATAAACGGCTCTTGTTATCGCGACTGCGTCGAGCATGTTCGCGCATCAATGCTTCCACCCGAGAACTTTCTCTGGCAAGCAGCGCCTCCCAAATATCCTCATGGTCTTTTTGTGCACGCTCGATAAAGGCATGTTCAAGCTCAGGCGCGCTACCCGTCAAACTTAATGTGGCAGCACTAGCCATCGGATTTTTCGACACATGGCGCAAAGCTTCAATTAGTGCAATGTTTCCAGAGGCATTTACCAAGGTTGAATGAAACATCGCATTCATTTGCCTCCACTTTGAGGCGTCAATTTTTCCGCCATTGGCAGACGCCGTCATCAACAGTTGACGCCCGTCTTGAATGCATGCACTTAAAACATTGCTGACATCCGTATCCATCCCAACTTCGGCCAAAGTCCGCGCAGCCATTCCTTCTAAAACACCTCGCACATCAATTGCATCTGCCAACGACTTTCGATCAAAACGTTTGACCTTAAAGCCACGCGTTTCGAGCCGTTCAAGCACGCCATCTTTTGCCAACTCTTCAAACGCTAGCCTTATGGGCGTGCGGGAAACGCCTAATTCGGCAGAGACCTTCAGTTCTACCAAGCGCTCGCCCGCAAGATACTCACCCAGCATTACGCGGCGACGTATTTCATTGACGACAAGCTGTATTTGTGTACTCATTGGCACCCTTAGTTTGCATGCAAAAAATGGAAAATACTCAAATATTTCTGAATAATGCTATATTATTGCATGCAATAAATACAAAAGGAGACCTAACATGCTGTCCAGACGAACCACATTGGTAGTACTGACTACGGCCTTCGCCAACCATGCATTGGCACAACGTAGCCCCACAGACTATCCCAATAAACCCATCAAAATCATCATCCCTTTTCCCGCTGGCGGTGGCGGCGATACGTTGGCCCGACTGATGCTTTCACGCCTGAACCAAGAGCTTGGGCAAAGCATTGTGTTTGAAAACATAGGGGGTGCTGGGGGCAACGTAGGAGTCAGCATAGGCGCCCGTGCCGCTGCAGATGGATACACCTTGATTTATGGCACAAACGGAACCCATGCAATTAATCAAACACTTTATAAAAGTCCTGGGTTTGATGCGCTGAAAGACTTCGAACCCATCAGTCGACTGTCGCGCATTGCAGCACTGTTGGTGGTTCGCCCTGGATTGCAGGTCAACTCCATGCGTGAATTGCTTTCTGTTCTGAAAAAGAATCCCGGCAAATTCACGTTTGCATCTGCAGGCAACGGAACTACGTCTCACCTTGCAGGCGAGACACTTAAAGCGCAAGCAGGTGTATCCGCGGTTCATATTCCATACCGAGGCGGAGGTGCAGCCATCACAGATGTGCTGGCAGATCGCATTGATTTCATGATTGATGTCATGCCCAACACCGCACCAATGGTTCGCAGCGGTCGCTTGAGGGGCTTGGCAGTCAGCACATTACAGCGTGTCAACAGCATGCCTGACATACCGACCATCGCTGAGTCTGGCGTCCCTGGATTCGACGTCAGCGCTTGGGATGCTGTGTTCGCACCGTCATCAACACCGACGGCCATCGTTGAGAAAATAGGTCAAGCCGTAAACAAAGTACTGGCGGACGAGGCACTCAAACAACAGCTTTTAAGCCGTGGCGCCGAGGCGTCACCCACCAACTCCGCAGCGTTGCGCACATTTGTGCAGTCAGAGGTGGATCGCTGGGGCCAAGCCATAAAGCGATCTGGAACAACAATCGACTAATTCACGCATATGCAAGACATCTACACAAAAAACTATCGCAGCATGCCCATTGCACCAGCGCCTGCGATTACAGAAACTAAAAATTTTTTTCAAGCACTAGAGAATTTTCAACGCGTCTTCGCCATCCGCCCAGGGGATCAAGTTCTGATCTTGTCTGACCCTTTGCTTGACCCTCGCGTGATTGATGCTGTCATAGGCTTGGCTAAAGCAAGGGGGGCAACTGTGCGCATTTACACGGAGCCCAGCTCGCGAGTGACAGAGGTACCCGCGCACATTAAGTCATTGGTGGAAGCCTCTCAATTCGTCGTATCGACATGGTTTTGCTCAATCATTGACCCATTTTTCATAGCCATGCGCAAGCGAGGACAACGGTGGGTGAAGATCACTTACTTCAGAAATTTGGATTTGCTTCACACCCCTGAAGCTCGGTTTCCAATTGATGTGATTGGCGCCATCATCAAAGCTACTGCAGATCGCTACCCCAAACAAGAAGATTTCGATTTGCATTTCACAGATACCAGAGGAAGCGATTTCCGCATTCACTTCACACCTGAAATGCGTATTAACCAACTGTCAACCAACCGTTGGCGAGGTTTGATGACGGCGGATAGTGATGGCGCTTACGTGCACTATTTACCCACTCATGGTCCTAATTTGTGGGACCACAATGCTGTCAAAAATGATCTGTCTATCCCAACAAAAATGAGTGGTGTTCTTTATCCGCAATGGGCAATTGGATTTCCACGACCTTTCGAAGAACGCATAGGAGTTCATTTTGAAGGTGAATATGTATGTCATGTGGAGGGCGAATCGCCGGAGGCCGTTATTTTGCGCGACATGTTGGTGGGTGGTCGCATGATTGAAGGGGGGGGATGCGGCTTCAACCCGAAGTCTCCCAGACATACTGTCTACCCTGCAGGCTCAAACTCACCTGGTGCCTTGCACTTTGGCATCGACTTGGTCAAACCCAACGATTACATCAGACGTGTGATGCCTGACTGGGAAGAGCCCCCTGTTCATATGGACCTGATCACGCTGGATGCCACCGTCAAGGCCGGCGAGAACCTATTGATTGATCAAGGTTTCTTATGCGCCTTGCGTGACCCTTCGGTGGTGGATATGGCAGCTCAATTTGGCGATCCCGTCGACTTACTCGAAGGACTTGTCTATTGAGAATTGCGTTTCTAACGGGAGGTGGGTGATGAGCAACACCTCATGCGTTTTAGTCAACTAAACAATAGCAGAGTTAAGGCTAAACGACTTTCCGAAAACCCGCATGAAACCTAGATTCCCCTTGTGGACGCGTCCTTAAGGTCATTCGTTGGAAGCCCGCGAATACAGTAATGCGGAAGTAACGCTCAGCGCCAGTGAAATTTGAGAGCTGGCCGGGATCGAATTTCTTCATCTGTAGTCCTTGTTGTGTGACTACAGTTTGTTTTCAGTTACGCAGATAGACAACCTGAAACCCGATGGTTTGGCGGGTTACCTGCTCTGCGGTGGAAGGACTTCTTTAGGCTGAGAGCAGACGGTCATTGGGAGTAAGTGAAGCAGTCATTCAGCACTAGGCTTTCGGCTGTAACCAACGCCTTTAGTTACAAAGGGCTGAATGTCTGCAACAGCGAAATAGGAAGACGAGGACAAGCTACCTTAGCCCTCGATCCATAGCGTTGATCAGTTACAAATCCATCGTGATCTTGGCCGTGCGAATGTAACTGCCCCACCGGTCGTATTCGTTGTTGACGAACTTTTGATAATCGGCCGGACTCATCTTGTCGATCACCATCGTCATTTTCTTCATAACTTCAGCCACTTGGGGCTCTGCAATGGAAGCTGTGATGGCTGCGTTCAGCTTATCCACTACTGCTGTGGGTGTCCCTGCTGGTGCAAGAAATCCGAGCCAGGGCCCCATGTCGATTTCAACACCCATTTCTTTCATGATAGGGACCTCTGGAAACGCCGCAAGTCGTTCCCGTGCAGTGACCGTAAGCATGCGCACGGTGCCTGCCTTCACATGCTGGTCGGCTACCAGCACGGGTACGATGGATGCGCTGACTTGATTGGACAACTGAGCTTGTATCAAGGGGGCGGTGCCGTTGTAGGGAATGTGCAGGAGGTCGATTCGGGCTTTTTGTTTGAGGGCCTCCATGGTGATCTGGCCTGAACTGCCTTGCCCCCAAGAGCCGTAGGTCAGGGGCTCTTTGGCCTGCTTTGCCATTTGCAGGTATTGCTCAAATGTCTTGGCAGGATGAGATGCATGAACGATCAGTGCCAATGGTGTGAAACCTATCGGTGCGACAGCGACGAAATCCTTTTTCGAGTCGTACGGTGAAGCCTTCAGGATATGCGGGGCGATGGAGTGCGAGTCTGCGGTGCCGTAGACCAACGTGTGCCCGTCGGCAGGACTTCTTGCAGCAGCAAGACTGCCGATGGTTCCGATAGCACCTGGACGGTTGTCCACAATGACAGATTGCCCAAGACGCTGTGAAAGAGCTGAGGTCATGGCACGGACAAGCACATCCCCGCCGCCGCCAGCAGCCCACGGCATGATGATCTTGATCGGTCCCGTTGGAAATGCTTGCGCTTGTGCCCACGCGCCAATCGGCGCCAGGCTGCCGAGAGCGAGTCCCATGCGAGTCAGCACAGTTCTGCGGTTGATAGCTTCATTCATGACGTTACTCCTTCAGGTAGATTTGGGTTTTGAATAAGAGGATGCTGCGGCTTGTCGGTGGTCAATAGCCCTGGGTCTGCAGCCAATGTGTCAGCACTGCTGCGATGTCATCGCTGTTTTGTTCCAGCATCAGCATGTGACCATTGCCTCGGATCCCAATGTCGGGCAGCCAGACGTGATCTGCACCAAGGTAACGTGCCAATTCTTCGTCTTTTGACTTTGGATGCCGAAGATCAAGTTCGCCTGTGACAATGAGAATCGGACGCTTCCCGACTTGGTTTTCTTCAGAAAGGCGCAAGCCCTTGCCACCTATGTTGAAGCGTTCGTTGAGTAGCCTGGGGCTTTCGGGAACAACAGTTCGGGCATATTCCTGAAGGTATTCGCTTGGAAAAAGCGGACTGTTTGCCCAGAATCCACGGATGAAAGATGCATCCACTGTTACGGGCTTGCCGGGAGGGCTGTAAACAGGAAAGCCTGCGCCTGCGTCGTTCTGCAGCAATGCAATCGCTTGTGGGTCGTCCGATAAGACTGGCAGCAGATTGGCTGGTGACCCTGGCGCAATGCCGACAATAGCAGCAACAAGCTCTGTGCGATGCTCGGCAAGCCACCAGGCAATGGGACCTGCCGCAGAATGTGCCAGCAAAATGGCTTGGCCTGTGGTTTCAAGCAGTTTGCTAATGGAGCAAGCAATATCCAGTGTGCCCAAGTCTGCAATGTGCTCGATGCCTGGAGATTTTCCATGTGCAGGCCAGTCGGGCACATACACGCAGTGTCCTCGCTCTGCGAACCTGTAGGCCCAGCCCAGTCTCCCATCAGGGCATTGCCAATAGGCGTCACCAGTGTGAAATCCGCCGTGCAGCATGACTACTGGCAGGCGCTGGCTCAGACTGTTGCGTGGTTTGATGCAACGGACAAATATCGGATGCTCGGCATCACCACTCTCGAACGACAGCAACTCTCCATCAGAGAGGCTGTTTGGTGCGCGAGTAACTGTCGTGTCCATGAGATCGTGTGTTTGGAGGCTGACCAAGATAAAGTTATTGGTTCCTAATGGAACTACAATAGTACTAAGTGGAACGGATTGAGCGAGCGAGGGTTATCCCTCGCTCTAAGCTTGACCGTTACGGCACTGACATAAACTAGACGCACTTGCCGAACATATTCCTGGTGCCACTGTATGACTAACAAGCTTCGGGACGGGAAAGAAACGCCCCGGCCCATCAGCGAGATTCTTGACGGCGTCTCTATTCCATTTGCCTACAAACTGGGTTATCTGGTCAACTCTTACCGGGAGCCATCTTTCCGGTCGATTGAGTCCAAGCTGGGCCTGACACGGCCAGAAATCCTGACACTGATTTTTCTCTTCTACCGAGATGGCATCACTGCATCAGAAATCTGTGATTTTTCGGGCCATCTCAAGAACAACATCAGCCGTGCGGTGACGGCCCTAGAGAAAAAGGGCTTGATCCGCCGTGTACCCAATGCAAGCGACCAGAGGCGTTTGCTGCTTTTCATCACGGCTTCTGGACGGCGTATGCACGAAAATTTCATGCCGGGTTTGCAAGAGCGTGAGCGAGCCATGATGTCAGCATTGACGGTCAAGGAGCGCGCAGACCTTACCAGACTACTGCAGAAAATGTGCTCCAGCACGCCCACTTGGTCTGGGCAAGAGCATGTGTAAATCCCTGATAGTTATAAAAATACTGGTGAATAGCGCATTCGGGAAACAGGACTCCCCTGGGTCAAGATTGTCCCTGAACGACTGCAATTTGGGTCAATCTTGGCTGACCACTTCTCGCTGAAACCGTTAGTTTGATAAGTGAGCTCCACTGACGGCAATCGCTGCTTAGCGGTCATTGACCAAGCAAAGCTTTACCCGCGAAGAGACTTATTTTGACGGCACTTTTTATATGCGCCCTCAGGTAAAGCCTGAAATTTTCGTGGCTCAAATCCCACGATCTAAGTGCAGCGTCCAGAATCTGGACGCCCCTCCCCTGTCAATTGCACGCTTTAAACGCGCAGCAAGCGCTTGGATTTACCCGCTCGAATACTCAGGGTGCTGAGACCACCGATCAACGCTTGTAGGGTTTGATTTACTTCGCAACTCCGTTATCCACAGCCTTGGTTCGTTATCCACAAAAAATCTAAGAAAACACTGCTTTTCAATGATTTTGTGGCTAAGTCATTGATTTTGCTAGAC
>ERZ650303.24-NODE-24-length-38497-cov-5.901098_pt1 | contig 38497 bp, 35 predicted proteins | sample MGYA00376239_ERZ650303 | MGnify/ENA primary metagenome ERZ650303 (study PRJEB26733, sample SAMN07839262) | wastewater metagenome | biome: small river; feature: stream; material: water | place: USA: North Carolina | collected 2016-04-05 ... | reverse complement strand
GTAGAGAAAAAACACCCCAAGCCCCACAGTCCTACCCGTGCAACTGACCCTTGCACGGTTTGCTTCACTCCTTTGCAAACCATGTCCTGAATCTGAGGGGGCCTAGCGCCCTCTCAGATTACTTAGCGCCACGGTCAGGCGTTTGGTATGTCGGAGTTACCTTGGGTATGGCGCGCACAGTCAAAGAGTTGCACGAAATCGCAAACGCAGAGCGTAGCTTTGTGGACTGTGTGCCGTATTCGTCAGAAATCGCTCAGGGTGTTGTCAAGTTATTGGGCAACAACGGATATCTCACTTCGTTCGAAATTGAAGGGGTCACTTTTGAAACCAGTGGGCAACAAGATCTGGAGATGTATCTCGGTGCATTCCACCAGTTTCTTAAAGGTTTAGATGGCGGTGCGTATTCGATATGGACGCACAAGACGCACTTCACAGTTAAAGAGCAGTTGCAAGACAACTTCTCAAACGAATTCAGTCAAAAACTCGCCCGTGAGTATGCAGCACGAATGGATCAAGCCAAATTCATTCGCACCACTCTGTACTTGACGGTAATTTATCGCCCCGGTGAGCTGGCCACGTTTAAAAACGTTGGGCTTGGCTCAGATGAGCAAATTGCAGCGATTGAAAAAGAGGGCATTGAGCATGTTGAAGAACTCGCTGCTCGCGTTGAATCATCGTTGCGAGACTTCAAGCCGCGTCGCTTGATGTGGTACGAAAAAAATAATGTGGAGTGTTCAGAGCTCAAATCATTTTTGGGTTTGCTGATTAACGGTTTTTGGGAAGATTTTCCGGTCAACCACAGACGCATGGCTCCCACCTTGTGTTCTACCCGTCTGACTGCGGGAGATCGCAGCGGTGTCTTGAAACTCACGATGCCAGAGCAGACTCGATTTGTGAGTTGCCTGGAAGTCAAAGAGTATTCAGAAAAGGTCACACCTTTGTCGCTGAGCAAATTGCTCTATGTTGATCAAGAGTTCATTGAGACTCAGTCGTTTTGCATTCAAGGCAATCGAAATGCGATCCATCGCATGAAACGCCAACGCGGCCAAATGAAAGCCGGTGGCGAGGCCAGTAAAACTGAAATTGAAGAATTTGATGACGCTATTGAAGCGGTCGCCAAAGGCGAACTACTCATGGGTGAATACCACTACAGCATTGCGGTATTCAGTGACACGCTTGATGCCATCAAGAAAGATAGATCGCGCATGGCTGCCGCTTATGAAGCGGAGGGTTTTAAGGTCGTGGTGCAAACCTCAATTCCAGAAGCGTCATGGGCATTTCAACAACCTGGCAACTGGAAGTACCGCACCCGCGAGGCGTTGTTGACATCATGGAATTTTGCCTGTCTGTCCCCTTTGCACAACTTTATGGCGGGCAAGAAAACTGGCAACCCTTGGGGCGAGGCAGTTTGCGTATTTGACAGCCCAAGTGGACAGCCATTCTTCTTCAATTTTCATTGTTCACCACAAGATCATGACAACACGGATGACAAGCTGCCAGCAAATACGTGCATCTTTGGACGAACGGGCGTTGGTAAAACGACCTTAGAGATGTTCTTGTTGGCCCACTTGAACAAGTTTGGTGCCCGCTCAATGGTGCTTGATAAAAACCGAAGCACTGAAATCACGATTCGCCGCATGGGTGGGACATACAAATCGTTTGAGGTCGGCGTGCCTACAGGCATGAATCCGTTTCAGTGGCCCGATACAGCGCGAAACCGAGGATTCTGCAGAAGTTTGGTCAAACAGTGCATGACATCGGGGCAGTATGAACTAACGCCAGATGAAGAAAACCGATTAAGCAAAGCTGTCGATGCGGTGTTCGAAATGCGGTGGGAGTCACGTCGTTTGGCACTGTTGGCGCAGTTTCTTCCGAACACAGAACAAAACTCTATGCAGTCAAGGCTGTGGCGTTGGGTCAATGACGGCGATCTGGCTTGGGTGCTTGATAACCCTGTTGATACGCTTAATTTGCGAGAGGGTTCATTGTGGGGCTTTGACTACAGCGACTTTATCAATGATCAGCAGGTTTTTCCTGTGTTCAGTATGTGCTTGTTGCAAATGGCCGAGGGACTGGTCGATGGACGTCCGTTCGCAATCTGGCTAGAGGAATTTTGGAAAATTTTGGGTTACCCAGTCTTCTCAGATTTCGCCAAAGACAAACTCAAGACCATTCGTAAAGAGCTCGGATTTGTGGTGATGACCACGCAACAAACAGATGATGTGTTGTCAAGCGAGTTGGCTAAAACGGCAGTTCAACAACACGTCACCGGCATTTATTTACCTAATCCTAACGCGGTGCGTAGTGACTATGTGGATGGGTTTGGGCTTACTGAGCAAGAGTTTCTGATTATTAAGTCACTGCCCGTTGACTCGCGTGCGATGTTGATCAAGCAAGACACGCGTAGCGCTGTGGTGCGGTTTGACTTAACAGGAATGCAAGAAACGATTGCAGTGCTCAGTGGTGACGAAGAAACCGTTGAGCTCTTGGCTGAAATACGCACTCAAGTTGGTGATGCACCTGCTGATTGGGAGCCCATCTTTTTGCAGCGAATTGCTCAAAAGCGTGAATCCAAAAAGCTCAGGGTTGAGCGCGTAAAAGAAGGGGTCTAAAAATGGGTGTATTCCAATCACTTGAGCAATCGTTTGATAGCGCTCTGACGATTTACGTTACATCTACCAGCCAAGCGATGTCTGCATATGCAGTGGCAATTGCTGTAACAGGAAATTCTTTGTATTTCTTGTGGATGGCTAATGCGATTGCACGAGGTGATGTGAACGAACCGATGAGTAAATTGCTCAAAGATATTGTTCTCATGGTGTTTGTTTCAGCAGTTGCATTTAGTGCTGGGAACTACCAGTATTTTGTAATTGACGGAATGAGGGCATTGACAACTGATTTGATTTCGGTTGTCAATGCAAATGCGAGTGGCGCGCATTCAATCGGTGAAATATTAGACGATCTTTTTACAGGTTGTATTACTCCACCAAATTCGCCAGGTGCGAGTTGTGTCAGCTTTGTATCTGTACTGTGGAAAAAAGCACTTGAAGGTTCGAATTTTTATGGAATTCCAGATCTGACTTATCTCAGCGGCGCACTACTCGTTTATCTGTCGCAGTTAGTGATGGTGGTTCTGTCGTTTATTCCATGGATCATGTCTAAAACTGCACTTGCGGGTTTTCTAGCAATTGGGCCATTTTTTATTTTGGGCTTGATGTGGCCGCTGACAAAGAAGTACTTTGAGAACTGGCTATCAGCAACTTTGGGAAATGTTTTGACTTTAGTTTTGGTCGCCAGCATATGTTCTATTGTTCCAACGATTTTCAGGAAATACGTTCAGGATGCATTCAATGGCGTGTTGAGCTCTGAAGTAGATGTCATCGGCCGCATGTGGATGCTGTTTGCAATTTCTTTGGTGCTTGCAGTCGCCGCATTACATACATCCCAAAAAGCGGCTCATCTCGCTGGGGGTGGTGTTGCGATGGATGGTAGAGGGGTAGGCGGAATGGTAGCTCAGGCCATGATGAATAAGCTGTTCATGGGGAAAGTTAATCCTGACGACAAGGGCAAGGATGATCAAAAAAATCAAGACAAGCCCAACTCAGTATCCAAGCCATCAATGGTTCAAAAAGCAAGCGCTGCAACAAGTCAATTTGCTGGAAAGCAGGTTCGAAATGTCTTGGATGCCTTAAATAAGAAAAGATGAAATGAACATGACTTCAAAAATTTATTACAGAGTAGTGGTTTCATGCATTGCTGCGATTGAAATTCTTTGCACGTCAACAGTCATGGCACAGGGAATACCAACGTACGACGCATCTGCAATTTATCAAGCTATCTTGCAGTTGAAAGCGTGGGAAGCTCAGTACAAGCAGATGGAATCCACTATTCAACAGCAACAGCAGCAGTTGAGAAGCATCACTGGCTCACGTGGACTAGGCACTTTCAATAACACCATCACCGGTAATGTGTTGCCTGCAAATATCGCGCAACAGGTCGGGGCAGCTCAGACTCATGACGCTCTTAATGCGGTAGCTGCAACGAATTTCCAGACGCTGAGCTCTGCGCTTCAAACGCGTGCAGCTCAAATTCAATCGCTCATGAATCAGATCAACGCAACAGATGATCCAAAAAGCATTCAAGAGTTAACTGCGCGAATTCAGGCTGAGCAAGTAATGGCTACGAATGAAGCCAAAGAGGCGGAATGGTTGCGCTCGCAAGTTGAAACCCAAGCGCGACAGCTAGACCGACAAAGACTTAATCAGCAAATTGACAGACTTAGATAAGCGGCAATGATCATGGCTAAAGATTTTTCTAAACCAGATATTGACGGACTTAGCTTTGAAGTCGACATCAGTCGTCGCAGCTATCAAAGTGAACGAATTGCATGGATGGTTGCCACTGGAGCGTGCATTGTTGCCAGCTTGGCCGTGATTGCCGTATGCATGATGGTGCCGCTGAAGCAAACCGTGCCTTATTACATCTATGTAGACAAAGAAACTGGTGCAACACAAGCGGTTGTATTAAATGACCCGCAAACGATAAGCTCCAATGAAGCTGTCTCACGGTATTGGCTCAGTCGGTACATCCAAGCACGTGAGCGCTATGTTTACCGCTTGCAGCAGGAAGACTTTAACTTCGTGATGGCTACCAGCGGAGATGGCGTCGGGAGAGAGTACGCCGTGCAATATGAAGAGCCGCATAACAAAGCTACACGCCTCAAAGAAAGTCTTGAAGAGCGAATTGTGATTTTGAGCGTGCAACTCACGCCTGGTGTAACTGGGCGTGGAACTGTGCGTTATCAAAAAATCGTTTGGAAGCAAGGTCAACGTGAGCCAGACAGCACGACAACGTATGTTGCAGACATTGCATTTGACTGGAAGTCAACAAGCGGATGGGGAACAAATGACTTGTTACTCAACCCAATGGGATTTGCTGTTGTCGGTTATCGCTCAACACAGGAAGTGTCAGCGCGATGATCGAAAAAGACAGTCCCGCTGCACGCGCTTGGTTTTTGTTGGCTGTGACGCTGCTGGGGTTCAATACTCAGTTCTCACTGGCTGGCACCATTCCAACCAAAAGCCAAGCGGATGAACGTGTGCGCTATGTGGACTACAAATCAGATGACGTAGTTGTGATTGCAACAGCGTTGGGGGTGGTCACACGCATAGTATTTGAAGATGGCGAGACCATCGCACGCCTTCCTGATACGGGGTTTCCTTCGAACTGTGACGATACAACGAATGAGTGGTGCATTCGCGCTGAAGTAGGGCAAAGCCAGTTCACTGTTAAGCCGCGTCGGGGAGCTACGCAAAACAATTTAGAACTCTCTACCACCAAGCGAGATTACAGCTTTGTGATGCACAGGATGGAGGGCAATGAAAAAGCAAAAACAGTTTACTACCGAGTAATTTTTCGGTATCCCATGCCTGCGTTGCCGACGAATTTGGCGCAAGTCAATTTGCAGCCCACATCGGCAGGCAAAGCTACTTCAGCTTCTTCGAAATACATCAAGCCTGTGGTGCGTAATACGGATTATTCGTTTAAGGCCGAAGGTGCATCTCGTAGTTTGCAGCCCTCGGTGATTTTTGATGATGGGCGTTTTACTTACTTCAAATTTGAAAACGCCAGAGAAGTGCCTGCTGTCTTTGCTACAGACGCCAAAGGTGAAGAAATCAGAGTGTCTTTTCATGCTGAGCGGTTGCTTTCTGATCCGCAAAATCCAGAGGCTGAAGTTGAGCGTGACTACCTCGTTCTCAATCGTGTGGCGCCGATGTGGCGTCTGAGAATTGAAGACTTGGTCGCGGAAGTTGTGAACAACAACTATGACCCCAAGGGGGTTGAGACATACAACGGAACGACAGTTCCTACCTTGCGAAGGGAGAACAAATGACAGCTCCCTCGCAGCATGGGCACGACGATGTTGATCTGAATGTAGGGGATCAACCTGTTGATATCAATGCGATTGGTGTCAACCCCAGACGTTTTCCCGTGCGGATGGTCGTGTTCGGCGTACTGGTGATAGGCGGTTTGCTTGCAGGACTGTTCTTGTTTGCCCAATACTGGGTTGGCGCAAAACTTAAACCGCCAGTCTCCGAAAAACGAGAAGAACTTCCGTTTTCTAATGCGACTTCGAAGGTTAAGTTGCCCGATGAGAATACGCCACTGAGTGGGGAGACCCCTTGGGGGCCTAATGCTGGCCAAAATGATTCCCGTAAAGAGACAAAAACTGAAAAGTCCAGCGCCTCATTCCGAACGAGCGCTTGTGCGACGACCCAGCTGATTGACAAAACCACAGGGCAAGTTGTACGTAATGCGCAGGGGCAGGCTGTGTTGATTGACTGTACGGGGGCAATTCAGGGCATGCTGGTGCCCTCTCCTCAAACAGGTGCAAATTCAACTGCAGCTGCTGGAGCAGCTCCGACAGGATGGGGTAGTACTGCGAGCGCATCTGGCGATCGCTATGCAGGCGATACCGCTCTTTCACCTAAGAAAACGCCTACTGGGGCAGTTACGCCATCTTCGACAGCACCGTCTCCGTCTACAGCGCTGATGGATTCATTTTTGCGCATGAACAACCCAGCCACGGCTGCGGGCGGTTCAGCTAATCCAATACTTGCGCAGTCTGGTCAAGGCGGCGCGGTAGGTGCAGGTGCCACGAATGGTGCAGCAGCTAATACACAGGGCTCGGTGGGCGGAATGCTCTCACCCTCGACCACGCCAAAAGCTATGGCAGTCAGGTCCTTAGATGCGAACTTGACGATCCCTAAAGGTGGTGCGATTGATTGCAACATGACTACACGGGTGGTCACTGAAATTTCTGGCTTTACCAGTTGCATCGTTAGCCAAAACGTTTATAGCGCCAACGGTCGCGTGTTGTTGGTAGAGCGGATGAGCGAGGTCCAAGGCGAGTATGGGGCGGTTGGACAGCCTGGGCAGCGCCGAGTTTATGTGTTGTGGTCACGCATCAGAAAGCCTGATGGCGTCACGATTGACATTGCATCGCCTTCGACTGACTCGCTGGGTGCTGCAGGCATGGACGGTGTTGTGGACAACCGATGGTTTGAGCGCATTGGAAGCGCCTACATGCTGTCCATATTTAAAGACTTCCTGTCGGCTAGCGCAGCCTCACAAGCTGGGCCCAACACAACAGGCGGCACGGTCATGTATCAAAACTCGTTGGCCACAAGCAATGCTTTGGCTGAAAAGGTTTTGTCTCAAAGCATCAACATCAAACCCGTGGTTTATGCGCACCAAGGCGCACGCATATCGATTTATGTCGCACGGGATCTGGATTTCTCACCTGTTTATGACGTCAAACCACAGTAATCGCCAGCAAATCAGCAACGCGCTGCGTGAAGACGCAGCCGTGATGCAGCTGATGGAGCCAATTGATCAAATTCTGTCCCAATATCCAGGGGCAACAGAATTTGCAATGGTGCGTCCGCAAGAGGCATTCATTGAGCAAAACGGCGCATGGCATTGTCTTGACTTACCTGAATTCACCCTGCGTAGATGTCTGGATCTGGCCAGTGGAGTTGCGATTTATGCGAAGCAGGACATATCAGAGAGAAATCCGCTGTTATCTGCGACCTTACCAGGCGGGCAGCGCATTCAAATTGTGCTTCCCCCTGCAGTTGAGACAGGCACGATTGGCATTTGTATACGTATCCCAGGAACTAGCGTCAGGTCCTTGGAAAGCTATGTAGAGAGTGGCGCGTTTGGACGTTATGTCTCAATGCAAGAAGCAGACGATCATGCAAGTGCTCATACCTTTACATCATTGAATCAACGTCTTATTGAACATCTAGAGCGACGTGATTTGATGGCATTTTTGATCGATGCGGTCAAGGGTAAAAAAAATATTGCAGTGGTCGGCGATACGGGTAGCGGAAAAACCACCCTGATGAAAGCGTTATGTCAGTACATCCCTAAGCGTGAGCGAATTATCACCATTGAAGATGTACGTGAATTGTTTTTGCCCATGCACAGCAATCGATTGCATTTGCTCTATTCAAAAGGGTCTCAAGGTGTGGCCAAAGTAACGCCAGCAGATCTGATAAGCGCTTGCATGCGTCTTAAGCCTGATCGCGTCCTTCTTGCAGAGCTGCGCGGTGCTGAAGCCTTTGATTTTTTGAAGTTAATGACGACCGGGCACAGTGGCTCAGTCACTAGTTTCCATGCCGAAAGCTGCGACCTCGCTGCCCAACGCTATGTGTTCATGGCTAAAGAGCATCCTGATGCAGCGATGTTCACGGATGAAGCTTTGAAGCGCCTAGTCAACATGACGATTGACATCATGTTGCATGTCACTGCCGAGCCCATTGAAAACGAGGCGGGAGATGTGATCGGTCTTGATCGCTACGTCACGCAGGTAAGTTTTAACCCGCTGATTCGCGCTGCCTCCATGAAAGCAACGACCTGAATATGAACAAGCGACCCTACGCTCATATCGTCACAGCTGTCCTTGGGTTAATGCTGCTCACAGCTTGGCTTTATATAAGTTGTTGGACGCATGCATTCATAGCGCATGTCAATGCATATGTGAAAACCCCCGAGCAAGTTTGGACCTACTGGCGGTACTTCAGTGGGTATGACAAATCGTTCTTGATCATCCGTTTGATTATGGGCGCTTGCGCACTGATTTTGTTTGTCGTGGCCGTCATAGAGATCTACAAAGATCGACGTGCTTTACATGGCGATGCCAGATTTGCCAATTGGCGCGAAATCAAAAAAGCAGGCTTGCTAGCGAAGAAGGGTTTGCTCATTGGATATCACATGGGAAAGTATTTGATCAGTGGAGGTCAAGACTTCGTGATGCTGGCAGCTCCAACGCGGGCAGGTAAGGGTGTGTCCATGATCATTCCTAACTTATTGAACTGGCCAGAGTCGGCGGTCACCATGGACATGAAGCTGGAGAACTGGAAAACAACCAGTAAATATCGCCGTGAGGTCCTCAAGCAAGAAACCTATTTATTCAACCCGTTTGCTGCCGATCGCAGGAGTCATCGCTGGAACCCACTGGATGAGGTGCGACGCGATCCAATTTTGATGGCCGGTGATGTGTTGCAAATTGCACAGATTTTTTATCCCGAACGCGCAGGGGATAGAAATGCGTATTTTGTACAGCAGGCACAAAACTTGTTTTTTGGCTTGACGATGTATTTGTTAGAAACGAATCATCCAAGTTCCACGTTGGCTGAACTATTTCGACAAGGCTCGGGATATGACAAGCCTGTACGTGACCACATCCAAGAAATTTTGGATACCAATCCTAAATTAAGTCGTTCATGTCGTGATGCATTGAATCGTTTTAACAGCAGCCCTGATGAAGCTTTCGGCAACATTAAATCCAGTTTTGATGCCCCATTATTGCCTCTTGCTAATCCATTAGTCGAGATGGCGACTTCTGCTAGTGACTTCAGACTAGCTGATGTACGCAAAAAACGAATGTCAATTTACTTTGGCATTACACCTAATCGGTTGGTGCTTGCGGAACGTCTGACGAACCTGTTTTTCTCGCAGCTTATTAGTTTGAATACAGAGGTTTTGCCAGAGGATGACAAAACATTGCGCTATCAGTGTGCTCTCATGAATGATGAGTTCACAGCGTTTGGGCGAGTTCAGATTCTGATTAAAGCTGTCTCATTCATTGCTGGATATGGCTTGCGTTTGCTCACCATTGTGCAAAGCAAGTCGCAGTTAGAAGGTGATGGTCTTTATAGCCGTGCCGATGCGCGTAACTTGATAGTCAACCATGACGTCAAAGTCATTTTCACGCCGGGGGACGATCTTGATGCCAAGGATGCCAGTGAAATGCTTGGAACTTATACGACAAAGGTTACGTCGTATTCATCCAGTCGAAATGGAACGATTGTGGCGGTCAATACCAATAGCAACTCAGGCGATAACACATCGGAGCAAAAACGTGCGTTGATGATGCCTCAGGAACTTAAACGCATGCCCATGGATGAGCAAATCATCGATAAAAAAGGCATTCGTCCTATTCACTGCAAAAAAATTCGTTATTACGCTGATTCTGTGTTTGTTGGGAGATTGAAGCGTGTATCGCCTACGTTGCGTGCAATAAGCGCCTCGGTTTTAACCAAAGAGCAGATTGATGATGCCCGTTTGCGTGGTGAATTAGCAGCTCCTGTGAGTTTATTGCGTGTTGATCATGCTGCTGCCGAAGAGATTCAACGCGTCATTGAGAAAGCCGAACAAAACGCCATTAGTGAAGAAGTTTCGAGTTTGGATGAGCAGCTCCAAAACTCAGTGCAAATGTTGGCGCGTGACATTTCTGACTGGAGTGCATGGTCTAGTGCATCAGAAGTTAAAGCGCACTTACTCAAAACATTCTTCATGCAAGATTTTATGAAAGGAGAAAGCAGTGCAGCCGCCTGACTCTCAAAAAGAAAACGCATCTGATGTGGTTGCGCAGCGCTTAGCCCAAGCCCTTGCACAACGGCAAACCAGCGCTCCTGCGGCCAATGCCCAGGAGTTACAAGCACACCTAAAAGAAGCAATTCAAGAAAAAGCGCTTGAAGACTTGATTTTAGTCGATCAAATGACTGGGGCAAATTTGCTTACCAAGTTAGTGCAGGTTCAGCTCAACAGTTCGATAACGTTTACAGAGTCTGAAGCTGCAACTGCAGGTGCCTTTCGTGAAACCGCAATTGATGAGTCTGATCTGGATGAGGTAGATGAGGACGACTTTGCTGAGGGTGTGAAGTGACTCGCAAAACGAAAACACCTAGCGCAACAGCTTCAGATAAGAAGCCGTTTCACGAAGTCGTGGCCGAAGAGTTAATTCGCCAACTTGAGGCTGGCACTGCTCCGTGGCAAAAACCTTGGACTACAGGTGCAGGGATTGGCTTCTTGCCGACGAATCCGCTGACTGGTGGAACCTATAAAGGGATCAATGCAATTCACTTGATGGCTCAAGGGCGTTCGGATTCTCGTTGGCTGACGTACAAACAAGCTAGCGCCATGAATGCGCAAGTTAGAAAAGGTGAGCGCGGAACACAAATTCAGTATTGGAAGTTTGAAGATCTCAAACCGGCACTGGATGCAGCTGGTAACCCTGTCAAAGATGACAAGGGTCACCCCGTGCAAATTCGCATCAAGCTTGAATCGCCTCGGGTTTTCTATGCAACTGTGTTCAATGCAGAACAGGTTGATGGTCTGCCCGCACTAACACCTCCAGTGCTGACTTGGGACCCAATTGAGCGTGCGGAGCAGATTCTCTCTAATTCAGGTGCGGTGATGCATCACAAGCACATGGACCGTGCTTACTACAGCCCATCTAAAGACGAAATTCACTTGCCATTGCAAGCGCAATTTGAGGATGCTGCTAATTACTACGCTACAGCTTTGCATGAGTTAGCACATTGGAGCGGTCATGAAACCCGATTAAACCGAGATTTAAAGCATCCATTTGGAAGTGAAGCTTACGCACGTGAAGAGCTTCGTGCCGAAATCGCTAGTTTAATGATGAGTGCCGAGCTAGGGTTGCCACACGATCCCAGTCAGCACGCCTCTTATGTAGGAAGTTGGATCAAAGCGCTTAAAAAAGATCCGTTAGAGATTTTTAGAGCTGCTGCGGATGCACAAAAAATTCACACATTTATCACAGGCATGGAGCCTGAGTTGATTCAAACAGTGGAGGTTCAACCTTTAAAAGACATTGCATTGAGCATCAGCGAACGCTCAGTCTCCGTGCCGATTGTCCAGCGGATGACGGAAGCTGCGGTACTTGCAGAGGTTGACAACCGTATCAACCAATTCGTGCATCAGCCCACGATAGTAGTAAGGCCGACGGCCAAGGGGGTCTTGCCTGGAGCACGCGATGGTGATGCCATTAGCGGTGCAGTGCACGACGCGAAGATTTTTCTCTTCCTTGACCAACTCGGGAGTGTCAGGGACGTACAAAAGACTCTTTTCCATGAATTGCTCCATTACGGTTTGCGCAGAATTTATTCACGTGAACAGTTTACTGCGCAAATGCACAAACTGTATCAACGCGACGCCTCGATAAAGGCGTTTACTGATCAATGGGTAAAAACCAATGAAGGCGAAATAGCCAATAACTTTGGCGGAGCTGACTACGCCATTGCGCGTGGTGTAGATGAAGCATTGGCTAGATTGGCTGAGCCCAACGCAGGTGAGTTCACTCGTACTGATTTATACAGTAAGACTGTTCAAAACGTGACGAGTTGGTTGGCAGAGGTTGCGCAATCGATGGGCTTTGACGGTGTTGCTGCGGAGTTACGAGGCATCAAAAACCAAGAAGCCAGAGACCTAATTAAAAGCGTTTTTCAACGTTTAGAAACAGATCCCAATCCGACGTTTCCCGGATCGTGGGAGTCTACCGATACAGCTTATTCCAAACGTCAAAGCTTTGAAGGTTTGGGTATTTCGAATGATTTAAGCATTTCATCTGATGTCACAAAGGACTCACCCATGAGTAGTGAAGACCAAACTGAAAAACCATCGAACACAACAAGCCATGTGAACAAGTTGTCACGGGATGACGTGCGTGAAGCGTTCATGCATGTGATCGATGATCTTTCTCCCGAGCAAGCCGTGGCGATCGGTGAAGCTATTGAATTTACCGATGAAGAGGTCTCGACAGAAATCGCATCCATGATTCTTAAAGCTCGCGAAAAGGGCTGGAAGCCGCGTGATTCTTCGATAAACCCGAGCGATCAGTCCAATGTTGATTTGAATGTAGACAGTGCCAGTGAGCAAAGTAGCGAACAAGGCGAACAAACAGCCGGTCCAGAAGTTAGGGATTTAAACAATGAAATCAACTTTGATGGCCTTGCAAAAAAACGGGTAAATGATCGAGAAAAGGCGCGTGAAGAAATGGGACTTGATCCTGAATCTTCGAGCACCTCATCTAGTAGCAACGATGGTGCTGAGAAGTTGAATGGTGTTTCACGTGGTGGTCCATCTATAAATATGACGATGGATTCGTCTACTGATGCTGAGCTAAATATTTATCAGGTGCATCAAAAACTGACAAAAGAATATCAGTATGACGGAGCTGGGAAGTATTACTTTCGTGAAGCGCCAAGTCCTCAGCTAGCCTTTGAAGATCGTGGGGCCGAGGTGCTAACGCCACATCATTCATCGGATGTCGTTGCTAGCGTCGCGATGTTGGTTCATTCCAAGGGGTGGAAAGAGCTCAACCTCAGAGGGAGTGCTGAATTCAGACGTGAAATGTGGCTGCAGGCAACCTTGTTGGGTGTCAAGGTTTTCGGCTATGAGCCCGAACCTATTGATTTGATCAAACTCAATGAGCGCCAAGCCACGTTGTCTGCAGATCGGGTGAAAGCTCAATCGCCGCGATTTAATTCTGTTAGTGAAGGAAATACGCAGGAGTTAGATCCAACGCTTAATGTGAAAGCGCCATTAAGTACAACAGCTATTAATTCTGGGGCTGTTGATCTAGGTGTTCAAAAAGCTGAAAGCTTAGATGGACAACTTCGGGCCGCGTTAAAGGTCGTTGGCGCTGAAGATGAGCGTGTTGTCAATAAGACGCTTAAGTTCTTGAATGAAAAAATTGTGTCTCAGCGAACTTATGTTGGGGAGCTGTTGGAGTCGGGAACTGCTAATTACAAGTTTGATAAAGACGAAAAAGAGAGTTACTTTGTCAAACTCAAAACAGCCGAGGGTGAGCAAATAGTTTGGGGTATTGATCTGGCCCGTGCTATGGAAGATTTGCAGGCCAAAGGCCCAGTGAATGGGGCGATTGTTTTGGCATTCCAAGGCGCAAAGGCAGTTAAAACTTCTGTTCGTGTCCGTGATGCGCAAGGTAAAACGACAGGATGGGAGCCCGCCGTTGTGAATCGTAATGAGTGGTTTACTCAGTCAATTGCAGATGCTTATGCGTTGGCAAAACAAGACATTGAATTAGCTCCTGAATTTATAGCGTCGACATCTACTCAAGAAACTCAAACGCCTAGGCCTAACAACACTCAGGCCGACGTTCAAAATGATGAGCTCAATGATGGCAAAGGGCTTGAGATTGCAGAGCAAAAAAAGCAGTCTCTAAAAGCCAGCCCGAATTTAAAGACCATTGACTCGCCACAAGAGCGAGTGAGAAGAGCTCTAGGTGCATTAGGTGTGCAAGATTTAGAGCGTGAAACCACGGTAGCAGCACTTTCCGATTTGTATGAATCCCCTAAGTTTCATGTCGGCACAATGCTTGATCATGGCAAGGCGCCTTACGCCTTTGAGCCAAATGGAAAAAGCAGCTATTACGCACGTTTGTCTACTGAAGACGGAGAAATTCTCATCTGGGGTTTCGACTTGGCCAGAGCAGTTCGTAATCAAGTTCTTGAAGGACAGACCGTTGTCATTGCCTACCGTGGCCTTGAAAGTGTGCCAGATGCAGATGGAACAGCAACGCGTCGAAATGACTGGCTTGTCGCACCTTTGAAAACTTTACATGAAGATGCGCAACAAGGCGTGGTTCATGCTGCGAGTGCTCAGCCCAAGGTGGAGCCTCCAGATTTCAGCTTCATGAACAAGCGAGATCGTCAATCCATGGAGGTTCTAGCTCAAGCGATGCGCTTGGCCAAGGTTCCAGATGAAATCGCCGCAGACACACTGAAACAGGCGCAAGGTTTGATTCAAAACGGGCCGAAGACCGTGAAAACTACGTCTCATCAGTCACAAGCTAAGGCAAGGCCTGCGACACCAAGTGTCCAAAGAAAAGCAGTGGGGCCTTCTCTATGAAGCCACATTGGATCACGTTAACTTTAGCAGTTGCGGGCTTGTTAGTCGCAGGCTGTGCAAGCAGTCCGCCACGCCCTGAGATGGCAAAGGGAGAGCTTGAAACCATCAACTCAGATGCTCAGTCATTAGCCGAGTTGCTGGAGATTGCACGCAATGGCATGCCCCGGCGTTACAAGGCCGAACGTGGTGCGGATTTGCATCAAACGTTTGCACGTTGGGCGAAAACTGCTGGATTGCGTTTGCAGTGGGAAAGCGCATATGTGCCTACAACGGTAGCTGGCGTTGATGAGTTTGATGTTCGATCAGCGATCGTGGCTGTGGCTCAGCAGTTTCGCAGTGATGCGGGCAACTTGATTGTGGAGTTCCCAAATGCCAAAACGGTGCGCGTATTCCAACTGAGGGATGTACAAGGTTCAAGCTGCCCAGATGTCCCAGCCGGTGCCATCGTTTTAGGCGTGTATTGCATGGCCACCCCTGCGCCTGTGATGGCTTGGTATATCGATCCGAGCGACAAGATGCTCAGCGATGTATTTAAACGTTGGGCTCAAACATCAGGTGTGAGCTTGAACTGGCGATCCAAGATGGATTGGCCGCTTCGGATTGAAAGCCGCAAAGGGTTTGAGGGGGACTTATTGCAAGCGCTTAACTCAATTACAGAAGCGCTGGCATTAAAAGGTGCAAATCTGCGTTTCAGTGTGACCGCGAAAGAGTTGGCGGTTGATGTTGACCAAATTAAGGAAAAAACCAAATGAACTTTATTTTTTCAAAACAAGGATTCTTGCTTGTTGCCATAGGTGTGACTTGTGCTGCAGCCTGCCAAGCACAAGTCATTAAACTTGGTGAGCCGATTGCAATTGAGCAACCTAAAACATTGTCATCAGAAGCAAATTCATCTTCGACAGGCGCTTCTCGATCGTTTTCTTATGTCGAATCGACGGACTCAGTCGTTGTTCCTAAGTCGGCTGGAAGCTTAGTTATTCGAAATTCAGAGCGTCTCATGCCAGCTCTCAAAAAATGGCTTGCAGATCAAAACATAGAGCTGGTATGGGCGGCCAACGCTACAACACCAGGTCGAATCCGAGATGTCGTCTTCGAAGATGACTTTGAATCTAGCAGTGCTGATATCACGATTGCGCTCACTGAAGCGCTATCACCATTTGGCTTTGAGGCTGAGATATCTAACGGTGCATCTGTGCGTCGTGTCACCGTGCGCAACCTGCGCAACACCATGTAAGGAAAACCCACATGAAAACTCACATTCATACATCTGTCACTCGTTTGCTGGCAGTGACTTCGGCAGTTTGGCTTGGAGGTTGCGCCAATATGACCGATTACGAAAAAAACGTTGGCCAGCAAATGGGTGAACGTAAACCCATCGCTGAACAATCTAAAACTGTGCGTTCAGTAGAGCGCAGTACACCACGTGGTCGTGTCATTGATGATGTGGATCAGCGCGATGCCGTGAACATCAATGTACGCAATGCCAACTTCTTTGAGGTGCTCAAACAACTGAGCAACCGCCGTGGATACGGTTTAACGGCCGTACAGAACGTGGATGTGCAGCGACAAATCACGATTGATCTGCGTGGTCAAACGATCGAGCAGGCCATGCGCCAAATCGCTTGGCAGGCAGGCTATGCATTGGTGATCAATAAGGCGGAGCGATCTGTGACTGTGTCCGATCAGGCCACGGTCGTTTTCATGGTTCCAAGTGAAGATCTCAAGCGCACCGTGCGTAGTGACTTTAAATTTGGTGGAAGCGCTATTGGTGCGTCGGGCGGCTCAGGTGGTTCCTCTGGAGGGATGCCAGGTGCAACAGGAAGTTCAGGCGGTGCTTCCATTAACCCAATCTCTGCGAGTTTCACGGTCACTGGGGACTACTCCAACAACCCCAAGGGCTTCAAAGACTTTTTGGAGCAACTCGCTGGCAAAAACGCACAAATCGAAATTTTTGCAGAGTCTGGCTTGGTTTCGGTGCGTGGCAATGGCCAAGCCTTAAAGCGCGTCAATGATTTCCTCACCAAATATGACTACAGCGCACGTCGTCAAATTGAAATCAATGCCCGTTTAGTCGAGGTGGGTCTGACAGACTCATTTAAGTACGGTATTCAGTGGGATAAGGTGATGAATGCTGGTGCGAGCTCTAGCGTCAGTATCAACACCTTGGGAACGGTTGGTTCAGACACCACGGGGTCGCTGTCGTTCACGACAGCCTCGATCACCAGTGTTGTCAAAGCTCTCGAAAAATTCACCTCAGTCGACGTGGTATCCACGCCCAAGCTAATCGTGGCCAATAACAGCTCTGGTGTGTTCTTTAAGGGCACTCAAGTGCCTTATCTGCCACAAGTCACCACAAATAACGTCGCCAGTGGCACCGGCACCACGACGCAACAAAGCGGATCAGGTGCCTATGCCCAAGACGGTGTGAATCTGGCAGTGCATGCATCCATCCTCGATGACGACAATGCCGTGATCACCTTGGTGCCATCCACTGTGACTTTGGGGACTTTGCACAAGTTTTTGAACGATCAGGTTCAGATGTATGACCAAGCCGTGCAAAACGGTGGTCAGCGCATCAATATCCAAAATGGCCAAACCGTTGTGATCAGCGGAACACGGTCCACCTCAAACAACAGTTCGCGTTTGGGCATCCCTGGCTTGGTGGACGTTCCAGGTTTTGGCGCCATCTTCTCAGGCAACACCAAAGATGTGTCCGCTCGTGAATCCGTGATGATTTTGAATGCGCGCATCTTGAACCCAACACCTAAGGACGTCGTCTTTAGTGAGTCGATCTAAGAGGTGCTTATGTTCAAAAAACAAAGCAAATCACCTCGGTTTTCTGCAGCCAAGCAGGGTGCATGGCTGTGGGTTAAAGAAAATTCACGAGAAAGCTTCTTTGAAATCACGCCACAAGGGCATATGGCGCAGGCGACCCATCAGACGTTGGAGCCTTGGATCGATGCCAAGCATCAGCACGTGATTTCCTTTAACCGTGAAGAAGATTTAGAAATCAAGGCCGAACCGCGCGAGAGCGAAGTTGCGATGCAAAAACGCATCATGGCAGACGTGGGTGTGAAGATTGTGAGCTGGGCACAACGGCTCAAATCGGAGGATGCCCAAAAAGGCATGTCGCTCGATGTCGTTAAGCGGTTAGGGAGCCATTTTTTGGCATCAGATAGGCGTGGTGCCTCACTGAATGGCCAAGAGACATCAGACAAATCTTCGGAGCCCTTTGTAAGCGGCACTTGGATGTATGCCACGTCCCAAGAGCGCATGAAAACCATTCCGGCGCACACCAAAGTGTGGTCTGGTATTGCTCTGGTGCGTCACTTGTTGGCACAAGCGTTTCAGCGCAGTTCAGCCCCTGAAACGCCATTTGTCACAGGTGTGGTGTTCAGCGGGGAGCCCACCACGGTGATCGTGTTTCTCAAATGCGATGTCAACGGGCAATTTACCTTGCAACAAGTGGTGCGATTGGCGGATTTGAGCGAAGAAGCGTTTGAATCAGCTTGCACCGATTTTGCAGAGCAGGCGCGTTTGGGGCGTGGGCTTCCTAAAGACCGAATCAAGCTTTTTGATGGAGCTGTACTTTTAGAGCTGTTGTCTACGGCTGCGAGCACTCCCTTGAGGCCATATCCCACAGAGCCTGAGATTTTTGGTATGCGCCAAAGCACTTGGTTGCAAGTTGCGATGTATGCCTCTGCGGGTGCTCTGGCCGTGGATTTGGTGTGGGGCTTGTCCGCACTGGGTATGACGATGGCGGCGCGTTCAGAAAACCAGCAATTGCAGCAACACCTGCAAGGTCAGGTTCAGCTCAAAAAAATTGATCTAGACAAACGCTTTTTAACCCTGATCAAAGAAGGCTCTGTGCCTGTCGATGGATTGATTGATCAAGCTCGGCAAATGTACCGAGAGGGTATGCGGCTTGAGATTGATGCAACACGCATGCAAACAACCTACCGAGTCAGTCGACGCTTTGCTGATGAGGCTAGTCAACCAGCCGCAATGGCTGATTTGTTGCAAATCACGACCTCTGAGGGCTGCAGTCGCAACGCCCCCGAGACCACCCTACAACTCAATGAGGTATTTGTTTATGTTCAATGCAAAACTGTTGACCCCTATCTTGCTCGTGTCCTTGGCAGTGGTGCATAGTTTTTTGACCCAACCGCAACTCAGCGCCTTGGGGCAAGAAAAACAGCAAACAAGCACCTTGCAGAAGTCTGGTGCTGACGTCAGTGCAGAGTTGGCCATGCTCCAAAAGTTTGAGCCAAAAACTGTGAGTCCGCAAGACATAGATTTAGTGATGGTCGAGTCGCTGGCACGTTGGACTAAAACGCAAAAAGACTATGGCGTCACCATCATGGAGATGGGTGGCAATACGGTGGGTGCTGGTGGACAGGCCGTCGTGCCTACCGCACAGATGCGAACCTTGAATGCGGCAAGCGGTCTCCAATCGCAAGAAGTGATGCTCAAGGGTAATTACATCGCCTTAGAAGATTTGCAGAGTTTTTTGCGACAGCAAGTGGTCGAGCCTGGTGCAAGCATTTCTGCCATCAAGCTCAAAGGCTATGCGTTTGAAGCACGAGTTCAGTTGTTTGGCCAATCCCCTAAGGGGATCTGATGGTGGAGATGGCCATGCAAGACAGTGCATTCTTTAAGCCTCGATTCAGCCCAGCTGGGCAGCGTGCGACCACTCAACGTGTAGGTGCAGGTCAAGTTGCGCGTGAGGTTGATCAAAACATCGTGCCAATCAGTCGATCACAAACGACTGAGCATCAACGGGTCGAACCTGTGCTTGAGCCAATGTCGATGTCTGAGTTTCAGGCGCACGCGGTAAGTGCGTCGCAAGAAAGTGATGTTGTCGCCGCATTGCGCGAGGAAGGGGTTGCCCAGCGCCATATTGAAATCGCTAGACAACGCGAGGCGCTGACGCGTGAATCGTTGACGACGATCATGAGCAGCTCCGAGTACGGTTTCTTGCCGCCCGAAGGTATTGCGCGTGTGAATGCACGCTTGGCCAAGTTGCCTTATTACACGCCGGACAAAGCAGAGCAGGTGGCGACCACTGAAATCAAAGAGTTCTTGCAGCAAAAGGGCATTGAATTCAAGAGATTTGAAGGTGTCATGCCCGTGGCCATTGAGGGCGAGAAATTGGTACTAGCGATTTCTGAGTCAATGGATCGCAATCGAGCCACCACGCTGTTTCCAGCAGTGGGGCATGTGTACGTTGTGGCCTCGCAGCGCACCTTGCAGACCATCTGGCGCAAGAACTTTGCCAACTCTGCACAAGACGCTATGGCGCTCTACCACGAGTTGGTGTCTGCACGTGTTGAAGATGAAAACGCCCAAACGCTCTTGCGTCGATTTGTGCTCTCGGTCATGCGACATGCGTGTTACATGGGGGCAAGTGACATTGGTTTTTCACCCATGGCCTCAAACTCAGGGGGTGTGGTTCGCTTAAAAGTGGACGGGCAGGGGCAGATTTTTACTTTTTTGCCCAAACCAGTTTGGGACAAAGTGATCTTGCACCTCGTGACGCAAACGGGGTCACAAGACAAAGTTGGCAAAGGCCCTGTGGACAAACGATTTGAGTGGTTGGACTCAGATCATGCAGAGTTTGGCGAAATCTCTGAACGGTATGCCTTTCGGATGATTTTGACGCAGCGCTCTGAATCGCAAAGCTCGCACATCAAAGTGGTGATGCGGGTTTTGGATCAACAAGCAGAGACTTCAGAGCTAGATAAGCTGGGATTCGATGAAGGGACGTTGCAGTATTTGCGCTTGGTCAAAGAGATGAGCACAGGCCTCATGCTGGTGACAGGGCCGACAGGCTCAGGCAAGACCACCACCTTATATGCAAGTTTGAATGAAATCGATCCGGTTCAAAGGTGGCTTCAGTCCATTGAGAACCCGATTGAATACCAGCGTGGCCTGTGGATGCAGCTGCAAACCATGCAGGCAATTGCCGAAGGGGCCTCTGATTCAGCTGAAGCTAAATCAGCCAGCATATTGCTCAAAGGGCTCTTGCGTGCGGCACCCAATGTGATTTTGTTTGGCGAGGTGCGCAAAGGTGACATTGCACGAGAACTCATCGACGCTGCAAACACTGGCCACTTGGCCTACGCCACGCTACACGTGACAGATGCGGCTTTGGCCGTGTCGCGCTTGAAGAGTTTTGGCTTGGATATGACCGCCGTTGCATCGCTCTTGCGCGGTGTATTGGCACAACGTTTGGTCCGCACGTTGTGTGTGCACTGTGCTGAGCCTGATGAACGCCCAGCAACGCTTGCCTTGCTTAGCAATCTCACCTACATCGACACTGCCACGATGCGTCCCATGCGACCTGTAGGGTGTCCAAACTGTCAGGGCAGCGGATTTAGAGGGCGACGCATGGTTTATGAGTTGCTTCAGATCACGCCTGCCGTTCGTGCCTTGATCGAGCAAGACGCACCTCCTAGCCTCATCGCTGAGGCAGGCATCAAGCCTGATAACACCCTGTATGCCAATGCATTGAAATTGGTGGCCAAGGGACTCGTTTCAATCGAAGAGGCTCGTGCATTGAGTCCATTTGTATCGGTGTGACTATGCAATTAACTTGGAAATTCACTGCCAAAAAAGCTAACGGCAAGCCTGTAGCAGGGCTGGTTGTCGCCGCAAGTGAGGTCTTTGCGATCTCACGTGTACGAAAAATGGGGTTCACACATGCCAGCGTGAGTTTTGATGTGCTGGGCACGCTAATGACGGGGTTTGGACTTTTCATGCCAAGCGACTTCAATTTGCGTGAAAAAGCCCGTTTTTATGACACCACCTCTCGGCGTCTGAAAACAGGGGGCACGCTCAAAGAAGCGTTTGAGGCGGCCAAAGAGTACATCGATGATGGGCGCTTACTCAGTGCGGTGTCGATTGCCGTGGCCGCACAAGACGCCGGTGAGCAGGCTTGGAAAGCGATGGAGATTGGCGGTTTTCCAAGGCGCGATGTGATGGTCATTAAGGCGCTAGATCAAATGGGCGGGCTCTCCAGCGCGTTTCGTGACTTGGCGGCAGAGGTCAAGCTGCGCTACCAAACAGAAACTGCGATCACCAAGGCCTTGTCAACGCCCAAGTTCATGCTCACCTTCATGTATGCGTTCATGCCCGTGATTTTCATGTTCATTGCACCCAATATGAATAAGGCATTCAAAGAGCTGGGCTCACGCATCACTGTGCCGCCAGAAATCAAGTCGTTCTACGCATTTGCTGACATGGTCAATCGCTCTCCTGAGTTTTGGGGAGCGTTATACGTACTGTTGGGCGTCGGGTTTGTGGCTATTTTGAAGTCCGGCATTTTGAGTCTATTGATGCAACGAGTCTTCAAACCATTTCGTGACTTGAGCGTGAAGTCTGAGCATGCACAGCTTTGGACTGTGTATGGGCTCATGTACGGGGCCAACATCAATCCAGTAGAGATTTGCAGCACGCTCAAGCCCGCTTGCAAGATGGCGGACACCGCCGATTCACTCAATGTGATGGGACGTCGCATTGCGGCAGGCTCTAGCGAGGTGAATGCGGTCGAGGCCTCAGGCTTCCCGCGATTCGTGATCGCTGGCTACAAGTCCGCCAAAGAGGGCGGCAACTTGCCCGAGGGCTTGCATGTCTTCTCAGAAATGCTCAACGAAGACGTGGCGCTGCTTTCCGACAAGCTTAAAGAATTTCTTGAACGCGCATCTTTGTTCCTTGGCATCGCGCTGGTGTTTTCGATGATGTATTTCACGTACTACCCAGTGGTGGTTCCGATGTTGCAAAGCTTGTAATTCTTGAATTGAACCAACCCCCATAACTTAACCAAATCAGAAGGAAATTGTGATGAACAAATTGATTAAAAACCCCGATCAAACCTCTCAGGTTGCATCAAAACTGCGCTTCAAAAAACTCAAAAACCAACGAGGTTTTTCGTTGATTGAAATCATGATTGCGGTGGGCGTGCTGGGAGTACTTGCTGCTTTCATGATGTCCAAGATGGATACGAGTTCCAGCAAAGCGACGCGCTTGTATAACGACATGATTACAACTAAGAGTGCCTTGGTGCGCGCCAAAATGGACATGGGTGCGATCCCTTCAAATTTGACCGCTTTGTGGAATAGAAGCAATGCGACTGGAGTCAATATGTTTGGCGGTCTGGGTAGTACAACATCTTGGAATGGTCCCTATATGGAGCCGCAGCCTGTTGACAGCAGTAATTCCATCAGGGATTCAGCAGTATCAGATTCGGTGATTTTCAACATCACACGTGAGGCTGCAGCTGCTTCTACAAACGGTGGAAATTACACGTGGGTGTACTACCTGCGTGCGTATAACGTACCCAACGCTGTCATCTACAAAGTGCTCAAGCAGTGTGCGGGTTCTGAGGATGCATCTACCGTGTCCTTTGTGACGGCCCCATGCCGTGCAACACCAGGCACTGGTGGCACAGAGTTTGGCTCGGTCGACATCCGTGTTGACGACAGCTATTGATCAGCTGCTGATTTGTCCACAGTTGTCATGTCCTCTAAGAAGCTTCAACGACAAAAAGGCTCGGCCTTGGTCTTGTTGCTCACACTCATCACCGGCATCGTTTTGCTGGTGATGGGGGGGATGAATGCCGCATTGACACAAGAGTACATGCTCAATCGAAATCAGTTGCAGCAACAGTATTTGGATGAGGTAGCACAAGCTGCGCAGCAATGGTATGAACGCGTGGCTCCCACAATCGAACTCAGTGCAGTCGCTGTAAGCGAATCGGACTTGTTGGCTCAAATAGCACCCACGCGCAAGTTTGGAATACGTGCACAGATTAGCCCGAGGTGGACAAGAACCGTAGCCCCATGGACGCAGCCAGCGCTGGCTTATCGAACAATTTTGATCTGGATTCCGCAAGGGGATGGGGATACCACTGCAATTTCAACAAGCAGTGAGGCGCCCGTGATCGGTTCATCGGTCGAAGCAGCAAAAACCTACCGCGCTTGGACCACCATGGGGTATCAACAAAAGGAGTTGGCCAAGCTCTCCGACTTATTGGTGCGTGTGGGCACTTTGTTGCAGACCTGGAGTAAGGCGCAACAGGTTTCACGTGTCGGACTTGAGTTCGATAACTTTTTTAGGCAAGCCGATTGTTCGGCGGATGCTAACTTCTCACGATTGCCGTGTCTGGACACCTATGTGGATATCACCACTACATCGGTGCCTAGCTACCTAGGTGTGAGCAATTCTGAGTTGATGACCCCATTGGGCTATGCCATTGAGATCTCCAACTTACTGGACTCCAGCACGACATCTCCCCCCTATAGCTTGTCCCTGAGAGTGCATTCGCCGATTTCTTCCACGGATTACTTAACCAGCCGCATTGAGATGCCCTGATAAGCCACTCCAAAACTTCAAAGCAAAAATTTCAAAAATTCGTATGTTTTTAGAAACCCTGACCGAGTTGCTGACCAACCCCGAATACTCAGATGTGCATCTTGAATCGGATGGTCACATTTGGGTGCGCCACAACGGTGAATTGATCAAGACGGAGCACCGCAGCACAAGTTCTGATTTGAGTCAGTGGCTCAACACGCGATACAAAGACGCCAACATCGTGACCGAACTCATGGAGATGGGCGGACAGGACGATTTTGCTTTGAACGTTGGGCGCACACGGGTTCGTGGTCATGCCTTTGTGAGTCGCAGCAAATTGGAAATTGCACTGCGACGCTTGCCCGCAGATATTCCTGCCCTGCACACATTGGGATTACCCAGCATGTTGCCTGAGTTGATCTCTGCATCCCAAGGGTTGATTTTGATCACTGGTCCAACAGGCTCAGGAAAAACAACCACCATGGCATCCATGGTGGATTCGCGTAATGAGAACACGGCTAGTCACATCATCACGCTAGAAGACCCGATCGAGTACATCTACAAAGACAAAAAATCTAGAGTCCGCCAACGCCAAGTCAGTGCACGTGGAGAAGGGGACTGTCGATCTTTTGATGCAGGCGTGGTTGCCGCGATGCGGGAAGACCCCGACATTATTTTGGTTGGCGAGATGCGTGATCACGCCACAGTGCAAGCCGCATTGACTGCTGCACAGACAGGGCATTTGGTGTTTGGGTCCTTGCATACCAACGGTGGCATGGAGACGATTGATCGTGTTTTGAGTTTTTACCAAGGCGCCGATCGTGACTTGGCCAAGTCAGTCTTGGCAGCCACGTTGCGCTGCGTGGTCTCTCAACGATTGCTGAAAAAGAAAGATGGTTCGCGCGTGTTGGCTGCAGAAGTCTTGATTAACACCACAGGGGTGCGCACACACATTGCCCAAGGCCAAACACACCTCATTCAGCAAGAACTCAATACTGGCTCTAGTGCGGGGCAGCTGTCCTTGAACCGCACTTTGGCAGACCTGGTTAGGCAAGGTCTGGTCGACGCAGAAGTGGCCCTTGCAGCAAGCAATGACCGTGTTGCTTTGGAGCGAGAAATTCAGAATTGAAGAAAGACCAGCCAATGAACAACAAATCAAGAAACACTCAATGCCAAGTGAGCACAGATGAGGGATGTGACAGCCAATCAGTTCGCGAAAAAATGATTGCCGCATTGCGAGAAGATCCAGACACCATCCTAGTTGGTGAAATCCGTGACCCTGTCACGATGCATGCTTTGAAAGCTGCTGCAAAAGACCCTTTAGTGTCTGTAAACATGCACTCCCGTGCAATGAATCTTGATCAGACAACGATGGGGCGTATTTTGAAGGCTCAGAGATTTTTGAGTTCTACGGCTCAGAAAACTCAAGCAGAGAACAAAACAACAAAACTGCACAAACAGCGTGGTGTCACGTTGACCGAGTTGATGGTTGCCATGGCGGTTTTGGCGTTGCTCATCCCTTCGATCATGGCCATGGTGCAGCCGTTCATGAATTTCTACGGCAAAGTCAATACAGACAACCGTCTCAAAGATCTGCGAACGGCCATTTCTGCTGCGTATAACGCATCGGCATCAAGTGTTGATACTCAAACGACAGCGGTTTTTAACACCCCTGATGGGACTTTAAATCCCGTGCTGCCCACGGCGAACCAATGCTCAGGAACGTCTACAACACTTCTCGCCCTCAAACGTTATTTGACAACTTCGGCGGGGGAGACATATCGCGATGGGTTTGGACGCAGTTTTTGTGTATTCATCACACCCCGTCTGAGCTCCGCAGTCAATGGCGTGAATTTTTACTATCACAACGTCTTGGTGGTTTCTGCTGGTGTCGATGGCTCAGTGGACGCCACCACAAAGATCAATGCAGATGGAACGATCACGGTGGGAGGGGATGATCGGTCAGCGTTTATAGACGGTTTAAGTATTGTTAAAACAAAAGTCCTTCAAACCGCTGCACTGATGGACAAGATTAGCGCGGCTTACCAAAACTATTTCACCTCACGTTACATGGCCAACACCAGCCGTGACACGGCCGTGAGCTATTTTGCCAATGGTCCCGCTTCTTGGGGAAGTGCTGGCAATTGGGACGCAGCTGGGTGGGTGATCTCCACCGCAGGCTCTGCACAAGCAATGAGTTGGAACAACTTGCACACAAGCCTTGGTTTGAGCTTGCCCGACATCACGGACGCTTGGGGGCAAACGATCACGATCGACAACTCATCCAATGCCACGCGCAACCCTGACAACCAAAGTGGCGCATCGATGCAGTCACCACCCTACACAGCCATTTTGAGCACCACCTTGCCAGGCGGATTGGCAATGACCAAAACCGTCACTGGAACCTATTAACCGCAGGAGTAAACACCATGAACCCACATCACAAGAACCAAAAAAGCTTCGTCAAACGTAACAATCATCACGCAGTTGCGTGGCTTGCCATGCTCGCCTGTTCTGCGGCAATGGCTCAATCCGTCGCTCCAGCACAAAATCAAGCAGGTGCAGGGCGTGGTTTGATCAACCCACTGATTGACAACCTCACGGTGGCCAAAGACGCTGTGATGGCTAAAGCGAGCAAACTGACTGGTGTACAAGATGCACCATCAGGCTCAATGACTGCCAATGTCCAGTCGGAGTCAACACATTCTGCTGTAACAACTCCTGCTGTGACAGGTGCAGCTGATATCAAAGTTCAACCAGCGCCACAAATGAAGCCTCTGGCTGCTAATCCTGTCAAAGCACCGGCGGTGGACACGGAAGGTGCGATCAATCCGTTGTCTGGTAAGTCGTTTTCGGAAGAGCAACTCCAGCGCGTGCTCAATGCCAACAAGCTCGTGACGGAAATTGGTCGCCAACAAGTGGAACAGGCCAAAAATTTAGTCGAACTCAGTAAAGCTGCAGCCGACTCTGGTCAGATCAGTGCTGCGAAGCAGCGATCAGATGCAATCAACGTCACACCTAAAAAACCGATTCGACCTGTCAAGGTTGATGAGTCTTTGGGGGAGGGGGAGCAGCTGATTCCCAAAAACTTTATGGGAAGCGTTCCGGCGCCAATGTTTGGCGGCAGTAGTGGTGGCTTGGCCAGTGGAACCGTACAGATTGGCCAAGACAGCTTTACGCCCCAATCTCGATTTGATGGACAGCAGCCACGTGTGGTCTACGTAGACACACAACCTACCAAAACGGCCCAGACAGCTACAGGGTTTGGTTTTGGCGCGTCTTCGGTGCCAGCCCCCCAACTTGGACCATTGCCAGGCGCACTACCTAACCAAATGCCACGCTAAAGAAAATCACGCATGCTTCAGATTTCCAAGGTAAGCAAGCAGCTATTGGCCAGCTGCGTGTTGTTTGTTTTCACTCTGGTGACATCACACGTATGGGCGCAACAAAAGGCCAGTAACTCAGCGCGACTGAACAAATCTAGCCGCAGCGCAGTGACTGTGATTGAGTCTGTCCTTGCAGGCTCCAACGTACCTGTTTTGAATACGTTTTCTGGTGCGGTTGGACCGACGGGCACAGGAAATTCACTGATGCCAGCTCAATCGTCAGGTGCCTCAGTAAGTTTGCCCTCAGTTCCTGCTTTGCCTATTGCTGATGGTGCCGCCACCAAAGACCAACTCTTGCAAAGCGCAAAGACGAATGTCATGAGCCAAGCAAACACGGTGGCCACCAGTCTTAAAGCTTTGATGGCCAGTTCTGGTCACAAATTTGGCAATTTCATTTTTGAACAGACTATCAAGCCCTCAGGCTCCCCAACTTATGTCAAAGTTGTTTGGCATTTGGCTGTGCTGGACAACGGTCGTGTGTTTTACTCAGACCCACGCATCACTGACCCTGATCCGTACTACGTTTATGCGGTCTATACCAGCAGGGCCGTTGCTGCAGGTTTGCCTGCGAGCTGGGCGTATCCAGATGGGGGTAAGTTCAAGTGGCAGCTCGTTAAGAAAGACGGTACACCGATGACAGCCATGACCACGGTGGACGTCATGGGAGCATTCGATGCGCCGACCGTGACTGACGACGTGGGGTTTGATCCAAACTTGGGTGTGAAATGTTTGGCTGATCTCACCAGTAGCGCAACTTGTACAGCTCCGGCAGGTTTTCAAGACCTCAAAACTCTCATCTCAAGTACCAGCGCCTCTGGTGCGATCATTGACTACTTACGCAAGCTCGAGCCTGCTTATACAGATAAGGGTGATGGGACCAAACAAGCCAACATGGCTATATCGTTTGACACCAGAAACCTGACCCACAACAACAGCTGTACCAATGGAACTTTTCGTACTGCTGGACGCTATGGTTTTACGCTCAACTCCAACTACGACCGTTTCTCTTATAACAGCACGATTGGTACACCTGTATTGATGAGCAGGTCGACATCGAATTCATTTTCACCAACACAAAGTTTTGACTTGTCGCAGGCCACTTCAAGCACCATCTCTGGGCTGACGAACTTGGCAATCAACCCCTTTGAGCCATCGGGCGGTTTGGTAGACGCCACAACAATTGCAGGCGTGCAATATTTATCGCCAATATCTCAAGATGGGACCTCCGGCATCACAAAAAAGTTCGTGCACGGCAATATTTGGGGATTTTCTGCGGGTAATCACATCGGAGACTATGAGTGCTTTACCTCAAATCCATCTAAGTCTGTTTGGATATGTGACAGCACAGATTCCGAGGGTAGCTGTATCAGTGGTGATTTTCACTCCGTACAAATTTGTGGTGATCATTTTTCCTGGGGTTATGTTGTTGGGATTGATAGGGCACGTAATCTAGGTGTGCAAATGAGGGAGTACTACGGTGGCTACTACTTCAATAACTACATCCCCGTAATCGATCAATCTGTACCGTGTCCAAATTAAGAGTTGCTATGAACAAAAACCTCAAACGCCTTGGCGCAGCCTTCATGTCTTCGGTGCTGTTGCTTACGGGAACGGTGATGCCTTTACAGTCAGCTTGGGCACGTGCAGATGCGGCCACGATTGCGGCCAGCCCCACGCGTGGCCAATACAACCCAAGCTGGTACACCCGCTTTGTAGAGCCTTACTCCAAAGTCACGCCCATACGGTTGCCACGGCATGATTGGAGAGTCTTGGCCACCTACAAAAAAGGTGGCTGGAATGAATCCAGTCAAGACATGGTCAAGGGAGAGACTTGGGTCAGCATGGGGCTTGAGGCCGTGGGGCAACTCGGTCTTGACCCGAATCAGCTTATCAGTGCCTACATCGCTGACACTGTGGGCAATCAGCCATTTGTTGTGGCTAGGTATTTTCCTGATCGAGCACAACTGCGCATCGATGTTTTTAAGATTGTGCGTGACGCCAATGGCAACATCACAATTGCAGTGGCACCCTTTACGCCGCACGATGGGGAGCACTGGAGATATCAACGTCGCTATCTGACGCAATCAGAGTTTCGTTACCCCCCGCAAGCAGGCTACAACCCCTTTGAGGTGTTTAGGGGCTATGACGATGATCCGATGTTCCACAACATCAGCATCGGAGCTGCACAGGTGGCCTTGGGGCATGCCATGATGGATCAACGCTCAATCGTTGGTTTGTTGACGATTGCGGAGACGCGATTTACGCAAACGCAAACCGAAAGTGGAAACTTCCTCAGAAAGAAGATCACCACCACAACACGTGGCTACGTGAAGCCATCGTTTTATCTTGCATTGCCTATCAACATGGCCCCACAGCGCAATGACCCAACACCGGCAGCTTGGGGTGTGATTTGCGCAACTGGGGCCAGTGTCTGTGATCATGAAAAGCACGTGGTGCTCTCTGGTATTGCACTGGAGCCGATGATTGGTGGCAATATGCCTACTGGCCCACAGTTCGAAGAGCAGGCGTACTACAACGTCTCAAGCACGTCGAGCTGGACTGGGGTGGCTTATATTGCATTCACGGCGGCACTGACCTATGCATCGGCTGGGGCTTATGGATTGGCTATGAGTGGTGCGGGCACCACCGCAGGTGTTGTCGCTGGTGAAGCTGCCTTTGTCGCAGGAGCAGCCTATGGCGCAGGTAGCCTTGCAATTAATGGAGGTCCAATTACACAAACTCAAGATGGCTGGATGGGTTCGGTAGGTTGGACACCTTCAGGTGTTGGAAACGGCGTTAATACTGGAGCCAACTGTACTAACGCGCATTGTCAAGGACTCTACTCCGCAGTGATGTCTCGCCACATTCAAACTGATCCGCTTGATACGAATAACCTAAAGGGATGGAATCAAGTGACACAGGGCAATTGCCCTCAAAATATGGGTGTTCAAGAGTGCCGTGATGCTGGTCTAGATCCAGGGGTGACATTGCCTCGATCTGATTCATACATGGAGGCTAAAACCGTGATGATCATGCGGCAGCGTGAAAAAACTTGCAAAGCAAAAGGCCTGACAGGGCAAGCGATGCGTCAATGTATTTCGCCACCTCTCAAAGACCCTAATCGTCCATTCGATTGATGACAAAACTAAAGCCCCGTGAGGGGCTTTGAAGTTTTTTAGAGTGTTGACATCAAAAAATGTTGATCAATGAGTCTATGTCTTTGTCTTTGTAGGCTTCTTGGTAATTCCAGCCATCACATACAACGCCACCCAGGTCGTTGCGTGTATTTACAAAATATGCCACGGCGGGTATTGGCAATATGGCGCCTGCCACAAAGGCTGGTGCTGTGATTGCTGTTTTGTATGCGGTGCTTTCTGAAAAAGCATTCTTTTTCCCATCCCATTTACATGTTTCGCGTTCTTCTATCGATACGACAGACACAAAGCGTTGACCGTACGGTTTATTCATGTCTATCTTCACAATCGCCCCAGATACAAGATGAGAAACATTTTTGGGAATCGCTTCGAGTAAAGGGTACGTTTTCATTCCTTTTGAAACCCATGAAACTTGAACTGCATTCATATTTGACTTGCAAATAGCTTGCTTCGCTTGAGACGGTGCGCGAGAACTATCGCAGTAGCCCCAATCTTCAGGCGATTTCACCCAATTCACCTGTGCATAGATCACACCAAGACGTTTCGATTGTTGTTCGAAAGCGTCAATCTTTGGTTGGATGTTGGCACAACCTGTCAGTACAGCGACGGCAGCTATTAGGCTTGACAGTGTGAATTTACGAATGAAGTTCATGGCATTTTTTGCTTAAGCAGTTGCCTATTTAACGCTTTGGCGTGGATGTAGGTTGACGCGCTGTTTCATTTAACGGTAGCGACTAAAAACCACTTTATTTTTAAACCGTTCTCCGATTTGGTAAGAAAAATACGCATAGCAAATTATCCCCACAAGGCCAGAAAGCCATAAGTTCAAAAAATCACCAACCCATATTGAAATCCAAACACTCAATGCAAACGCTCCAACGTACCACTTATCGGAAGCCCCATATTTCAGAACAGCATGACATCCAAGACATACAGTGGCGCCCCATGGAACTTTGCTAAAGCAAAACGGACAAGTTGTTGTTTCTTCTGACACTGAGAGTTTCCTGACTTATTTTTGTTCAGACTTCGTTAACGCTGCATCTTTACCTGTCATATGTGGTCCCCTTGGTTTAAGCGATTGCCAGTGCTGCAGCCGACAGTGGTTTGACCTTGCGAATCAGTGTTTTGGTCTTCTGTTCAGCCGCCCACAGATCGTAGGCAGCTTGCAGGCCCAACCATACATCTGCCCGCCCGCCGTGCGCTACTCCCAGCCAGCGTTCTAGGCGCAAGGCCATTTCGGGTGACACCGCAGCTGCGCCGTTCAACACACGAGAAAGCGTTGGTCGCGTTACACCTAGGGCTTGTGCTGCATTAGTGACATTCATGCCTAGGGCAGGCAAAACGTCATCTCGTAACGTCAATCCTGGGTGGGGTGGGTTGTGCATCCTGTTCATTTCATGTACCTCAGTGGTAGTCCTGGTAATCCACCAGAATCGCATCTCCATCGTCAAACCGGAACGTCAAGCGCCAATTGCCGCTGACAGTTACCGCCCAATGCTTATCAAGCCCTCCAGACAGGGCATGAAGCTTCCAGCCCGGCAGATTCATATCTCGTGGCAACTGAGCTTGATTCAAATGTGCCAATTGCCTAGCTAGCCGAGCCGCATGTGCCGCTTGGATGCCTGCCCTTGTTCCTTTTTTGAAAAAGGCCTCTATGCCCTTGTGTGCGAAGGTTTTGATCATTTTTGATCAGTGTAACGCTACGCGGCACGATTGTCAATGGTTGTCACAGCCTTTTTCCCTTGGCTCATAATCATCATCGATTTGCTATCCAGTTTGGGGAAAGAGTGCCGACGAATTAACACTCGTGCCTTTTACACAAAAAGTCGGGACCCCTTCCTTCAACTCTTGGATGCTCATGATTTGAATTCACGAGTTGTTTGTGATGCTGACGACTTCTTTCGAACTACCGTATTACTGACGATACGCCTATTGATTTTTCGCTTCCATTCCAACTGCTTGATCGACAAATTTCTTTTTCTTTTAGTTTGCATCAGAAACTTATATTCGTTCTCAAATATGTATCCAAATTGGTATGCGTGGATGATCAAGTCTTCGTTGGGATTTGCTGTTTCAGAGTCGATGATTCTCCGAAGTCCAGCAAACAAATTTCCAGTTTCGATGCCAATAAATCTGTTGACGCAAACATTACCAACATACGTGACATTGCCATTCAGTTGATTCCTCAAATGACAAAGCTCTTTAATCTCTTTGCCGCACGGACAGTTGTCCCATTCCTCCTGAACTTCAATGCCCACAAGTCGCCATTCATTTTTGGCGTTGCTCCAGTCGGCGGCATTAGATAAAGGAAGGATGTGTTCTTTAAGTCGATCAAAACTGTGCTCAGTCATCGCGACCTCTATTCAACAATCAAAACGCATTTCATATGTTTCATTTAACGGTAGCGACTAAAAGTTACTTTGACGGTGGCTGGTCCGGATGGTGTGAATGCCCATGATAAATTGACATAAATAGCATCGCAAGTTCATCTGGCGTGAGACTAGTCACGATTGACTCATAGATTTCAATGCCGCCCAGGATGGCAACTCGCTCTTGCTCAGCCACATCACGGAAAAATTTAGATTCGATCCAATGTTGATAGATCGCTGCCAAGGATTGTTGTGCATCGTTGCATGCTCCCAGCAGATCTTGAGCATTTGTTTGTGCAAATTTCAAAATTATCTTGATTGCACAGTAAAGACTAAAAATGTCATCTTCGGTGTATTGACCCTGTCTCATGGCCTCAAACGCTATGCGTGCTGGCAGCATCACCTCAAGTTTCTCGTTCGAATTCAACGGTCGATTGCGGCTTATCACTCGATTGAAAGACAAAGGGTCTCGCTTGATGAAACCTTGTTGGTTTTTACGTTGAATGCGAGAACGCGACATGAAAGTGGTAGGTTATTTTTGCAAGTGGTTGCACTGACCTCGCACGAAGAAGGTTTGATTCAATCGACGTATGAAGGGGCAACTGAGTTGGGGCAATGGTTGACGAATTTATAGCAGCTTAGCGTCATTATTTCGAATGAGCCAAAAGGAGCCCCATTCGTTTTGTATTCAGTACAACCCATCTTTATGACAGTTTGTCGCATTCAATTGGAAAAATCTCTAATTGATCAGCATGCGCTTGCAAAAAAATGCACTTTTAAATTATATTAATTGGATTAATGCAAACAAAAGAACCTAAACTTGAAAGTCTAAAACTTTAAAGCATGGAGACAAGCTATGAACAAATCAGAGTTGATTGAGTACATCGCTAATCAGGCAGATATTTCTAAAGCAGCCGCAACACGCGCCCTTGCAAGCCTTCAAGATGCTGTGCTTAAGTGTTTGAAAAAGGGAGATGCCTTGACCTTGGTTGGTTTTGGTTCGTTCAGCGTTACTAAGCGCGCTGCACGCACAGGGCGCAATCCACGTACAGGCGCTGCGCTCAAGATCAAGGCAGCCAAGGTGCCAAAGTTCAAGCCTGGTAAAGCGCTCAAAGAAGCCCTTAATAAGTAAAACGCACAAACTGCTTGCCCCCATCGCTCACAGGAAATTGCCATGAAAATAATGACTAGCTCAACCTCAAAATGGATCTTGAGCACGACAGCCTTTTGCCTTGCTGTTGCTTTACAAGCCTGTAGTGGTGGTGGCTCTGCGGCAAGCGGTGGTAGCAGCAATCAATTAGCCAGTGGAGTTGTCACTGGATTTGGTTCCGTATTTGTAGATGGGGTCGAGCTAGAAGATGCCAATGCATCTGTGGTCACCGAGAACTACGACGGCACCACAACTAATACTGTCCTCCAAATGGGGCAGCGCGTGCGAGTCGGACACGATGGCAAGGGTACGGCGAATAAAGTAACTCTGGATGCTGCTGTGATTGGTTCGGTCAGCTCGATTGACACAGTAACCACGCCTAATACATTGACCGTAGCTGGCCAAAAAGTCACTGTTGTCACAGATCTCACCGTAGGAGCACTCACCGTGTGGGGCGGTGGCTACAGCAGCGTCACTGATGTAGTTGTCAACGACTTGGTTGAAGTGCATGGCACCCCCGTATACGACAGTGCCACCCAAACTTATAACGTTAATGCAACCCGTATTGCCAAGGTTTCGACCAGTATTGGCCGTATGCAAGTTGCTGGCACCATCAGCGGCTTGGATACAACTGCTCAAACATTTGCAATAAATGGATTGACAGTGAACTATGCAACGGCCAACTTGCGGCCTAGCGGCTCGACTCTGGCGAACGGCACCGTGGTGACAGCGTATGCCCCTGTGAGTGCATTGTCTGGATCTTCCGTCACAGCCAGCAATGTCAAAGTGAATCGCTTGCAAGACAGTAACTTGTCTGTGAGCAATGTACAAATTGGCGGCCAAGTTTCTAAATACGACAGTGTTGCCAAGACCTTTGAAGTGCAAGGTACAAAAATCATAATCGGTGCAGGTACAATAGTGAACCCAAGTGGTAAAACTGTCGTAGATGGTGCTTATGTGAACATCAGTGGAACGATTGGAAGCGATGGCAATATCACTGCGACCAACATTCAAGTACGAGAGCAAAACACCAGCAGTGACTTGGCAACAGTCAAGCTTATTGGCGTGATTAGCGACTATGTTAGCGATTCAAGCTTTGTGGTTCGAGGTGTGCCAGTTGATACAAGTGGCATCAATATCAGTGACAAGTGCCCAGGTCTCACGTCCTTGGCAAGCTACACGGGAACAGTAAAAATCACAGCAACACAACAGGCAAGCACTCCTGTTGTTTACGCCACCGATTTGAGCTGTAAAACGCTAACTGCCGTGGTGATTAGACCAATAGATGGCAGCGCCTCAAGCGTAGATACAACGGCTCAGACATTTACGCTGACTTTGACTAACAGTAGTGCTACACAGGCCGTCCAATGGAATAGCAATACGACATTTGTAGGTGTGACCACCGCGACGCTTGCCAATGCACCGATACGGGTTGAGGGCTATTTAAGCGGATCGACATTGATTGCACGCACGATCAGTTCGACATCAGGCAGCACACACTTGGATGATCATGCGTTTAGGACTGTGTCGAATACGCTCAATGCTGTAAACACTGCATGGACAAGCTATCGCACTCGACACCCACGCTAATCGCGGGTTTTGGCAGGTCTCTACCTCATAAATTGCAGGAACAATCTACCGACTTATGTGGGTTAAGAGATTTACATTCCACGTTGATAAGCCGATTCTGCATAAGGTCTAATGCATTAGGAAAATTATGGCTATCCTAATATTGCGAAGCGATGGATCTGTGATCGAAATGCCAGATGGGGCAGAGCAGTTCCATGAACAGCTTCGTGAAAAAAACATTGCAAAGGTTGTAGATAAACGTTTAGGACGAACCTATCAAGTTAAATCGCAACAAGGTGACCTCCATCTCACTGAGCAGCTACAAGTTGGCCAACAGAGTCAATCGCCCTTATTGATACGGGCAAGCAAATTGCCGATGACTAAATGACTAAATGACTAAATGACTAAATGACTAAATGACTAAATGACTAAATTTAGTTCTTGGTCTTTTCTGCAGCGTAAAGATAAGTGAATTTTGGACCTCAAATCTGCATTAGTCCGCACTGATGGTTGACGATACAGGCTCGTCGAAAGGCTTGCGGAAAGCGCTTCCCTTATGTGCCCGTGCGATTGACATCTCGATGATTCTATCAATCACGCGCTCCGGTGTGTTCCACTTTATCACCAAGCGACCAGGGTCCATCCCGTATTCGGCGACGATGTCGCGCAGTTGTTCCAAGGAAAGCTTTTCCAGCTCACCCCGTAAGGTTGATTTACCGTCTCGCACAAGTTGAACAGGATCGAGCACCGCTGGAGCACGCCTATTCTTCCCGCGCTTCGCCTCGCCATCTTCACCTTGTCCTAAGGCTTCCTTCTTGGGCTGTTTGAGCTTGTTTGTTGTCGAACCTAGGGCGTCGTTCAGAGCAGCCTCGAAATCAGGATTGCGCTCCGCCTCCTCGATTACCACTCGCATCAGACGGTTGAGTGTGTTCCGCAGGTTCACAATTCGCCCTCCAGGTCGTTCCAAATCTCCTGTGCCAGCTTAATGTAAGTCGAGGCGAGTCCATTGGGATCGGAGCCGTACTTCTGCCGTAGCGTCCTTTTGTGCACTGTGTGCTCCGCTGCCGCCGACGCTATGTTGGTTTGCTTGATCTTCGTCGCATAAACGGCTGGAAAGTTTGCGTCGGTCTGGAGTTGTTTGATTACTGTGTTGTGCACCGTCGAGTTGGCTTGGTACTTCGTGATGACGATGCCCAGTGGGTCAATGTCCTCGCCAATGGCCTGCGCGAACTCACCGACACGAGTCACGATCTGCGGGATGCCGTAGGTCGAGAGGTGGTCAGGGATGGTTGGGATAATGTAGGCGTCCGACAGGCGCAGACCGTTCAGTGTGACAATGCCCAGATTCGGTGGGCAATCAATAATAACAATATCGTAATCATCAAGCTTCGATTTGATCGCTCGCCATAGGAGTTCTATGGGATTCACGGCGTAGAACTTCCCCGAGGGTGCGGACGCGAGTCGGTCCTGCACGTCGATGAGGTCAAGACTCGAAGGCAACAGGTCAATGGTCCGGGCATCCTGGACATCGCCCACCCATTTTTGGAGCGTAGCTCCTAGGTTAAATTTCTTATCGTCGGGGCTCATAGCGTCTTTGAACAATTGAGCCAGTGTGTGCCCCTGATTGTTCAGCTCAAGCCACTTGTTCTCCCCGAGCAGCATGATTGTCGCGTTGGTCTGCGGGTCAAGGTCGATGACAAGGACTTTCTTTCGCATCTCCCCCGAGAAAACCTCCGCCAGAGCAACAGACGTGGTTGTCTTCGCGACACCACCTTTTAAATTGATCGTCGAAATCACATGAGCCATTGGAGGATTCCTTCAAAACTTAATTACGAATGAATAGGACGGCGATGCATTCTGAATTGTTGATAGCCAAGCTCCAGAACTTTTGCAAGAGCCAGAGCCGTCAGCTTGTAATCTAGTCTCAAGAGACCGTCTTGCCACGTGAGCAATTTCTCGAAGTTTAGCGATTTCGTTCACGCGTTGTTTTCCTATATATCTTTGTCGATTCCAGACTCAATGCGAGCACGGCGCGTGAGCGGTGCAGCGAGTGCAGCCACATGAAAGAGACGCTTCGCTTCTTCGTCAAGCGGATCTCCGTGATAGAGCCATCTCAACAAAGGTGGGACGCAACTTGAGCACGAAGTCATAGTAAGTGGGCGGTAAAGTCATAACAGTGCGTGTTTCCTTTAGCTTTGGGCGTCGCGATTTATCGTTATTCGTTGGCTGCCACTTCGGCCATACGTTTCCACTGGCTGAGCGCGTGGCTGACATCCATCCCCGTCACATCAATGCGCTTGCCTCTGAAGTCCCCATAAGCAAGATAAAGCCTCGCGCTTTGCTGACCCACCCAAACAAGACAGGGTTCCTCATCAACAGTGACTTCACGTTGGATTGCTGCTTTTGACTTTGCCATTGTTACCCTAACAATTTCTGCGATATGCGCTTAGGAATTAACAGTATGCCGAAAAGTCAATCCTATAAATTTAACAAAATTGAATTTAATTGAGGTGCATTAACATCAATTATGCAAAAGACAATGCTTTGAACGCTAGAACTGAAGCACACATAAACTTGTGTGGCACACGCACGCTAAATAATATTTAAGATAATGAACGAACAATGGCGGGAATAGTTTAATGGTAGAACCTTAGCCTTCCAAGCTAATGACACGGGTTAGATTCCCGTCTCCCGCTCCATCTACGCTAACGATACGTTCAAGCAGCAACCAAGCCCAATGGGGCAATTTCACGCGTGATGTTTTTTGCGCTT
>ERZ650303.23-NODE-23-length-39462-cov-13.872916_pt1 | contig 39462 bp, 47 predicted proteins | sample MGYA00376239_ERZ650303 | MGnify/ENA primary metagenome ERZ650303 (study PRJEB26733, sample SAMN07839262) | wastewater metagenome | biome: small river; feature: stream; material: water | place: USA: North Carolina | collected 2016-04-05 ... | reverse complement strand
TGTCTTCTGACGACATTGTGAAGTCTATTGACCGGGGCGGTTTGCGCTTTTAGGTCTGTCCGATAACTGAATAACAACTAAATAGAGGGGGGTATGCCTTTCATGGCTGACCATCTTGTTATTAAGCCGTCTCTGGTTGTGGAGACCGGCATGAAGCTTTTGCGTCGTGAGCGCATTCTTGGCGCGATGGTTACCGATCAGGGCGTTGGTAATTGGGGTGGTTCTGTTGGCGACACGATCACTATTCGTGTGCCGGGAATCATGCGTGCACATCAGCGTGGCATTCGGGATACGGATCGCACGCTGACCGAGAACACCATTGTTGAGTACCCAATTCCGGTCAAGATTGACAAGCACCTTTATCAGGCAGTGCCTATGAAGGATGAGCAGTTGACCTTGGATATTCGGGAGTGGACTCGCCAGGTTCTTTACCCAATGGTCCAGTCTATTGGTGAGCTGAATGAGCAGAATCTTGCCAATTTGATCGAGGGTGCTCCTTATACCGAGACCATCGTCATTGATCCTTCGGATACGTTTAAGGCGTTCTCTACGGCTGTTCAGCGTTTGTCTGAGACGAATGTGCCGATGGCTGGCCGTGTGTTGGTGGTTGGTTCTGCTGTTGCTACGGCTCTGCGTAACGACACTCAGTTCCGTCACGCTGACTTCTCGGGCGATTTGGCGAACTCGGCTCTGCGTGATGCCTGGGTGTCTCGTATCGCCGGAATGAATGTCATTGAGTCGCAGTGGATTTCGCAGGACTCGGCGTACATCTTCCACCCAACTGCATTCTTGGTGGCTTATCAGTCTCCGTTGGTTCCGCGTGGTGTTGCTTACGGTGACTCGGCGTCGGTCGACGGCATCGCTTTGCGCTTCCTGGCTGACTACAACTACTCGGGTCTGAATGACCGGTATGTGCTGGATACCTACGCGGGCTACAACGTGATTTCTGATCCGGATCAGGGCTTTGTGCGCTCGATCAAGTTGCGTTTGGCTATGACGGGTGGAATCAACGTGGTTTCTGCTGGTGGTGGAGCTGTCGCTCTGACTGTCGGTCAGACCTTGCAGTTGAAGATTCGTGACGACAACGGCGCTCTGATCACTGATCGTTGCACGTTCGTTTCGGGCACTCCTGCGAAGGCGACTGTGACCGCTGGTCCGGGCTACGAGAACGGTGGCTTGGTTACGGCTGTGGCTGCCGGTACTTCGGCTATCACGGTGACGTACGCCGGTCCTTCGGGCGCTAAGACGACGACCGTGAACGTCACGGTTTCCTAGTAGTCGCTGATGCAGACGGGTTTGGCAACCGTTGAGGATCTGCAAACCCTGATCAAGCGAACCTTGGCGGATGACGATCTTGAGCAGGCAGAACTTCTGCTCAAGATCGTTTCCGCGTGGGTGCGGGTGTTGGCGGGTCGGCAGTGGCCGGATGCCCCTGTGGGGGTGCCGGATGATGTTGAGGCCGTTGTGCTTATCACTGTTGCGCGTGAGTTGGCTAAGCCAATTGGTGAGCGGGTCACTCAGCGCGTGATGGGTCCGTTCTCGGTGACGTTCGCGCCGCCGCCGGATGGGTTCTTTTTGCCCGCAGAGTTGGCCATTCTCAAGCGCTTTCGCCCGAATTCGGGCCTGCGCACGGTGTCTACGTCGCGTGGCGAGACGGGGCGTCCGTGGATTGGCCGGTTGCGGTTGGGTCCGAATGGGTCTTGGTATCCGGGCTGGCAGGGTGCCGATGTGGCGCCTGGCTTGGCGTGGTGGGAAGACTCTGCGGACACTGGCGATGGGTATCCGTTTGGTGGTGATGCTCCGTGGTAACTGAGACGGTGCGGGTGCTCCGTGGGGACACGGACAAGTACGGCAATCCGAACAAGAACGCTTCTGGCACTGCGGAAGTGGTGTTTGCGTGGGGTGCGGGGCGGCGTGCTGATCGTTTCCAGATTACGCGCGGCAAGGATGAGGCTACGACGATAACGGCGCAGATTTACTGTGCGCGCGGAACAGATTTGAAGGCTCGGGATCGCATCGTGCGGTCTAACGGCGAGAAGTACGCAGTGGTTGGTCACCAGAGTTGGGACCAGAATGACCCACTTAGCGGTTACGACTTCGGCTGGATGACCTTCCAAGTGGAGTCCGCCAATGGCTAACACTCCGGGCCACATCATCACGAACATCAATGTCTACAAGCCAAATCGGGCGCTCGCGCGAATCATGGCAGGCGAGGACCCCCGGTTCGAGGTTTTCCTACTGGGACTCGCTACGGGCAAGTCGCTGATGTACACGGCGAAAGTGGCGAAAAAGACTGGGCGCCTTGGTGCGTCGTCTACGCCAACCGTCGTGATGGGTGGTCACAAGCATGACCGCCTCGTGGCGAAGGTGATTGTCGGTGGCACGTTGCCGGCGAGCAGGTGGAAGGGCAAGCCGTTCTATTACGGCGTTCTGCACAACTTTGGTTCGCCTACGAAGCGTGACGAGTTCCCGGCACATAACGACCTGAAGGAGGTCATGCAGGTTAATGGCTAGCGTAGTCCTCCCGGACTGGTACGGCGACAACTTTGTCAACGTAGAAAACCTATTCATTGATCTGTTCACCAAGGTATTCCCGGACATTGAGTCGGGGTGCTGGAAGCCTGACGATTGGTTCGAGCAGGAAGTGCCGAATCCGATGCTGCAATTCGTGCGTATTCCTGGTGGTCATGTGGATTACCAGCGGCGCCAGGATGAATGCTTTGTGCAGGTCAGTGTGATCACAGGTTCGCGTGATGAGTCGTGGAAAGTGTACGAGGTCATTCGGGCCGTGCTTCTGCCTATGCAGGGGTTCAAGGTCAAAATGGCAGACGGTTACACCGCGCAGATTCATCGTGTTGAAGAGGTTGGTGGGCCACAGATTATGACGCCAGAACAGTTGGCGGATATTCGTATGGTGGCTGCCACGTTGAAAGTGTCTGTCGGTCTAAAGACGGGACGCAATTACTTCGCGGAGATTACAGCTTTGTAGCTTCGCGCATAACTTCATAGAGAGACAACTTAATATGACGGATTTTTACACTATTAAGGACGCGCAGGCCGATCTTGCTATTGCGCCCCTTAACTTGACGGTGCTGTTGGCTCCGTATTCTGTTACGCCAGCTTTGACGCTGGAAGACCCTACTGACGGTAGCTTGAGCATTCCGAATGGCTACAAGTCTGTCGGTCATTTTGAGAAGAAGTCAGGTCTGACGCTTGGCAACGAGTTCGATTCGAAGGATATCGAGGCTTATGGTGAGCCTGAGCCTATTCGTACGATCATCAACAAGCGTACGACCACGTTCGACTTCTCGATGTTTCAGAATCAGCGCAATGTGTTGGAGCTGATCTGGACTTCTGACTTTTCGGATGTGCAGCCATCGGAGTTCGGTGGAATTGTTCTTGAGGCGCCCAAGGTTCCGAAGAACATTTACTACCGTGCCATTTTGGTTGGTCTGGATGACCGTAATGACCGTGAGGTTTGGGTCTACTGGCTGTTGCCGAAGGTGAAGCTGGACAAGGTTGATAACCAGACGTTGAACGATGACGACGTTATCGAGTACAAGCCTACTTTGAAGGCTTTCCGTGATGACGGTGTTGGTTACTCGGTTGCTCAGGGCTTCGCGGGGCCGGGGTGGCGTGACATTGTTGCGACGGCTGGGTTTGGTGACGCGTTGACGGCTCTGAATGTCACGCCTAACGCTCCTGGTGTCACGGTTGCGACGGGCGCCGGCCACACGGTTCAGTTGCTGGTTGAGGGCGATAACGGCATCAACTACACGCCGGATGTCACGTTCACGTCGTCTGCGCCTACCAAGGCCACGGTTTCGCGTTCTGGTTTGGTTACCGGTATCGCGACGGGTTCGGCGACGATCACTGCAACGAAGGGTGCTTTGACGGCTACTGCTGCCGTCACTGTTACTTAAGCAGTTTGGGAGGGGAGTTGGTTCGTCCAGCTCCCCTCCTTTTTTGTATTCAAATATTCTATTAAGGGGAAATTAACTTATGGCTGCTCGCGTGAAGAACACTGAGGATCTTGAAGACTATGTTGGTGGGGTCTTTGCTGACCTGATTGCATCGGTCCGCGTTCCTGATCCGCTGCCTTTGACGGCTGATATTACACTCACCTGCCCATCCAAGAAGCAGGTCAACGATCTTTTCAAGGCCGCTACTGAAGAGGATGCGCAGAAGATTATCTTCGGCGATAACTACGAGGCTGCGATGAAGCTGTTCGATGATCAGCCTGTCCAGTTCTGGAATGCGTTTATGGAGAAGTACAATGAGCACTTCTTCGGAGACAAGTCTCTGGGAAAATAACGTATGTCGCGGAGTTGATTGAGAAGTTTTGGCGGGCACTTGAATGGGATTTCCAGGATGTGCTGAATATCAATGCTCTCGACTATTTCGCGGCGCCGTGTAGGTGCAGTCAATGTCGGCGCGATACCGCGTTTCATGCGCGGTACGCGTCTCGACGGGACTGGGATCAGTTTGTCCGTCACTACGAGACGTTCATTAGCATTCGTGGTTCCTATACGCAGGCGATGTTCCTGGCTGATCCGGATGTGATCGAGGAACAGGTCAAAGTCAACGAAGAAGATTTTGCGGGTCAGAAGCCGCCGCTGTTTGGCTGGACTCCGATTATTGATGTGTTGACGAATATTGCCGATCAGTTGATTGCGTCTCGTGCGCGTGATCCTGACACGGTGAAGTTTTATCCACGACCGGTTATTCCCGCTGCGGTCGAGCGTAAGAGGCGCAAGGAGTCTAAGCGGGATATTGGTATTGACGCTGCTATTGCGCGCGGTATCGAGGCCGATAAGGCTAATTACTCATAACTGAATAATAACTTAATATTGAGGGGGTGCGGTGGCCGAACTAATCGCGGCGCAGGCAGCGGTACTTATGGTGCCAACCCTAGGCAAGGGCGCTAACAGTTTTCAGACCAAGCTAAATGCCCAACTGAAAACTGTTAAAGCATCCGTTGAAGTTGAAGTCAAAGCTCAGACGGCGAAGATGTTGGCCGAGATTGAGGCGGCTAAGAAGGCTGCCGAGGCTGATCCGATCAACCTGAAGGTGGCGACGGACAAGAACGGGTTCAAGGAACTCGTCAAGAACATCACCGAGATTCGGCACAAGTACGACGATCTGGGCAGCAAGCTCAAGAGTGGCCTAAAGCTGAACCTGAAGGTTGTTGGCGCGTCTCAGTTGACGCAGCTCGGTACGGCGCTGGCAGCGACTAATCAGTCCATTGTTGCTCTGTCTCAGTCGTCACTGTTGTTGCCGGGGATCTTGGCCGGCGTCGCGTCGAGCCTAGCGACAGTGCTCGTGGGTACGCGTGGCTTGGGTGATGCGTTCAAGGCTTACAGTGCAGTCCAGAAGGACTCTGCGAATGCTTCGCGTCATCAGATCGACGCTCAGCGTGAATTGGCTTCTTCTACGCGCGAATTGAATCGTGCGACGCGTGATGCGAAGCGCAACCTTGAAGATTTGAATGCGCAGTTGCGTGATGCTCCGTTGGATGAGGCGTCGGCAATGCTGGATCTGCAAGAGGCGCAGGTTGAGGCGGCTCACAAGTTCGGCAAAACGATGTTCGAGCAAGAGCGCGACGCGTTGCGGCTGCGCAAGGCGGAAAGCGCGCTCGGTGAGACGCGGCGTCGAAATATTCGGCTGTCTCAGGATGTGGCTGAGGCCAATCAGAAGGGTATCGCTGGTGCGGATGCTGTTGTTGCCGCTACGGATCGCGTGGCTAAGGCCAGTGAGGATGTCTCTAAGGGCACCGAGGCTGTCAACAACTTCAAGCAGGCGATGGACAAGCTCGGGCCGAATGCGCAGGACTTTGTAAACAAGGTCACGTCACTCAGTGAAGCGTGGTCCGGGGTCCGCAATGCGGTGTCGGACCGCCTGTTCGCGGGTGTGGGCGATGAGGTTAAGGCTCTCGCGTCGAATGATCTTCCGTTGTTGCAGAAGGGTCTTGGCGATATCGCTGGGGCTATCAATGGCAACCTGAAGACTGCTATCCATCAGTTGAGCAATGGCACTAACAAGGGGTTCCTCGAGAACATTTTCGGGAACACGGCGACGGCGCAGGCTGGGCTGGACAAGGCGATTAATCCGTTGATTGACGGGTTTTTGCGGCTGGCGAGTGTTGGTTCGGATTTCTTGCCGCGCTTGTCTTCTGGGCTGGCTTCGGTGCTCTCACGGTTTGACAACTTCATTATCAAGGCTCAGGGTGACGGTTCGCTGACGAAGTGGATCGAGAACGGCATTCAGGCGTTCAAGGATCTGGGTAACTCGCTGATCAATGTCGGTTCGATCATGAACAGTCTTAGCGAGGCGTTCACCGGTTCCGGCGGCAAGGGCTTGTTGGCGAGTTTGGCTGCTGGCACGAAGCGGTTGGCTGATTTCCTGAAGTCCGCTGCGGGACAGGAGAAGCTGAAGAAGTTCTTCCGGGACGCGCGCGATGAGCTGTCGCGGTGGAAGCCGATTTTGGCTGAGTTGCCGAAGATCATTCAGGGTGTTGCTGGCGCTGGCCAGGGCTGGGCGAACTTGTTGCTGCCGTTCTTGAAGCAGGCGGCAACGCTGCTTGGTGAGCATCCGGCGTTGGTTTCGGCGATCTTCTACGCGTACATGGGTTGGAAGACGATTTCACCTGTTGTGCAAGGCGTTAAGGCTGCTTTGGACTTGTCAACAACTGCGGTTGGTTTCTTCAAGGATTCGACCGATAACGCTGGTAAGACCGTTGAGTCGAAGTTCAAGCAAAAGCTCACGGGGTTGAAGAATTTCATGTCCGCCGGTGGCCCGTTGATGTTGGCTTTGTCTGGTGTTGCAACGTTTTTGGCGTCTAACCTCGTTAGCGCCCACGACGATGCGGCTGCGGCTGCCATGCGCCAAAAGGATGATCTAGACCAGCTTGTGACGACGCTGGATAACGTTACCGGTTCAGCTACGAATGCTTCAAAGGCGTTGATTGCTAAGAATCTTCGCGAGGGCAAAAATGCTGCGACTGGCGCGGTGAACGGCGATCAGACACGGGCCTTGAGTGATCTTGGATTCAACCCGAATGATGTTGTTGGTCAGATCGCGTCGGGTGATCCGTCTGCGGTTCTGGGCAAGTTGACGGGAATCACGAAGTCGGGCGTTGATGAGATTTGGGGTCGGGTTGATCCGAATGGCATCGGCGAAGACAACGGCAAGCGTGTTGGTGAGATTCTTGAAAAGAATGGCATCAGCCGGGAGGATCTTGCAGCCGCGTTGAGTGGTGATCCTGAGGCGCGGAAGAAGTTTGACGATTACCAGCACCGGGATTCGATTGCTCGTGCGCGTCAGGCTGGCATCCCGTTCGTTGAAGATCCGGAAATCTTGCGTGGTTTGCAGACCGCCCACGCCATCACAAAGCCTACCGATCTTGCGAACTTGACGGACATGCTGCCGGATCGGTCCAAGAAGGCTGCGCAAGCGGCGGGGCAGATCAGCAGTTCGTACCATGATCGGTTGCAGGGTCAGTCGGATACTCGACAGGACAACCGCAATGCGTTCGGCAATGCTCGGATGCGCGCGGGAAACGCATTGGATCAGTACGGCGTTGTTGATCAGCCTGGTTGGGATGAGAGTGGTGGCGCGCACCTAACGGTGTCAAAGGAACCGCCTGCTGAATGGCTTCAGCAGCAAGGTATTTCGATGACCCCTGGTGCCAATGGTTTCCAGTTGGTGATTCCGCGAGACAAGGTTGATCAGTACGTTGAGAAGTTCGCGCATGGCGGGTTCTTGTCGGGTCCGGGAACGGGAACGTCTGATTCGATTCTTGCTCGGGTGTCCAACGGCGAGTTCATCTCTAAGGCTTCATCTGTCGCGAAGTATGGATCGGATTTTTACCACGCTCTGAATGACGGTTCTATTGATCCGTCGCAGTTGCAGCGGTTCGACCAGGGCGGGCAGCCGAAGATTCCGGGTATCGGTGGGGTTAGCGCTCCGTCTACCGGCGGTCTTGAAGGCATGTTGGTACCTGGTGGTGCGTCGATTCCGGTTGTGTCCGGTTCGATGGGTGCGCCTGGTGCTGTTTCGGTGCCTCCTGCGCCTGCGCCTAGTGGTCCGCTGACGACTCCTAGCTATGGGGGTCGGTCTCAGTTGACTCCGGGAGCGCAGGGATTCCGCGACAAGTGGTTCCCTGACAATCCGTTGAATTCTGAGTTGTGGCCGGCGATCGGTCGGAATGTTCCGAAGCCTAGTGGGTCTGTTGATTCCTACGCGGGTAAGACTCAGTTGACGCCTGGTGCGCAGAGTTTCCGTGATCGGTGGTTCCCCGATAATCCGTTCAAGTCTGCGGTGTTCCCGTGGAACTGGAAGGACGATACGCCTAAGGCGCCTGATGTGGGTCCGCTGCCGAATGCGCCTGGTGTGCATGTTGGCGGTAATGAGTTGTCGCAGATGCTATTTGGGCAGGATCTGCCTAAGGCGCCTACGAACGCGACGAAGGTTGCGGCGACGACGACTTTTAGCGACAGTGACAAGACTATCGCGCAGGGCTTGGCGAATGACACGGCTAACCGTGATGGCTACTTGAGGGTGGCGCGTGGTGAGGCTCCGGGGGCGATGACTCCTGGTGTGAAGGCCGCGTATCTGTCGTTGGTTGGCGGTGGTTCTTCGGGTGGTTCGAAGACTGGTTGGTGGACTTTCGGCAAGGGAGCGGTAACGCCTAGTCGCGGTGGGAGCGGTACGCCGCATCTGCCGGCGGGTGGTTTGGCTTCTCCTGGTCCGGGCAATGGGACGCCGCACATTACGGGTGGTTCTCCTGGTCCGCGTCCAGACCTTGGTTCGTCTGGTGTTCCTGGTCCGGGTACTCCGGTTCTGGGCGCTCCTGGTGCGTCGATCACGTTGCCTGGTGGCCAGGTGTTGCAGCAGCCAACGTTGGCACCTACTGCGACTGATCCGCTGGGTATTTCGGGGATGCCCGACAATATTCAGCCGGTAAATATCCTGAAGCAGATCGGTGAGGTTCTGCTGTCTGCGGTGTTGGGATTCTTCGGCATTGATCCGACATATTTCAACATCGGTACGCAGATTTTCACTGGGCTTGGGAAGAACAAGGACAAGCCCACTCTGGGTAATCCGGGTGCTGCGTCGATCATTAATGGTGGTCGCGGCGTTCTAGATGGCTCTAATGTGGCCAGCTTGGCGTCTGAGCGTGCCTCGAACATGGCCGATTTGATGGTCGGTAAGCCGTATAGCTGGGGTGGAAACACTCTCGACGGTACGGACTGTTCCGGTCTGGTGATGTACGAGATTGACGCTTTCCGGGGTGTCCCGTTCTCTGGCCGCTCAGGTGGTACGGGGAATTTCGAGACGACGATTCCGGCTAAGGGCGGCGTTCTGATTTCTGATCCATCACAGGCGCCTCCGGGCACTCTGCGGATCGGTTGGAACGCGGATCACACGGCGGGCACGTTGCCTGATGGCCGTAACTTTGAGGCTCAGCAGGACGGCGTTCCGATCAAGGTTGGTCCGGGCGCTACTGGTTACAGTTCGTCGCAGTTTGATCATTGGGCGTACTTCGATGATTCGGGCGGGTCTAGCGGTGGTGCGTCGAGTTATCAGGGTGTTGGTGGCGATAGTGCGCCCGGTTCTCCGAACTGGGATGCGATGGCTCAAAAAGAGTCGTCTGGCAACTGGTCGATCAATACCGGTAACGGCTATTTCGGCGGGTTGCAGTTCACGCAAGCCTCGTGGGAGGGCGCTGGCGGTCTGAAGTATGCCGAGCGCGCCGATTTGGCGTCTCGTGAGCAGCAGATCACCGTGGCCCGGACGTTGTACGCGATGCAGGGGCGTGGGGCTTGGCCTAACACGTTCACCGCGTACGCCACCGGTGGCTTGGTGGGTCTTCCGCGTTTCGATAATGGTGGATACATCAACGTCAGTGGACAAGGCTCAGCGGGCACGGAAAGTCCCATCTGGGAAACGCTATTCGGTATGCCCGGCGATCAAGTCGGATCGGATGGGCGTCGGTATGACAGTGCTGGACTCCTGAAAGTCGAGTCGGGAGTTGGCGGCGGAAAATCGGTCGCTGGGTCGGTCGCTAAGAGTCTCGGTTCCGAGGCTCCGAAGATCAATTTGAGTCGCAGCCCTGCATACACTGGGCACAATATTCCGGTCAGTGGGGAAAACTACTACCGTGGCGTGGTAGCGAACTCAATTGACGACCTGTTTGATGCCAGCGGCGTGATGCGCGGATTCGGCAAGGGCGGAACGGATGCTCTCTCCTTCCAGAAGGGTTTCCCGAACGACCTCTACACGAACAAGCTGGTAAAAAGCAACATGATGATCGAGGGCGACTCCCGGATGGGAATCTCTCGATTTGAGCCGCGTTCGGGCTATTCGTATGTGCCGGAATTGGATCGGGCGGCGGTGGAGTCGGGAGACACGCCGCTGCGCATCTGGCAGCGTAAGGCAACTGATGGTCAATCGCTTGATTCGGTCCATGAATGGGAGAAGATTTTCGATTCGTTCCCCGGAGCGCATTACGCCACTGGCGGCATGTTCTCTGGCCCTGGCACGGGTACGTCGGATTCGATCTTGGCTCGCGTTTCTAACGGTGAGTTCATTTCGAAGGCATCCAGTGTCGCGAAGTACGGATCGGACTTCTATCACGCGTTAAATGACGGAAAGATTGACCCGTCAAGCATTCGCGGGTTCGCGGACGGCGGATTGCCGCTGCCAATCCCGACGCCCATTGAGGCGCCGAAGCCACCAGAGACGCCGCAACCGGCTGACGGTGGTGGACAGGACGATTCGCAGCCACAGACCGATACGGCTAGCCGTGCAGTCGGTGATGCGATGAGCGGTATTGGTTCTGTGCTGTCTGGCACCTCTGGTGGTCCTGGCGGGGCGGATGGCCAAAAGGCTGATCCTGCTGCGACTGATCCGCGTGCGGTTCTCGGCGCGGCTCCTACGAATCAGGATCACAATGCGCCGTGGTTGTCTCAGGGCATTAAGGGTGCTGCGTCGACTATTGGTTCGGCTATCGGCATGGCGGTTGGCGCGGCTACGGCGGCGTCTTCTGGCGGTGCTGGTGCTGCGGGTGCTGGTGCTGCGTCGTCTGCCGCTTCGGCGGGTGCTGAGATGGCGGGAACTGTCGTGAATGGCGCGGCGAATATCTTGTCGAGTTTGTTGGTGGGTACGGCTTCGCCTAGTGGCGGGCCTGGGGGTGCTTATGGCGCTCCCGTGTTGCCTCAGGGGCCGACTGGCGGAAGCGCCGCCGGTCCTGGGATTGTCAATAATTACGGCGATATTCATACGGCGAATTACGACGAGTTCTATAAGGGTCAGCAGCGTCGTGAGGCGCAGCAGATTGGGCCGGCATTGCCTATGCGTTAAGCGCTATTTGATAAACGGAACAGGCTCAGGGGTTTAACGACTCCTGGGCCTGTTCCGTTTGCGAAGGAAAATTTCATATTGTCCGATTATCTCAAGATCGAGTTGACGGGTCGGGACGGGTCTGAGTGGACTTTGTCTGGTCCGGGGGCGGGCCTCCAAGGTGTAGTGCTAGCCCCGAATATTCAACAGCTTATTGATGCTCCGGTTAAGACTTTGTGGGTTCCCGGCCCGTTCGGTGAGGAATACGCGGGTATGCGTGTTCAGCGACGCGAAATGGTTTTCACGGTTCATATCGGAATTGATGGCACTGACCCGGATACGTGGTCGTCTATTGATAGTGCGTGGCGTTGGGCGTGGGATTACAACGAGGAAGCGACTCTTTGGGTAACGACCGCCGATGGCCGGCGCTTTATCAACGTCCGGTTGTTCGAGGAACCTAAGTCTTACGGGGAGAAAGATCCCCACATTCCCGCTGACAATCCGGTCGTTATGACGGTCACTGCGGAGTTTCCGTATTGGCAGGAAGAGCCAACGGTTCTCATTCAGGAGACGTTGGAAACCGACACGATTATGCGGTTCCCGGTTCGTAATGACGGTGATGTGCCGGTGTGGTTGCGGTGGACTTTGACCGCTCCTGGTGCGTGGACGTTGCCTGATTTCTCGTGGGGCAACGACATGTATTCGCGTGGGCTTGAGGATTTGGGCCGCACGATTCCGTTGCCTGAATTGGAAGTGAACGAGCACGTATCAGTCAATTCGGACCCGCGTGTGCAGACGATCATCGCGTTGAATGATGCGCCGGTCCAGCATAGGTGGAAGGGTAACGATCTTCTTTACCCGTTGATGCCTGGTAAAGGCTCGGATATTCCCGTCCGTTTGGCGGATGCTGCTTATGGCGGTGCTGTGAAGCTGACTATTCCGCGTTGGTTCTCGCGTCCGTGGTCGCGTCCGAGAGCGAGGCTGTAATGGCCGATACTTGGTTTGATCTTCTGGCTAAGAACAACGGCGATAAAGCAAAGGCGTTCGCGGCACTTGATGCGCAGGCCGATGAAATTCGGATGCATCATTATGCGATGCGGCACGCTAAGCCGCTGATCCGTTTGTGGATGAATGATCCTGACGGTGACGCCGGCCTAGTCTATATCGGTCGTGTTGATTACGACGACACTATTACCGGCTCATTCCCGTTTAAGAACAACACTCCTGCTCAGGGAATGTTGGCGCTGCGGGATGATCACTATTTGGCGTTGTGGCTTAAGCGGCTACCTAATGATCCGAGTCTGAAGAAGAACGTTGTTATTACCGTTGATTTTTACGGCGGTGAAAAACGTTGGTCCGGGATGCTTGATAAGTGGACGGTTAAATCCACTCCTGATCACGTTAAGTATTTAGAGGTTGTCTTTAATGACGATCTGACGATGCTTCAGTATTTGTTGTGCCCGCCCAATCCGCTATTGCCGATTCCGGTATTTCAATTCCCGCGCATTTTCGCGCTGGCGGGACCGGCAAAATGGTGTATTTCTACAATAATTTTTCTCAATCTATTTCGGGTCGAGGCTTCGCTATTTACGTTGCCTGATGATCCGTTTGATTTGGAATCGTGGGATGACGCTATTGACTGGTCGGATTGGCAATGTCATATCAAGGCGTCGCCGTGGCTATTAGACGATTCGTCGTTGTGGACGTTCCTGTCCGCACGTATGAATCCGGTCGACGCGGTTATTGCTGACGCGTTGGATGATGCGCAGTTGACCTTGATGTATCGGCGAATTCTGACGGACACGGGGGAGACGACTAGCGGTCTGATTGGCGTCGGCAGCCACGTGAAGAACGGTGCCCTCGTCCTTGAAGTGGTCGATAACTCGAACGCGTCTGCCCTTGAGGGCACGTTCTTTGAGGGTTCGATCATTGACGGTTTCGCCAGGTCAGTGATGGTGTACGGCGGCGGTTTCGTTGAGGATGCGTTGTCGCTGGTCACTGACGATCAGACGTTGCAGCCCGATGAGTATTACCAGACGGGCTGGTTGGCCACTGTGGCTAAGCAGCCGTGGTTGGTGGTACGCGATAACGAGTGGACTCCTATTGAATCTGCGGATTTGAGTTGGGGGCCGGCCAAGAATGTAAGCGTCGTCGTGGGTGGTGATAATCCCGCCGCTGACGCCGTGGCAAAACTAATTATCGAGACTGTCGGAAATCTACTTTCATATTTTCTGTTGTTCGGTTTCTCTAGTGGCGGCACCATTGCTGCCGAGGTAATCATGCCCTTTTTGACGGGCACCATTGCCGCTTGGTTGCAGTGGAAGAACACGGGTCGAGCTGGTCAGCTTGGCTGGGTTCATTACTGGGAGCTTTACCAGCAGGGCGGCGAGTCTAATAGCTGGTCCCTGTCGGCGTTGAGTGCGTTGCGTGGTGGCTTTTTGACGGGCCGTGCGGAGACGACTCACGTAATGGCTTTGCATGATTCGTGGATCATTCCTGGTTTGCATATTGATATCGGTCAGCGGATGGGTTCGACAATTCAGTCGAAGGGTATTGAGGACATCATTTGGGTTAATCAGTTGGAGGAAATGACTCCTGCTTGGGATAACTCGACTGGTGATGCGAAGCCGTTGGCTTGGGTTTTGAAGGCTGGTAAGTCGCAGCGTGCGATGAGTTTGGGTGAGCGTATGGCTCGCGTGACTAAAAAGATGAGCGAAGCGCTGAATAACGTGGGCGCTCATTTGATTCAGAGTTAATTTCTAGGGGGATACTTTAGTGGCTAAGACGCAGGCAGAATCGAATTTGGATGATCCAAAGGAAATGTTTGCGTGGATGTTCGCGGCTGGTGTGCCCGACCCTCGTTCAGAAGCGCAGGGTCGGGCCTATCCCAATCAGCCGTTGATTCCGCCGAACTGTTATGGCGCGCTATCGGATATGTTGTGGAAGATGGGCGCGCGTTTTCATCCTGATTTGCAGACGTTGTGGGTCGAGAAGCCTTCGGGGCCGGCTGGTAATTACTCGGTCGGGAAACTTCTTGATGCCAAGCCTGAGGATGTTTTGCCTCTGGCTGCGGAGATGCTGGCTGACCAGTTCCCGGATTTGGCTCAGAAGTTGGTTGAGGTAACGCCGGGTTCGGCTAATGAGGTTGAGGCTGAGACGACTAATCGACTGTTGGAGAGCTTGGAGAAGCTGCGGGTTGCCAAGGCCGCGATGGAGAAGGCCGGCGGCGGTGCTACCTCCGTGTCTGGGGGTGGGTAGATGGGTGCATTGCCCGGCGGCGCGGGCGGTATTGATGATGCCGGCTGGATTCGCCATTGGGTGTCAACCAATAACTTGTCTCAGCGCGCGGACTGGACTCAGGATTCCGTTCAGGACTATTACCGTGCCGATGTTAGTTCTTCACCGGGTTGGGCGAACTTCATTAACATCTTCTTTAATTCGATCATGGGCGGGTTCAAGTCCATTACTGATCTTATTGGGAAGATCGTTGAGGCGGTGACCGGCTCTGCTGTAGGCACGCTTTTGACGATGAAGAATTTCTTCGTGGATCGCTGGAATGATCTGGTTTCGATCACTGATCAGGTTGGCAATTTTATTCGCAGTATTGTTGCCGGCGTCTCGAATATCTTGGATGACGTTCCTGTTGTCGGCAACATTTTGTCTGATGTGTGGGACGCGGTTGCCCGTATGTTGGGTTTGAGTTCTAACGCTCAGGACACGGCTGATACCGCGAATAAAGAGATTGCGCTGATGAAGGCGCGTATGGCTTCTGGCGGAACGATCATTCTTGACGATTTCGATAGGGCTTCAGCGACCAGCTTGGGAACTAACTGGACTCAGACTTATTCGTTGTCCGGTGGCGGTTCGATGGGTATGGACGGCAATGGTAATGCTGTTTGGAAGGCGTCTGGTACGACCTCGCGTAAGTGTGCCGCCTATTACAACGCGGCCACGTTGTCGACCGACCACGGGATTGTGTCGACGGTAATCAAGCAGGGTAATCACGTTCCTGGCGTGGGCGAGAGTCATAACTACAACTACATCTGCGGTCGTCTTAGCACTGGCGGTACACGTTATTTGTATGTCCGGTGGCGTTCTAATCGTTTGTACATTGGCCGATGCGATTTTGGCTCTGACTGGGATTTCATTGACATTGGCTTTTCGTCTAAGGCCGGAACCGTTATCGAGTTGGAGTACGGCGGTCCGCGTCTTGGTACGTATGGCTGGGAAGCTCGCGTTAATGGCAGCCAGGCCGCGATTTCCGCTGGCGATATCACGACTAATCCGACTGATGATGGCGCGGGTAATTATTTCCGTGGTGTGGGTCTGAATATGTGGGCGACTAATGCTTTTGCCCGACAGTCGGTTCCTGCTTCTTTGCAGGTGTTTACGGCTGTTGATGCGACGTAGTTTGAGGGGGAGTGTATGCCGTCTGACAATGTGACGGTTTCTTTGCAGTGGTGGAAGTTGGATACGCCTGCGGCGATGTTAGAGGCATTGTCCGATTTGCACACTAGTTTCAATTTTCGCGGCTCGGTGAGTGTTGGCCCGATGAGTGTTGCCGAGGACGGTTCGCAGGTTCAGGGTTGGCAGTTGCAGTTTTCGGCGCCGGCTCAGACGACGGGGAATATCGCTAACACTGGCGCGTACGTGACGTGTCTTGGTGGTTTCGCTGAGGTTTTGACGGCTGAAGTGTTCGCGGAACGGTATCCGGATATTACTGCCACTTAGTGCGTTTCTAATAACTGAATATGGGGGTGGCTTTTGTTTAAGCCTTGGACCCTGGCTGAAGACGGTACGCGTATGCGCGTGTGGGCCAAAGACATTGATGATGTCGAGGATTACACGCTGAATTATTCGTATCGTTTGGTGGCCGGTGATTCTATTGCGGCGGCTGAGTGTATTGCTCCCGATCCGCTGTTTGTTGTTTCTGTCAATTTTACGGATACCTGGGCGACCGTTTGGCTTTCGGGCGGCGCTGTTGGCGGTGTCTATGACGTTGTTATGCGTATTACGACCGAGGATGGCCGGCGCCATGACACGACTTTCCGCTTGATTGCGGTTGAGAAGTAGAGGTTTTTATGGCTGAGGGTTTGTCTCCGTATCTTGTTTCTGGCCTTTTGGGCACGTTGCGGAATGTTCCTTTTGTTGCTCCGACGTTTTGTTTTCAGTTGCATTTGGATGACCCTGGCAACGAGGGCATGGCGAATTTGACTGATGTGCTTACTTTGTCTGCCGGCACGTTGGCTCCACCTGATCCGTCAGGTTTCACGATCACGACGGGTACGCCGCCGCAGTGGAATATGACGAGCGGTTTGACGGTCAAGTGGGTATCTGCTTGGGATGGTTTGTCTGGCGCGGCCGGCGGCGCTAATTGGTTGCTTAATGCCAAGTTGGTTAAGCCTGTGGTTGTTGCTAATGGCGACGTGCTGCGCATGGGCGGTGGCTTTAAGTTGCAGATTCTTAAGGTGGCTGCGTAATGGCAGTTACTTTCGAGACCGGCGGTTCTAATCCGTCTTGGATTCAGGGCGGTACGACTGTTGGCACCAAGAAGGTGTCGGTTAATACTGATCCGGCTCGAACTGATCGCGTTGCGATTCTGGCTTTTGAGTGGACTGGCACGGTGTCTGTTGCCGGCGCGGCATTCTCTGCCACTTACGGTGGCGTTGCGATGACGTTGGCGGACACGCAACAGTATTGGGATTCGAGTAAGTCGACTACTGCGGTGTTCATTCTTGAACAAGCTCCGGGCGGTCCGCAGGATTTCGTGTTGTCGTTCAACGGTATTCCTACGACGATTCTAATTAACAAGTCGTTGTTGATGACCGCCGGCACCTGGGTTGGTGTCGATTCGATTGGGACTGCGACTACCCATACGGGTGGGTCCACTACCACTACGTCAAACTCGATCACGGTTGCGTCGGTATTGGACGCGCACAGGGTGATTACGGTTCACGCGGTTGGCGCTGGCCTTGCGAGCGGTACCTACAACCAGACGTTGCGCGCGAAGTCCGATCTGTTCAATGGCGGCGCTCTGTATCTGGGGGATGCGCCTGGCGCTCCATCGGTTACCGCGACGGCCAATCAGGGGTCCACGTCTAAGTGGTTTGCGTTCGGGTTGTCCCTTGCGCCGGCTGTTGTCGACTTCGGCGCCGAACTGAAGGTCGATCTAGCGCTGTCGGCGTCGTCCGGTACGTATCGCGCGGTTGATCCGGCGCCTGATCGGACATGGTTCGTTGACGGTGGCTTTGTTGACTTGCGCGGCCAGGACACGCGTGTGGGTGCTCGCGCTCGCGGCGTAACGGGTGCCCATGTCAATAGTGATGACCTGGTGGTTTTCGACTTTGAAGATGGTCTTGAGTCGGAGCCGTTGGACTTGCGTGGTCCGCCCGGTCAGGTCAATGACGCGGCTGTTCACTATCTGGTCTGGTCGGGAAGCATCACCACGGGCATTGGCACGTGGCCGGCGCGGCCTGCGGATGCACTGCCGGTGCTGTGGATCGGTGGTGTTGCGCCGGGTAACGCCCCTACGGCTCAACGCGCGGGTGACGTGTGGCTTCCGACCGTTGGTGATGAGCGTCCGTTCGGGCCGGTGTTGGAGGCTATGCAGCTCGCGGCCACGACCGCTCAGACGATTCTGTATTTCGTCACCGATGGCGTGTTGGGTTCGCTTGGCCTGTCGAAGGATGGGACGTTCGCGGCTAATTCGGATACCAACTTGGTGTCGCAGAAGGCCATTAAGACGTATGTGGATGCCGCGATTTCTACTGCGGTGGCGGCTGCCGTTTCGACGTTGAATACCTCTATCACGGGGTTGGGCACGTCGATTACTAATTTGAACACTGCGATTACCACGATTACTGAGAATCCGCAGACCGGTACGGCTTACACGTTCGTTTCTGCGGACAATACCAAGCTCGTTTCGATGAATAATTCAGCGGCTAACGTGGTGACCATTCCGAAGGATGTTTGCCCGGTTGGTTGGTCTAGTCAGGTTGTGTCGATCGGTTCTGGTCAAACGTCGTTCGCAAAGGGCGATGTGTCTATCACTGTTCGTTCTGTCGGTGGCAAGTTGAAGTTGACGGGTCAGAATTCGTCGGCGTCGATTTTCTGTCGTGCGGCTAATGACTTTGTGCTTATTGGCGATTTGAGCGCGTGATGGGATTGGCTTCGAGGATTGTTCGTGCTGGCGCGGCGGCGGCTTCGGCCGTCGTCGCCACCTCGGGTTTGTCATCTATGTCTTATCCGAGTTTCACCGCGTCGACTAAGCCCACGGGGGTAGTGGACGCTAAGTTCTCCGGTGCGGGAACGTTTAATACTGGACTGTCAATCACGGTTGATTCCAGTTCTCGCATGGTTGAACCTAACTCGATCACAACCAATGGTACGTATCTCAGTGGTGCTGTTTTCCCTGAAGTTATGGCTGATGGCTTGTATCAGGTGACGGTTACTAATGCTTTGATTTCTAACTCTGACCGTGGCATCGGTCCTGGTATGTGTAATGCCGATGGTTCGGTTGCGGTGTTCGCAATCATCTGTGGCAATACAACTACTGCACGTATGTATTCGTACGCGGGTGGTGTGTTGACGCAGCGGGGAACTACGGCGTCAACGTTTTCGACGGCTAATACCGACTTGTTGAAGTTGGTTCCGTCTTTGTCGGGTGGTATTTACACCTACACGTTGTATAAGAACGGCACGGCGACGGCTTGCACGTGGACTGATTCTGGCGCGGTTATTGGCGCGCCGCCTAAGCATCCAACTGCATGTTTCCGTCACGTCTATTCGAGTGGGCAGTCTGCTTCGCCCGGTATTAAGGCGATTTCTGCGGCGCTTATTTAAACCCGAGAGGGGTGATTTTTAAATGCCTTATGTTTCCGATGGAAGTAGTTGGCACATTGAGGCTAATACTCCGTGGGCTACGGCGGCTGCCGCGTGGAGCGCGTTGACTACGGGTGGCTATCCGGCATTGATTTTGCACGGTAACGCGGGCACGAGTGCCACGTACACGATTAGCGGTAACCGACTGAATTTCACCGTGGCGATTACCACGGGTGCCGGCGCTGTGTCCGGTGGCACTTTGGGAACGTTTACTTTGACGGGCCGCAATCAGGCTCCCACTGCGTTGGTGTCTCCTGCTGATGAGGTTTCAGCCGCGACGTTCCCGTATGTGCAGGCCACGTCAACGAGTTTGGCGTTGAAGGTTGCGGGGGAGTTGGAGCCTGGCACGACGTACACCTACGCCATTGCGGTGGTGGGTGCGTAATGGCAGTAGGTATTACCAACCAAATCAAGGTCTCTACGTTGTTTCGCCCTGTGGGCGGAACGCTGGCGTCGGGGTTCTTGTCTACGGACGCTTACAACGCGTCAGCGCAATCGTTTACCAACTTGCAGACGTATCTGTGGAATAGCGGCGCTTTCAATACGCAAGGTCAGATTTGGGAAGCGCTGAATGCCGGTGATGCGACGGTTGGTTGTCGTAATTCGGCTACGCCTCGCACGTCGAGCGGGACGCGCTACAACCACGTGACCGAGTTCGAGTTCCTGTTCACGGGTAGCGCTCTGGACATCGCGTTCATCGGATCGTCTTCGTACGACTGTCAGGTCTACGTGGAGACCGGTGGCCGGATGTGGAAGGCGCAGACCGCGCCGCTTTCAGGCACCACAACGGGTTTGATGCATCGGCGCTTGGTGTTCGCGACGACGTTCCACGGTCGTATCCGTGTTCATCTTGGCGGTGGCGCGTTCGTCGGCGTGAAGTGTGAACAGTCCGCGATTCTCAAGAAGTCACCGGATCGCCACTTCGCGATTTGCGATGGCAGCGATTGGGCTGACGGCGCCGGCCTCAAGCAGGCTTCAGGCACGTCGTATCTGACTGCCGGCCTGTGCGATTACCTGTACGAGCGGACCGGCTTCGTCTGGGCGCGACGCGCGCAAGCGGGCACTGGCCTGTTCTATAACGGCTCCGCGACGGTCACCGATGACACGGCGTCGACCACTAATTCGACGCGGTGGTTTTCTCAGTCCCGCATGGATTGGATGGCTACCGATCTTGCGGCCAAGCCGATCTTTTTCCTGTTGGTGGGCACGAGGGTTGACGGTGGCATTAGTGGCGCTACGGGCGCTGCTACAGGGCCGATGGCTACGCGCGCATTGGCCTGCTATCAGTGGATTCGCAGTCAGGATTTGTGGGTTCAGATCGTCCATGTTTCTCCTTCGCCTTTTACCGGCGCTGGTGCAGCGGGCACGGTTACTGGTCCACCGACTGCCGGCAATGCGCATGACTTGAATGCGCAAGAGCAGGCCGCTGCGCTGGCGAAGGTGTCTCGGTCTGCGGCGATTAATTCGTTCGGTCCTGCGACTCCGTGGTTTACGGGAACTGGCAGTAATGGTTCGCCGGCTACGTCGCAGCAGGCCGCGCTGATCGGTGTCGACGCGGCTAATCCGACCGCTATTGGCTACAACTTTTATGCCTCAAAGATCGCGTCCGAGTTGGGCCAGATGCTAGTGAATGGGGCACGCGCCAAGGGGCAGCGATGATTCCCGCTGATACCGTCCGGGCGGGCGACTTGTTTACGTCTATTGGTGGGACTTTGCCGTCTGGCATTGTTTCGTCGGATGCGATTAGCGATACGGTCACGTCTTATACGAATTCGGCTTCTTACCCGTGGACGTTGGGTACGAGCGCCTTTTCGATGCAGGGGCAGAAGTGGGAATACAACCGCCGGCTAGTTCTAACTACCGGCTATGACGGCGCGGGCCTTTATCCGGTTAACTACGGCGGCGCGCGGCAGGTTTCTACCCCTCGGTGGTATACGGCTCCGTCATCGCATGTTTTGAACGAGCACGGCGCGCACACGACTAGTTTCGAGTTTGTTTTTACAGGCCAGGCGTTCTCGCTCGGACATTACAACTTGGGCGGTAACGGTACTTACAACTCAAGTACACAAACGTGGGCTTACGGCGGCGATTGTCAGATTTGGGTTGAGTACGGCGGCTTGATGTGGCGCATTGCTGATAACCCGAAGACGACAACGAAAACATCCGACGGCCCGTCCTATCGGAATGTGAGCTTTTCCTCTCTGTATCACGGGAGGATTCGTGTTGTTCTGAGTAACGCGAACTTTGACTCTATTGTCACTGAGCAGTCTTCGGTTATTGCGCCGGCACCGCCGCGACCGTTCTACGTTTTGGACGGCGATTCTTACACTGAGTCTTCGCAGGCTTTGGATGCGGACTCGTCTACGGGTTGGTTCTCGTCGGGCATTGCGGACTTCATTTTCGAGTTGACTGGCTTTGTTGCTGCTCGGCGCGGGCAGGGTGCTACTGGGTTTGTTAATAACGGCTCTGGCACGGTGTTTGATGATACTGCGGGTGCTCAGACTGCAACTGTTCCGATCTTCGGCAGTGTGACTATCGGTAATAGTTCTCGGTTCTTGTCGGCTAGCCGTATCGGGTGGATGACTCAAGCGGCCACGATGCAGACGCAGGAGAACATTAAGCATATTTCGGGCATTATCCAGCGCCCAGCTTTTACCGCTGACGATGGTGAGGATTTCGGTCAGCCTCGTGGTAAGCGCCCGTTGCTGTATGTCTTGAATGGCACTTGGAATGATGCGTCGGGTGGTGGCGTAACTGAAGCTCAGATGTATTCGCGGGCTAAAGAGTGCTACCAGGCGATCCGGAATCTAGATAAGCGTTGCACATTTGTGCATGTGTCACCTGAGCCGTTCAACGATGGCTTGTTCAATGGCGCGACGGGCACGGGTGTTATTGGTGCTCCGCGCGCGGGCGATAAGAGCGATATTCACCGGCAGGGCCAGATGCGTGCTGCGGCTGAGTGTGCGCGCGTTCGCTATGTGAATGCGTTCGGGCCGGATGACCCGTGGTGGACCGGCATGGGGCCGGCTGACGATGCCCATAGCGGCACGCAGGGTGTTCCCACTAGTTCTCAGCAGGCGCAGTTGGTGTCGGTTCATGACGGCATCCACGCGCGCATGGAGGGTTACCGGTACTACGCGAGCAAGATCGTTGACGCTTTGGCGGAGATTCGGATTCCTGCGGTGCGCGCTTATGGCATTGCTTAGCTACTTTAAATAATTGAATACGGGGGTTTTATGGCTTATCCCCAAATGGATACGTTGACGCTCAGTCTCGGTTCTGGTTTGCGGAAAACATATCGTGAGTTGAACGATATGCCGTCTGGGACTGAGGCGCGTTTGAACGTTTGGGATAACAGCGGCGCAATCATCGGCGAATTCCGTGGATACATGTCCACGCAGTCTCGCAAGATTATTGAATTTGCCGAGCCTGAGGATTACGTTTCGGCGATTCCTCACGGTGCTTCATTTGCTTTGTATGTGGAGTATCCGGGTCTTGAGCCGGTGATGTCGTCATACGGCACGGTTGTTCGTTTGGAGCCACGCTTTCCGTTGGCGCCTGCCACGGATATTACTGATACCGCGATGCAGTGGGTGGATAACTTTAACCGCAGTTACCCTGGGCCTAAGTGGGTTCCGTTGGGTGGCAAGGTCAATATCCATAACGGTTCGTCTTTGGGTCCGAATTATCCGGGCTTCAACAAGGCTGCCGCTCGGTACGTCTATCCAATGATGATGGATTCGGTGACCATTGTTGTGAAGGTCAACAACATGGGCGCCGGCAAGTTCAACGTTATGTTGTGTGGCGATTTCTCGATGACGCAGTGGTTGGGCGTTCAGTTTGAGACTGGTCTTGTGAATAACAAGATGCATATCGTTACTGGCAATGGTCCGACTGATTGGAATGAGACCGGAACTGTTGTGAACAACACGACGGTTTCTGGTCAGGTTTACACGATCAAGTACAACCATTTGTTGAACACGGTGTCCGTCTATAAGGGCAGTGCGCTTACTCCCATGGTGGAGTGGACTGACGATAGCAATGTGCTTACTCACGGTGAGGGTTTCCGTTACACGGGCCTCGGTTGGAGCACTTCATTGTTTGCGCCCGGTGTTGAGCCTACGGATTGGGAAGCTAGGGATGGTGTTTAGTGGCGTTGCTTGGAAAGCTCACGCCGTCTTCTAGTTATGAAGACGTTGGTGAAGCGATTGTTAAAGAAGGGATTCGGCGCGGGCATTCCCGTGCCGAACTCATCGCCGAAACCGCCGATGCCATTCAGGAGTCGGGCCTTAACCCTAAGGCCAAGAGCGCGAATGGACTTTGGTGGGGCCTTTATCAGCAGGATTCTGGCTACGCGAATCGGGATGATCCTAACGCGAATATCGCGCAGTTCATGGATCGGCTTGATGTTAAGCGACGGTCTGCCGGCGCTAGCTCTGATCCTTGGCTGAATGTTTTTTGGTTGCAGCAGAGGCCGGGTGAGCCGTCCGCTGCGCAGGCGTATGCGAATGGCCGCAAGGCGTATCTGACGGAAATTAAGTCACGTACCGCTGCGGCGATTCTGCTGGTTGACAAATATGGGGGGAATGCTGTGGCGGATAACCGTCCAGATTTTAATGAATATCCGGTGTGGTCGCCGAACAACGGTTCGCGCAACGGGACGAAGCTCGACCTGTTCGTCCTGCACACGCAGGAAGGCGGGGGCGGAAACGACGCCGCGCAGGACTTGGCGAACTACCTGGCCAATGCGGCGAATCAGGTGTCTTACCACTATGCGATTTCCCAGGCGTCCGATGGCGGCGTGACGGTCATCGACTGTGTTGATACCGATGACGCGTCGTGGTCGGTGCTGGATGCGAATAGCCGTTCTATCAACCTGTGTTTCGCTGGCTCGAAGGCGTCGTGGACGCGTGAGCAGTGGTTGACGCAAGCCAAGGCAATTGATGTTGCCGCGTACCTCGCGGTGCAGGACTGCAAGAAGTACGGCATTCCCACTACGGTGCTCGGTTTCGGCGGCACCTATAAGCAGGGCGCCGGCATCACTGATCACCGGTATGTCACTGACGTTCTGAAGGTCGGCACGCACACTGACGTTGGTACGGGTTTCCCGGTCGACGTGTTCACGGCGGCTGTACAGAAGTATGTCGCTGGCGCTACGGATGTGTCCACCACGCCTACTACGCCGACCACTCCGACTGCGCCCGCGTTCACGTATCCGACTACGGACGTGATGATCCGTGAGGTTTGGGAGCAGTTGCGCGGGCCGCAGGGCAAGGGCTGGGATCAGCTCGGCGGCAAGTCGTTGGTTGACGCGGTGGCCGGCCTTGTGAAGGCGGCTGCCTAATGGCTTGGGTTGGGTGGCAGGTCGGGATGTCCGGCCTGCCCATCCAGGCGGCGAAGCGCGCGCTCAAAGCGAAGTTCAGCTACGCCAAGGCATTGGACGATACGGAATTGTTCGGCGATGACCTAAGGGTGGCGTTGTCGACGTATCAGATTCGCAAGAATGTGGATCTGGTCAAGGCGGGCAAGGGTCCGTTGCGGATTGATGGGGTGTTGGATTACGCCACGCAGGACGCTCTTGGGCTGATTGTGCATAAGGCGCCGGTTGCCCGGTTCCCGATTCAGGGTGTCGGTGGCGACTCGCGCGCGTATCTGTTGCCGCCGGATGCTCCGTCGTTCTTCAAGGACGTGGCTGCATTTGGCGCTGAGGGTCATCGGTTGCATTCGATCCTTCGGGCGAACGGGCCAGCACCGATTGTGCCTATCGGTTATTCGATGGGTGGCGTGTCAGTCAAGAGGTTCTTGGACACTGTGCCGGTCGCATGGCGTGATGACGTGAAAATGGTTGTGACGTTTGGTGATCCGTCGATGCCGGCGGGTGGTTCCTTGTTGGGTGACATGCCGGGTGAGGGTATTTCCAAAGAGCCGCAACCGGATTGGTGTCTGGATCGCTATTACTCGTTTGCGATTGATGGTGACTGGTATCCGCAGGCACGTGGCTTGTTGTTCTTCTTGTATCAGATCATCGCGCGCGCTGAATTGACATTGGATTTTGCGACGTGGTTGTTCACGCAGTTGCCGTCGTTGGCGATGCAGCAGCTCATGGGTACTGAGCCGACGACTGATCCGCTGGGCGGTGTGTTGTCGGGGTTGTTGAAGTTCACTGGTTTGGCGAATACGCCGCTGGCGTTGTTGGGCTTGTTGCCTCAGCTTGTCGAGCTGTTGGTTGATGCGGTGAAGTTCGCGGCCACGGGTGCGCATGGTCGGTATGGCGATCCTGGTTACAAGTTGTGGGACGGCATGACTGGTGTTGATAAGGCTGTTGCTTTGATCCGCGAAAAAGTGCCTAACGCAACGCTTTTGCTGTTTCCGGGTTCGTGGGCTCAGTGGAATCAGGGCTTTCAGTTTGATGTGGCGTTGGCGCTACAGAGCTAATTTTTGAAGGAGTTTCTAGGGTGAAAATTTTGGGGCATAAGCCGAGTGAGGTTCGTAAGGCTCTGTGGGCGTTTGCATACGTGTTGGGTTTCTTGTTGGCTGCGCTGCCTACTGCTGGATTGCCAGTCGGGGTTGCTGCGGGCATCGCTACCGGTGCGGCTATCGCGGGTGGCCTCGCGACCTATCTGAGTCGCAATGATGTAGCCGAAGTCATTGATTCTGCCGACAATCTCAAGTAGGTGGGTGGGTGAACATTGACGTTAATGCGATTCTCGTCCAGAACGCTCCCGGCGCATTGCCGTGGCTCGCGGGGCTGATCATCGCCTATTTCGTTGTCAAGTTTCTGGTATTGACATTCGATTCCATTGCGTCGCTCTCGGGGCCGGTAGGTCGGTACTTCCGTGACCGGCAGGCGATCACCAGTTCTGAATCTCGGGAATTGCGGAAGAAGTGGGTTGACCTCAACAAGGTGGTCAAGTCGTTGCAGTATCGGGACGCCTGCTACTTCGCGTACGTGCTGAAGGATCAGGATTGGCATCAGCAGTTTGATCTATTGGCTGTTCGGCATGGTTGGGAGCCGCTGCCACCGAAGCATGAGTCGTATCTTGATTTCCGCAAAAAGTGGATTGATGATCGCGGGCTTGAGAAGGAATTTGAACCTTGGACGTAACCGTTTATTCGCCACCGTCGCACTGTCCTAAGTGCATGGCAACCAAGATCAGGTTGAAGAAGGAAGGCATTCCGTTCACTGAGGTCACTATGACCGATGAACAGATTGTCCAGTTCAAGGCTGACGGTCACCAGTCGTCACCGGTTGTAGTTGTCGACCTCGGGGCCGGCGCAACGTGGACGTTCAGCGACTACCGGCATGAAGACATTACGAGGTTGAAGTTCCTCCGCAGCGAGGCTGTAGAAGTCGCTGCATAGATTTGACGGGCACTGTGTGCTCCCCTGATTTCCCCCAGGGTGAGCGCATGGTGCCCGTCTTTTCGTTTATCTAGGCGTCGGGGTTGCGGTAGGTGGGGCAGTAGGCGTCATGGCTGGCGACGACTATTGCGCCAGTCTCATCGGGGGAATAGGCCAGTGTGAGGCGTGCCCATACTGCCCGGAATGGCGTCCCTGAAGTCAGTTGGTCGCAGACTTCCCGCCCAACTTCGGTGATGTTGCCGGTTGCGGGCCGGAATTGGAAATGCAGCTTGCCGAGAGTTTGGACGTACTGCCAATCGGCGGCATCACTTGCGGGGCTGGCTTGTGCGGGTGTTGCGAGGCACAAGCCAGCCGCGAGAGTTACACCAGCGATCGCCAAGCGTCGTGGTGAGTGGTTACGAGCCATTCGTTGATTCTGCCGTAATCTGGGTGCTCGGGTAAAGGGGACTGCGATTCTGCTGTGCGAAGTTCCTCGCGCCAGTAGTTGATGTTCTCAAGCACGTCCGCCTGTGACACCTTGCCGTGTCGTACGTCGAGCAGGTATTGCCGCTTCAGTTCCGTCATCGGCATCTGCATTGTCTGCCGTGTCAACATCTCGTGCCCCTGCATGAGAAGTCGAATCGCGTGGAATGACGCCTTGGTGTCGAATCCGTGTTTTTCGATCAGCTCGGGCCGGTTGGTGCGTGGCGCGCGTTCTCCGGTAATTCGCGCTGCCATGCTGTCCGCATACCCGATGTGGCGCGCTGCGAGGCGGCGCGATAGAAACATGTCACGGACCTTCCGAATGCCGATGTGATCCGGAATGGGCAGATTCGGCGTGAACAGTAGCGTCATCATTGTAGGGTTGCCTTGGACGACGAGTGAGACGTACTTACGCAGTCCGCAGTAGGTGGCTTCACTGTCCCCTGGCATTGACTTGACACCCTCGGGCTTATCGCGGTCGCGAATTACGCCGCGTTCCGGCTGTAGTCCGATGAGGCATTCCGGTGGGTCGATGTGGATACCCATGTAGTCATGATCGGATTCTTCTGTATTGAGGCCGTGTGCGAATGATCCGATTTCACCCAAGATCACTGCTTCAAAGTCTGCCATTGTTCCCCCTAGAACGCGTTAAGCCGCCAACCCTGATGGATGGAAAATTTCAGGGTTGGCGGCTCTTTCGTGTATCTAGGCGTTGGCTGCGGAGAACTCCACGGCGTCGGCGGTTTTCTTGCTGCGGCGTGCGGCCGGCCTTTCTTCTGCCGCCGCATCGGTTTCGGTGTTCGCGGCTTGCGCTGCGTTGTACGCGCGGAAGACCTCGGCCTTCATGCGGCCACGTTTCGGTACCTCGTAGCCGTTTGCGATTGCCCACGTCCGGATATCACTCGCGCCGTTGTTTGCATTGGCTCCGGTGGGCCGGCGGCGAATGGTACGTCCAGAGACTTTCCGCGCGTGCTTGATCCACTTTCTGAGGTCATCCCGGATTTCGGTACCGTGCTTGTCGCTGAGGTCAATTTCGTAGGTGTTTCCGTCGAGCGCGAAGGTGACGGTTTCGGTGGCGGTGCTTTCGCCGTCGTAGTCGTCAACGAGTGCAACTGTGACCTTCTTGGCCATTGAAGTTCCTTTGGTCAAACGATTCCGGTTTTCCGGGCTGATTGAAACGCTAATTACCGATAACGGAAATGTCAACTCAAAACTTGGTTCCGTACCATGCTGATACGTAATGCGGGTTATGCGGCGGTGCGGAGTTGTGCCTTCTTCTCTACCGGTGAGGCGGCGAAAAGGATTCTGAGGTTGTCAACCTGTTCACGCGTCAACGGTGGCGCGGCATCTACTGCCGTCTTCACGAGCTGGGCGTACTTGTACGTTGACACGCGGGCGAGGATAGGAGCGCACAGCGACAAGTCCCAAGGAAAGCGGTCACTTCCCCTTGAAAGTGATGTCAACCTTCGTCGGGTCGAAAACCTTGCCCCTGCCTGTCGGCTTAACCGTGACGGTCGCTAGGAGGTTGACCACGGTCCGTTGGCGGGCAAGTGGAACGCTGTCGAATGCTTCGCGCGGTTCCCGTACACCCATGAGTCCGTCGAGCGCACGGAATGCGTCAGCGTCGTACATGTCTTTTTCGACTTCGGCTAGTCGGATCTTGACGCGTTCGTTGGCGGTGCGGAACTGGGCCACGGTCATCACGCCTTCAGCAACGAGTCCAGCTAGTTCTTCGAGCCGTGCCCGCAACGTTGCGGCCTCGCCCCGCAGTGCGTCGATGTCTGGTTGATCGTCACGCATGAGGACGGTCAGGGCGTCAGCTCGGGTGAGGCGTTCAACGATGTGTTGGATGACCCATTCGTCGGTCTCGGCGGCGTTGCGGGATACGCAGAAGTTGCCCTTGCAGACATACACCTGAGTGTTGTTGGCCGATGCGATACCGGACCCTAGGGCGTTGCCGCAGACACCGCAGAGGGCTATGCCGGTGAGTAGGTGCTTGCGGCCCCTGCTGGCCCCTGAGCGGCGTACAGGGTCTTCAAGGATGGCTTTGGCTTGGCGCCATGTTTCTACGTCCACGATGGCCGGCCAGGATGCTTCGCCTACGTCCACGCCGTCGTAGTAGCGGCGTCCCGCGTTGCGGGGGGCGATGAGCAGTTGGCGTACTTGGGCGCCGCGCCAGATGTTGCCTTTGGGGGTTTTGATGGAGGCGTCATTCCAGTCTTTGGCGATGGCGTAGAGGGATGATCCGACGAGTAGTTGCCTGTAGGCGTCTGCGATGAATTCGGATTCTTCGGGGTGTAGTGCGGTGCCGTGGTTGTCGGTGTAGCCGAAGGGGCGGCTGGGCCACCAGGGTTTGCCTTTTTCGGCGCGTTGTTTGGCTGCGCGGCGTTGGCGGGCTGCTTTGCGTTCTATCTCGCTGCGGGCGACGGCGAGTTTGATGCGGGCGAAGAGTCGGCCTGCGTCGGTGGTGAGGTCTGCTTCGCCGTTGGCGGTGACGAGTGCGAGTCCCCGGCTTTCGGCGGCTTCGATCCAGTCTTCGAGTTGGCGTGGTTGGCGGGTGAGGCGGTCGAGGTCGTAGGAGACGATCGCGTTGAATTTTCCGGCTTCGTAGTCGTCTAGGAGTGCGTTGTATCCGGGGCGGTCTTTGCGTCGGTCACTGGCGGTGATGTTGTTGTCTACGTACTCTCCGACTGCCGTCCAGCCGCGTGTGGCAATGATCACATTGGCGTCTTCGCGTTGCCGCTCAACACCTAGGCCATCGCCGTTCTTATCGAGGGATAACCGCAGGTAGATGGCCGCTTTCACGGGTTCCATGTTTAGTGAATGTACAGGTCCATGTTGATTCGCGAAAGATGCACAGACGAAAAATGTCTTGGAACTTGTCGATTTGGGGTGTGATCCTCAAAAAGGACAGTCCCGCAGGGCCTACCCCGTAGCGCCCCCGGCGCGTAGGGCATAGGGCACCGGCTGGTGCCCGTCCGCAAGGTCACGACCGCAGGTACTCGCCAAACGCGCTCAAAGAAAACAAGTTCTTTTCGTCGCTCGTTTGCGGGGTACGGCACTAACGCAAGGTACCCGACAACAGCAACAACACGTCGTTACGGAAGTCCGGAAGGGTACTACGCGCGTGTACGCGGAAAACTCAGAACGGTCTGGACGCTGCGCACAAGATCGTTGGGTGTCGGGCGTGTGCGGGTGGCGCGAATCAGTTCCCGGTATGGCGCCATCTTCTGTCGCCACGACCATGAAGCAGCGGCGCACATGAGGATCGTTGCGGTGATGCCGAACGCGTAGGCGATGTGGTCGAGTGTGTCTGAGTCGAAGATTGACGCACTGGCCCGGAGGATGCAGCCGATGATGACGGACACCGATGTGCCGATGTACATCCATAGGGCGTAGTTGCGTTTCTCGGTGCGTAGTTGGTACATGAGCCATCCGCAGAATCCGAACAGGTACGCCATGCCGATGTGCCAGCAGAGGGCGTAGGCGTCGAGCCAGTCGAACGGGCCGGGGCTGTGGGTGAGTAGCAGGCGATCGTCGCATCCTTGGCCCATGACGAGGCACGAGAACATGAGTGCGATGACGAGGGTGAGTGGTCCTTCGAGCCACAGTTTGATGATTTGCCGTTGGACGTTGGTGGGGGCGAGTCGTTCGAGCGCGTGGCAGATGAAGCAAAGTCCGCCGCATAGGTAGCAGATGTTGCCGGCGTAGTCGTCTAGGTGTGCGATCCCGAAGATGGCTTGGAGCCATTTGTCTAGAGATTCCGTGGTGGACAACAAAATACCGCTGGCCATGGACAGTAGGCCAGCGGTAGCCGATACCTCCCACCGTGTGGCGAAGGTTCGTTTACGCCAGGCAGCGGCAGCTAAGCAGAGTGCGGCGAGCAATGTCACGCGCACATAGCATCACACCGGAGGTACCTCGCGGCGTGGTTTCAGATCCTTAATTTTCGTCCGCGTCAATTTGGTTGTCGTCGGGGCTACGGCTGTCGTCGTCACCCCCTCCCTGGCTTCCTGCGAGAAATCCGAATCACCGAAGAACTCCCGCAGTTCGCGTCTGCTCTCATCGACGTATTCGACGGCTTCGCTGGGGTCGATCTGTCCGCACTTGACCATCAGTGCGACGACGTTGATTTCGAGTGCTTCGGCTGCGCGGCGCAGGCGTGTGGGTTGGGTGAGTTCTTCCCAGGTGAGCTGGTTGTAGCGGGATTTTCCAAGGCCAACTGCGGCATAGCTGTCTGTCATGCGCATCTTGCGCCCGGTCATGGCTTCAAAAATCATGTGCAGGCGTTGACCTGGTTTCACGTCTTCATTGTTTTCGTTAACCACGCCGCGAACTATATCCGATTTTTCGGACACGCACGCAACTTATCAGGGTGTGTCTAACCTGCGGATTTACTGTGCTTCGGCTAATATCGCGACACGCGCAACGTCCGACTTTTCGGACATTTTCGACATCTTGGCCCGACCTGCTGCTACGGTCTACGACATGCCCAACAGCGCCCCGCACACAGTCCGGTACAACTCCGTAGCCATCGCAAACCTGTTGATAGACAACGGAATTGAAAACAAACGCCAACTGTCGCAGGTGACGAAGATCCCCACCTCCACGCTCAACGATCAGTTCAACGAGGCATGGGAAGGGCATCCGACACTGCCCGTGTTGGCGCAGATTGCCGCAACGTTCCGGGTCAACGCAGCGACGCTCATTGTCCAGCCGTGGTTGCAGGCAAATCGGCGCCCGATGTCCGGTAAAACGCACCTTCCAGCAGTCGTGGCAGCCGGCGCGAGGCGCGGAGGCAGGGTCCGGTGACTTATAACCGGCCACGAACAAGGGCAAAAGATCCGCTTGCCGAGACGATTAAGGCGGGCCTCTGCCTAGCGCTCCTGACGGGAATGCTGGCGTGGATCTTCTTCTCTTGGTGGTGCATGGGCGACACGAATTTTTCTTACGACTTGTCGAGTAGTTCTGACAAAATAACCAACCTTCGGGGGGAGTGAATATGACGAAGTTCGAGTGCGTGGTCAACGAATTGCGAAGGACTGCAATAACTAACCCGCTGCGCAAGAACGCCGACACGGCGTACTACAACGCGGATGGTTCGCCTTGCTGCATCGCGGGCCACGCACTCGAACGTCTGGGATTCCACTCTTTCGATCTGGCGGGCGACAACTTCACCACTATGGAGTTTCTGCCCTGGGAGTCGTGGGGCTTTGAAGCTCCGACTGTTGCGCAGGTGAATTGGTGCCGCGCAATGCAGCACTATGCGGATCGGCGCATGGTTTGGATTGCCGCGCTCGCTGCGGCTGAGTTTGCACTGATTTAGCTTCACTCTTTACAAGACTTTATAGCTGTCACCTACGAAGCATCTCCGTTGTCGGAGAGCCGGTGAACTATCCCGGCTGTACAGCGTTTCGCGTACGAGTAGGCCAGCACTGAATATGTGTGCAATTTCCGTCAGCTAGACCAATGCGTAATGCGTATGTCTGGCTGGGGAAGGTTAGCAGCGTGACGAGGTTGGTTTCGCCCCCACAATAGTGGGGCCACGTTCGAGTCGTGGGCGCTGCACCAATGCCAGCAGGGTTGAGCGTTTCCGAATAACGGGGGACAGCGGCGCGACTCTTGGGGTGAGGGATTCGCGCGCTCGGTTGCGCTCCCCTGCTGGCTTCTCACTTATCTCGATTTTCTCATTTATGTAGTGCCCTCGTGAAAGGCGAAAGCGCATGAAAACTATCACTCTCCCTCGCTCCACTGGTCCAAGTCTACGCAACTTGCCATCCGCGACTAAAGCGGGCCTTGTTGCTTGGTTGGCGTTGACGGCTGCAATGCCGGCAGTGCTCGATGAATGCGGCGACACCCGTTACGCATTCAGTGCTGATGACGTTCCGATGGGCTACACCCGCGCGTTGCGTCAGTTGTCGCCGGCTTACGGAATTCAGATTCGGTTCGCGGCGAATGAGTTGCGGAGTAAGCATTGCCGTCCAGTTCCGGATGGAAAGACGATTCCGGGTTGTGTTGGTGGCGGTAAGCGGAAAGTTCGTCGTCCGGAAACGGCGGCGCAGCCAACGGTTCGTGTGCGTGGCCGGAATGGTGTCGGGTTTGTTCCCGGTGGTGGTGAAAAGGTCGCTGCGTATAACAACGCTTTTTGGCGGGATGATGCGCTGTGAATGACATTAAAGAGTTTTCGTTGTCGCGTCATGCTACGGCGCGGATTTTGGATATGCAGATCCAGCCGCGTGAAGTTCAGTTGGCGTTGAGGTCACCTGAGCGAGTTGTCCAGTGTTCTCGGTATCCGCAATGCGATTTGTATGACCACGGTCGGATCACTCTGTCTGTTGATCGGTCGACTTTAAAGGTGGCGACCGTTTTGTGGCGTCGTAGCCGTGACTGGGTGAAAGACATTGAAGGTCGGGGTGCTTATGGCTCCCGTAAGGAGGCTCGTCGCTGTGTCCGAAGTCGTTGAAACGCAGAAGTTCACGCCGGTTGAGCATGTCATGTACGGCACGATGGTGTGCGGTTCGTCAGTTGCGCTCCTGTTCGGTATAAGTGCGGTCATCGCAGGGTCAGCCGTAATGGCTGGAATCGCGGCTTTCTTCATTGCGTGCGTTGTCGGTGCGGTGATTGCACGTGTGACGACGTGGCCAGATGAACCGGAAGCGGAGCCAGCGCCAGAGCTGTCCCCGCAATTAGATGGGCGGTTGACTGTTCCGCACAACTATTTCATGCCGTTCTGTGTGTGCCCGAAGTGCGACGTTGAGGCGTTGCATTGGATGGCCGAACCGGATAAAGAGGCCGCTAAAAAGGTGGTCGCCCTCTACAAGGCTCGGCTTGAAGAGGCCGTGGCTGAAAACAGTGAGTACCGGAGTGGTTGGTATTCAGATGCGAATACGCCAAAGCGGATATTTGCGCGGGTGGTGTTCGCGGGTGATTACGATGCAGTTCGTACGTGCGTTGAGTGTGAATATCGTTGGGGCTAGAAGATTGGATGGTTCGCAGATGCAAACGCTGAATGATATTCGCAGAAAAGCGCGCAAGCATCACCGCTGCATGTTGTGCCACTGTTTGATTGATCCGGGCGAAATGTACCGGTATCAGGTCATTGTCGGTGACTGGGGTATTTACGCGTGGAAAAACTGCGAGCACTGCGACCTGATCGCATCGTTGGTTGATCAGGCATTCGGCTGGCTTGATGAAGGAATTCACGACGGCATTGTGTCGGAGTGGGAGCCAGAAACGATCCCGCATTTGCGGTTGAAGGTCTATTGGCAGCAAGGGTGGCGGAAACCTGACGGCACCTTGAGAGATTTGTCGGTTCTAGAAGAACAGGAAAAGTAAGTGGAACCAATGTTTACGTGCCCGCTCGATGGGTGCGGGAAGTCGTATCCGGAGGAATGGAAGCATGTGTTGCATTGTCAGACGCATGAGCGTTCGCCGTGGCTGCCTGTGCAGTATGTGCCGGGTGTTGATGGTTCGGTGATTCCGCCGTTCAAGGAGCGCAACCGTGTCTGAGATCAGACAGCCTGACGTTCTGATGTTGGCCGGCGATTGGCACGGCGACGGAGCATGGGCACAAAAAGCTATCCACCACGCCCGCAAAAACCACGCCACCACAATCCTCCAACTGGGGGACTTCGGTGTCTGGCCGGGACGCGACGGATACAAGTACCTGCGGTTCGTGGACAAGGTGCTCGAAGAGTGCAATATCGACCTGTTGGTGGTTCCGGGTAACCACGAGGACTACACGAAACTCGGCATCGACTACGTGGGTCGCGCACCGTTCAAACTTCGCGCCGAAGGCCGAACGACGTTCTTGCCGCGCGGTTTTCGGTGGGAATGGTGGGGTCAGACGTGGATGGCTTTGGGTGGCGCGTTCTCGGTCGATGACTTTAAGCGGGAGCTGGGTAAGTCGTGGTGGCCGCAGGAAATGCTTACCGACGAGCAGGTTTGGTTCGCGTCCCGTCCTGGTGATGTCGATGTCATCGTTGCTCACGACTGCCCAACCGGCGTGAGTATTCCGGGTATCGGCCCGAACACCAAGGGCGGCGATTGGCCGTTGCGTTCGCTCGCTTTGAGTGAGCAGCATCGGGAGAAGATTCGTCAGGTTGTCGACGCGGTGAAGCCGGGCCTGTACTTCCACGGGCACTATCACTGCCGTTACGAGTCGGGCTTGTACCTGCCGGGTGGCGATGGGATGAAAGTTGTTGGGCTGGATATGAATCAGTCAACTCTGGCGGACAACACCTATTTCCTTGGTGAACCTCGCGCGGAGTGGGAGCACGAGCTGATGAAGGCCAAGGCCGCGTAGCTGGACATGTGCTCATAAGCATGGGCCGAGCACGGGCATGCTACGAGGACGAAGCCCTAAATAAAGCCTATGCCGTGGGGTGCGCACACGTATCACGCACGTCAAATCACCTACAAGCAAAGGAAATACATCAATGAAGCAGATCATGGAGTTCTTCGGTTTCACGTCGGCTGGCGCGTTCATGAAGGAGTGGAAGTTGCTGACGGAGACGGATCAGGCGCAGTTGAAGGCGGGCATCGCGGACGGTTCGCTCAACTACTGAGAGGGGAAACCTGATGGCCAGGAAGACGATTGCTCAGCTTGAAGCTGAGAACGCGCTGTTGCGGGAGGACTTGGCGACCGCTGCCAAGACCTTCAACGAAGCGGCGGAGTCTGCCGATCTGTGCGACTAGTACGAAGCGGCGCTGGATCGGGTCAACGGAAAGTTGAAGTCCGACTTCCGATTCAAGCCACGCGGCGAGGAGCAGACGGTCACCCGCACGTTGGTGGCCTCGCTGGATGTCACGCTCAAGGTCATGGGTCGCGACCTCAACCACGCTGTTGAAAAGGTGGACGACATGAGAGACCACGATGTCTTTAAGCTCGCTGGCCACGCTGAAGCGTTTGAAGACCTCCGAAAGGCCGGCTGGGACCTGTCCGTGGAGTAGAACCTAAGTGCCTGCCACAGAGCTAATCCGTGAGGTCGGAAGAATCTGGGCCAGCTTGGGAACTGACGGTGAAAACCGGGAAGTACCTCGTCGCTGTCCGTGACGCTAAACCTCGGACACTCAGGTAGCCCCGGCTGAAATAGTGCCGACTGCGCCGATTCCGGAGTGCCCTGCCAGGCAAGGAAAACCTGGCGGGGCACTCTGCGTCAACAATCTTTATTTTTACCGAAAGGTTCAAAAGCTATGTCCAAGAAGGAAATTACCCCCGTTCCGGGCCTGCATCGCGTGCAAGAACGGGAAGTCAACACCGCGAAACTGCCACTGGCAGTTAAGGTCACCGGCCGGCACGTAGCCGCCATCGGCTACTTGGTGTCACTCGCCGCTGAGCGCAGCCGATCCCGCGCGTCAATCTCGACCGTGTTCAAGGACAACGGGGCGCTCGAAGTCGTCTACATCTACACGCCAACTCGCCAGCTCGAAGTGCGACCGGGACAGTACGTGTTCCTCAACCACGACGAAGACCGTGTGCGAATCTCGGACGCCGAGTTCTACGACGGCTTCTACAAGCCGGTCTCTCTGTAGGAGGAAAAGCAAAAATGTCAGTAGCAACCGCACCGTTGGTGCAGGAATTGCAGCGCGTCACCAACCTCGGGTTCACCACGAACGGTGCCGTCACAAACACGACTGCCCACGATCCTGTACTGGATTTCTTCGGGCTGGCCGGCGCAATGCGCGACCGTCCATCGGATGCGGTTGCATTGTTCGCCAAGGCAATGAAGGCAGAACCGCTGGCCGCAGTCCGCACCCTGTTCTACCTGCGCGACGTGCGCGGCGGACAGGGCGAGCGCGACGTGTTCCGGGCGTGCCTTCAGCACTTGCGTTTCGCGTGGCCGTCGACCTTCAAGCAGATCGTCCAGCACGTCCCGCACTTCGGGCGCTGGGATGACCTGTTTATCGAAGGCTCAGTGATCCCGGTGGGCGTTGGGGAGCTGATCAAGGCTCAGTGGGATAAGGACATGGCGTCGGCCCTGTTGGACGGCAAGGTGTCGCTGATGGCGAAGTGGTTGCCGTCTACCCGCTCGAAGCGCGCGGAGAGCCGTGCACTGGCGAAGAACCTGCAACTGCTGCTCGGTATCAATCAGCAGAAGTACCGCAAGGGTTTGACGTTGATGCGTGGTCAGATTGACCTGCTTGAGACGTACATGTCTACGGATGCGTGGAGCTGGTTGGACTTCTCGAAGCTGCCCGCGCAGGCGCACATGCGGCATATCAAGGCGTTCCGCCGGCACACTCCGGAGCGGTATCAGAAGTATTTGGACTCAGTTACGAGGGGTGAGTCCAAGATCAATACTTCCACCCTGTATCCGTACGAACTGTACGACCGGGCCAAGTCGGGGGACTCGGCCGTAGACGCAATGTGGAACAACCTGCCTGACTACACGCAAGGTAACGATGCGTTGGTGATGGTTGACGTATCGGGTTCGATGCGTGGCCGGCCGATGTCCGTTTCGGTGTCGCTGGGCTTGTATTTCGCAGAGCGCAATCGGGGTCCGTTCAAGGATTTCTTCATGACGTTCTCGGAGAAGCCGCAGTTGGTGAAGGTCGGCAAGGGCACCTTGTTGCAGCGGATTCGGCAGATGGAAACCTCCACGTGGGGTTACAACACTGATCTGATCCGGGCGCTGGACACCCTGTTGCAGGCCGGTATGCACGTTGGCGAGCTGCCATCCACGTTATACATCATTTCCGACATGGAGTTTGATCGGGCGATGTCGTTGCCGCGTGGTTATCGCGCGGAGACGGTGTTCGAGTTGGCGCGCCGGCAGTTCGCGGAGGCTGGCTTGAAGTTGCCGCATATCGTGTTCTGGAATGTGAATGCGCGGTCGGAGAATGTGCCGGCTACTGCGTTCGATGGGAACGTGACGTTGGTGTCTGGTTTGTCGGCTTCTACGTTCAGTTTGGTGGTCGCTGGGAAGTCTCCACGCCAGTTGGTGGACGAGGTTTTGACTGGTGAGAGGTATTCTCGGATTATTTTCTGATTTTTCCTTGGGACTTGCGTACCTGCGGGGTATGTTTAAGCCAAGTTGAGCGCTTACAGCAACTTACTTACTTTTCTCGCATATAGAAAAACAAGTGCGCTCAGTATGTTGGACCCTTACAGCAACTATTAGACTTCCACTGCTAATGGCGAGGCGCAGGTTCGATTCCTGTCAGACCGGTTCGTCCGGTTTGTAGCTCAGTGGCAGAGCGCGTATGTCAAAACCAGGGTCCAGGAGCATGGCAGTAGAACACGCACAGCAATAACACACTTTTCATTATGGTTGAAAAACAAACTGTGTTCTGTTAAGCCGTTTTACCCCGGTCACCCGCATTGCGTGGCCGGGTTTTTTTCATGCCCTCCTAACAAAGGAATTTTTAGTAATGGATCGCTTTGACTACTTTCGTCAAACCAATGCCTTGCGCAATCTGATCAGCGCTCACGAGCTGATCGAGAATTCGACGGAGACGCTTGAATCGGCGCGGGCCAAGCTGGAGAAGTTGACCGAGATTAAGCTGTGGGTCACTGCCGAAGAGCGTTGGAAGAACCGGGTCAAGACGTGGTTGGTGGCCGAGAAGAAATACCAGCTACGTGACCTGCGGTTCGATGACGCCGCCTACTCGGCTGCCCGTCACGGATGGCAAGAGGTCAGGCGTTACGTCCCGAATCTGGACGGCTTCTCCAAGTTCGAGGATCTGCCCGATGCGCTGGCGTTCCGTTACGCGGCGTTCGCCGCTGCGGTGCTGAATCTGGCGCCGCCAACCGAAGTGAAATCAAACAAAGACCACGCACGAGCCTCAGCCGAAGCGCTGTGCCGCGCCGCTCACCCGGCAGGGAAAGGACTCTGATGGTGAAACGACTCATTGCCGCGCTCGCGGTATTCGCCGGCCTGTTTTTCACGGGCTGCGCAACCCAGAATCAGCACTGGGAAACAAACTGCAAGGTCACCGGCAAGGACATGCTGTACGACCACGATAACGGCACAACATCGCGGACTAAGCGTCTGTCTACGTCGTGTGGCGTATTCAACGTCGATGACGCATGGGAAGCCGGTTCGTTCAGCTCATACGAGCTTTGGGCGAAGCTCGAAGAGGGCAAAACCTACGACTTGAAGGTCGGCGGTGTCCGCTCCGGTGCGTTCTCGATGTTTCAGACCGTTTTGCAGGTGAAGGGACCGAATTGAGCGTCCGACAGTTGAAGAATTACGGGCCGAATCATTTCCCGCGTGAGAGCCTTCGGGCTGCTATCCACGCTGTGTTGTTCCCGGTCAATCCGGATTCCAAGGAGAAAGACCCGGACGAGTTTTATCCCGTGCCGAACCGTGTTGAGAAGCGGCGTCGGCTGCGGGCGTTCAAGCGTGGCGGGGATTGGAAGTCGTCACGTGTGTTGCGGAAGAAGCGCAAGCCGCGTACCGGCGGCTGGAA
>ERZ650303.22-NODE-22-length-40373-cov-12.568753_pt1 | contig 40373 bp, 48 predicted proteins | sample MGYA00376239_ERZ650303 | MGnify/ENA primary metagenome ERZ650303 (study PRJEB26733, sample SAMN07839262) | wastewater metagenome | biome: small river; feature: stream; material: water | place: USA: North Carolina | collected 2016-04-05 ... | reverse complement strand
GAGGCATCATGACGGGGCATGAACTCGGCGCGGCCAAGCAGTATTTCCGAACGCAACGCCGCATGCTGGCGGAGACAAGCGGCGGGCAGTCGCAGTTGCTGCCGCTGTACGACACTGCATTCGAGGCGCTGGAACTCGCCGACCGACTCGCCACGCTCGAACGCATCAGCGACGGCGGCTGGGTCTCGCTGCGCCGCCACCTCGACGCCTGGCTCCTCGAATCCTCGCGCTACCACGGGCGCGGGAAGGACATCCGCGAGGCGATCGACAACGTGACGCTCAGGCCGCAACTGGAGGGGGAGACATGACCGGCCTCCTCCAACTCAACCCGTGGATCCCCGTCCATACTCCGCTCGGGGACGGTGACGCGATGTTCCTTATCGACTATCACCATGAGGTCAATACCGTGTGGGTGGTGCGCTTTCCTGGCGGTGTCGTCAAGCATGTGTACTCCGACGACGTGAGGGTGTACGGGAATCCGATGAACGGGCGCGGGTGGGATGTCGAGGAGCTGCCAGGAGCGAACATCAGCGATCCCGATGCAGCGCGTGCGTTGCGAGAAACGGCCAATCGTGCGGCGGCTGACGGTCGGGTCGGGCCGATGGCGACGGGATGGTATCGCGATCTGGAACGCTTCTACGCCGGCGACAACAGCGCGCATCGCGTGGCGCAGCCGAATAGCGGTTCGCGCGCGCGGCCCGACGGCCTCGACGGCTCGGATGCGCTTCGCTGAACGCTGGCCGGCGAGCGACGCCCGCGTGCGCTGTGCCTGCGGGCATCGGTGGACGCCGAGTGGGCGCGTCCTAGCCGGCGTGATGCGTGTCGGATGTGTGCGCTGTCAGCGATCGTTGGCCGTGCTGGCGATCCCGCGCGAGTATCGTCTCGTCGTCGAGGTGCAGCGGTCCGAGTGGGATGATCTGGACGTGACCGACGTGCGGGCCGTGCTGCAGCAGTTGGGGACCGATCCGTGGCGCGTTCCCACGGCCGGCGGCATATTGGATCGGGTACACTCCGCATAACGCGGGGGTCTGACAATCGAGTGTAGGCGTCGCGCCGATCTGCGCGGCTTCCCCCCAACACAGGGGGGACGCCGCGCTTTTCGTTCGGGGGATCATGGCCAAGCCGACCAAGGGAAAGGGCAAGGCACAAGCGAAGGGGCCGCGCGAGCCGCGCCGAAAGCCGCGGTCGACGACCAAGCCTGAGCGTCTGCGTCCGACCGAACGGGCCGCGCTCGAGGATGCCGGTGTGCTACCCGACAAGGGCGTGGCGACTGCCGAGGATCTGGCGCAGTTGCGACCCCAGAGACACGGCGGCAAGCTGCTGCCCGGCGGCGTGAAGGGGAATCGCGGCGCCGCGATCGCCAACATGCGGCGGAAGGCGCGGCGGCAGTTGCTCGCGATGGCGTTCGGGGATGACGGCGCGCTCGAGCTCCTGCGCGCGCACATCAAAGGGGTCGTGATTCGCGACGTGCCGGACGGCGAGGATCCCACGAAGACGAAGCGGATCGTTACGGTGCTCGATGAGGATCAACGACGCGCGGCCGTGCGCGATGTCCTGCACTACTCGTTGGGGCCGATCAGTTCGCAGTCGATCCTCAATGAAAACGACGAAAGCCTCGAGGCCGGCGTCGTAGTGCTGCCGATGTTGGATCCCGCACCGGTCGCGCCGACGAGTGATCCTGCGAACGTGGCACCGGCTGTGGACACTCGACGGGCGGCGGCGCAGGCGGCGGTGCAAGCGTTGCTGCGGGCGGCGACGTAGTGTGGCGGCCCTGCTGGTGGTGCTGCTGACGATGCAAGCGATCTGGTCTCCCATCTCCGAGTGGCAGACGCGGGCGCTGCGCTGCGCGACCTTCGATGCGTTCTATGGCGGGGCGAAGGGCGTGGCAAAGTCCGAAGTCATCATGGCCGGCGCGCTGCGGCAGGTGAACAAGCCCGCGTATCGTGCGCTCATTCTCCGCGAGGTGGCCGACGAGACGACCGAGATTGCCGATCGCATGCACCGTCTGTTCCGGCAGTGGCCGGGCCGTCAGCGGCCGGCGTGGAACGGGAGCGATCGCGTGTTCCGCTTCCCATCAGGCGCGATGGTGCGCCTGGGGCATTGTCGGCGCCATGAGGACGTGACGCTCTATCAGGGGCGCGAGTGGTCGCACATCGCATTTGACGAGATTGCGAACCTCGGCGATCCCAAGATCATCCCCGAACTTATCAAAGAGATTCGGTCGCCCGACCCGTCGATCTTCCGCTCATTCCGCTGTTCAGGCAATCCAGGATACGCCGGGCACGCGATCTGTAAACGGCGCTACGTAGATCCCTGTGGCGAGGACGGGAAGCGCGTGCATTGGGAGCAGTTCAAGCTGCCGACGGGGCAAACGGTCTCGCTCTCTCGCGCCTACTTGCCCGGCACGGTTTTCGATAATCCCGTCTATGCCAACGATCCGCTGTATCTGGCGCAGCTGATGTCGCGCCCCGAGAAGGAGCGGCGGCGGTTGATCTACGGTGATTGGAGTGCGGCCGGCGGCGCGTACCTCGATGAGCTCGACGACAAGCACTTCTGCGCGCCGTTCGAGATTCCCGAGAATTGGCAGATAGCGGCCGGGTACGATTGGGGCTATGCGCATCCCTTCGCGCTGTGCTGGGGCGCGTTCGACCTAGATGGCGTGCTGTGGGTGGCCGACACGGTGTGGGGGCATCGGCTCAAGGATCATGAGCAGGCCCAACGCATCCTGCGGCTGGCGCCTCGTGTGGCCGGCGTTGTGATTCGCGCGGGCGGTGACGTGATGACCGAAACGGCGGCGCGGGTCGATGGGGTGATCCCGTCGACCGAGGAACGGTTTCGCGCCTACGGGTTGACGCTGGCGCGGGCGCCAGGAACAAAGGACCGGGCCAAGAATGGCGCGAACCTGCGCGACTACGTGTCGTGGCGTGGCCGGGGGCCGGGCGGCACGGACATCACGCCGCGTATCCGCTTCATGGACACGCCCGGCAATCGGCGGTTGGTCGCCCAACTCGAAAGCATTCCCGAGGATGAGGACGATCCCGAGTATCCGAAGAAAGTCGAGGCTGACGCCGAATCAGGCGACGGCGGGGACGATGGTTTTGACGCGCTGATGAATCTGGCCGGCGTGCGCCCGTTGCGTCGTGACGGGATGGAACGCGACCTCGATGCGTGGGCGCCGTCAACGCTCGCCTACATGGCCGAGCACTCACGCCGCGGACGGCACCCGGCCGTCAAACGCGGTCTTACACTCCCTGGGGAGCTTGCCGGATGACGCAGATCGATCGCAGGGCCATGACGAACGGGAAAGAGCCACGGCGGCCAGACGCCGACATTCCGAAGAAGGAGCCGATGACGATCGGCCAGTACATGCATCCCGATCACCGGCATCGACCCGTCCTGCGCGGGGAAATGTTCGCGTACGGTGACATGCTGGGCGAGGCGATCACGGCGCGCTGGCAGGCGAATCGATGGCATCGGCGCGTCGCGCGCTATCTGCGCGCGTGGTGGGCGTATCTGTGGGCGCCGCGAGGTGGCGCATGAGGGCGGTCGTCTTGGCGCTTGCGATCGCGACGCTGCTGGTGTTCCTGGCCTTGGCGGCGCTGCTCGTGCAGGTGCTGCGCACGGAATCGGCGGCATGGCGCACGTTGCTGGCGTCGGCGGTGACGGGTCCGGTGGTAGTTGAGCTCCGTCACGCCGGCGGCGTGCAGGCGACGCACGCGCTGGACGCGGGCGTGTTCGATCCTTTGCGTCGGCTGGTGCGCGTCGCGACGATGGGGCGCGAGGAAGTCACCCCTGGCCGGCGAGCGCGTGGATCGCAGGATCCTGAAGCGGTGGCGCGCGCGCGTATTCGCGAAGAATCGGTCGCCGGATTGGCGCTACGCCTGCAAGGGATGTATCGCGCGCAAGGGGACACGCGATCGCTCGACGCCTGCGCAGCCGAGGCGCTGGCCATGTTCAACGGCGCCGGCGAGCTCGCCGGATGACGGGCTTGGTGGAGCGGGTGCGGTCGGCGCGTCCGCTCACCGAGCGGCAGGAACGCATCGTCGCCATGCTGTCCGACGGCATGACGTATTTCGCGATCGGCAGGCATTTGGGCTGCTCGGAACACACGGTATACACGCACGTCAAGCGCCTGGCGGCGCGCATCCCCGGCAACCTCGAGCCGCGGGCCAAACTCATTGTGTGGTGGCGGGGCGCGTCGCTCCTGGTGCTCACCGGCACCGCCAGCTGTCACCACACTGGCGACTGTTAGGGGGAGCCGGCGCCGACGAACATCGACATAACCAGTTCCCTGGACATGTCGATGTCGACTTCCCCGATTCCCAATCCGAACGAATTGCGCCCGGCCATGATCCTCGGCGGCGCGCTGGCGCCTGGTCAGGCGCTGTCCAACGGCGTGCCGGTATCGGTGCAGGTGCCGATTGGCGGGGCGCGACTCGTGACGATTCGTGCCCTGCTCACGTGTAGCGGGTCGCTGCAGCCGTCGTTCACGCATCCGGGGCAGTCCACGCTGTACACGCAGGGGAATCCGACGGCGATCGCCGTCGTGGGCAATACCGAGGTGTACGAGCAGATCACCGCCAATGGCGAGGCGGCGGTCGACCTGACGTTCACGCCTAGCGGGAACGGCGTGGTGAGCTTCTTCCACGTGCTGCAGCTGTAGGCGATGGGCTCCTCGCTGTTGCTGCGCCTGGCGCCGCGGCGGCCGGCGGTCGCGACGCTTCCCCAGCGCCTCGAGCTCTCGTCGTCGTCGATTTCGCTGTCGCAGGTGACGGGCGGTGCGCCCGTCATCACCTCGACGCGCGTGCGCAATGCCGTCGGTGCCGGTGGCGTGCTGCAGGCGCCGGCTACGGGGACGATCAGCTACGTCACGGGCACGTCGGGATGGATCAGCGGCATTGCGATCACCCCGGCTGGCAGCGAGTGGACGGTGCAGGTGACGGGCGATCCGGCGGCGCTGGCCGCTGGCACCTACGTCGCGACGGTCCCGATCTTGTCGTTCGGCGCGCTCGACAATCCGCGCACGCTCACGATCACGTTCACGGTCACGGCGGTCCAGCAGGCGCTTCTCAGTCTGTCGTCGCGCATCGATGATGCGGTCGGTACGGTCGGGGGCGCGAATCCCCCGTCGGAGGTGGTGTCGATCATCTCGGGCAACGCGACACCGCTGGCCGGACCGACGATTCAGTCGTCGTGGTTCACGGGCGCGCTCTCGAACTTTGCCACGCCGCGCATCACGGGTTCGCAGCTGGTCGTCGATTACGATCTGTCGGCGCAGGGCGTGGCCGGGACGGGGTTCCTGCATACGGTGGTGCAGGATGCGGCGGCCGGCAACACGATGGAACACCAAACCTATCTGTCGTTAGGTGCGGTGGTCACCCCGGCGGCCATTTCCGTGCAGCCGTCTGCCGTCACGCCTCAGATTCAAGTGGGGTCGTCGGCGGCGACGCAACAACTGCAGATCGGGAACGCCGGACAGGGCGGGTTGGCCGGGCTGGGTACGGTGACGGTCACGCTGGGCTCCAGCGTGCCGTGGGTATCGATGGCGTATGATGCGGTGACCGGCGTGATTACGCTGACGTGGGCGACGACGGGCCTGGCGGTCGGACAGTATCCCAACAGCCTGACGATCAGTGCGACGGGCGCGACCAACGGGTCGATCGTCGTGCCGATCCAACTCACGGTGTCGGCGGTGCAGGTGGTGCCGATGCTGGGCTGGACGCTGCCGCTCGGTCTTACGCAGAACGCGACGACGGGGTTCGTCGAAGGATCGGTCACGGGCTGCCCCACGACGCAGCCGGCAGGCTGGAATGGCGCGGCCACCTATTCGATCACGGCGAGCTCGCTGCCGAATCCTGCAACGGCGTTGCAGAACGCCCTGGACGCGGCGGCTGGCGCCAACTCACCGGTCATCGAAGTCGATGCCGGCATGACGATCAGCGGCAACTTCTTCGTGCGCACGCGGACGGGTACGGGCTGGATCACGCTGCGCACCAAGAATCATGCGTCGTTGCCGGCGCGTGGGACGCGCATCCTGCCGACCGACGCGGCCAACTGCTTCACGTTGTCGTCGCCCAACTCGAATCCAGTCCTGCGGTTTCAGGACAATGCCGACCGCTTCTATGCGGTGGGTCTGCGCTGGACCGATACGGCGCCGACGCTCAACTATGCGCATATCATGCTGCACCCGACGCGTTTCGATAGCGCGTTGGGCGGCTACGTGCTCAACGACATTGCCGATCAGTCGAATCAGAGCGCCGACATCTACTTCGATCGCTGCATCGGCAAGGGCAAGCTGAATGCCGGCGACCTCATGAACGAAGGGTCGAAGGTCGGTATTTGGGCGAGCTGCAAGCGGCTGACGATCGATGACTCGTATCTGTACGACTACATGAGTATCGGCGCCGAGTGTCAGGCGCTGCTGATACCCTACGGCGGCGCGTGCTATCAGGCCCGCAATTCGTATCTGATGGCGGCCGGCGAAAACTTCATGATGGGCGGCATCAAACTGCCCTATGAGGATGACGCGTACAATCCGCGGGACATCTACTTCAAGCAGTGCGAGTTCCCAGGGCGGTGGGAATGGTATGCCGCGCGTCCTGAGTACGTGGGCATTGCGCCGGGAAAGGGGACGCAGCCATACGGCGACAAGAACCGATGGGAGTGCAAGCGCGGGCATCGCATCCTGCTCGATGGGTGTGTCGCGCACGAGTCGATGGTGCTCGGTCAGTTGGGGCACGCGTTCGTCTTCAAGAGCGACAACAACAACCAGAACAACCTGTCGACGCCCAGCGTCTCGGCGACGACGAACGTGCAGATGATCCACTGCTGGACGTACAACACGAAGGGCAGTGTCACAGTGCAGGGGCGCTCGTCGCCGAAGTTGGGCATGACGATCCCGAACGATCGGCACCACATCCTCGAGAACCTGTTCGAGCGCATCAACGTCCAGCCCAATCCGGGCAACGTCTACATCCATTCGGTCGAGAACAATTCGACGAACATCATCGTCAACCGCAATGTGTGGGCGCTGAACGGTGGCGCCACGCCGCAGGGGGCTTGCACGGTGGGCAAAGCGTCCAACGTGCAGTGGATGGACAACATCATTCCACAGTGCACCTATGGATTTTTCGGCACGACGGTGGGCGAAGGGACGCCGGCGTTCACGACGTACTGGACGGGCTACACGTTTGCGCGCAACACACTGTATGCGGGATCCACGTCCACGCTGTATCCGGCGGGGGTGGGGAATCAGTTCCCTGCCACGGAAGCGGCGATCGGGTGGAGTGGCACGATCGGCAGCATGACGCAGCCGTCGCACTTCATGCTGTCCCCGAGCTCGCCCTACTACGCCGGCGGGATCTTCAACGACGCGTTGCAGCGCATTCAGACGCGGACCGCCAGCGTTCGGAGTCCGTAAGCATGTCGATTTCACGCGCACAAGTCTTCGCGGCCGCGGGTACGGTCACGTCGGGCAGTAGCGTCAACGGCACCTGTCCAGCGACGGTCAACCCCGGTGAGCTCCTGGTGCTCCCGGTGTTGTCGAAACGGGGCCTAACGATCGCCACGCCGAGTGGGTGGACCCTGCCGGCGAACGCCGAGGCATCGGGGGGCGCGGGGGCCGATGGCGCCAACTCGGGCACTGTGAAACTGACGGTGTTCGTCAAGGTGGCCGACGGGAGTGAGGATGGCGCCACGGTGCCCGTCTCATTCTCGGGCGGTACGACCAATGTGGCGTACGCCCGTATCGGCTCGTACCAAAACGGCACCGGGGCGTGGTCGGTGGCGGCGGCCAACGGGGCGGATTCGGCCGGCGGCAACAACAACTGGTCGGCCACGATGGGCAGCGATCCCGGCATCACGGCCGGTGATTTCATGCTGGCCATGTTTGCGTGCAACTCGTCCACGCCGACGCACTCGGCGGAAGCGTTGACAGCCACCGGCGTCACATTCGGCACGCTCGTGGAGCAGTTGGATTCGTCCATTGCCTCGGGCGACACGATGCGTCTGGTGCTCTGCGAGATCCCGGTCAACAGCGGGACCGCAAGCGGCAACGCGACATTCAGCGGCACCTCGAGCGCGAACGGGACGAACTATCCCGCGGGGCCGGTGGTGTTGTTGCGGCTGCGCGAGGTGTCGGTGGCCGTGTCGGTGCCGTTGGAAGTGAATCTTCTGGCCGATGGATTCCAAACTCTGAGTGGAGGGCTGCAGTCATGATCCGTCGGCGAGGCGTGGCCGATCAAACGGTGTATTTCGTCGCGCGCGACGCGAGTAACGACCCGTTCACGCTGGCCTACAATACGGCTGGCATTTCGGTCTCCTACTATCGACCCGGTGCGGCATCCGTCACGGCAATCACGCCGGTCACACAGACGGCCAGCGGGGCGCATACCGATGGGGGATTGGTGCACATCTCGGGCGGCCTGGTACGCCTGGACGTGCCTGACGCGGCGTTCGCTGCCGGCGTGAATGAAGTGGCGATCATCGTGGCCGCGACCGGCATGAAAACGTTGGCGCTGCTGGTCGAGCTCTCGGACGCCGATCCCTCACTGGCGCCGTCGACGCCGAGCGACATCGCGACGGGCGTGCTGGCCGCGACGGTCGAGGGCACGACGACGGTGAAGGGCTCGCTGCAGATCAGCAACGCGGCGTTAGGGGGCAAGTCGTCCAACGGCGGCAAGACGTATCGCGATCTGGCCGACACGAAGGATCGTCTGGTCGCGACGGTCGATGGTTCCAAGAATCGCACGGCGATGACGCGCAACCTTGACCCGTGAGTCGCGATGTTTCCTGACGACTTCTTCGGCGATTCGTTCTTCGCGAACGACTACTATCCCCCCCAGGATGCCAGTCCTGGCGGGGGCGGCGCCGTGTCGACCTATCTGCTGTGGGCGCCATGGCGTGGGCGCCACCGGATGGTGAGCTAAGTGGGGACTGCTCTGGTGGGCAGCGCGCCGAGCAGCGCAACGCCGGTCGAAACGCCGTCGCGCATGCCGGCCATGCGGCAGGCGCCCGATGACACGGGCGGCGATTCCGCACGTCTGGCCTACTTCCGAGAGCTCTGGAACAGCCAGACGGGCCTGTTCCTGACGCGCGATCGGATGATCGAGGGGAATTGCCGGATGCTGGCCGGCGATCACTGGTCGGTGTTCCACCCGGGGACGGGCCAGTATGTCGATCTGAGTGAGTTCCTGCGCGACGATGAGAAGCGGTGGCGCCAGCGGCCCGTGGTGAACTATCTGCTGCGCTGGTTCATGCTCACGCATGCGCGCATGACGGAGAACAGTCCCGTCGTGTCGTGGAATCCGGGGCCGGACAAGAGCGACGCCGATCTGGCCGAGGCGCTGACGGTGGTGCAGAAACTCGTCTGGCGTGACGCCAACATGGACGACGTGCTGTATCGCATGATGGCCTGGCTGATTGCGGCCGGGTCGGTCTATCTGGTGTCGCGCATCGATCCCGATGGCGGGCAGTGGGTGCCCGAGACTGCGGACGTGCCGGTGCCGATCGTGGGGCCGCAAGGCCAAGTGCTCGGCATGACCCCGCAGCCGGTTCCGAATGTGCCGCTGACCGCGACGTTTGAGCCGGCGGTGATGATGACGACCGACGGGCAGCTGGTGCCACGGCCTGGTGTACAGCCCAAGCAGCGCCGGCAGGGCCGCATCGCGGTCGATGTGTTGACGCCGCTTGAAGTACGCGGCGAGTGGGGGCCGCGCGCGTGGTACGACAAGGCGTGGCATGCGCTGGATTGCCTCTATGCGCCCGATGAGCTGGAATCGCTGTGGGGCGTGAAGGTTGAGCCGCAACGTCGGCCGGCGCTTGACGATCGGCGCTCGCGCCTGCTGTACGGCACTGGCGCGTTTGGGGCCATGTCGGCACGTACGGGGGGATCCACGTCGCAGCAGGCGTTACGGGACCTGATTCCGGTGCGGCAGTTCTGGTTCCGCCCGCGGGGCAACGATCCGCGCATGCAGGATGCGCCGGGGGAACCGGGCGGGCGCTACGTCGTGATGACGGATGAGCGCATCCTGTACGACGGCCCACGGCCGTGTGCCTATCCGTTCACGTCCCCCATCAACCGCTGGGACTTCGTGTCTTTGCCGGGTCGTGCGTCGGGTACCTCGCCGCAGGAGGCGCTGAACGGGCCGCAACGCTCGAGCAACAAGGCGCGCGCGATCGTGATGGAGAATGCCAACCTGACCGGCTCGCCGAAGTTCATCATCGACGAAGCGTCGGGTATCGATCCTACCAAGTGGACGAATGAGCCGGGATCAGGGGTGTCGGGCACGCTGCGCAACGGCGTGCCGGCAGTGCAGTGGCTCACGCCTCCATCGATCGGGGAAAGCGTGTATGCCACGCTGTCGCAGACGCGGGCCGACATCGACCTGATTGGGAACATGGACGGCGCGACGGGCAAGTCGCCGACGACGAGTGCGTCGGGGGAGCTCGTGCGCGAATTGCGCTTCAATGAGGATCGTTACTACGGACCAACGCTGCGCCGGGCGGTGCCCGAGTTCGGGCGCATGTTCCAGACGTGGCGGGCGATGCTGCCGCTCATCTACGATCGTGAGACCGTGCTGTCCATCGCCGGGCAGGATCGCATCGTGCAAACGCTGTCGGTCTACCCCGAGCTGTTCGAGACCGGGACCGTCAACGCCGAGCCCGATCTCGAATCGATGCTGCCGGAAGGGCGCGGCGAGCGTCGGCAGCGCGTGCAGTGGATGTACGAGAACGGGATGTTCGGCCCGCCTGGGTCCCCCGAAGCGATCGCGCAGTTCATGGAGCGCAGCCGCTTCCCGCACGACTCGCGCACGCTCGTGCCGGCGCATGTCGACTGGCAGACGGCGGAAGCGGAGAACGGCGAGCTGGCGCTCGGCGCGAATCCGCAGACGATCCCGCTGTTCGACTGGTACGATCACGCGGTGCACATCGCCGCGCACGAACGCGTGATGAAGGGCGCGGAGTTCAAGAAGTTCGACCCCCAGGTGCAACAGGCGTTCGCCATGCACCGCCAGATGCACATCATGCAGTTGCAGCAGCAGCAGGCGCGCATGCGCGCATCCGCCCCGGCGCCGTCGGCGCCTCGTGGGGCGCGTCCCTCCACTGCCGGGAACCCCAATGGCTGACCAGGTGCTCGATCTCGCTCCCGTGAATGACGCGCTGCGCCAGGCGATTGCGCCGGCGGTCGCGCCGACGCTGCCCGACGGCACGACCCTCGTGTCCGAGGCCAAGCCGCAGTCGATCCAGGACGCCATCAAGGCGGCGCGCGACAAGGGACTGGCGTCCGCGACGCCTGCCCCGGCTGCCTCGGCTGCGCCGGCGTCGCCACCAGCCGAAACGACCCCGGCGACCGATGCCGCGGGCGATGCGGCGGCAGACGATGCCGACGCCGAACCGGTCGAGGGCGAGGGCACCGAGGGGGCCGACGATGCGGCGAGCGAATCCGAGGAGTCGACGGAGCTCGTCATCGAGCTGGAGGCGCGGCTGCCCAACGGACAGCCGATCGTCATCAACGCGCCCGATCCCGAGACGTACGAGGCGCTGCAGCGGCTGCAGAACGGCTACATGCGCGGGGAGCAGGCGCGTGCGGTGCAGTCGGAGGCGCGCGAGGTCCTCGACGAGTTCGAGGAGTTCCGCGAGGGGCTGCGACTGGATCCCGTCTCGACGATCGAGTCGGGCCTTTCGGTCGATCAGGCCGAGATGCTGGCGCGTTCGCTGCTCACGCATCCGGCGCTGTTGCCGCGCCTCATGGCCGACCTCGAGGCGATTGCCACCAACGATCCTGAGCAGGTCGAGCGCATCCGTGAGCGCGCGGAGGCCCAGCGGCTCAAGCTCAAGGATCAGGCCCGCGGCGAGCTCGAAGGGCAGCGCGCCGTGCGCCAGAACGCGCGCGACATCCAGTCGGTCATCGGCCGGCTGGTGCCGCAGACGTTCACCGATGAACAACGTGAGTTCTTCTACCGCGATGCGCGCTACGACATCCAGGAGTGGCAGCAGCGCAACCGCCAGCAGATCGTCCCGCCGAACCTCGTCGCCCAGATTCTTGCCCCGCGGCTCAAGCTGTATGGGGCGGAACCGGCGACGCGCCGGGGTCGTGCTGCGGCGCAGGCGTCCACGGTTCCCGCGTCCCCGGCCGCTGCTGCGGCACCCGCTGGGGCTCCGCGCACGGCATCGTCGGCGCGTCCCGTCGAACGGGTGAAGGCCCAGGCCGAACGTCGCCAGCTCGCCGCCGCGGCGATGCCAGGCGCGCAGTCGGTCGGGCGCCCGAATCCGTTGGACAGCATTCCCCCTGATGCCGACGTGAAGACGGCGATCGCAAAGGTGCGGTCGCTGCGGCGCGTCGGCTAACTCGGAGATTCCACGATGCACAACTCTGGCAACATGCGCAGCGTGTGGACGCGACCGATCGTGCCTCTGCTGGCATTCGTCGCGCTCCTCACGGTGTTCCTCGCGCTCATGGCGTCGGCCGCGCACGCGCAGGGCGTTCTGCTCCTGGGTGCGATCGCGCCGACGACGACGACGACCGAGCTCGATCCGGTCATGAAGGTCATCGCCAACCGACCGCTCTATAACAACACGATCAGCGAGTCGGAGTTCAGCGACATCATCCTGACGAGTTCGGACGGCGTACAGATCGATCAGACGACGGGCGGGCGCTACATCGAGAATGCGCATCGGTTCGCGCGTTCGAGCGGCTACCGCGGCATGCAGGACGGCGGCTACCTCCCGGTCGCCGAGTCGCCCGTGTTCAAGAACTCGAAGGTCTGGCTGCGGCAGTCGTCGTACATCTTGCAGATGTCCGGCTCGGCCATGCGGCGCGTGCAGCAGGACGAGGGCGCGTTCATCAACTACCTCGAGACCGAACTGCCGGAAGCCGCGAAGAACATGGCGCATGTCGACGACCGCCTGCTCATGGGCTTCAGCTACGACATCCGCGCGCGCGTCAACGGGTCGACGACCGGCACGGCATCGGCGCTGACGATCCCCGTCAAGTCGGCGCTCGGCATCACGGGCTGGACGGACGCCTGGAAGATGTTCGACGAGGGCGATCAGATCGGGTTCACCGATTCGCTGTCGGCAACGATCGCGCTGCGCGCGGCCGGGTCGAATCAGCGCGCCATCGTGCGTGACATCGACGAAGCCAACTCGGCGATCGTGGTAGAGACGAACGCCACGCTGGCTGCGGCGATCGCGGACAATGACTACATCGGGACTGCGGACACGACCGACCACAACTTCCCGCACGGGTCGGGGCTGACGCCGATGGTGCCGACGGGCCTGCTCGGTGCGGTCGACGATGGCACCGTGCTCCCGACGTACATGAACATTGCCCGCTCGGGCAACCGACTCTGGAAGGGGTTGGTCGTGGACGGGTCGGCGTCGCCGTGGGGCGGGGCGATCTCCGAGAGCCTTGTCCTGTTCGCTGTCGACGAGGCGAAGACGAAGGGCGGCGGCGACATCGGCGCTCTGGTCGGCAGCTACTCGTCCGAGCGCGGGCTGCGCAGTGCGTTCGCCAAGGATCGGTTTTTCATGGATCCTCGCAGCTACGTCGGCGGGCGCGTGCCGTTGTATCTGCAGATCGGCAACCGTGCCGTGCAGCTGAAGTTTGCGCGGAAGCTGCCCCCACAGGTGATGTTCGGGCTCGACACCTCGACGTGGACGCGCTTCACGATGGGGTCGTTCGAGTGGGACGACACCACGGGTGCGATCTGGAATCGCGTCACTGATTCGACGGGACCGCGCGACGCGTACTTCGCGACCGGCTACAAGTACGACGAGTACTTCTGCACCGCGCCGCGCAAGAACTTCCGCATCCAGGGGCTTGCCACCAACCAGTAACCATCACGCGGGGGCGCCGGGTATCGGCGCCCCTGCCTAGGAGGGCAGGCACATGCAGATCACAGACGGTAAGGTCGATCCGGCGGCGGGATTTGCCTCGCGGTTGGCGACGATTCCGCTGGCGCCGGCGATCAACCTCACGAATCGACTCGTTGGGGTGCTGCGGCCGGGTCATGGGTTTCAGGTGTTGTCGGGCAGTGTGTTCTGTTCGGCGTACACGGCCACGGCCTCGTTCGATGCCTTCATCGCCGGCGCCAATGAAATCATCACGGCGACGACGCTCTCGATTCATTCCACGCCTGAGCAGTTCGCCATCACGGCGTTCCGTGCGCGGGTGGGGGGGCGCTACGTCGAAAAGGGCGCGACGACGGCGCTGACGTTCACGGCGAATCACGTCGTCTCGGCGTCGAAGTTCGGAGTCATCCTGGTGCAGATCGACAACGCCGGAGCGATCACGACCAAGGTTCCGGCGGCGACACAGGCGTACGACACGGCGGCGGCGGCGCTGGCAGCGTTGCCGGCGGCCGACAGCGGCAAGGTAGCCTTTGGTCGCATCGCGATCGCGGCCAAGGCGGCGACATGGACCGCCAACACGGACGACATGACGAACGGGTCGGACCTCACGACCGCGACGTTCACGTCGTACGCGGCAACGGTCGCCTCGCTGTTCACGGGAGCCATCACCCCCGTGGCCTTCGAGCGGGTGGCGGGCACGCTGAGCAGCACGCTGAGCGCGCTCCGCACGTCCGACGCCACGAAGGAAGTCCTGGTCATCGCGACGACGAATGGCACGGGGGCCCTGACCTCCGGGTTGTTCACGCTGCGGTATCGGCCATACCCGGCCTACGGGGAGAACGCGTGAAGGCGCTGGCGTGGGCGGTGTGTCGGGTGTTCCCGCTGGGAGGCGGGGACACTCGGCGTGTCCGGCGTTCGGCAGGGCTGCGGGCGCCGGTGGTGTTCGATCGTGCCTGCCCCGAGACGTTTCGCCGGCGGCTGCAAGCGTCGGCGCCCACGCTCGATTGCGTGTACTTCGGCGATGGGCAGTGGATCATCGTCGTGTATCGGGGGCCGAGTCCGCGGGTCGCGGAGGGGCGCAAGCTCCACTGGAACGCCGCGACGACCGGGATTCGGGACCTCTCGGTCTATCAGCAGGCGGCGCTCATGCGCGAGGGGTGGGCTGGCCTGTATCAGTTTGCAGCCGTGGAGCCGTGCGAAACGCATGCGGTCGAGGCCTTGCGGCGGTTGGCGGCGAGTACTAGGGCGGCCGAACGGGCGCTCGAGGTAGCCGTGCGGGAATCGCAGGGCGCATCCCGCAAAGCGCTGCTGCAGGCCGAGCGCCTCGATTTCATCCACACGGAGGCACGGTCGATTCACCGGCATAGCAGCCGGCGGCCGGTCTCCATCATCCGGCCTGCGGGCCTGTTGCAGTAGGAGGCAGCATGTTGGGTGCTCTGGTCATTGGCGCGGAAGCCGCGCATCAGCAGCGGGTCGAGGAAGTCACGAACGTGCACGCGCTCGGCCCGATGGTGGTCACGGCCGAGGATCAACAGCGCGCGCTGGAGCGTGCCGGACTGACGCCGATTGCGGTGCAGGGCGTCGAAGCGCCGCCGGTCGTGCCGACGGCGGGTGCCGATCGGGCGCGCACGGTGCGTGAAATCCAACAGGTGCTCCGGGATAATCCCGCGGCCGTGGCCGAGATTGTGGCCGAGGAAGCGGCCCGCGCGTCGCAGGGGCTCGAGGTGCGCGTGTCCGTCCTGCGCGCCTGTCGGCCGGTGGCCGAGGCGCAGGCGCTGGCCGAGCTCGTGGCGGCGATCGACACGGCCGTGAATCAGCTGCTCTCGCCGGGCGCTGAGGGCTGACGATGGCGCTCCTGGCGAGTGACGTGATTCGGGCGGCGCGGGACGCGCATCCGGCGTTCACGCCGGGGCGGGTCGCGCCCCCGGTCGCGTGGCGCGCGCTGCTGCGCATTCACCAGACGTTGGTGGCGCAGGTGGCGCGCACTTCGCCGGACGTGCTGACGCCGACGGTGGTGACGGCGGCGTTGCCACTCGCCTCGTTCTCGGCCGGGATCGCGTTGGGGACGGCCGTGCTGCAGCCGTTGGACGTGACGGCCTTCGATGGGCAGGGCAATCCGAGTCAGGTCGAGTTGGTGCCCTACAACGTGCGGGCGACGGCCATTCGGCATCCGGCCGCGACCCTGCTGGGGACGACGTGTTACCTGCTGGGCGATGCGGCGTGGTGGGCGCCGTGGGTGTCGGCGCAGGTGCGCCTCATCGCCCAACCGTCGCAGACGCTGACGGACGCGACGACGTTGGCCCTGCCCGATGACGCGCTCGATGTGTGTGCCGCGAAACTGGCGCAGGTGTTCGCGACGCGGCTGGTTGAGAATGGGCAGCCGTTGGTCACCAACGCCGGGCAGTTGGCGGCCGATGCGCAGCAGGCCGAGGCGCTGTTCCTCGAGCGCGTCGGCGCCTTCAAGCGTCCGCAGGCGTTCCGCATTCGCGAGGTGTTCTGAGATGGCCGACGTGCAAGCGATCATCGATGCGGCGATCAGTCGCAGTGCGGCGGCGCAGCCGCATCTCCTGACGATCGATGCCCCCGAGTTGCTGCGTGTGGTGCAGCGCGTCCTGTCGCGTCTTTATCTGCTGGCGGCCCGTCGCCGGGCCGTGAACTTCGGGCAGTTGGCGACGGTGACGTACACGGCCGGGAATCCGGGCGGCTGGCCGTTCCCGTCCGATGCGCTCGTCGTGTTGCGCGTGGAGTTGGGGGACGGGACCGAGGTAGCGGTCACGCGGTTGGATGATCGCGCCGGCATGCAGCCGATGCCGAGCGTGTATGAGTTGGGGCGCGTGCTGGTGACCTGCGGCGCGGCGACGGATCCCACCAACGGGGACACGCTGTCGGTCTTCTATGCGGCGGCAGCGCCGACGTTGGCGACGGTCGCGACACCGTTGCCGGCGGCGTTCCCCGAGATGTTCTATCCGTTGTTAGAGCTGGCGGTCGCGCAATACTGTGCGCGGAAGGATGCGCGGGTTGAGGATCTGGCGTCGTTCCAAGGCGAGGAATCGGAGTGGGCCGCCTACTTCGATGCGTGGCTGACGGATGCCTCGATTGCGCCAGGGGATCGTTTCGCGGGCTTCCGGCCGGCGCAGGTGTCGGCGGCGTCCAACGACGGGAGTTAGGCATGCGCTCACGGGTGCCCCTCACCTTCGGCGCCGGCATCGATCGCGCGACGGGGCGTTCGAGCGCATCGCCGTCGTCCTTTGTCGATCTGCGCAACGCGTGGTTAGAGGATGCGCGGGTGCGATTGCGGCAGGGGTTCGGCGCCACGGGGTTCCCGGCATTGGCGGCCGGGACCGATGTGCTGGCGATCTGCATGCTCGAGGCGACACTCGACATCGTGTTCGTCCTGTACGAACGCAGCACGCGCGTCGTATCGGTCTCGCGCCTGAATCCGCTGGCATCGCCGACGATGCAGTCGGTAGGCACGTGGGGGACGCTCAACGCGTCGGCGACGTTGCCCCCCGTCATCACGTGGGCCGAGTCGGCCGGGCTGTTGTTTTTGGCGCATGCCGAGCCAACCTATTCGTATCGGTTGCCCACGAAGATCTACACCCCGAATGCGACCGACGCGACCGTCGGGGCCTTGTCGACGCTGCAGGCCGACCTCAACGGCGACACGACGGCGGCCGATGTGTACTTCCGCGGCGTGTATGCGTGGAATGATTCGCTGTGGGGCTACGGCTACGGCGAGGAAACGTCGGCGGCGACGCAGAATCGGCCCGAGATTGTGCGCGTGTCCAAACCCGCGGACCCGACCAAGTTCGTGCCCGAAGCCTACTTCATTGCCGGGAAGCGATCGACGGCGGTGACGGGGTTGGCCGGGCTGCCGAATGTCGGGCTCGTCGTGGGGAAGACGACGAGTTGCTATCTGGTGCGCGGGACCGATGCCGAGACGTACGGGATTGATCCCCTCGACATGCACCACGGCAATGTGGCCGATCGCTCGATGGTGGTGGCGCGGGATGCCGTGTGGATGTGGGGCCTGCATGGGCCGCGGTTGACGACGGGCGCCCCAACGATCGACATGGCGGCCAGTCTCGCGCTCGATGCGCCGCAGCCGGCCACGCTCACGGCGCCCGGTGATGCCGTCTATGCGTTCGGGTTGTACGATCCGATCGCCGATTGCGTGGAGTTCGTCTGGCCGCGCTGGTCGACGCCGGCGAGTCCGACGCTGGCCTATGTCGCCTCCGTGCGCGACCCGGCCAACATTCGCTGGTCGTATCATGAGCGGGCCGCGTGCGTGTCGTGCGCGAGCGTCGTAACGCTGGGGAAAGAATCCCCGCCCCCGTGGTCGGCCTACGGCGATTTCACAGCGCAGGCCGATGCCGGTATCGACAGCGGTACGCCGAGCGTGCGCAAAGTGTCGGTCACCTGGTCGAATCTCGGCACGTACTTGGGCGGGGAATCCTATGAGGTGTACACGCAGCCGTCGGGCGGCGCGTGGACGCTGAAAACGACCGTCGCGCACAACGGGCTCAGTTCGCAGTCGTTGACGATCAGTGGGTTTGACCCGTTGCGCGACTATGCGATCGCGATTCGCGCGGTGCGGGCGGGCGGCTACGTGACGGGCTACACAGACGCGAATCCCGACAACTGGACGGCGGGCACGGCGGCCGATTCCAAGACGACGGTTCAGACGAGTTGCACGCAGCCGGTGATGCAAACGTCGCTGTGGCAGCGCATCTCGGCGTCGGTGGAAACGCTGGATATCTCATTCACGATGGCCGACACGACGGCGCCGTTCATTCTCGAGCGGTCGGCGGACAACGTGTCGTGGACGACGGTGGCGACCTATGCGGCGCCGGCGCTCTCGCGCACGCTGAGTTACACGTTGCAGGCAGGCGAGTCGGGCGCGTCCCGGTATTTCCGGGTGACGCCAAAGCGTGGCAGCATCACGGGCACCTCAGCAACGGCGCAGTTGATCTATTGCGGGCCGGCGCACACGACGCACGGCTACAACCTGACGGTGAGCATGTTCGAGCGCATTGCTCAGCGCGCGCACCTGCTGTGGTCGTGGGTCGATGTGTTCTCGAATCCGGTGGCGCGGAACGTCGTGAATGTGCAGGTGCAATTTTCGACTGACAACGTGAATTGGACGACGCTGACGGCGCCCTGGGCGTGGGAGCAGCTGCTGCGTCCCTACTACCAATTCACCGGGGTTGGGCTGGTGACGCCTGGGACGAACTATTTCCGCTGGCGGTCGGTCGTGACGTTCCTGGGCGTGTCGGACTACACGCCGTGGCAGACCGTGAATTGGGCGGGCGTGAACGCGACGGCGGTGCCGACGTTCGTGCAGCCGTCTCCGTATCCCCCCGGATTCCCGTTCGATCCGCGGTTGTGGGACCAGAATCGGCAGATGGATTGCGCCGGCACCTGGACGACGGGGCAGTCGCATTGGCTGGTGATCGACAACGGGACCGGATATCGCCTCATGCAGCTGCAGACGGCCAACGGGTCGGCGCAGACGTTTGCGGCGACGCCGGGCAGCATCGGGGTTTCGGTGTGGGCGGGCAGCGTGTCGGTTCGCTATCTCGTGCGCGAGTCCAACGGCGCCGGTGCCAAGTATGATGGCGGCTGGGCGACGCAGCCGGGAGGCGTGCCATGAGCGACAAGCGGCAAGCGATCTGGTGGGGTCAGGGGCGCGCGTCGGGGATCCCATCGTATTGGGAGGCGAGCGCGATTGCCACGGATGCGGGGACGGATGTGGTGCTGACGGCCAAATCCGCGACGCTCTATCCGGCCGGGCGCGGCGGTGAGGCGCTGTTCCGGATGGCGTACCTGTCGGTGACGCATGTGGCGTCGGCCGTGCTGCGTGTGACGCCCGTGCTCGAGGCGACGCTCGGGGTGCTCAGTCCGGCGACTGGCACCTGGACCCCGCTGCCGCAGATGTTGACCCTACCGCAGCAGTTGGGCGAAGCGCGCACGGCCGTCTATCCGGTGCCGCTGGTGGGCACGTATGCGCGTTCCGGGGCGTCGCTGACGCGCACGTCGCTGCGCGGGGTGGGGCTGTCACTGACGATCGAATCGGTGGGGCCGATTGGGAACGGCATCGTGGTCGTCGATGCGGTGGAAGTGGAGTGGGAGCCGTTGGCGAAAGCGCAGTATGAACCCGTGACGAGTTAGGCCATGAAGGTCAAGGGCATCAAGATCGCGGCGTTCACCAAGGCAACGGCCAGTATTACGACGCTCATGACGGCCTGGAACGACTTCACGGCGGGGAAAGCCGTGACGGCGCCGAATAGCGGGACCGTGGCGTACGCCGCAGCTGAGGTGGGCGAGCGTGAGCTCGTCGGCGATCCGACGTTCTTCCACGATGGGACGAACGCGTGGATCGTCGCGTTCTACAAGGAGGTGTGACGTGTCCTGGTTCTCCAACGCGATCGGGAAGGACAAGCGGCAAGAGCGCCGAATGCAGCAGCAGGCGGCCGACCCGATGGGGCGTACGCAGAACGACAAGCGCTTCGCCAACGCGTGGGAGTCCGATCGCGCGGCCGAGGAACGCTACAGCGGCAACATGGGCACGTCCCGCGCGCAGACCGATCAGGCGATCGCCGACGTAGCGGGGACGCGGGCTGGGCGCACGGATGCGTTGCACTCGACGGCGAGCAGTTGGAATCCCAGCAACGTGCAGGGGATCTCGTTCGATGCCGTGTCCCGCATGGCGCCGGGCGCGACCGATGCCTACTCGACGCAGCCGCTTGACTCGTACGACTCCGCGAACCTGTCCGGCGTCGACGTGAACGGCACCATGGATCGCTACACGGGCGGTCCCAACCGTTTTCAGTCGGCGATGCGTGGCGGCCGGACGTTCGATCCTGTGGCGCAGGGTGGCAATCTGGCGGCGTGGGACGATGGCGGATTGAGCAGTTTCGATGCCGGCGCGGCCGTCAAGGAGTATGCGGGCGGCGCGTGGAACGGCATGCAGATGGACCTCAAGAATCTGCTCGGTGAGCAGGACGCGGCGTCGCAACGCGGGGGCCGGCTCAACTCCGGATTCTGGGATCGCGATCGCGGGCGCGTCATCACGGACGCGACGAATCGCTTCTCGCAGGCGCTGGCGCAGCAGGCTGTCAACGCGGCCGGTATCACAGCCGACACGCGCAAGGCGTCGGCGCAGATGCGGCTGTCGCGTGCTTCGGACGCCGACCGCAACATCCTCGATGCCGGCATGCAGGCGCAGGACATCACGGCCAATGACCTGTGGAAGTCGGACGCTAACAACCTCGAGGCGCTGGGGCTTGGACTCGACGCCGGGAAGGCGGCCACGTCGGCGGCGATCGAACGGGCCTCGGGGATGGACGCGAACCGGCTGTCGGCGCTCAAGGCGTCGGGTGAGCTCGGACTCGATGCGGCGAAGTTTCGCGACGACTATCGCTATCGTGGCGTGAAGGACGCGGCGACGCTGGACCTTGACCGCGCGAAGTCGCTTGACGAAATGGGGCTGGATCGCTCGAAGTTCGTCGACACCTGGTCGGCCGACAATGCGCAGTACGGCGACACGATGGACTTCAATCGGGCGCGCGATGTGGCCGATCGGCGCGCCGCGCGTGAGCAGCAGGACACGGCGACGTGGCTGACGTTGGGCGATCGGTATCGCGATCAGCTGACGGCGGCCGACGATCGCGACAGCAACCGGCGCAACGCGAAGGTGCAGGCTCGGCAGAATCGGTTCCAGAATTGGATCAGCGGCATCGGCGCCGGCGTCGACATCTACAACGCCCTGCGGAACGGGGGAGGGAAATCCTGATGAGCCGCTACTCGCCGAGCGTGCGGCTCGATGCTGGGGGGCCGCTCGATTTCTCGCCGCTCACGTCGGCGTTGCGCGATCTGCAGGACACGCGGCTGCGGAAACGGCAGTTGTCGCTGTACGAAGCGCGCGAAGCCGAGGACAATCGCCAGCAGGCCGAACGCGAACGCATCGCTGGCGAGGCGCGCGCAAACGACGTGCGCCGGCGCGGCGGCGTGCCGATCCTCGAGGCGCCGATCGGGCAGCCGACGATCCGCGACCTGACGCCGAGCACGGCGGCCCCGACGCGGGTGCCGCAGGCGTTAGGCGGGGGAGAACTCCGCACGCCGTTGGCGCGGTCGTCGGGTGGCGACTGGCGCCCCGAGGGAACCGGGCGGTATCAGGAAACGATCGACGGGACGACGTACCTGGTCGATCCGCTGCAGCCGCTGCGCCTGCAGGACAAAGTGAGGCGCGACACGGAGCGGGCGACGTTGGAGTCGGCCGGCCGCGTCTCACGGTCGCTGCTGTCGACGATTCCCACGTATCAGCAGCCGCTGTCGCGACTCAGCGACGAGGACTTGGGGCGGCTGCCGCTGTCGGAGCTCGACACGCTCACCCGGGCGGCGACGCCCAAAGCACTCACGGCGCGGGATGACATCGCGGGGCAGGCCAAGGCGTTCGGCGTCGATGTCACCGGGATGTCGCCAGGCGAGGCGGCGACGCGCGTGGCGATGGCCGAGGACAAATGGAAGGCAGCCAACCGGCCATCCACGTCGGACGATGAGAACCGGGCGCTGATTCGCGAGGAGCGCGTGCGGAAGGCGCGCGAGTCGTTGGCGCATCGGGTCGTGCAGTCGGCGAAGGCGCTCGGGCTGGGCACGTTGCGCGACGCGTATGCCGACAAGCGCATCTGGAACGCGCGCGATGCGGCCGAGGCCAAGCGGCTGGGGATGACGCACGCCGACTACATGGCGGCCTGGCAGGCGTACGACGATTCCCCGTCGACGGCGAGTGCGCGCGCCGCACGGGCGGATACGAAGGGTGGGGGCGTCCAGGCGTTGATCGCGGATGCGCTCAAGGATGACGCGCCGTCGCCGGTGGCCGGTGGGGCGCGCGCGGCTGGTCGTGCGCCGGCGCGTACTCCGACACGTGCGCCAGCAGGCGAGCCGAGCGAAGACGACTTCGTGCGTGCGTTGCAGGCGCTGGGGCCGAACGCGACCGAGGCGCAGGCGCGCGCCTGGCTGGCCGCGCATCCGGCGCGCCGATGAGCGATCCGACGCCCTTCGAGCGCGCGCGCCGGCGACTGGCGGGTGCGGGGGCGACGCCGAACGCGTCGCCGTTCGAGCGCGCGCGCCAGCGGGCGGTGACGCCGACCGAGGAGCCGCCGACGTGGGGCCAGCGGCTGTCGCGCGGCATTGACATGGCGACGGCCGACAACCCGATCGCGCGGGCCGGGCGCACGATGCTGGCCGATGTCGTGGCGACGGTGCCGCGCGTGGCGTCGATGATGGCGGAACCTGGCCGGGCGCGCGATGAGTTGCAGGGGGCGGCGAACGCGATCGAGACGTGGGGGGCGCCACGTGACGCGCTGTCGACCGGCGCGAAGCTGCTCACCGGTGTCGGGAAGTACATGGCGCTGGGGCCGGTGGCCGGCATGGCGGTGGGGAGTGCCGAGGCGGCGGCCGATCCGCGCTTCTCGCAAACGTCGCTGGTGGCCGAGCTCGAGAAGATTCAGCGACCCGGGCTTGCCGGTGACGCCGCCCGCGCGGTCGGCCGCGGCGCGTCGTGGCTCAACCAGACGCCGGTGGGGCGGGCGGTGGGCGACGCGGTGATCGGTGAGGTGGGATCGCGCGTGCTCACGTCGACGGCGCGCGGCTTGGCGATGGCGGGTGGCGCGGCCGAGCGGACGGCGGCCCGGGCGCTGGATCGGTTGAACCCTATTCCGGATGACGTGTTGGTGGCGGCGACGCGCGATGGGCTGCCGCCGTCGGGACGTATCACGCCCGAGCGGGCGGACGAGTTCGCGCGCGAGCTGGTGCAGCCGCCGCAGGCGATGCCGACGCATCCGCGGCTCAAGCGCCTGGGGCCGGGCACGTTCTCGATGCCGGCCGACGCGCGCGACCTGAGTGGCGGCGCCGACGCGTGGCGACAGGCGTGGCGGTGGGAGCAGGCCGATCGGCCGGTTGCGCCCCCGTCGCCGCCATTGCTGTCGCCCGAGGAAGTCATGCCGGATGTCGGGCGCCGACTGTTGCCGTCGTCGACTGGGGCCGCGTGGCCGATGGGCGCCGGCGGCGAGACGCTGGGGCAGGCGCGCGCACGCCTCGATGCCGAGCTGGCCGCGAATCCTGTGCGGCAGGCGTTGGTCGCGCGCGGCGAGCGTGCGGCAGCCGAGGCGCCCCGCACGTCGGCCGAGGTGCTGCAGGATATGGACGCGCGGGAGTTGGGGACCGACGATCTGTTCCGGCTGCAGGGGTCGCGCATGCCGAGCGGGGGGCGCCGGCCGGTCGATCGCGTGCGGACCGATGATCTGGTCGCGGAGCTCGCCGATCTGGAGCCCAAGCGCCTTGATGCCGAGCAGCGCGCGCAGTACGCGTGGGTCGACGACGGCGAGGATCTGCACTACACGGGATCCGTTGTGCCGAGCGCGAAACGGGGCGCCGATGGCGTGTCGCGGCAAGCGAAGGCGCTGCAGAATCTTGAGGATTACCAGCGCATCGCCGACGAAGTGCTGGCCGAGCTCAAGGCGCGCGGCATTGATGAGGCCGACGTGTGGGACCGCGTGCGCGCGGTGTCGGTCGCGCGAGACGGCGGTGCGGCGGCGGCCGAGAAAGCGCGCAACGCGTCGCTCCGGGCGCGGATCGCCGGCGAGTCGGCGGGCGAAGCGGCTGGCGGTGCCGATCCCGTGGCGCTGGCCGAGCGTGAGGCGCGCACGGGTGCCGAGCCTGACTATCAGGTCGGCGACGGCGAAGGGTTCGACATGTTCAGTGTCGGGTCGACGCCGGCGCTGCGGCGTGCGTTGGCCGACCACCCGATCGCGTCGACGCTGACCGGCGCCGCGGTCGGCGCATCGGCTGACGAAGAGGACCGCCTGCGGGGCGCGGCGTTAGGCGCGGCCGGCGGGTATGCGGCGCATCGCCTGGCGCGCGGGGATGCGGCGATCGGGCTGACGACGAAGCGCCTTGAGGATGCGGCCGAGCGAGAGCCGCGGCTCTCGGCGCTGCACAACGTCACCGCGGAGAAGTTGCGCGGCGCCGATCGGCTCAACGGGTTTCCGGCGCCATCGGTGGCCGTCGTGCCACGCGGGCAGGCGTTTCAAGACTTTGGCGACATCACTCTCGTCGGGCGTCGCGCGTTAGGCGATCCGGCGACCTCGCACGTCTATTCGGGCGACGTATACTCGGCGCGGGCGCCGCGGCCCTCGTATCCGAAGGTGGCGGCAGCCGACATTCGCCCGTTGGAACGGCAGTTACAGGCGGCAGCGCCGAAGGATACGGGCACCCTCTACGAGTTGTTCGAGGCGCTGCGCCGAGGAGAGGTCGATCGCGCCGAGGATGTGGTTTCGCGTTCCGACGGGGCACGGCGCCTGTTTCTGGCGTCGCATGGGCGTGAGTTCCCGGCCGATGCGGAGTCGTGGGCATTACGCAAGGCGGTGCAGGATGTTGGCGACGATGCGTTCTATGCGTTCGCGCGCGATTTGGTCGAGCCGTTCCGTCGGGATCCCTATCTTGAGGTGCGTGGGCGTCGCGTGCCGTACACGTTGGAGACGGCAACCGAGGCGGCGACGCGCGGAGCGGTGCGTGGGCGCGAGGAAGCGCTCGTGCATGGTCCGGGGGCCGCGAAGGCGCGATCGACGAAGCGATTCGACGATCTGGAAGCGATGCGCGCCGCGGCGACCGAGCGCATTCGGCCGCCGGCGGATGTGGAAGCGGCGCGGGTCGAGCCGTACAACGATCCATTCACGCAGGCGATGCTTGCGTTCAACGACGCCTTGCCGGGCGAGCGCAGGCTGTCGACGTGGGATGCGATGGACGCGATTCATCGCGCGATCGGAAAGTCGTACACGCCGGCCGGTGGGGTCTCTCCTGAGCGGCTGCGGCGTGCTTTGGCGGCCGAGGGGTGGCACGGCGTCCCGGCAGAACTCGTAGCGCAGGGGGCCGAGCGCGCGACCGCGATTCGCGACAACCCGGTGAAGTACTTTGAAGGGAAGCCGCAGCGCGCGGTCCCCTTTGAGGACTTCGCCGGCGCGGTCATCCCAAAGGACGCATCGCCGGAAACGCGGGCGCTGCTCGAGCGGCGTGGGATCCCGTTCCGTGAATACACGGATGCGACCGATCGGGAGGCGGTGCGCGAAGCGTTCATGGATGAGCTCCAACAGGGAGGCGCCGACGTACGGTTTTCGGTGGGCTCCACGCCGGCGTTCATTGCCGCGGCGAAGCGCGTGGCGCAGTCGCCCGTCGCCTCGGCGGCGGTCGGTGGCATCGCGGGCGCCTCGGTCGATCGTGACAATCCGACGCGCGGCGCTCTGGTGGGCGCGGCGCTGGGCGCCGGCGGCTCGTTGCTGGTGCGGCGTGCGGCGCAGGCCGGTGCTCCGCTGCGGCTGACGGGTGACGCCGATGTCGATGCGGTGCTGGGGACGATCGCGCGGGGCGAACGGCAGGCACCGAAAGCCGATCGGATGCTCACCGCCGCGCAACAGGCGTACACGAAGATCCTCGATCAACTCTATCCGCTCCGCAAGTTCGGGCGCGACATTGGCGGATCGAGCAAGCTCTCGGACGTGGCGACGCAGGCGAGCGGGTGGCGGTCGTCGGCCAATCAGTTCGCGCGCGAGACGCTGACACCGATCCTCGAGGCAACGCAAGGGCGGCGCGAGGAGGTCATGGCGCTGGCCAAGGCGCAGCGCGCGCTCGCGCTGCTTGATGCGGGGCTCGAGAAGACGGACATCCCGCGCGACGTGCTGGAACGCACGGTCGCGAAGCTGTCGGCCGATCCCGATGTCGCGAACGGGGCGTCGCAGCTGCAGGCGTACTACCGCCAGCTGTTGGAGTACAAGCGCGCCAACGGCGTCATCACGCAGGAGGCGTTCGACGCGATCGTCGACCGCGGCGACTTCTACACCCCGTTTGTGCGCGAATTTGAGGACGCGGCGACCGCGCCGCCGACCGCCGGCGGCGGGCGCTTCGTCAATCGAGGGACCGGGGTGCGTCGGATGGATGCCGAGCGCGCCTCAGCCAAGACGGTCGATCCCTTTGAGCAGGCGGTGCTCGACACCTTCGAGACGCACCGCACGGTAGCGAAACAGCGCGTCAGCAACGTGCTGGCCGAGACGGTCGACGCCAATGACCTGGCGGCGCATCCGTTCCTGCGGCGCGTGGAGAATCAGCAGGCGGGCCGGCAGGGGCGCGTCGTGGCGGCCAATGTCAACGGCGAGCGGCGCTACTACGAAGTCGTCGACGAGGACCTGTATAACGCGTGGGCGTCGTTCGACCCCCAGCAGCAGAACATCTTGGTGACGCTGGCCGCGCCCTTCAAGCGCGCGCTGCAGGCCGGCGTGACGCTGCTGCCGGACTTCGCGGCGGCGAACGCCCTGCGCGACAACGTGATGGTCGCGCTGCAGTATCCGCTCAAGTCCAAGGCGGCGTTAGGCGGCGCGGCGGCGGGGGCGGCGATCGGGGCGGCAACCTCCGACGATCCGATGACGGGCGCGCTGCAGGGCGCCGGGCTGGGGCTCGGCGTCGGCGGGCTCATGCCGAATGTGCTGCGGTCGCTGTCGGCGATGCGATCGATCGTGACCGACGAGAAAGTCTATCGGCAGTGGCTCAAGGACGGGGGCGGCGGATTCGGCGGGATGTATCCGCGAGATCCGGCGAGCGCGCGCAAGCTGCTCCAGGAGCTCGAGCGGTCCGGCGTGTCGGCGTCCGACATCGTGAATCCGAAGCGGTGGGTCGACGCGCTGCACTACATCGGGAGCGTGGCGGAGCAGGCGCCGCGCTTCGCCGCGTATCAGGACGTGTTGGCCAAGGGTGGTGATGCGGCGGCCGCCGTGGCGAAGTCGGCCGACATCTCCCTGGACTTCGGAAAGATCGGCACGCATACCAAGGGCATCGCGGCGACCACGGCATTCTGGAACGCCAAGGTGCAGGGGTGGGACAAGCTGGCGCGATTGCTGAAGAACCCGAAGACCTGGGCACAGGGCGCGGCGATGATTACCGCGCCGTCCATCGCGCTATGGTCGGTCAACAAGGACAATCCCGACTACTGGGAGCGTCCGCAGTGGGAGCGCAACCTGTTCTGGCTCGTCCCCAAACAGGGCGATGCCGGCGGCTTCTATCGCATCCCCAAGCCGTTCGAGGTCGGGTACCTGTTCGCGTCGATTCCCGAGCGCATCCTCGACTACGCACACGAGAAGGATCCCGAGGCGCTGGCGGTCGCGATGCGCGACATGCTGTCGACGGCGGCCGACGGCACCGTGCCGTTGCTCCCGACGGCGGCGCAGCCGATTGTCGAGAACCTGGCCAACTACAGCTTTTTCAGGAATCGGCCGATCGTCTCACGCCCGGACCTGGCGCCTGAGCGGCAGTTTGATAGCGGCACGTCATCGTTAGCGGTCGGGCTGGGGAAGGCGACGGGTACGTCACCGCAGCAGATCGACAACCTGGTGTCTGGCTATGCCGGTGGCGCGGGGAAGGTTGTGCGCGATGTGACCGATCGCGTCGCGCGCGCGGCCGGGTGGGATGATCGCCCGTTGCCGCCCGATCGGGCCACGATCCCGGTGCTGGGCGACTTGGGCAAGCGATTCACGACGCGCGACAACGGGGCGTCGGATGCCGAATCGCTGTTCTGGTCGCGCTGGCAGCGTGCCGATGAAGCGTACCGCACGGTCGCGGACATGGCCAAGGATGGCGAATCCCCCGAGGCGATTCGGCAGTTCGTGCGGTCGCGCGCGGATGACCTGCGCGGCTACGACGCGCTCTCTGAGACGCGGCAGCAACTGCTGGAGGTGCGCAAGGCGCAGCGGGCGGTGTTGGCGGATCGGGCGATGTCCGACGAGAAGAAGCAGAAAGTTCAGGGGCGTTTGCGGGCGCTGGCGCTGCAACTGGCAGCGGGCACGGCGCGCGGCGACACGACGTTGGCTACTCAACCATGACTTCGACGATGACTCCAAAGCAGGCAAAGGGACCGGCGAGCCTGGTCGATGTGGCCGGTGACATTCGGACGCAGATCACGGCGATTGTCGTGGCCGTGCAGGCGCTCGGCTTCGTGGCGCAGACGCCGGGCGAGAAGCGGTTGGTCGAGTCCATGGAGGCCAGGAATCGCGAGGTCGCGACGTTGCGCGCCGAGGTGAGTATCCAGCGCGTGCGATCCGATTCGTTGGTGCGTGCGATCAGCATCATCGAACGGCTGGCCAAGGTGAAGTGTCGGGAGACGCGCGATTTCGGGATCCGCACCTTGCTGGAGTGCGACTGATGACGCCGCAACGACATCCGCCCGATTCGGTGTGCGCGCTGGACGGCTACGCCTGCGTGTGGTACGATGACGGCACGCGGCAGGCGATCGCGTTGGAGGAGTTCGAGACGGTGCGTCACGGGGCCGAGGCGGCGAAGCGTGCGACACGCATGCTGCTGCCCGAGTCGCAGGCCGCGACGGTTCCCCTCTCGATCGTGGTGCGTGGCCTGTATGGCGATCGGCATGCGGTTGATCTGCTCCGCGTCACGCAGGTATCCGCCTGGCCGGCGACGGCGGTGCGCGCCGAGGATGCGGACGCGGGCACGTATCCCAGCGACGATGACGAGTCCGAGGCCTGGCGGCGTGGACGGCGGTAGTCGGGGGGGTGACGCGGCCTTCCCGTGTGTCAGATGAGCTTGTTAGCTTCGGCCTGTATTCGGGTACGGCGAGGGACCGTGAGTGCAGCGGAGCGGCTGGGATGACAGCACGGGTCGAGCACGGGCGCGCGATTGGCGGGGCGCGCGAGTGGGTAGTCGTCGATGGGTCCGACGCGGTAGTCTGCGAGGTGCGCGCCGACGTGGATCGGCTGAGCGCCGATGACTTGGCCGAGCTGATCGCGGCCGTCGAGCGGATCGCGATGCGCCGGCGGCTGCGCGCGGTCGGTTAGCGGCGTGCGGAATCCGTTGCCAGTTGTTCCGCGAGCACGTGCGCGCGCGCACGCTCGAATGGCGTGGCAAGGCGCCGCCAGCCACGGGTGGGCGTGAGGACCTCGACGCGTCCGCTCCACCGATGCACGCGGAGCTCCAGCGCGCCCAGGGCGCGTTCGTCTGGCGTAAGGGGCAGCGGTCGATAGAGCGTCGGCCATACCCAGAGCAGGCCGGCCAGCAGCACGGCAGCGCACGACAAGCGGAACGAGAGGCGGCGCATCATCCAGTGCGACGAGAGGTGGGCGTCGCGGTGGACTCGCGACGGGTGCGGGGCGGGTGGCGACGCTCCTGTTCGTCGAGGAGCGCGCGCTTTTTCGCCTCATCCTCCGATTCAAGTCCCATCGGGCCGTCGGCGAACGCGAGCCAGGCCGGGCGGACGCCGAGCGCGTCGCTGAGCATCCACAGGTAGTCCACGCCAGGAATCGATTCGCGCCGGATCCACTTGGAGAGCGCCGGTTGCGTGGGGGCGCGACTGCCCCATCGCTCAGCCATCACGCGCACCAGAGCTGATTGGACGCCTCCGCGGCCGACGCGTTGGATGCGGGCCTCATACTGCTGCAGTGCGTCCGCGAGCCGCTCATGGAACGTCTCGGACGGCAGCACGAGCGGATGAGGCGCACGCGGATGTGCCACGTGAAAACCCCTCTTGCGGCGTGTAATAACTTTCGTTATAGTCTACGCCGTCGGTAGTTGTTCAATCCGTGCGACGTATTATCAACAGTCGAGCATCGCCATGACCGCAGGACAGCGCAAGGGCGCGATGTATGACGCCAAGGTGGGACTGCGAGCAATCGCACGATCGGTGCCGTGCAGTGTCGGCACCGTGTCCCGGGTGGTGAACGGGCAGCACACGTTCGAGACGCCGATCACGCGGCGCGTCAAGGCGGTCATCGCCGAGGCCGTCGGGCTGACGGTCGCCGAGCTCTGGCCAGAGGCGTCAACGGTGGAGGCGGCGGCATAGCCATGTGCATCCATCCCGAGATCGCGCAGCCAGACGCCGAGGTGTGGGTGACCTGCCCGGTGTGCTACAACGAAGGGTCAGCCGAGGACACTTGCCGCACCTGTGACGACACGGGGCGTGTGACGGTGGCCGAGGAGCAGGCGGCGTTCGACGCGGGCATCGCCGATCCGTGCATGCGGTCGGCCGAGTGGTGGCGTCGGCGTCGCGAGCAAGACGCAGCCGAGCAGGCGGCGATGCCGGCGCTGACGCCGGCTGATGCGCGCCTGGCGCTGGAAACCAAGCTGCGGTGTGCCGAATCCGTGCAGGCCGATTTCGACCGACGCGGCGTGTCGCATCGGTGGCCGGTCACGCTCACGATCGAGGAGGCACGCGCGCTGTTGGCGGCGCGTGACGCCGCGTGATGCCGATGACGCCGGTGGTGGCCTACGTGCTGATCGGCTGCGGCGTGGTGCTGGGCTTCGCGCTCGGCGTGCTGTTCGAGGCCGTGCGCGCCGCGCGGTATCGCGCGAACCGATCGGCCGAGCGCTGGCTCGCGACGCGCCGCGCGCACGGCTGAAACACCAACGCCACCCGGTCAGGGGTGGCGCTGGGCTCCGCTCACAACACTCTCGCAGGGGGAAAGGTACGATGACGTTGACGACGCAGCAACTCCAACGGCGGCAGCAGGGCATCGGGGCATCCGAGGTCGCCGCCGTGCTGGGGCTCGACCCGTATCGCTCGCCGTTCGATGTGTGGTACGCCAAGGTGCATCCGTCCGAGCAGATGCAGCAGACCCAGACGGCGGCGATGGCCCGCGGGCATCGGCTCGAGCCCGTGGTGGCCGACATCTACGCCGAGGCGCATCCCGACGTGACGCTCGTCCTGGGCGACACGTGCGCGCACCCGGATGCCGACTGGGCGCTGGCGACTCCCGATCGACTGGTGGTGACGCCGACCGATGCCGGCCTGCTCGAAATCAAATCGAAGCGCTGGCACACGGCGCGGCCGTGGGGCGAGAGCGGGACGCAGGATGTCCCGCTCCTGGTCGTGGCCCAATGCCAGTGGCAGATGTTCGTCATCAACCGCGCGTGGTGCGACGTGGCGCTGCTGATCGACGGCGAAGAGTATCGCGAGTATCGCCTTGAGCGCGACGACGAATCGATCGCGGCCATGGTCGAGGAGGTCGCCACGTTCTGGACCTTCCATGTGCGCAACCAGATCCCGCCCGAGCTCAAGGGCGAACGGGTGTCCGCGTACCTGTCGCAGCGCTTCCGGCAGCGCTCGGGCGAGTTGGTGCCGGCCTCCCCTGAGGCCGAGATGCTGCTGCAGCAGCTGGCGCGCGTGAAGTCCGATCGCAAGCTGCTCGAGGCCGAGGAGGAGCACGTGACCAACCTGCTGCGTGCCGAAGTCGGCGATCGCAAGGGGGTCACGGGGCTGGCCGGGCGCTTCACGTGGGCCGAGCAGGCGGGCGGCATCGACTACAAGGCGGCAGCTGAAGCGCTGGGGCTGACGAAGGAGATGGCGGAACAGTATCGGCGCCCGTCGTTCCGGGCGGCGCGCTTCACGCCCACGCGCATGGAGGGCTGATCCCGTGGCCAATCCGAATCTTCCGGTGCGCGTCGAGCAGACGCCTGGCCTTGTCGCGGCCGAGGGCGAAACGGCGTCCAGTGCGGTCGCGGCACGTGAGAAAGCGGCGGTCGAGGCGCGTTTCGTGGTGGCGTTGCATCGGCCGCGGAACCCCGATACGGCGCGCGTGCGCATCCTGCAGGCGTGCCGGCGGCCCCGCTTCGCCGAGGGCGCGAAGTACATGAAGCCGGTCGGTGGCTCGAAGGTGGTGGGACCGTCGATCCGGTTCGTCGAGGAGGCGCTGCGGTCCTGGGGCAACATCGACATCCAGACGCCGGTGGTGTTCGACGACGAGGAGCGGCGCATCGTGCGCGTGAGCGTGACGGACCTTGAGACGAACACGTCGTTCTCGTCCGATGTGACGCTGACGAAGACGGTGGAGCGTCGGACGCCGCGCGGCGGGGATGAGGTGCTGCGCGTGCGGACCAACTCCAGTGGCCAGACGGTCTCCATCATTCGCGCCGATGAGGATGCGTTCCTCAACAAGCAGAATGCGGGGATCTCGAAGGCGATCCGCAACAACGGGCTGCGCGTGCTGCCGTCCGATGTCGTCGAGGAGGCGATGGAGGAGGTCGATGCGACGATCGCGAACGAGGACGCGAAGGATCCCAGCGCGACGCGCAAGCGGCTCACGGATGCGTTCTACTCGCAGGGCGTGATGCCCGACCAGGTCGCGGCGCTGTTGGGGCACCCGCTCGAATCGATGACGGCCGCCGAACTCACGCTGCTGCGCACGATTTACACGGCGCTCAAGGACGGCGAGACGACCTGGCCGGATGCGATGGCGACGTTCGGCCCGCGCGCGAACGGCGAGACGCCGGCGGCGGCGCCGACCAAGGGGAACGCGGGGCTGCGCGCGGCGATGAAGCGCAAGGCGCCTGAGCCCGTGGCCGATCCCGTGGTCGAGGCGTCGACCGATAACGATGCCGACCTGCTGCGCCAGGATCAGGAGCTGGTCGAGCGCGAGGAGCAGGGCTGATGCGCGCCGCGCGGTGGGGCCTGGTGGCGCTGGTGGCCGTGGGGTGTGGTTCCCCCACGGCGCCGCGCGAGGATCCGCTCGTGGCGGCGGCGCGCGTGTATGCGGCGTGTGAGGCGCGCGCGTGGGCCGTCGCGACGCAGGGCGGCGCCGTCGACATGACGCGCTACACGATGACGTTGGCGCCATGCCTGGCGGCGTTCCAGCAGGCCACGGCGAAGGGGGGACGATGAATCCTAACGACTTGCAGACGGACGGCGAGCGCGCGGCGTTTCGGGCGGGCTACGTGCGCGGGCTGCGCGATGAGCGGGCGGTGTGGCGCGAGAACATGCGGATGTCCGCGACGGATGAGCAGCGCGCCGAGGCGGTGTGTCCGACGCGGCACGTGCAATCGGCGCGCGAGGCGCAGGGATGACGCACACCTTCGAGTTGCCGCTGCCGCAGAATCTCAACCGCAATCGGCACACAGCGTGGCAGGCGGCGCACGCGGCCAAGCGGAAGTGGTACGCCCTGGCCGATGCGTGGGGCCTGCGCTATCGGCATCCGTCGCCGCCAGCGCAGCCGTGGCGGCTGATTCGGGTGACGGCGGTGCTGACGATGCGGGCGTCGATGGATCCCGAGAACGCGATGCGGCGCGCGTCGAAGTGGCCGATGGATTGGCTGGTGTCCCGTGGGTACCTGGTGGACGATCGCGCGAAGCATGTGCGATGGACCGGGCTGCCTGAGCAGCGCATCTCGCACGCGTGGGAGCCAGGGTTGCGGCTGGAGGTGACGCCTGACGATGCGTGGATCCAGCGGGAGTCGGACGCACGGGCGGTGCTCAAGGCACAGCATGCCGGGCGCTGGCAGTTCCTCTCCGACGGGGAGGTCGAGGACGTAGGGCGCGACGATCCGTTGCGCATCTGGCAGTTCCGGCGAGTCGGCTCAGCCGACATCGCGATCGTGACGGCGACGGGCGCCGTCAAGCTGGTGGCCGCAGCGTAGCGGCTCAAGACAGGAGGAATCGCATGGGCGTGCAGTTGGCATCGGGGCCGTTACTCGAGGCGCCGCCGCAGGAGGGGCTGCCGTCGATCGAGTTGCCGACGCCCCATCACTACCGGCTGGTGCGGCAGGCGATCGAGGATCGGGCCGACACGGTGAAGGGGCTGGCGAAGAAGCTGGACGACGAGGGGTATCTGCGTGAGGCGCGTGTGCTGACGCAGGACGCCGCCGCGCTGACCGAGGGCGTGCTGCCGCAGTTCGAGCGGCAGGCCGAGATTCCCCTCGCGACGGCCGACGAGCTCTCGAGCGCGATCGTGAATGAGCTCCGCGGCCTGGTGCGCAAGCATGTGCGGCAGGACGACGAGAAGCGCGATCACGAGGCCGAGCTCTTGAAGTCGCTGGGCGATCGCGTGACGCGGTACACGCTGGACGTGTCGACGCGCAGCTACGCGGCTGGCATGGCGGCGCGCGAGGCCATTCCCGAGGTGTTCGGGCTCAAGGCGATCGAGGCGTTGCGGTCATGATGGAGCGCCCGCAGGAAGTGTTCACCCCCGAGGAAGCGGCTGAGTTCCTCCGCATGTCGGTGACGTGGCTCATGGAGAGCGACTGTCGGCGCGTGCGGTTCGGGCGGTCGGTGCGCTTCCTGCGGGGTACGCTGCTGGAGTTCGCCGCCGCGCATGAGCGTGGCGCCGGTGAGGTGCGCGCCGCATGAATGCCTATCGCGGAGCGTCGAAGCGCGGGTACCTGTACGTGCAGGCCACGGGCGCGCGCAAGTTACGCGCGTGCGGCACGGCCGATCGGCACATCGTCCGGGCAATGCGCCGCATGCTGGCCGAGCTCCGCGGCCGGCGTGCGTGGGATCTGCTCGAGGCCGTGCTCGACGATCGGATCACGCTGGGGCAGTTGTATGACGCCTACGCGCTGCAGCGCCTCGAGGGGCTGCGCGCCGAGCTGGCGGCCGTCGATCTGGTGCCCCACGTCGACGCGTGGATCGCGTACTACCTGGCGAGCGGGCGCTCGGCGACCAACGCGCCGATCTATCGGGCGCAGGTGCTGTCCCTGTTGGGCGAGCGCTGCCTCTCGTCGGAGCTCACGCCGGCCCGCGTGATGACATGGCTGCAGGGACTCACGATCACGTCGGGCGCGAAGCGCAATCGGCTCATGGCGCTGCGGTCGTTCGTGCGCTACTGCGTGCAGCGTGGCGTGCTGGCGACGAACCCGATCCGCGAGGTGGAGGCGCCCAAGAAGAATCCGCCGAGCCTGCGCTACGAGTCCCCAACGGTGGATGCGGCGATCGTGGCGCACGCGCGCACGGCGTTCGGGCTCCCGATGGCGGCGCTCTTCGCGTTCGTCCACGCGACCGGTGCGGACCTCTCGCCGGTGCTGCAGCACACGCTGCGCGGCGATCTCGACCTCACGCGCGGTGTCGCGCGGCTGCGCGGCACCAAGCACGCGAAACGCCACGTGCACGACGCGATCATCGACCCGTGGGCGCTGCCGATCCTCCGCGAGTACCTGGCCACGATGCTGCCGACGGTGCGGCCGTGGGCGACGATCGACCGGTACCAGGCGGCGAAGGCGCATCAGGCGAGCGCAGTGGCCTGTGCGGTCCCCGGGTACACGCTGCGCATGGCGCGGCACACCTGGGCGGTGGCGCATCGGCGGGCCGGCGACTCCCTCGAGGCGATCGCCGCCCAGCTCGGGAACAGCGTCTATCAGGTGGCGACCGTCTACGCGCGCTTCACCCCCACCATCGACGAGCGACTGCGTGACGCGATGGCGACAGATCTGGCGACATCCCCCATTCAACCCCCGCGAGGGAAACGTGCGTAAGTCGTTGTCAGTGCGAGAGGTGGGACTCGAACCCACACGCCAAAGGCACTGGATCCTAAGTCCGGCAGGCCGTGACGGTCGCCGCGCGCGCCCCAGCATCACGGCCCATCGGGACACGCCGCGACCCACCGAACCACGTCCCGTTGGCGACAAATCTGGCGACATCGCGATCGCCCTGCTCACGCTCGCCGCGCATGTCGGCCGGGGGTTGGCGTGAGGACCGACCACGATCGGCGCCGCGACCGTGAGTACGCCCGGCGCGTGCGCGAACGGCAGTGGATCGAGGCCGCACGCGGCAGTCGCATCTGTCCGCGCCGCACCTGCCGCGGGGGCCTGGTCGATGAGGTCGACGCGCTCGGGCGTGCGCGCATGCGCTGTCCGCAATGCGAACGGCGACTGGCGGGGATCTGTCGCGACTGCCGTCAGCCGGTGCATGGCACGATCGGCAAGGCCACGCGTTGCGCCGTCCATCAGCGGGAGGCGCTGGCGTCGGCGCTCAAGCGCTCCGAGGCGCGTCATCGCGAGGAGCGGAGGGCGCGGGAGCGGAAGCGGTTCAAGACCGACCCCACGTTCCGCGAGAAGCGGCGAGCGTACGCGCGGGCATGGCGCGAACGGAACCCGGAGAAGGTGCGGTTCTGGAAGCGGCGTGAGGCACTCAAGCAGGATCCGAACCGGCTGGCCTACTTCCGCGAGTACAACGCGGCGCGCGCGGAGCAGAAGCGACAGCATGCGCGCGCGGCCTACTACCGCGCGCACCCCGAGCGCCCCACACCGGTGTGTCGGGACTGCGGCGCGAGCATCCCCTGGGTGCCGCCAGGACGGCCGCCGGTGCGCTGCAACGCGTGCGTACCGGCGCACGTCCGCAACAAGCGGCGTCGGGTGCTGGGACAGGTGGTGGCCGCATGACGGCGATGCGTGCTGTGTCGGATCGCGAGTGGGCGTTGATTGCGCAAATCCGTATGCAGGTGCGGGAGTCCACATGAGGCGCGCGCATTCGCACGCCGATGAGCAGACGCCCCGTCGGCGCACGCAGGCCGAGCAGGTGGGCGATCTGCCGATGTTCGCGGTGCCGTCGGTGGCCGTGGAGACCAGCGAGCGCGCGGCCGATTCCGTGCGGGCGCACGTGCGCGCCGCGCACGACATCATCGTGGCGTTGCTGGTGGTGCACGGACGCCTGACGTGTGAGGAGGTGCGGCAGCGGACGGGATGGGATGGCGACTACGCCCGGCCGCGGCTGTGGGAGCTCGAGGGGCAGCAGGTCATCCGCAAGTGCGACGGCCAGCACGGTGCCGACCTGGTGCAGCGGCGCACGCGCACGGGCCGCATGGCCACGTGCTACGAGCTCACGGCGATCGGCCAGCGGCACGCCGACGCGCAGTCCCATGCGGCGCAGCAGCGCCTTGAGGGGGGCCGATGAAACGCGATCGCGGCGAGTATCGCCCCATCTACGAAGTGCTCCTGGATGGCCCGGATTGGCAGCGGTTGCCGGCCGATGCGCGGCTCGTATTCCTGGCGCTGAAAATCCGGTGCGGCGTACTCGGGATCAAAATTGTCCCCGGTTTGGTCGAGAGTCTGTCGCAGTGGACCGGTTTGCCGTCGCGGCGTGTCCAAGCTGCGACGAAAGTGCTCGAGGAGTCGTCGTGGATTCAGCGCGACGGGTCGGTGGTGTGGGTCGTGCGCGGGCTCGAGTTCGAGCCGTCGCTCGACGCATCGAACGCGAATCACCGCAAGCACATCGCGCGGGTACTGGATGCGCTCCCGACGCTGCCGATCGTGGAGCGGTTCCGGGCCAGATACAGCCAATGGGTTGGGGAAGGGCATGCCGATGCCATGCCGATGGCATCCCCCATCCCTATGGCAATTACTACCACTACCACTACCACTACCACTAAAAGCCCCTCCACCGAGCGCCCGGAAATCGCAGCGTTTCTCGCGTTGGTGCCACCCGAACGACGCCCCGGCTGGGAGGCGACGTTGGCGAACTGGCGCGAAGGCGTGGGCTATTCCCAAGGACGGGTCGCGCACGACGCGGACATCGCGCAGGGCCTCACCGAGTACCTGGCGTCGACGACGGCGCCCGACTTCTCGCCGCGGCACGTCGTGCGATTCGTCGAGGCAGCGGAGCGTCGGCGCACGCAGGCGCCACGGGCGGCGGCCGTCGATGACGCAACCGGCCGTGAGCTCTCGTACCTCGAGCGCGTCGCACGGGGCCTCCACGTGCCCGAGGAGCGCAGCGCATGAGCCTCGCCGTCATTGCGTCCGAGTTGGTCACGTGCGCGGCCGTCTGGCCGTCGCTGAACGCCAACAAGCGGGAGGTGTTGGAGGCCTACCGCGAGGCACTGATCGGGTTCACCGACGAGGAGCTGCGCGCCGGGTTTCGCCTGGTGCGCACGGGGCATGAGGGCGCGTCGTTCCCGAAGCCGGCGCAGGTCGTGCGCGCGTGCCTGGACGCGCGGAAGCGGCTGGGCGTCGCGGCGACGCCGGTGGCACGGCACGTCGACGGGAACGGCTGCGACATCAAGTGCCCACAGTGCGGGACGGTCACGCTGTATCACGAGACGGCGCCCGACGGGACGTTGGGGCGGCTCTGGCCGTGGCACCTGGACGGGTGCGCACTGCGTCGGGCCGACCAGCCGCGGGAGGCGAGTTCGGGACGCCTCGTCTGGCCGCAGCCACAGAACGGCGGCGCGTTCAAGGCGCCGGAACGACTGCAGGGATTGGTGCGAACGGTTACGGCTGCGGTCTCGACTGCGGCATCACTCAGCTAGGGGGGAACATGGGGAAGTCTGAGGCCTGGGCCGCGTTCGAGGCGCAATTGCGAACGACGGCCGATGTGTTGGCGGCGGCGCTGCGACAGCAGGAAGAGGTCGACGGGCAGGTGGATCGCCGCATCGTGGCGTATGACGTTCAGTTCACGCGCCACGTGGACGGACGCCTGGAGAAGGTGCGGGAAACGGTCTGGCCTGCCCCGTCCTCGCCGCGCCGGTGGTGGCTGCCGTTTGACATGGGCGACCGACCGTGCAGCCTGCCGGTATTCCACATGCCAGAGCCGCACGAGTGGGCGTTTTACTGGCAGACCGTCGTCCCCGTCGTCGAGGCGTCGGCCTACGACGCGGTGGTGCGGGAGCGGGATTTGTGGCAGGAAACGGCGGCGCAGGAATCGCGCAATACGGCGTTCTACTGCGACATCGTGCGGCAGATCGGCGCGCAGTTCGGCGTGGCCGCGCGCACGAGCGACGACGGCAGTGTGCAGGACAGCGTGTTGGCGCTCAAGGTGCCGGAGTTGGTCGCGGAACTAGCCGCTGAGCGCGACGCGGCCCGCGCCGAGCTCGCCAACGCGCGGCGGCTCACGCCGGAGGTGGTCGAGACGGTGTGTGTGCTGCTCTTCGGCTCTACGAAGTTCGCGTCCGATGTGCATAAAGTCCGTCATGCCCTCCTCGCGGCGGGGTTCCAGGAGGTGGCGCCGTGAGCGAGACGACGAAACGATATCGCATCGACGGCACGCACGGTGAGTACGGGCGGTGGACGTACAACGGCATGGAGCCTGACGAGAGCGGCCAGTGGGTCAAGTACGACGATCACATCGACGCCCTCGCCGCCGCGCAGCGCGAGAACGAGCGGACGTGCCAGTGGCGATACATGAACTGGCCGGAATCGGACAGCGACTACGAGACCGAGTGCGGCGGCGCGTGGACGTTCATCGAAGGCGGCATCACGGAGAATGGCGTGGCGTTCTGTCATAGGTGCGGCGGGCGTGTGCTCGCGCCTAGCAAGCCAAAGGACGAAGAAGACGATGTCGCCGCCCTGCGCGGCGAGGGGGGCGCGTGAGCGAGGACGGATGCCTACCGATCATCGTCATTGCGCTCTTCTGCGCGTTGACAATCTGGTTTGCTTGGGACTTAAGCAGCGCACGAGCACATCACCAGTTCGTGCAGTGCCGCACGCTGCTTGCAACGCGCGACAGCGCCACGGTGATCGACACCAAACCCGAATGCGCGCGGTGGACGCTCCCGGCGAAGGAGGGCAAGTGAGCGACGACGGATCGACTGCACGCGTCGTAGAGATCATGGAAGACTACTACGGCACGCACGCCTACAGCACCGAGGCGGCGTTCACCGCACTGGCGCGCGACTACGCCGCCCTCACGGCCGACCGCGACCGCCTCGCCGCCGAGTTGGCGACCGCGCAGCAGCGCATCGAGTGGGCATCGGCCGCCCTGCATGGTGACCCGTT
>ERZ650303.21-NODE-21-length-40414-cov-5.421145_pt1 | contig 40414 bp, 41 predicted proteins | sample MGYA00376239_ERZ650303 | MGnify/ENA primary metagenome ERZ650303 (study PRJEB26733, sample SAMN07839262) | wastewater metagenome | biome: small river; feature: stream; material: water | place: USA: North Carolina | collected 2016-04-05 ... | reverse complement strand
GATATCTGTTTGGCTAGCGCTTCGTAACAACTACTGTAGCGACCATTGCACCGCCGACCACTGAGCACGCAAAAATCTTCAAAGCCCAGATAGCGACCATCTGGCATACGGTCAAAGCGCTCAACCGCCAGTATCTGTCGATTTTCTGATAACTGCACGTTGGCTGTCGGCAAACCAGCGTGATGTGCCGCCCGCATACAGAAATATTCGTTAGCAGCCAACTCGGGGTATTCCTGCGGATTAAAACTTTTGACGATATGCGTCGCGCCGCGGTCTGTGACTTTGTCGAGCGCCACGGCGGCATCTCTGATCAGCACCTTGGGCTGCATGCCTGAAATACCTGAATACCGTGCGAAGCGTTCGAACAAACTAGCAAAGAGATCCTCGGCACCCCGATAGGCCAACAGGTTGCCCATGTCTTCCGCAGGCACCGCTTCCGGTGTTGCACTATTTGTCGCATAGCGCAGCCGTCCGATCTGCGATCGCCCCACGATGTCGAGCAAGCTCAATGCATCGAAATCGCGAACCGTTTTGGCGAACATCCGTTCCAGTCTTTCCCGTAGCGCACCTTCGGGCAGATTCATCTCGAAGATGGGGTGCAGAAAGCTCATCGAATCATATTGATCGGCCACCACCGGCATCGTGAGCGACACGGCATTCTGATCCAGACAACCCGGCTGATAACCAAACAGATAGGCGTCCTGTTCGGTCTCACTACGCGATATTGTGCCGACCTGTTGCTGGTCAACAAAGACATCAACCGCGTTTTCTGCCATAGGCCTCACTCCGCAGTTCCTGCAATGTGGGGTACGGTCGACGGGCGCCTACCGAAAGCTCTAACCCCAATACCGCACACAGCGCCATCACTTTGCGGATGCCGATTTCGGCCACCCGACCAGATTCGATACCGGAGATCGTCGCCCGGCTCATGCCCAGCGACAGGCCCACCTCTTCTTGCGTGAGGTCTCGTTGTTTTCTGGCTTCGCGAATGGCGGTGCCGATTTCTTGCATGTCCATGCACTAAATATAATGCATATTAAGACAAATACAAAGTTTTGCATTGCTTGCGATGCAAAAAAACAGTGGCTGTAACCTACGGGCGGCTCACTGTAAACCCTGTTGAAATCAAGCGGCCAGCTTGGCAAAGGCATCAATCACTTCCTGCGGTGCCTGTACCAGCTCAATCAGTACGCCTTCGCCAGCAATCGGGAACTCGTCGTTAGCCTTAGGGTGCATAAAGGTGATGTCATAACCGGCAGCGCCTTTGCGGATACCGCCCGGCGCAAAACGCACGCCGTTGTTGGTGAGCCATTCAACGGCAACCGGCAGGTTATCTACCCACAAACCAATGTGGTTGAGCGGTGTGGCATGTACGGCGGGCTTCTTTTCCGGATCGAGCGGCTGCATGAGATCCACTTCTACCTTGAACGGGCCTTTGCCCATAGCGGTGATATCTTCATCCACGTTTTCACGTTCGGAAACAAAGTTGCCGGTGATTTCCAAGCCGAGCATATCCACCCATAGGGTACGCAACTTATCTTTCGACGGACCACCAATGGCGATTTGTTGTACACCGAGAATCTTGAATGGACGAGTCATGCTGATGCTCCTTGAATATTAAACAGGTTGGCGCTGGCTGTAGCGATACATGGCAAAGCCAGCAAGAATCATGGGCAGGCTGAGCCATTGCCCCATAGAGAGGTTGCCGAAGAGCAACCCGAGAAAGTCATCCGGTTCCCGACCAAACTCTGCCATAAAGCGCGCTACACCATAGCCCATCAGGAAAACGGCTGAAACCGCAGCCCGTGGTCGCGGCTTCGAGGCATACCACCAGAGCAGCACAAACAGCAGTAAGCCTTCGCAGGCAAACTGATAAAGTTGCGAAGGATGGCGCGGGAAAAAATCTGTGCGTGGAAAGATCATGGCCCAGGGCACATCGGTCACCCGCCCTACCAGCTCACCATTAATAAAATTACCCATGCGGCCGGCAGCCAGACCCAGCGGCACAAGCGGCGCGATGAAGTCAGTGACTTCAAAAAAAGTGCGGCCATGCTTGCGGCCATAAAGCGCCATCGCAAACAACACACCCAGCAAGCCACCATGAAAGGACATACCGCCTTGCCAGAGGGCCAGAATTTCAAAGGGATGGCTGAGGTAATAGTCTGGCTTGTAAAACAGCACGTAGCCCAAGCGTCCGCCCAGCACAACACCAAGCGCCCCATAGAACAGCAAATCATCAATCGCCTGGTTGGTCCACCCGGCCTGTGGCAACTGTTTGGCGTGTACACGTCCAAGCATTACAAAGAGCACAAAGGCCAGCAGATACATCAGGCCGTACCAATGCACCGACAGTGGGCCGATACTTATAGCAACAGGATCAAACTGAGGATGCATCAGATATGCCATAGTGCCCTGCAAAGTTCACGGCAAAACGCCGTGGTGACGATAGAATAGTGAAATTATAGGCCACGATGAGCCATCGGCTCAGGCAAAGCCCGTCTGATTGTTCCCAAAGGATCTGTTATGCCGCAATACCGCTCCCGTACCTCGACCCATGGCCGTAACATGGCCGGTGCCCGTTCTCTATGGCGTGCCACTGGCATGAAAGATGGCGATTTTGGCAAACCGATCATTGCCGTGGTGAATTCGTTTACGCAGTTTGTGCCGGGACATGTGCACTTGAAGGATCTGGGACAGCTGGTGGCCCGAGAAATTGAAGCCTGCGGTGGCGTCGCCAAGGAATTCAACACCATTGCCGTCGATGACGGTATCGCCATGGGCCACGGCGGCATGCTGTACTCGCTGCCATCCCGCGAACTGATTGCGGATTCGGTCGAGTACATGGCCAACGCCCACTGTGCCGATGCACTAGTCTGCATCTCTAATTGCGACAAGATTACCCCGGGCATGCTGATGGCAGCCTTGCGCCTGAACATTCCAGCGATCTTTGTCTCCGGCGGCCCCATGGAAGCGGGCAAGGTCAAGATTAACGGTAAGGTCATTTCGCTGGATCTGGTCGATGCCATGGTCAAAGCCGCGGATAGCCACTGCTCGGATGAAGAAGTGGAAGCCATCGAGCGCTCAGCCTGCCCGACCTGCGGCTCCTGCTCCGGCATGTTTACCGCCAACTCGATGAACTGCCTGACGGAAGCACTAGGTCTCTCGCTGCCGGGCAACGGTACGCTGGTGGCGACGCATGCCGATCGTAAGTCACTATTCCTCGGCGCAGGCCAACGTATTGTCGAGTTATGCAAGCGCTACTACGAACAGGATGATGCGTCCGTCCTGCCGCGCAATGTGGCTAACAAGAAGGCATTCGAAAATGCCATGGCGCTGGATGTGGCCATGGGTGGCTCGACCAACACGGTTCTACACATTTTGGCAGCGGCACAGGAAGCCGGTGTGGATTTCACCATGCAAGATATCGATCGCATCTCGCGTCACGTGCCTTGCCTGTGCAAAGTGGCACCGATGACCGATAAGTACCATATCGAAGATGTCCACCGCGCAGGTGGCATTCTTGGTCTGCTGGCCGAGCTGGATCGGGCCGGCGTGATTCACCGCGATACACCCACGGTACATGCACCGACCCTGGGTGCGGCGATGGATCTGTATGACATTACGACCTCGACGGATGAGCGTGTACAAACGCTATTCCGCGCCTCACCGGGTGGCATTCCAACGCAAACTGCTTTCTCGCAAGATCGGCGTTACGAGGAGCTGGACACGGATCGTGAAACAGGCTGTATCCGTAATCGTGCCCACGCATTTTCGCAAGACGGTGGGCTAGCAGTTCTGCATGGCAACCTGGCATTAAATGGCTGTATCGTTAAAACGGCGGGTGTAGATGAGTCCATTCTCAAGTTCACCGGCAAGGCCCGTGTTTACGAAAGCCAGGAAGACGCCGTTGCAGGCATTCTTTCGGAAGAAGTGGTTGCCGGGGATGTCGTGGTAATACGCTACGAAGGCCCGCAAGGCGGCCCCGGCATGCAGGAAATGCTCTACCCGACCTCGTATCTAAAATCACGCGGCCTAGGTAAGGCTTGCGCACTGCTCACCGACGGCCGTTTCTCTGGCGGCACCTCCGGCCTATCGATTGGCCACGTCTCTCCGGAAGCCGCTGATGGCGGTTTGATTGGTCTCGTAGAAACTGGCGACACCATTGAGATTGATATTCCGAATCGCCGGATTCACCTAGATGTGAATGAAGATGAACTGGCTGCCCGCGACGCGGCCATGCGCGCCCGCGGCGATAAAGCCTGGAAACCGGTGTCACGTGAACGTGTGGTAAGTCAGGCACTGAAGGCTTATGCGCTATTTGCCACCTCGGCAGACCGGGGTGCAGTCCGCGATATCAGCCAGGTCGTTCGTAAGGGATAAAGACCACCCGATGCAAAAACGACAAAGGGTGCCGAGGCACCCTTTGTCGTTTTAAAGCGCAACGATCAGTTGCTACCAGCAGCCTTACCAGCCTGATAACCCTGATTGTATTGCTTCTGCTTCGATTTCTCGTAGGCATCATAGGCATATCCACCCACCGCACCGACAGCTGCGCCGCCCACCGCACCCCAGATCGGGTTACCACCGGCAATGGCCACAATACCGGCACCAGCAGCGGCACCAATCGCACCGCCTGACAAGGTGCGTTGCTGCGTATCACTCATACCCGAGCAACCGGTCAGAATGGCGGCAACCACTGGAACAATCATTAATGTTTTTTTCATGGTGTGTACTCCGTATTCAAATTACTTGCCAGCTTTGGCTGCTTTACAGGGAAAACGTTCGGCCAGGAAACGCAACGCAGACTCCGCAGCTGGCATCTCCTTGAGTTGCGGCTTGGCATCGGCCCATGCCACGTACTCATCCAAAACGAGTTGACGTTGTGGCGCAGGCTGCGTCACACAGATATTGCTCGGTGCAAATTTCGGATGACGCGTAACGAGGTAGCTATCATAGACACCCTGGCCGAAGCCGTTGCAGTAAGCCTGGGTCTGGGCGTTGGCTTTGTCTTTGCAGAGTTGCACCATCTCGCCCGTGCTAGCAACACGATGCGTCGGTTGTTGCGCAGGTGCGGCCGCAAAAGCGGCAGCGGACATGAGTGCGGCACTGGCAATGAGGATTGTTTTTTTCACAGACATCTCCTTGGGTTTCACTTAACCGCGCTGTAGACGCGGCACGAGGCTACTCTATTCTCTTTAATCATTAACGGCAAGCAATCTTAACGTTTCACCTTAAGCGCATCCAGCACGGCCATCGCCGTCATATTAACTACCCGCCGCACGGTCGATGACGACGTCAGGATATGCACAGGATGCGCGGCACCCAGCAGGATCGGGCCGATAGTGACGCCCGAGCCGCCGATCATCTTGATCAGGTTATACGAGATATTGGCCGCATCCAGATTAGGCATGACCAGCACATTGGCCTCACCCTTGAGCGCCGATTCCGGATAGGCATTCAGACGGATTTCTTCGGACAGCGCGGAGTCGCCATGCATTTCGCCATCGACTTCCATTTCGCCCGAAGACAACGCTGGCAGCAATGCAGCAGCGCGACTCATTTTCAGTGCCGACTCCGATGAACAGGAACCAAAGTTCGAATGCGATAGCAGGGCCACCTTCGGATGTACGCCAAAGCGTTTAACTTCATCCGCCGCCAGCATGGCAATTTCTGCAATCTGCTCTGCATTCGGATTTTCGTTGACATGCGTATCGGCAATAAACAGCGAGCGCCCCGGCAACATCAGGTAATTCATGGCGGCAAAGACGCCGACCCCGCTGCGTTTGCCAATCACGTTGTTGACGATGCGCAGGTGATCGTTGTACTGACCCTGCACACCGCAGATCATGCCATCGGCGTGACCCAGCTTCATGAGCATGGCACCCATCAGCGTGGTATCGCGCCGCATGGCGGACTTGGCAATATCCTGCGTCACGCCACGGCGTGACATCAGCTTGTGATAAGCCGTCCAGCAGTCGCGATAGCGTGCATCGTTTTCCGGATTGACCAGTTCGAAATCGACGCCGGGTTTGATCCGTAAACCGGCCCGCTCCAGACGCTTTTCTACAACACCGGGGCGACCGATGAGTATAGGCGTTGCCAGCTGCTCTTCCAGAATAATCTGTGTGGCACGGAGCACGCGTTCGTCTTCACCCTCGGCAAAGATAATGCGCTGACGCTGCCCTTCTTTACAGGCCACGAACACGGCGCGCATACCAATGCCCGTGTGATAGACAAACTCTTTGAGCCGCTCGATGTAGGCATCCATATCGGCGATCGGGCGACGGGCCACGCCGGAGCTAACCGCCGCTTTGGCGACTGCTGGCGCAATGCGCGTAATGAGGCGTGGATCGAAAGGCTTGGGAATCAGATATTCACGGCCAAACTGCAGATCATGCCCGGCATAAGCCATGGCGACTTCATCGGAAACTTCCACCTCCGCCAATTCGGCAATAGCGTGCACACACGCCAGTTTCATCTCTTCGGTAATCGTCGTCGCGCCCACATCGAGCGCACCGCGGAAGATAAACGGGAAGCAGAGGACGTTATTAACCTGGTTCGGATAATCCGAACGGCCGGTGGCGATAATGGCATCCGGGCGTACTTTGCGCGCTTCTTCCGGCATGATTTCCGGCGTCGGGTTCGCCAACGCAAAAATCAGCGGGTTTTCATTCATCGGTGGCAGCCATTCGGCTTTGAGTGCACCGGCAGCCGAAAGTCCGAGGAAGACATCGGCACCAACCAATGCATCCTGCAAAGTGCGCGCCTGTGTTTCTTGCGCGTATTTGGCTTTGGTCGGTTCCATATTGGCTTCACGGCCAACGTAGATCACACCCTTGGAATCACAGACGGTAATGTGTTCACGCTTAACGCCAATTTCGCACCACAGATCCAGACAGGCAATCGCTGCTGCACCGGCACCCGACACGACCACGCGAACATTAGCGATATCTTTCTTGATTACCTTGAGACCGTTAATCAGCGCCGATGCCGAAATAATGGCCGTGCCATGCTGGTCGTCATGGAAGACCGGGATCTTCATGCGCTTCTTGAGTTCGCGCTCGATGTAGAAACACTCTGGCGCTTTAATGTCTTCGAGATTAACCCCGCCGAGTGTTGGCTCCAGCGCGGCAATCATGTCGATCAATTTGTCCGGATCATTCTCGGCCAGCTCGATATCGAACACGTCGATACCCGCGAATTTTTTGAACAGGCAACCTTTGCCTTCCATCACGGGTTTGGATGCCAGCGGCCCGATATTACCGAGGCCCAGAACAGCTGTACCGTTGGTGACCACACCCACCAGATTTGCGCGCGAGGTCAGCGTATCGGCTTCATCCGGGTTGGCTTCGATGGCTTCACAGGCAAACGCCACGCCCGGCGAATAAGCCAGCGCCAGATCACGCTGATTGGTCAACCCTTTAGTCGGCGTGACTGAAATCTTTCCGGGGGTGGGATAACGATGGTATTCCAGTGCGGCCGAGCGCAGATCCTTCTGCATACACAACTCCAGCATCATCCGAAAACCTGTCCGAGCGCTACGGATGGATTAAGTAAGTGCCTGCGCCCGTAATTATGCGCAAAGGCAAAGGCATGATTTTGCGCTTTTGTTTGATGAAACGCAAAGTGCAGCGCAATAAAAAACGGCCCGCCTAAGCGAGCCGTTCCTGTGAAGCAAAACGCAATTACTTGCGCTTGTTCACTGCATCCTTGAATGCCTTACCAGCCGAGAACTTAACAGTCTTGGCAGCTGGGATCTTGATGGCTTCGCCAGTTTGTGGGTTACGGCCGGTACGGGCAGCGCGCTTGCCGCTCGAGAACGAACCAAAACCAACCAGGCTTACCGAGTCACCCTTGGTGACAGCCTTAACAACAGCAGCAACAGTAGCATCCAGAGCGGCTTGTGCAGCAGCCTTGCTCAGCTTGGCTTCTTTAGCAATGACTTCAATCAGTTCAGCTTTATTCATGAGGGTATCTCCCAAGGTTTATACAAAAGTCGTTAGGATCGATAACAACCATACCGATCACGTGGGCCCATTATGCCCTGACTTCATATGGGTTTTACAAGTATTCGCACAAAAAAAATTCTGTAAGGCCTGTCAGGACTGGGTTTCATCACAAAGATGCGCACCAAATGTGCACAAGATAGGCTTGATCACGCTTTTTTAAGTTTCTGAAAAACCATGAGCGGCCAACACCTTAACCTCTATAGCTCAGAAACTGTCTGGGTGTGCGCATGCACCATTTTGTCATCCGGCCCCAAGAGCCTGTGTAAATTCTGCTGAACAGATTGTGCCAACACCGCAGGGGCAACATCCCGCAACGCTGCCAGCATGCATGCAATTTTGGGCAGTTCTGCGGATTCATTTCGTCCACCCTGCAACCAGGCTGGCGACATATCGGGCGCATCGGTTTCCAGCGCAATACTCTCGATCGGCACATGACAGGCCAGGTGCCGGATGCGTGTTGATCCGTCATAGGTCAAACTGCCGCCAAACCCCAACAGGAAGCCCATACTGATAAGTTGCGTGGCCTGAACTTCGCTACCGTTGAATGCGTGCGCAATGCCGCCGGGTATTTTTTGTTGCCGTCCCTGAAAACGCTTTAAAGTTTGAATCACCGCTTCTACCGCATGTCTGGAATGCAGCAGCACAGGTAATTGATGGGCCGCAGCGAGTTCCAACTGGGCCTCGAAAACCTGCTGCTGCACGCCAAAGTCGGGTGCCCCCGCATAAGCGTCCAGGCCAATCTCGCCAAGCGCAATAGGGCGATACTTTCGCAACCATTCGTCGAGCTGCGGCAGATCATCAGGCTTCACCGCAGCAACATACAGCGGATGAATACCAAAGGCAGGCAGAATTCTTGGCCAATCAGCACGGGTTGCAGATTGAGTGGCCAGCGCCTGCACAGCGGCAGCACTACCCAGCGTGACCGAAGGATTCAAACAATGAGTGACGCCCGCCAGACGCGCCCGCCTTAGCGCAGCATCACGGTCCGCGTCAAAGGCTTCGGCATCCCAATGGACATGCGTATCAATCCAGGTCAGCGCGGTCTCAACCACGGCCTTGACTCAATAGCGATAGAGAAAGGGGAAATCAATTTCCGGACGACGGCCGGAAATCAAATCCGCCAGCGCCTTACCCGAGCCGCAGGACATGGTCCAACCCAACGTGCCATGCCCCGTGTTGAGATATAAATTAGCCAAGGGTGCGCGACCGATAATAGGCACATTGGACGGTGTTGCTGGCCTTAATCCCGTCCAGTATTCGGGCTCACCGAGTGTGCGTAGATGCGGAAAAATCTGTCGGGTGCGGGCAGTGATTGCAGCGCAACGCACCGGATTCAGGCCCATGCCGTAACCGTTCATCTCGGCCGTGCCGGCCACACGTAACCGATTACCCAGACGCGAGAAAACAATCTTGTGACCATCGTCCGTCAGGCTAACGGTCGGCGCAAAACTTTCACTCTCCGGCAAAGCAAAGGTGGCCGAATAACCCTTGGCCGGATACACCGGTACATTCAGCCCCAAGGGGGACAACAAGGCATTACTGAATGAGCCGCAAGCGACGACGTAAGCATCGGCTTTCAATTGCTCACCGTTGTAGCGTTCGGCACACTCAATACGACCGCCACTTTGACGCAGGCGGACAATCGGTGTGCCGTAATTAAATTCAACGCCCCGTGCTTCTGCCAACGCTGCGAGGTGACGCGTGAACTGGTGCGCATCGCCGGATTCGTCAGACGGCGTGTAATGCCCCCCGACGATCATCGCCCGCGCATCAGTCAAGGCGCTTTCAATACGCACACATTCGGCGGCATCCACCTGGCGACGTTCCAGGCCATAACTGCGCATTATCTCGGCCGCCAACGAGGCCGCTTCGTATTCGCGCGCATCCGTATAAAAATGCAAAATGCCGCGTGTCAGCTGATCATACTGAATGGCCGTGTCGCTCCGCAATTGCTGCAAGCAACTGCGGCTATAGCTCGCCAGCTGTACGATTGAACGAATATTGCTGCGCATCTGACCCGGCGTGCATTCGCGCAGAAAGCGCAGACCCCAGCGGAATAGCTCCGGGTCCAGCCGCCAACGAAACAGCAGCGGCGCATCTTCCTTGCCCATCCAGCCCAGAATTTTACGAATAGCCCCGGGATTAGCCCAGGGTTCGGCATGCGATACAGAGATCTGCCCACCATTGGCAAAGCTGGTCTCCTGCCCGGCACCGGGCTGACGATCAACGACGGTCACCTCGTGCCCTGCTTCAGCCAGGTACCAGGCGGTCGTCGTACCTATCACACCGGCACCGAGGACCAGGATTTTCATAGCGAGCGCTCTTCGCTGTCGCGTTCTCGCGCAATGCGCGACACTTCGGGCAAATGCCGCACGCCGCGCATCACTTGCGCCAGATGCTTGCGATCACGTACCTGCAGTGTAAAGAACAGCGTGGTGTACATACCACCTGCATCATCCATGCTGATATGCACAATGTTGGAATCGGCTTCGGCGATCACGCTGGAAATTCTGGCCAGCACGCCCCGTTGATTACGAATCTCTACCCGGATGCGCACATCAAACTGGCCTTTGACTTCTAGCGCCCATTCCACATCCACCCACTTTTGCGCATCGTGACCCAGCTGTCGGCGGATGCGCAAACAGTCGTGCGTATGCACCACCAAACCACGATTGGCATCCAGCGATCCTACAATCGGATCACCCGGGATCGGCTGGCAGCAACTCGACAAATGTACGGCCATACCATCCGTACCGTTAATCATGACCGGCGCACTGCGTGTCTTGGGCAAGGCCTTATTCGGGTCCAGCCCCAGCAACTCCACCGCCACGTCAGTGGCCGGGCGCTGACCCGTGCCGATTTCACTGAGAATCTGGCCTTCGGCCTGCACACCCGATTGATCCAGCATACGGCCCCAACCGGCCACGGGCACGTCCTGCAAGCGTTGGCCATAACGGGCCAGCTCACTCGTCAACAGGCGTTTGCCCAGTGCGGCTGACGATTCATGATGTTCCGAGCGCATGAAGTGACGAATCTTGCTGCGCGTACGTCCGGATTTTACAAACTTCAACCAGGCCGGATTGGGGTTCGGAATGACCGCGGTGACAATCTCGACCTGATCCCCGTTCTGCAGCTCGGTACGTAGCGGTGCAAATTCGCGATTGATGCGTGCCGCCACACAGCGATTACCAATGTCGGTATGCACAGCATAGGCAAAATCGACTGCTGTGGCACCGCGCGGCAAGGTGAGGATTTTGCCTTTCGGGGTAAACACGAAAACCTCATCCGGGAACAGATCCACCTTGGCGTGCTCGTAGAACTCCGACGAATCGCCACTCATCGACTGCATTTCCACCAGGGACTCTAGCCACTTGGTGGTTTTGTCGTGCAGATCATCTGAGAACTTACCGGACTCTTTATAAAGCCAGTGCGAGGCGACCCCTTCCTGCGCCAGGCGATGCATGTCCCGCGTACGAATCTGCAGTTCAATCGGCGTACCGTAGGGACCGATCAGCGTGGTGTGCAGAGATTGATAGCCGTTCACCTTAGGAATGGCCAGGTAATCCTTGAACTTACCCGGCAGCGGCTTATACAAGGCATGCAATGCACCCAGGGCGAGATAGCAACTGGCATCGTTTTCAACCACCACGCGAAACCCGTAGAGATCGAGCACCTGCGAAAAAGACAGATGCTTTTCGATCATCTTGCGATAAATCGAATACAGGGTTTTCTGGCGACCAAAGACTTCGGCTTTTACACCGGCTTGCGCCAATTTATCCGACAGACTGCTGAGAATCCGCTCGACCATTTCTTTACGATTGCCACGCACCGATTTAACCGCACGGGCCAGCACATCATATCGATTCGGATGAATGTTTTTAAACGCCAGGTCCTGCAACTCGCGGAATAGCGTATTCAAACCCAGTCGGTTGGCGATCGGCGCATAGATTTCAAGCGTTTCACGGGCAATGCGCCGACGCTTATCCGGTCGCATCGAACCCAGCGTCTGCATATTATGCAAACGGTCTGTTAGCTTGATCAGAATGACGCGAATATCGCGCGCCATGGCCAGCAGCATCTTGCGGAAATTTTCGGCTTGCGCCTCGTGCTGGCTGGCAAACTCCAGACGATCCAGTTTGGAAAGTCCTTCCACCAGATCCGCTACCGGCTTGCCAAAACGTTGGGCCAGCTCTTCCTTGGTGACGCCGGTGTCTTCAATCGTGTCATGGAGCAATGCCGCCATCACGGCCACGGCATCCATTTTCCAGTCCGCCAAGGCACCCGCAACAGCCAGAGGGTGCGTGATGTATGGCTCGCCAGAAATTCGCGTTTGCCCGCGATGGCAGCGTTCGCTGAACACGAACGCCTCTTCTACCCGCGCCAGATCGGCAGCGGATAGGTAATCCAGACTATCAATAAACACCCGGTAAGCCGGGTCATCCGGCCCTAGAGCCGGGGGTAAATCAGGCGATATCTCCGGATTAACCGGTGCACGGGCTTCCGTATTCATCGTATGCCCTTCAATACCCGCCTACGCCATTATCAAGCCTGAGGGCGTTTCAGAATTTCAGCGCCGACAAAACCTTCGCCGATTTCGCGCAGCGCAATCACCGTGGGCTTATCCAGTTCGGCTTCCACATGAGGCGTTGCACCGTTAGCCAGCTGACGGGCGCGATAGGTAGCCGCCAGTGTCATATCAAAACGGTTAGGGATGCGATGCAGGCAATCTTCAACAGTAATACGTGCCATGGTGTTTTCCGATCTAATTAGCAGGAGAGGTACGAAGCGATTAGGGCCGAACAGCGTTGCGACTGATTGTTCAATCGCGCACGCGCTGCAGCAAAAACGGCCAACAACTCGGCCAGCGCTTCATCCAGATTTTCGTTAATTATAACGTAGGGAAACTCGTTCAGATGCTGTAATTCCTCGCGGGCATTGGCGACACGCTGCGCAATGACCTCGGCCGAGTCCTGCCCTCGCCCCTGTAAACGGGTTTCCAGGACATCAAAGGAGGGCGGCACAATAAAAATGCCCACCGATTCCGGATAAACCTTGCGCACCTGCTGCGCACCTTGCCAGTCAATCTCCAGAATCACATCGCGATCGGCCTGCAGCAAGGACTCGATGCCCTGGCGGCTAGTGCCGTAAAAATTACCGTGCACCTCGGCCGATTCCAGAAAATCGCCCGCAGCCTGCATTTCCTGGAAGGTAGCGACTGACACAAAGTGATAGTGAACGCCGTTTTCTTCGCCGGGGCGCGGGGCGCGGGTCGTTGTCGAGATCGACAGGGCCAGACGCGGGTTCTGGGCCAACGCCATCCGGGTCAGTGTTGTTTTACCGGCACCGGAAGGGGCGGCAATCACAAACAGGCTGCCAGGGCCGATAGGTGTAGTGGTTTGCGTCATGTGTATTCTGCCTATGTGTCGCCAGCGGCTGGTTATTCGATGTTCTGGACCTGTTCGCGAATTTGCTCAATAAGCAGCTTCAATTCCATCGCAATCGCCGAAACCTCGCTACTCACCGATTTGGAGCCCAGGGTATTGGCCTCGCGATTGAGCTCCTGCATTAGGAAATCCAGTCTTTTACCGGCCTGACCGTCGGACGAGACGATGCGATCCACTTCTGCCAGGTGCACTTTGAGACGGCCCAGCTCTTCCGCCACATCCGTCCGCACGGCGTATAGCGTGAGTTCCTGACGAATGCGCTCATCCTCGGCGCTACCGATGACTTCCAGCAGTTTGGCCCGGGCTTTGTCGGCAAACGCCTGTTGCGCAGCGGGGATCAGCGGTTCGGCTTTGGCCACCAGCGCCCGCATGGCCGACGTGCGTGCTTTAATCAGCTCCGCCAGGCGCGCACCTTCACGGCTACGCGCATCTTTTAATCCCCGAATCGCTTCCGCAGCCAACTCCTGATAGCGCGGCATCAGCGCGGCCCAATCCAGGTCTGCCGTGCGCACCACGCCCGGCCAGCGCAAGATATCCGCCGCACTCAGGCCGCGACTGTCTTTAAACACGTCTTGTACTTGCTCTACCAGACACTGCAGAGCTTGCAGACGATCGGTATCCAGGGTTTCGTTGCGTTCCGTCGTCGCTAATGCCCAACCAGCGCGGCACTCGACCTTGCCGCGCGCCAGCTGTTTGGACAGCATGTCACGCAAGGGCATTTCCAGCTCGCGCAGTTCATCCGGCATGCGGAATACCAGATCAAGAAAGCGCGAATTGACGCTTTTAATCTCAAAGGTCAACGTACCGCCGGCAACGGGACGGGTCATAGCGGCAAAGCCGGTCATGCTGGCGATCATGTGGACATCCTGAATTTGGCTAGAAAATCGTACAATGCCGACGAGTTTAAACGATAGGAACCCTCATGCGCCCGAGCCAACGACAATCTGATGAATTACGCCCACTTTCTCTGACACGCGGCTATACCGCACACGCTGAAGGTTCGGTGCTGATCCAGGTCGGCCAAACGCGTGTGCTGTGCACCGCCAGCGTGGAAACCTCGGTGCCGCCTTTCCTGCGTGGCAAGGGTCAGGGCTGGGTCACCGCAGAATACGGCATGCTGCCGCGTGCCACTCACACACGCTCCGCCCGTGAGGCCGCTAAAGGCAAGCAGACCGGGCGCACGCAGGAGATTCAACGCCTGATCGGGCGCAGCTTGCGCGCCGTGACCGATTTAACCGCGCTCGGCGAACGTCAGATCACGCTGGATTGCGATGTGCTGCAGGCCGACGGCGGCACCCGTTGCGCCGCCATTACCGGAGCCTGGGTTGCGCTGCATGATGCCTGTGCGAAGCTCGTTGCCGAGGGCATCCTGCCTGCAAACCCGGTGCGTGAACATGTCGCCGCCATTTCCGTGGGCATCGTTGACGGCACGCCGGTACTCGACCTGGATTACGCAGAAGACTCCAATTGCGATACCGACATGAACGTCATCATGACGGGTAGCGGTGGCATGGTTGAAATACAGGGGACCGCTGAAGGCACGCCTTTTAGTCGCGAGGAACTCAATGCGCTGGTTGATCTGGCCGAAGCCGGCATTCGCCAACTGGTTGCCGCTCAAACCCAAGCGATCAAGGTTTAAACATCATGAAACAGCTCGTCCTTGCTTCGAACAACGCCAAGAAGCTCAAGGAGCTGGGCGAGCTGCTGACACCGCTGGGCATTGAACTCATTGCCCAAGGCAGCCTCGACATTCCTGAAGCCGAGGAGCCCTTTCCGACTTTTGTCGAAAATGCACTGGCCAAAGCACGGCATGCAGCGCGACTGAGTGGACTGCCCGCCCTGGCCGACGACTCCGGCCTCTGCGTACGCGCACTTGGTGGTGCACCTGGTGTCTTGTCGGCCCGCTATGCCGGCGAACCGAAATCAGACGCTCGTAACAACGCCCATCTACTCGCAGCACTGGCCGATCAAACCGATCGGGCAGCTCATTTTGTGAGTGTGCTGGTACTGGTACGCCATGCCGAAGACCCGCAACCACTGATTGCCGAGGGCAACTGGCACGGCGCGATTCTGACGACCGCCCGAGGTGCACAGGGATTTGGCTACGATCCACTGTTCTGGGTCGAGGCCGCCCAGAAGTCAGCTGCCGAAATGCCGCCGGAAGAAAAAAACTGCTGTTCGCATCGCGGTATCGCCATGCAAAAACTACTGTCGCAACTCGCCGACTTTTAATCGTGCAAACCATCACCTTTGTGCCATCGCCGGGTGTGCGCACCCGTGCGGCCAGCGCATTGCAGCCCAACTTCACGCAGGCCGTTCCGCTGTCGCTGTATGTGCATATCCCCTGGTGTGTGCGCAAATGCCCCTACTGCGATTTCAATTCGCATGCAGCCCCGGCTCACATCCCGGAAAACGCGCTGGTCGATGCGCTGCTCCAAGACTTAACGCTCGCCCTCCCGGGCATCTGGGGCAGACGTGTGGAGACGGTGTTTTTTGGCGGTGGCACCCCTAGCCTATTATCGCCAGCGGCCGTTGATCGACTGATCACCGGTTTTCGTATGCTGCTACCGCTGTCGCCGCAGGCCGAAATCACACTCGAAGCCAACCCCGGCACGGTGGATGCTGAACGCTTCGCAGGCTTCAAAGCGGCGGGCGTCAATCGGCTATCACTGGGCATTCAGAGTTTTAACGATGCCAGTCTGCAGGCATTGGGGCGTATCCATGATCGGCAACAAGCCATCGCCGCTATTGAGGGCGCCGCACGCACCTTCGATACCTTTAACCTGGACCTGATGGTCGGACTCCCGCAGCAGGATGTCGCAGCGGCCCTCGACGACATTAACCAGGCGCTGGCTTTTAATCCGCCGCACTTTTCCTGCTATCAGCTCACGATGGAACCGCACACGCCGTTTGCTGCGGCACCGCCCGTCGGCTTGCCGGATGACGATACCTGCGCCGAAATCCAGGATGCGCTTGAGGCACGATTAGCGCAAGCAGGCTATACGCACTACGAAACGTCTGCTTTTGCCCGCCCCGGGCATTCGTGTCGGCACAACCTGAACTACTGGACCTTCGGTGACTACCTCGGTATCGGCCCCGGGGCGCACAGCAAACTGACCAACCATGAAGGTGCACGCCGTCAGATGCGGCATAAATCACCCAAGGCATATCTGGCGGCTGTCGAAACCGGAAGCTTCATCCAGACGGATGACCCGATTCTGCCCGACGATCTGACCGGCGAATTTATGATGAATGCGCTACGCCTGAACGAAGGATTCGGCATTGATCTCTACGAGCGCTACACCGGCTTGCCCTGGCTCGTCGTCGCGCGCCAGGTGGACGCGGCTATTCGCGATGGCTTTCTGGAATGGGCAATGCCGAACAAGCATTTGCGCCCCACCCGGCAAGGCCGACGTTTTTTAAACGTGCTACTCCAGCGTTTTCTTTAAACTACTTTCGCCGGAAGACTAGATCCCAGACACCGTGCCCCAGTTTCAAACCCCGGGCCTCGAACTTGGTTAACGGGCGATAGGCCGGACGTTCGGCATAATCGGCGGCCGTATTTTCCAACTGAGGATCAGCACTGAGCACTTCCAGCATTTGCTCGGCGTAATTTTCCCAGTCGGTCGCGCAGTGAATCGTACCGCCGGGCTTTAAACGAGAAACCAGCATACGTACAAATTCTGGCTGAATCAGGCGACGCTTGTGATGCCGCGCTTTGTGCCAGGGATCCGGAAAGAACACGAGCACGCCGTCCAGTGAATCCGCTGCAATCATCTGATTCACCACGTCCACGGCATCATGTGACATCAGACGCAGATTGGTGAGTGCATCCTGCTCGATGAGCTTGAGCAGATTCCCCATGCCCGGGCGATGTACTTCAATGCCGAGATAATCATTTTGCGGATGGTGCCTGGCGATCTCGGCTGTTGCCCCACCCATACCAAATCCAATCTCCAGATAACGCGGTGCCTTGCGGCCGAACAGCGTGTCCCAATCCTGAATCGTCGGCGTGTAATCCACACCCCATTGCGGCCAACCCCGACTGATCGCAGAGGCCTGACCTTCGGTCAGCCGACCTTCACGGCGCACAAAACTGCGAATACGGCGCAGATGCGCTGGTAGGTCGCCCAGTACGGGTTTGCTGTTTTCAATCATGGGGTGTCTTTCGTTTCTGGCACCGGCGGCATCGGCGCTGCCTTGGGGCGCAGTTTGAGATAGTTCGGGTCGCTGACTTCAGTCAACGTCTCCTGCAAGCGCTGCTGCAAATTCAAACGCGGCAAGGCCAACGTTGCCGGTAACGTGGGACAAGCTTCATCCAGCGCTGTCTGCGACAAATCGAGTTCGGTTTTAAGATGCATGGCAGCTGCAACACGCCTCTGTAATGCCGACGGTGCAGCGACTACCCGGTAATAGTCTGCCAACTCATCGGTCAGTTGCTGCATGGTTGCGCGATTCTGTGCCGCCCATTGTGTGTAGCTGGCAGTGGCATCAGGAAAAGTGTCACAAGCCTGGCCCAGCAACATCGTGGCATAACCAATGCCGAATACACGCTGCGCACTCAGCAGTTCTGGTCGGGAGAACTCGTAGCTATGCGGACGTTGCGCGTCTTCATGCCCAGGGTTCATCGCACAGCCGGATGCACCCCCCAGGGCAACACAGGCACTCAAGCACATCGCGAAACGTTGCACAGCACCAATCAATTAGTTGCGCCCGATCAGACCTGTCGTGGGCGAGCTCGGGTCTGCGCTGTAAAACTTGCGCGGCATACGCCCGGCCATATAGGCGGCACGGCCCGATGCCACGGCCAGTTTCATGGCGGTCGCCATCAGTACCGGATCCTGTGCATGGGCAATCGCCGTATTCATAAGCACCCCCGAGCAGCCAAGCTCCATGGCAATCGTTGCGTCAGAGGCCGTACCCACACCGGCATCGACAATCACGGGCACTTTGGCCTGGTCGAGAATCAGGCGTAAATTCCAGGGGTTCAGAATGCCCATCCCTGAGCCAATCAACGAGGCCAGCGGCATAATTGCCACGCAACCGATGTCTTCCAGCATCTTGGCCTGAATCGGGTCATCGGAACAATAGACCATCACCTCGAAACCTTCCTTAACCAGTGTTTCCGCGGCCTTCAGCGTTTCGGGCATATTCGGAAAAAGGCTGGTCTGATCGCCCAATACTTCCAGTTTGCACAAGGGGTGCCCGTCGAGTAGTTCGCGTGCCAGACGCAAAGTACGCACGGCATCATCGGCGCTATAACAGCCTGCGGTATTCGGCAGGATCGTATAACGATCCGGTGTAATCACATCTAGCAGATTCGGTGCGCTGGCATCCTGACCAATATTGGTCCGACGAATGGCGACGGTTACAATCTCTGCACCAGATGCCTCGATTGCGCGGCCGGTTTCGGCAAAATCTTTGTATTTACCGGTGCCCACCAGCAGGCGGGAACGATAAGTCTTGCTACCGATTGTTACGGCATTCAATGAATCTTGGGTGTGCAGCACGCTTAACCTCCGCCGACGGCGACAACAATTTCGATCTGATCACCCTCGGCCAGTGCCACCAAAGCATGCTGACTACGCGGCACGATGTCGCCGTTACGTTCCAGCGCCACCCGTTTGCCAACGAGGTCAAGCTGCATCAGCAGATCGCTGACTAAAGCAGAATCCGCACACTGGTGTGCTGTGCCGTTAACGGTGATTTTCATGGGGAGATTCTAACATCCGGTAGGCACCTCAACGGGTCCAACCCGGGCCTACTCTGGAGCGGGCGAAGGGAATCGAACCCTCCTCATAAGCTTGGGAAGCTTAGGTAATGCCACTATACGACGCCCGCTTGTGCTCAATATGTGACATTGTAATCGATTGTGACGAGTCAGCCAGTCCCCTATGAATCTGTCATAGAATAGCCCGCTGAGCACTTAACCATGAACCAGACACCCCGCCTCGAATCCATCATGAATGCCAAACTGACCCCGTTTCTTTTCGGGTTTGTTGGTTGGTATGCCTTATGGACATTGCAGCTGCAGCTGACATTTCTGGATTACGCGATGGGTGTCTCCCTGGCTTTCCTACCCGCTGGCATTCGTACACTGGCCGTTTTGATTTTTGGTTTACGCGGGGCCATCGGTGTCTTTGCCGGCGCAACGCTGACAACGATTGAATATATGGGGCATGTGGCAGGCATGGATCTGTTCAAGGTTTTGCTGATTGCCGCGGCCTCTGCTTTTTCTGCCTATCTGATGATGCAACTGGTTTGCTGGTGGCGCAAGATAGGTACTAACTTGGATGAATTGACCTTTTCCGATCTGCTGCTCGTGGTGTTTTCGCAAGGGTTACTGTCATCGACGCTGCACCAGACTATTTTCGCGCTTAATCCGATCGATGGCCTTTACGAGCACCCCACCTGGGCTGAGACTTTCAGGATATGGTCGGCCATGGCTGCGGGCGATATTGTCGGCTCCATGATTCTGATGCTGAGTGCCGTGGGCCTCGTCAATCTGAGCCACAAAGCGCGCCGATCTTATTTTTGAACGTTCGTTGCTGCTGATTGACTGGCCGTAAACGTGAGGCACACGCTTAACCCGTATTCACCCGGCCCGTCCTGTAGTGTCAGCTTTGCGCCATGCAGGTCTGCAATGCGCAATACGATCGACAAGCCAAGACCGGAACCCGTTGCCTGCGTGCCAGGCAACCGGGTAAACCGTGACAAAACGCGTTCACGCTCCGCTACCGGAATGCCGGGACCCTGATCACTGACCGTCAGGCGAATACTGCCATCCAGTTCTTTCAAAGTCACCGCGACGACCGTGCCCGATGGCGAATAGCGCACGGCGTTATCAACCAGATTTCTGAGCAACACAGCCAGCAGTGCCGGGTCGCCTAGCACCCAGGCGGCACTACCCACATCGAGCATGCATTCAACGTTCTTTTCAAAAGCCTGCGGTGATATTTCGGCTAGCACATCCACGGCGATGCGCCGCAGATCACAAACCACAAAGCCGCCGGCCAGCGCCGCGCCATCGAGGCGCGCCAGGGTCAACAACTGGCCAAGTAAATGACTGGTCCGATCGCTGGCCTGCACGACCGAATTAAGCGCTTTGCGACGCTCGGCGTCATCCGTCTCCGCCATGGCGACCTGGGCATAGGTGCGGATGACTGCAAGCGGTGTGCGTATTTCGTGCGCAGCATCGGCGGTAAAGCGGCGCTCCTGTTCGATCGAATCGGCGACACGATGCAGCAAGCGATTGGTCTGCTCGATAATAGGATGCAACTCGTTTGGCACATCGACCAGATTGATCGGGTCGAGGCGTTCAGGCGAGCGCTGGCCAATCGACAACGCCAACCGACGCAAAGGTTGAAAGCGGTAACGCATCAGCAGCGCCAGACCAAGCGCCAGCATGGGCAAGGCCAGGGCTAACGGGGTGAGCAGGTGCTTGGCGAGCTCCTGGCTAACAGCATTACGTGCTTCCAGAGATTCTGCCACCATAATCTGGTGATGGTGCTTCACATCACGCATGCTGTAGATACGCCAATTGCGGCCATCAATCTTGCGATCTGAAAAACCCTTAGCCTGTTCCGTCAGCGCCTCTTGCGGTGCCTGCGATGAGCGTGCCAGAAGCCGCCCCTTATCCGACCAGATCTGGAAGGCGACTTTGCGTGCATAACGATGCGATGGCAGCTCTTCCGGAATATCTCCGGACTCTTCACTACTAAGCACCACCAGTAAAGCCGCTGTTTGCGCCAGATGCGCATCAAAAATTTCGTCAGCCTCCTGTACGGCCTCTCGCCAGGCCGATGCGCTTAAGACAACCCACACCGCAGCCACAAAGATCAGCGTGCCGGCCAGAAGCTGGAACTGCAGACTATTTGAACGCAACGCCGACCGTTGCCAACGAGGGCCGAATTTCATCGTGGGATCAGATAGCCCACACCGCGCACGGTTTTAATAATATCGGCATTGATTTTGCGACGAATATGATGCACATGCACTTCCAGCGCATTCGATTCAACCTCTTCACCCCATGGGTAGATTTTAGATTCCAGTTGCGCACGGGTAAGCACCTTGCCTACATTAAGCATGAGCTCATGCAGCAAATCGAACTCACGTGGCGACAGTTCAATTTCGCGGCTTTCGTATTTGATCTGCCGTGACGCCGGATCCAGCGACAATGCGCCAATCTGCATCACCGGTGCAGCGGTGCCTGAAGCGCGACGAATCAGTGCGCGCAAACGCGCCGCCAGCTCGCCCAGATCACAGGGCTTGATCATGTAATCATCCGCCCCTGAATCCAGTCCGGCGATCACGTCCTGCGCCGTGTCGCGAGCGGTCAAGACCAGCACCGGCAATTTCTGCTCACTGGCGCGCGCACGTTTCAACACATCGAGCCCATCCATCTTAGGCAGGCCCAGATCAAGCACGACGGCGCTGAAGGCATCATGCTGCAAGGTGTGCCAGGCAGTCTCGCCATCTTTAACCCATTCTGGCTGAAAACCCGCCTGCCGCAAGCCTGCCTGCAAACCTTCGCCCAACATGGGGTCGTCCTCAACAATCAAGATACGCATCGCTTTTTCCTTTGCTTTTGTTGCAGTATGCCTGAGAGCCCGACTCAGGGCACCAGCCAGGGCAGGTGTCCACTAAACAGCCCCCAGAGCAATGCTATCAACCCCGCCAGCAACAGCGCGCCGACAATCCATTGCGGGTAGCGGATTGCATCCGACGCAGCGCCCTGCTTATATCCGTTGACCATGGCGCGCACCAGATTTTCTCGATGCAGCAGACTAGACAACAGCACCCCCGCCACATGCACGCCGACGATCAGCAGCAACACATTGACGATGCCTTCGTGCAACTCACCGAACCAGTCACCATAGTCGTTAAAGCTCGCCCAGCCGGTCAATACCGTCAAGAGGCCCAAGCCTAGCATGGCAACAATCGCCCAAGCTCCGGCCGGGTTATGTCCGACGTAGTGTGCCGGACGCCTACTGAACAGACTTCGCAGATAACGAATAACGGCGTGCGGGCCACAAACGAAATTGCCGAAGCGTGCGTATCGCGTTCCGACCAGACCCCAGACCAAACGGAACAGCAACAATGCGCCAAAAACATAACCCGCACCAACGTGCCAGAGCTGCAGACGCTCCGACTCACTCGTCAGGTAGGCCACTACAAAGCTGAGCACCAGTAGCCAGTGAAATAAGCGGGTAGGCACATCCCACACCAGAATCCGCACACGGGCGGTGGGATTGGCTGTTTGTTCATTCATCTTTATTTTTCTCTATGCCAGTCGGCCGGCACTTTGATACTGTGCTCGTCATATTCCCCTTTAGCAGCCAGTGTGTGGCACTGCGTGCAGTCGCTGAAGGTTTTGCCCTTGGGCGGTGTGGCACCATGCTCTTTGACAAACCACCGGGTCAGAGTCATTCTGGCCGTTGGATCGTTGGGTGCCAGCTTTTCCTTTTGCCCGGCATGCGCTAGCAGATACGTGCGTATCGCTTTGCTGGCGGGCGCATCCAGGCTGGCATCGACACCATAATGCTTGTCTAGATTGCGCATCTGCATTTCCCACCCGGCCGACGTCATCCGCTGTGGCGGATACGGCACATGGCAGCTGCCGCATTCTTCGTTGTAGTTTGACGGATACGGGCCATAGTTATGCGAACTATCTGCCCAGCTGGCTGGTGCAAGCGCCAGCAGACTGGCAACAACTGCAATTCGCAAAGAAACGTGCAGGCATGGCATGGCGGACCTCCTTAAGGTTTAACTGATAGCAAGTAGGTTAAAAAATTACCCTTCTCTTCCGGGGTGCATTCGCGCTTGAGCACATCATTGCAGTTACGTTTGAACCATTTATTTACTTTGTCCGCATCGGTAAAGCGGGCCGGATTTGCATTGGGTGACAGCGGCTGAATCACTTTGTTCGTGACGGCATGCTTGCCCGTTGTGGTCGGATTGTCTGTATGACAGCTTGAACAACGCCAATCGCCTCCGTGCGGATTTTGATAAAAAGCCTCGCCCGCCTTAGCGCTAAATCCCTTGAAATTCGGATTCTGTGCCTTGGCTTGCTGCGCGTAGTCATCCAGGAAGCTCTGCGGCGTTGCCGCCCATGTATTAAACACAACCATCGCCAGGAATGAGGCAAGCAGCAGATGCCGTGATTTTTTAATTGTCTTAAGTGCATGCATAATATTTACTCCCATGCTTGATTTTCCGAGCAATTGTGCCGTAAACGTATTACGAGAACCTTAATTCTCCTTATCACCTTCATGGATACCCAGCCAATGACGTCTCTACTCCGTTCCATTGCCACTGCCTGCATCGCCACACTTGTCCTGCACGGCACCGCCCTGGCTGCAGATGAACCCACACTGGAAACCGTCAAGACTGTTGATCTGGATCGCTACAGTGGCCGCTGGTACGAAATTTCGCGATTACCGATGTGGTTCGAGCGCAATTGCGTAGGCGACGTTACCGCAACCTATACCTTGCGCTCCGATCAGAAAATGGATGTCGTCAATCGTTGCCGCACCAAAGACAAAATGATCTCAGCCAAGGGCATTGCCGAAGTGCCCGATGCGGCACAGCCCGGGCAACTCCGAGTACGCTTTGCGCCGGACTGGCTGTCGTGGTTTCCGATCGTCTGGGGTGACTACTGGATTCTGGATCTGGATCCCGAATACCGCTGGGTACTGGTTGGCGCACCCAGCCGTGCCTATTTATGGATTCTGGCCCGCACACCGAGCCTGGATGCCGCCACAGTTCAGGCGCTCAAACAGCGCGCTGCCAGCCTGGACTTCGAGGTCGAAGAGATGATTGACGTAAGCAACACCGCCCAGTAAACGACCGCTTAGCGGCTCAGGGCTGCGTAATCACCATCATGAAAAATCAAGGGTGCCGGCGCAGGGTCTGCAGCAAAGCGGCGCACCTTGCCCAGATACAGACGGTGATCGCCGCCATCCAGTTGCTGGAAATTATCTACTTCGAACCAGGCGCAACAGCCGGCAAGCAAAGGTACCCCGCCTAAGCCCGATGCCCACGCGACCGCATCGAAGGGGTTATCGAGTGGCGAAGCAAAGAGGTTAGATATCTCGGCCTGCGCTTGCGACAACACGTTAATGGCATAGGCGCGCGTGGTTTCAAACGTCGGCAAGTGGCGTGAGCTCAATTGCAGGCTCCACACGACCAACGGCGGATCGAGAGATACCGTATTGAACGAACTCACGGTCAGGCCAATAGCCATACCATTCGCATCCAGGGCTGTAATCACCGCCACGCCCGTCGGAAAGCGGCCCAGCGCGGTGCGTAAATCACGCTGCGCATCGCCGCTCGAGCCAATTTGCTCGAAAGGAAAAGGCTCGGGGCTGGCGATCTCTGGAATCCGTACAGTTCGGGTCATACCGGTTTGCGATGTGATGCGTTAGGATGGGCGCTGATTATACCGTCCGCCCCGAATTGACCACGATGCCGCCATCAGCTTCTGCCAAATTAGTGCTTACCGATCTTAGCGACAACACGATGGCACTCGGCAAATTTCCGTCCACGCTGATTCGCTGGCAAAAAAAATACGGGCGCCATGATCTACCCTGGCAGCAGACGCGCGATCCCTACCGGGTCTGGCTTTCGGAGGTGATGCTGCAGCAGACTCAGGTGCAGACGGTAATCCCTTATTACGCACGATTCCTCACACGCTATCCGAGCGTCACTGATTTGGCGCAGGCGCCTCTCAATGATGTGTTGAGCCTGTGGGCAGGTCTGGGCTACTACGCCCGCGCCCGCAATCTGCATGCGTGCGCTCAACGCGTGATGACGGATTTCAACGGCCGCTTTCCGGAAGCCGCCGACCAATTAATCAGCTTACCCGGCATTGGTCGCTCTACTGCTGCGGCGATTCGTGCCTTTGCTTTTGGCCAACACGCTGCCATTTTAGATGGCAACGTCAAACGCGTTTTTTGCCGCGTGTTCGGGATTGAAGGCATTCCAACCAGCAGCGCGATTGATAAACAGCTCTGGCTATTGGCCGAAGCGCTTTTGCCCAAGAAAGACATCGAGGCCTATACGCAGGGCCTGATGGATCTTGGGGCCACTTGTTGTACGCGGAGCAAAGCCCGCTGCGGTGATTGCCCGATGGCCACCTTTTGCGCCGCTCAGCTAAGCGATCGGGTCAGCGAACTGCCCCATCGCAAACAGAAAATAACGCTGCCGATCCGTACCGCCAAAGTCTGGCTGATTCGCGATGCCGATCATGTCTGGCTGGAGCGCCGTCAGGCGTGTGGCATCTGGGGCGGCCTCCTGAGCCTGCCGGAAGCCGACAGTGTGCGCCTACCGACAACCGCCACCGAGTTGGGCAGTCGCCATATTCGACATAAATTTACACACTTCGAACTACAGGCAGAAATCATTCGTTATCAGGTCAGCGGCTACCGCGAACCGATTGCCTTGAATCGCCGGAACGAACTGGATGCCTATCCCCTCGCAGATGCCGAAACACTGGCCCTGCCCACGCCTTGGCGCAAGTTGCTGGTGGCCGAGCGTGATGAAGCCGACGCGTAGTGCTTAAACCAGATCCGTCTGATCCGCACCCTGCCGTGTCTGCATCAACCAGGCCACAATTAACCCGTTGAGCGTACCAAACAGCAATGCTGCGCCGATAAACAGCGGGGCCAGCACCCAGACGCCCGGGCTCGGCACGAGCCACCATCGAACGATCAGCAATTGCGTCATCATATGGGCCAGCGCAGCCAGCACGGACAATGTGACTGGTCCGAACCAGCGGGCCTGATAGCCCACCAGATGCTGCGCAAGGCACAAAACACCCAACGCTGCCAACGCGCCACTCAAAGATAAAACAAAGCCGGGGGCTAAAAACTGGCCCACTAACAAGCTGACAGCCAACACGCGCAATAGCGTGACCCAGGCAGCCGTCGCCCAGTCGTAACGTAGCAAAACCAGCAGCGTCACAATATTAGCCAGACCCGGTTTGACACCCGGCAGCGGGCTGGGCACGGCAGACTCGATCAGCGCAATCGCAATTGCTGCGGCCGTGAGTCGTGCAATGCGATGGTCATCCGGGGTCAGGATCAAGCGCCGCATCATCAATACGCCATCGACTCATAGGCCGGCTGGCCACCGGTTAGCGACAGACTGATATGATTTGGCGCGCATAGGGCCATCTCACCCGGCCGGGTGAGCCAACCCTGGCGCACACAATACTGGCGTGGCCCCGGGTCACTCAATACCCGCGCCCGACCCGCTTCGATACGAATGACCGTGGTACCGATCGGGCCCGTTACAGAAACCGTTCGATCTTCGTTAAGGTCATAGGCAGCAACCAGTACACCATCACGACGCACCTGCGCCTGCGCTGCCGGACCAGACTGCCACAGCGATACGGAAAGCATTACCCAGCCGGCTATGCCGGCCAGTAATACCAACGCATCACCGGGGCGCAGGAGTCTGCGAGTCTGAAGTAGCCGGGACCAGTTCACGATGGCGAACCAGAACATCAGGACGGTCAGCAAACTGCGTAGCCAGCCATTCGGTGATCCACACCGAGCGGTGCTGGCCACCAGTACAACCTATCGCCACCGTCAGATATGAGCGATTGTCATGCCCGTATTTGGGCAACCACGTTGTCACAAAGCGGGCGATGTCCTCACGGAGCTGCACCGCATCGGGCTGCGCTTCCAGAAACGCGGCAACAGGCACATCACGCCCCGTCATCGGCCGCAACAGCGGGTCGTAATGAGGGTTCGGCAAACAGCGCACATCAAACATCAAGTCGGCATCACGCGGCACCCCATGTTTGAAACCGAAGGATTCAAACACCAGCGTTAGTCCGTCCTGACTATCGACCTTGAGAAAATCACGCAGCCAGGCGCGCAGCACGGCCGGTTTCAGATGACTGGTATCAAGCCGGTGACCCATGTCTGCCACCGGCTCAAGCAACGCCCGCTCATGCCGTAGCGCCTCAGCCAGGGTCATTGTCTCGCTGGTTAGCGGATGCGCCCGGCGCGTTTCTGAAAATCGTTGCAGCAAGGTTTCATCGCTGGCATCAAGAAACAACACACTGACCTGCGCATCCCGGCGCAAGGCCTCCAGCGCCTTAGGCAAGGCTTCGAGCGATGGGCCACTGCGCACATCTACCGCCACGCCGATGCGGGTGTAACCATCCCAGCGCAAATGCCCGACCAGCACCGGCAGCATGTCGGCCGGCAGATTATCGACGCAGTAATACCCCGCGTCCTCCAGCACGGCGAGCGCGATCGATTTACCTGAGCCAGACAGGCCGCTAATGACAACAAGTTCCATGATGGGTTCAGTATAGCTGGGGAATGCGCCATAATGATGACACGATGCTCAACGCAGAGGCGATGCCTCAGGTGCTTTATGAAATTGCTCAACCTACCTTTTCTGGCGGACATAACTGCCATTCGCCGTGACATTCACGCACACCCGGAGCTGGCATTTGAAGAAAGCCGGACGGCCGATGTTGTTGCACGGGCGCTGGAAAGCTATGGTGTTGAGGTTCATCGCGGACTGGCCGGCACCGGCGTTGTGGGGGTTATTAAAGCCGGTACGGGCAAACGTATGATTGGTCTGCGGGCCGATATGGATGCGCTGCCGATGCCGGAACTCAACGAATTCCCGCATCGCTCGACGCATCACGGCAAGATGCACGCCTGCGGCCATGATGGTCACACGGCCATGCTCTTGGGTGCCGCGCGTTATCTGTCTGAACACCGGGACTTTGATGGCACGGTGGTCTGTATTTTCCAGCCCGCTGAAGAAGGCGAAGGCGGTGCCCGCGTCATGATCGAGCAGGGCTTATTCAAACAGTTTCCGGTAGAGGCCGTTTTCGGACTACACAACTGGCCGGGCATTCCGGTGGGCCAAATGGCTGCCGTGCCGGGCCCGGTAATGGCCGGCACCTGCGGTCTGGAAATTCTGATCCGTGGTCACGGTTGCCATGCCGCCATGCCTAATCAGGGGGTGGACACCATTCTGGTGGGCAGCCAGGTCATCCAGGCGCTGCAAACCATTGTGTCGCGCAACCTTCACCCCTGCGAATCGGCGGTCGTCTCGGTGACCCAGTTCCACGCCGGTGATGCCTGGAATGTGATTCCGGAAGACGCCATACTGCGAGGCACCATTCGCACCTTCAAACCAGAGGTCCAGCAGTTAGTCGAAGACCGTATTCAGGCAATCTGTACCGGCATCGCGGCGGCCAATGGGGCCCAGATTGAAGTGCGTTTTGAACATCGCTATCCACCTACGGTCAACAGCGCACCCGAAGCCCGCTTTTGCCAGGACGTCGCCACGTCGCTGCTGGGTGCCGAGCATGTACTGAAGGACGCCTTGCCCTCGATGGGCGCGGAAGATTTTGCCTACATGCTGCTGGAAAAGCCCGGCTGTTACGTCTGGCTGGGCAATGGTCCAGGCGAAGGCGGTTGCACCTTGCACAACCCGCATTATGATTTCAACGATGAGATCACGGCCCTCGGTATTTCTTACTGGGTCGCGCTAACGCATCAGTTTCTGGCCAACTGATCAGTACAGGGCTGTGCGCAGATCGGCGGTAGAAACCGAGACACGCTGTTGCTTCTGCATAAATTCCAACAGGACAAAACTGCGCTGTTCGCCATCGGCAATCTGAAAGACCCCTTCGAGTCCGAGCAATGGGCCGCTGACCACGCGGATATTTTCACCCGCTTCGAAAAGCGCTTTCTTGACCTCTTGCGTGCGCTCGCGTAACTCGTCAATTAGCGCATCGGACAGGGTGGCATAGGCCAAACCAAAGCGCACCATCCCGGCGACGCCTAGGGTTGAACGGATAGGCCCCCAGTTATCGTTGCCTTCTTCCAGACTCAGGAATATGTAACGTGGAAATAACGGCTCCATTTTCTTGAGCAGCTTGCCGCGCTGGATACGCTCAACCTCAATCATGGGTAGAAAAGTCTGATAACCCTGACGCACAAGATTATCCAACGCCCGCGTTTCATTGCGGGGTTTGCTTTGAACAAGGTACCAGGCGCGCGTCATATCTCAAGCATTTTAACCATAATCTTTTCATAACCGCCAAGCCATTGATTTACTTGACGTAGCGTCCTCAGACCCGTATTGTCACGGCTGGCATTGCCGCCACGCGCCGATTTGAGCTCCTCAGCTTGCGGGCGCGCTAATAAATACTGCTAAAGCGATGGGATGCCAAACACCCGCCGCTTACAGCACCGCTGTCCGGCGGGTTTGTTTTTTTAAAGATGAAGTTGGCCATGAACGCACTGCACTCCGCACCACAGCCCGATCGTACTGAAGAGATTCTGTCCCACCTGAAAGAGCGCGTCCTCGTGCTCGATGGGGCCATGGGCACCATGATTCAACGGCATACCCTCACGGAAGCCGACTTCCGTGGCGAGCGCTTTGCCCTTCATGGTCATGATCTCAAAGGCAATAACGATCTGCTGCTGCTGACCCGCCCGGAGATTATTCAGGGCATCCACGAGCAGTATCTGGCGGCGGGTGCCGACATCATCGAGACCAACACCTTCAACGCGACGCGTCTCTCGCAATCCGATTACAAGCTCGAAGAGATCGTTTACGAACTCAACATGGCTGGCGCTGCCTTAGCCCGTGCCGCCTGCGACAAATTCACCGCACTCAATCCGGCCAAGCCCCGTCTGGCGGCTGGTGTGATTGGCCCAACGTCGCGCACCGCCTCCATTTCACCTGACGTCAACGACCCGGGTGCCCGCAACGTCACCTTTGACGAACTGGTCAGCAATTATGTCGAGGCCGCCAATGGCCTGATCGATGGCGGTGCCGACATTCTGCTCATCGAAACCGTATTCGATACGCTCAACGCCAAAGCGGCTGTGGTTGCCGTGGAGCAAGTGTTCAGCGCCCGCGGTCGGCGCTGGCCAATCATGGTTTCCGGCACCATTACTGACGCCTCTGGCCGCACGCTCTCTGGCCAAACCGCCGAAGCCTTCTGGATTTCACTAGCGCATGCCCGCCCGATTTCCATGGGTCTGAATTGCGCACTAGGTGCCAAAGAACTGCGCCCGCACGTCGAAACGCTGTCCCGCATCTGCTCGACCTATACGTCAGCACACCCGAATGCCGGTCTGCCCAATGCCTTTGGCGGTTACGACGAAACACCCGAGATGCTGGCTACAGACATCCGCGAATGGGCCGAACATGGCCTGGTGAATATTGTCGGTGGCTGCTGCGGCACCACGCCCGATCATATTCGCGCTATTGCCGATGCAGTAGCCCATGTGCCACCGCGCCGTCCGGTCGAGCTGCCGAACCGTTTGCGCTTATCGGGCCTGGAACCGTGCGAAATCGGTCCCGAGTCCTTCTTTGTCAACGTCGGTGAACGCACCAACGTGACCGGTTCACGCGCTTTCGCCAAGATGATTCTCGAAAACCGCTTCGATGACGCGCTGGCAGTCGCCCGTCAACAGGTAGAAAACGGTGCTCAGATCATCGATATCAACATGGACGAAGCCATGCTGGATTCGGAAGCGGCCATGGTGCGCTTCCTACAGCTGATTGCCTCGGAGCCTGATATCTCTCGCGTGCCGATCATGATCGATTCCTCGAAATGGTCGGTCATTGAAGCGGGGCTGAAATGTATCCAGGGCAAGGGCATCGTAAACTCCATTTCGATGAAGGAAGGCGAAGCCGAGTTCCTGCGCCAGGCCAATCTGGCCCGCCAGTACGGCGCAGCGGTCATTGTGATGGCCTTCGACGAGAAAGGCCAGGCTGATACCTTCGCCCGCAAGACCGAGATCTGCGAACGCGCTTACAAGCTGCTGGTTGCCAATGGCTTCCCCGCTGAAGACATTATCTTTGACCCGAATATTTTTGCGATTGCCACGGGCATTGCCGAACACGATGGCTATGCCGTCGATTTTATCGAAGCCGTGCGCTGGATCAAGGCGCATCTGCCGCACGCCCATATCTCGGGTGGCGTATCAAACGTGTCGTTCTCGTTCCGCGGCAACGACGCCGTGCGCGAAGCCATTCACACCGTCTTCCTCTACCACGCTATACAGGCCGGTATGACCATGGGCATTGTCAATGCCGGTCAACTGGGTGTGTTCGATCAGCTAGATGCCGCCCTGCGCGCCAAAGTAGAAGATGTGGTGCTTAATAAACACGCTGGCGCAGGTGAAGCCCTCGTCGAGTTTGCCCAGAACGTGAAGGGCTCTGCCAAAGAACGCGTTGAAGATCTGGCCTGGCGCAGCTGGCCGGTGGCTGATCGCCTGAGCCACGCCATGGTCAAAGGCATTACCGATTACGTGGTGGCCGATACCGAAGAATGTCGTGCCGCGCTGGCGGCCGACGGCAAACCACCGCTGGCAGTGATTGAAGGCCCGCTGATGTCGGGCATGAATACAGTCGGCGATCTGTTTGGTGCCGGCAAGATGTTCCTGCCGCAGGTGGTCAAGTCGGCCCGCGTCATGAAGCAGGCGGTGGCCCACCTGGTGCCCTTTATCGAAGAAGAAAAGGCCCGCACGGGTGCCGCTGCAAAAGGCAAACTTATCATCGCCACAGTGAAGGGCGATGTGCACGATATCGGTAAAAACATTGTGGCCGTCGTGCTCGGTTGCAATGGCTACGAGGTGGTTGACCTCGGCGTCATGGTGCCTTGCGAACAGATTCTCAAAGCGGCGCGCGAACACAATGCGCAAGTGATTGGCCTCTCGGGTCTGATCACGCCTTCGCTGGAGGAGATGACCCATATCGCCAGCGAAATGACGCGCCAGGGTTTCGAGACGCCATTGATGATTGGTGGTGCCACAACTAGCCGCGCACATACCGCCATCAAAATTGCGCCGAACTACGCGCACCCGGTGGTTTATGTACCCGATGCCTCGCGCGCTGTGGGCGTGGTCTCCAACCTGCTATCGGATGATGCCGCCAAGGTCGCCGCTTATTGTGCCGACCTCAATGCAGATTACGAAAAAGTTCGGCAGCAACACGCCAACAAGAAAGGCGTGACACTCGTCACCGCCGAAGCCGCCAGCGCCAATGGCTTTGCTGGGTTTTCGGGCGACTACGCCAACTATCAGCCGCTTGCCCCACAACAGATTGGTGTGCAGGTGGTCGAGCCTTCATTGGCCGAGCTGGTGCCCTATATCGACTGGAGCCCTTTCTTCCAGACCTGGGATCTGACAGGCGCTTTTCCGGCCATTCTGAACGACCCGGTGGTCGGCGAAACGGCACAACAGGTTTATGCCGACGCCCAGGACATGCTCAAGCAGCTCGTGGCTGGGCAATGGCTCAAACCACGCGGTGTTTTCGGATTATTTCCGGCAAATCGGGTCGGCGACGATATCGAAATTTACACCGATGACGCGCGTCAGCACACCGGCATGATCTGGCATAACCTGCGTCAGCAGCAAGAGCGTCCGGCGGGGAAACCCAACTGGTGCCTGGCGGACTTTATTGCCGAGAAAAAACCATCGGGTACTACGCCCGACTGGATTGGCGGCTTTGCCGTTTCCTGCGGCGAAGGCATCGAGGGGCACGTCAAACGCTTTGAAGAAACGCACGATGACTACCGCGCCATCATGCTCAAATCACTGGCAGATCGTCTGGCAGAAGCTTTTGCCGAATGGTTACATCGTGAAGTGCGCTTGAAGCACTGGGGCTACGCTGCCGATGAGACACTGGATAATGCGGCTCTGATCAAAGAGGCCTATCGTGGCATCCGCCCGGCACCGGGTTATCCGGCTTGCCCGGATCATCTGGCCAAACGTGGTCTATTCGAACTGCTCGATGTGCCCAAGCTGGCGGGCATGACGCTAACCGAATCCTGCGCCATGTGGCCCGCCGCCTCTGTCTCCGGCTTCTATCTGGCCCACCCGGCTGCACGCTATTTTGCCGTTGGCAAAATTGGTACCGATCAGCTGGAAGACTGGGCGCGTCGTTGCGGCTTGGCCGTTCACGAAGCGCAGCGCTGGTTAGCGCCTAACCTGTAAGGTCATTTCTGCCGACCCGCTTGCAACAGGGCCATCGAATGATGGCCCTGTTTTTTAAGCCGAAAAATCTTTCGGCGCTTCCCAAGTAATTTCTTTTTCTTCACGCTGCGCCTGTATCAGCGCTTTGATAAACGGTTGCGCACGCACGGAGAGGCCAATCAGCTCATGCGGCTCGATACCGACTTCCGGTATCGGCAACTCCTCACGTCGCTCGCGGCCTTCACTGACCCGCTTTTCATGTTCCTTGAGCGCATTCAAGCGCACCAGCGCCGGTGACATTTCACTCACCGTAATCACACCGCGTTGCGTTGCGTCCTTACCAATCACTTTGAGCAATGCACGTGCCACATCATCGAACATCAGCAGATTAGCGGTTGCCTGCGAAGAAAACCTGACCAGCATAATGCCTCCTTGAAATAGCCGACTGTTTGAATCCTGACTTATCCGGCTCCTTTATAATAGCGCATACCCTGACAGTGACTATAAAAGAGAGCACACCATGCACATTCTCGAACCGCTTTTTGAACAGAATCGGATCTGGTCTGAAAACATGCAGACAGAGAACCCCGAGTTCTTTAGCCAGCTGGCCAATATCAAAAATCCGGAATACCTGTGGATCGGCTGTTCGGACTCCCGCGTACCGGCGAACCAGATTCTCGGCATCCAGCCAGGCGAGGTCTTCGTCCACCGCAACATTGCCAATGTGGTCGTTCATAGTGACCTCAACTGCCTGGCTGTTGTGCAATACGCCGTACAAGTACTGCGCGTCAAACATATTCTGGTGGTGGGGCACTATGGGTGCGCCGGCGTTAAAGCCGCTCTGGACAACCTGCGCTTAGGCCTCGTGGATAACTGGCTACGCCACATCCACGATGTGAAACAAAAACATCAGGCGTTGATTGATGCTGCACCGGAAGCCGATCGCCATGCCCGCCTCTGCGAACTCAACGTCGTTGAACAGGTCCTGAACCTGGCTCAATCCACGGTCATGTATGACGCCTGGGCGCGCGGCCAGGAACTTTCGGTACACGGCTTGATCTACGGTCTGGAAGACGGCATTGTGCGCAATCTGAACATTTCGATTCATAGCGTCAACTCCATTTGCCCGGCATACAACCATGCCTTGAGCGGCTTCGCATCGTCCAACTGATATGAGAACACCCGGCCTGCACAAAACACTGCTGGCCGGGGCCATCGGCAACGCGATCGAGTTCTACGACTTTATCGTTTATGCCTATCTGGCCGGTTACTTCGCCGCGCAGTTTTTTCCGACACACGACCCGGTCGCGGCATTATTAGCCAGTTACGGTGCTTTTGCCACCGGCATGATCATGCGCCCGGTGGGCGGTATCGTATTCGGCAATATCGGGGACCGTATCGGGCGCAAAGCAGCCTTACAGATTTCGGTACTGCTGATCGCTGTGCCGACCCTGCTCATCGGCCTGATGCCCACTTATGCCGTGATCGGTCTCTGGGCACCGATTCTGCTCATTGTACTGCGCATGCTGCAGGGCCTTTCGGTCGGCGGCGAGTACTCATCGTCGATCGTATTTCTGATTGAACACGCCCCACCACAACGCCGTGGCTTTGTCGGGGGCTTTAGCCCGATGGGTGCCTTTGGTGGCCTGCTACTGGGCACCGTTATCAGCTTTCTGTGCACCACCGCGCTGGGCAAAGCCGTGATGGCAGACTGGGGTTGGCGCGTGCCCTTTATCGCTAGCCTGTTTCTAACCGGCATCGGCATCTCGGCCCGCCGCGCCTTGGGCAAAGACATCCTCAACCAAAGCGAAGTGCTGAAGTCGCCCGTGCGTGAAGCATTTCGCCGTTACTGGCGGCCGATGGCCGCCATTGCGCTGGCCAACACGACCACAGGCATTGTCTCGTTTATCGGCTTTATGTACTGCGTGCCCTGGATGGTTAAAGAAACCGGCGTCAGCACGACCGTGGCTCTCGCCATCAACATGTTCGGGCTGCTCATGGTCAGCGTGCTATCGGTGGTCGGCGGCCGCCTGGGCGACAGCTTTGGCCGCCTGCGGATCAGCCGACTGGGCGCACTGATTCTGCTGCTCGGGGCATGGCCGGCATTTAACCTGTTTGGCAGCGGGGTGGTGATCGCCATGATGAGCGGCGGCCTGATTCTCGCGATCGGGCAGGGCTTCTTTCTGGGCCCGCTCTCTGCCAGCATGGCCACGTTACTACCGCGCCAGGTGCGGGTTACCGGCATCTCGTTTGGCTACAGCCTGGCAGTGGGCGTATTCGGTGGCCTGGCGCCCATGTTGACCGAGTTTCTGATCGCCCGCTTTGAGTTGGCTATGGCACCGGCCATCGTCATCATGATTGGGGCTTTCGTGTCTTTGATGACTTTATGTCTGCACCCACTCTGGCGGCACAATACCGGGCATCTGCCCGAGGATGATCTGCCGGTGTGCCAGGAGCCGCTCGTTTAGTGCGTTAACACTCGAGCGGATCAACTTCAACGCCCCACTTCACGCCGCCGGGCGCATGACCGCGCGTCATGCCTTTGCCCTGGCTAATACGCGGCAACCAGTCATTCAGAAAATTCTGCAGCGCTAGTCGGCTCGGCGATTCTATGAGTAACTGCGCGCGCTCCCGCCCGGCCAGTCGCACCATGCGCATGGGCACCGGATCGTAAACGAAGACATCCGGGTGCTGCTCCTGTGCCACCAGGGTACGGATACGCTGAAGAAAATCGAGCACGGTGTCGATCTGTTTGGCCTCGGCCCGCACGATGGCTTGCGCCGAAAAAGGTGGAAAGCCGGCGCGTTGGCGCTCTTTTAATTCCAGGGCCAGGAAATCCGGCACATCATGACGCAGCAGGCATTGATACAGTGCATGATCCGGATGTTCGGTCTGCACAATCACCCGTCCTGGCCGATCAGCGCGACCGGCACGACCCGCCACCTGCATCAACTGCGCAAACAAGCGTTCTGGTGCCCGCCAATCAGCGGCAAATAATCCGGCATCGGCACCCACCACGCCAACACGCGTCAGCGCGGGGAAATCATGCCCTTTGGCCAGCATCTGCGTCCCCACCAGAATGTCGACATCCTGACTGCGAATCTGGGTCTCCAGTGCCTCCCATTGTTTGCGCGTCGTGGCAACATCCCGATCTACGCGCAGGATACGCGCCTCTGGAAAGTGTTTCTGCAGGGCTTCTTCAATACGTTGTGTTCCACGCCCCAAGGGGCGCAAATCGGCATTGCCGCAATCCGGACACTGCCGGGGAATCGGCGAGGTATCGCCGCAATGGTGACAACGCAAGGTGCGATCCAACCGATGCACCACCCGATGCGCGGCGCAACGGCGGCAGTTAGAAACCCAACCACAAGCGGTACAGGTCAGCACCGGTGCATAGCCCCGACGGTTAATAAACAATAGACTCTGTTCGCCCGCTTTTAGGCCCTGGGCCAATTCATCCAGCAACTGCGCCGAAAGGCCTTCATCCAGTGTCAGACGGCGGGTGTCGAGCAATGTGATTTCTGGCAGCACGGCTTCTGCATGCGCACGCTCCGGCAGATCGAGACGTTGATAGCGGCCGCTCTGTACATTCGCCCAGCTCTCCGGGGACGGGGTTGCCGAACCCAACAGCACCGGCACATTCAGCTGGTGCGCCCGCCACACGGCCAGATCACGTGCGTGATAACGCATGCCTTCCAGTTGCTTATAGGCCGGATCATGCTCCTCATCGACAATGATCAAACCCAGCATCGGCATGGGCGTAAAGACCGCCAGACGCGTACCGATCACAATACGCGCCTCACCATTCAACGCGGCCGCGAAGTGCCGGGCGCGAGCGGCTTCCGTCACTTCGCTGTGTAAGCTCACGACCGGCACATCCGGAAAACGTTGCGCCACCCGAGCCTCCAGCAAAGGGGTGAGATTAATTTCCGGTACCAGCAACAGAACCTGCTTCCTTTGCGCCAGGACGGCGGCGACAAGGCGCAAATACACTTCGGTTTTACCCGAGCCCGTGATGCCAAACAGCAAATTAGCCGAGTAGCCCTGCAGCCGGGGCAACAGGTTGTCAAGCACAGCCGATTGTCCGGCCGTCAACTGCGGCTGAACGATCTCCCGTGCCGCTTTATCTGCCGGTGGCTTTATCTGCCGGCGCTTAGTCGGGTCTGGCTTGCGCAACCCCGTAGGAATAGCCTGCAGCAATGCTTCGCCTGGTGCCGCCTGATAATAACTGGCCGCAAACAGACACAAACTGACCCAATCGGCGGGCAAGGGCGGCAAATCGCGCAGTATGCGCTCAGCGGGCTTTAGCTTATCGGCGGCGGGTGCCGTCATGGCATCTGCCGAGTCGGCCTGAGGATTGAGTGGCAAAACCGCCATAATTAAGCCGACACGCCGCCCGGAGCCAAAGGGCACCACAACCCGTAAACCGACGTCATTCAGGGTAGCATCGGCCGGCGCCAGGTAATCGAAACTGGCGGCTAATGGCGCATCAATCGCAACCCGCAAACGCCACAGAGCCGACTGATTTTCAAGGGCTTTTTGCATGCGCATCCCTTAGGCCCGTTTTAGCGGATATTTCTTAACGGAGTTCTCCGGCAACGCTTCCAACCAATTGTATATAAAGGTAAATACGGCGTTTGTGCATTGTGGATAACTTTGTGGGTAAAGACCCCGAGGCAGCCATCTTGACAGGTTGAAAGCAGCCACCGGTCAGCCTCCTGCTCGGGTCTTCACGATCAGCCGTTTATCGTCCGGCGCGCAGTGCGCGACCAACGTTGTGTACCGTATCAACCAGCACTGATACATGCTCCGGCGGGGTAAATTGAGAAATCCCATGGCCCAGATTAAAAACGTGGCCGGTATTCCCCGGGCCGAAACTGCGCAGCACTTTTTCGGTTTCGCGGGCTATGGCTTCCGGACCGGCACGCAAAATTGTGGGGTCCAGGTTGCCCTGTAGTGCGACCCGATCACCTACCCGGGCACGGGCCTTGCCAATATCAATTGTCCAATCCAGGCCCAGACCATCGGCCCCCGTATCAGCCAGATCCTCCAGCCAGAGACCGCCACCCTTGGTAAAGACGATAGACGGAATACGTGCACCGTCCCAGGTTTTATGTAGCGCAGACACAATACGCTTCAAATAATTGAGCGAAAACTCATGAAAGGCCGCTTCAGCAAGCGTGCCACCCCATGAATCAAAAATCATGACGGCCTGTGCGCCGGCTTCGATCTGTGCGTTCAGGTACTGAATCACCGATTCGGTAGTAACTTCCAGAATCTTGTGCATCAGATCCGGTCGGTCATAGAGCATGGTTTTAATACGGGCATAGTCATCCGACGCGCCGCCTTCCACCATGTAGCAGGCCAGCGTCCACGGGCTGCCCGAAAAACCGATGAGCGGCACACTGTTGTCCAACGCCCTACGAATTTCGGCCACAGCATCAATCACGTAGCGCAGCTGATCATGCGGATCCGGTACGCAAAGATTACGAATCTCCCATTCATCGCGCAGTGGGCGCTCGAACTTCGGACCTTCGCCTTCGGAGAAGTACAAGCCTAGACCCATGGCATCAGGCACGGTCAGGATGTCAGAGAACAGAATAGCGGCATCCAGATCGTAGCGCGCCAATGGCTGCAAGGTGACTTCACAGGCATAGGCCGGATTCTTGCAGAGTCCCAGAAAGCTGCCCGCACGTTTACGTGTCTCACGGTATTCCGGTAGATACCGCCCTGCCTGCCGCATCAGCCAGACGGGCGTGGTTTCAGTCGGTTCCTTGAGCAAGGCACGCAGAAAAAGATCATTACGAGGACGGGTCACGGCAACTCCAGAGACAGGTTTAGATTGAATCGATTCGTGAGTGGCGCATCAGCCTAAGGCATGCGTCACGCTATCGCGCTTTTCGAGCGTGATACCAAGCTGTTTGAATTTACGGTACAAGTGCGTGCGCTCCAGCCCACTCTGCTCGGCAACGCGCGTCATATTGCCACCACTACGGGCAATGTGATGGGTGAGATAAAGACGCTCGAATGCATCCCGTGCTTCCTTGAGGGGCAACTCATAAAACTCGCCTAGAGATCCGTCGCCCTCCTCAACGAAACGCGATTCTGTCGGTTCGCTCACCGAAAGCAGCAGGCCATCAACGTCCTGACGGCTAATCGTTTCATCCAGCGCATTCAACGCCAGATTTTTCAGCGTGCCGAGCAACGAACCCCAACCACCATCGGCACCCGCCCAGTGTTTCTGACGCAATACATTCAGCGCATCCGGTGCCATATAGCGATGCGGGATGTTGCCTTGTTCACAGAGCAAGGTGAGTAGCGCCGGCAGGAGTTCGGGCAGATCATTGGCCGATTCTGAAAGCACTGGCAAGCCCACCCAGACATCGCTGAGGCGCTGAACCAGGGCCCCATCCACCCCACTATCGACAATGGCGTCTATCGGTTGCGCACTCGCCACGACCAGCGTCAAACGATACTTGGCCAGGCGCTCCAGCACAAAGCCCAGATTCATCTGGGCCATACGCCCGGCACCGTGCAGCTCTGGTAAAAAGAGTACGCCACCGGCATGCTGTTCCAGCATTTCTTGCGTAATCGCTCGCGTTTCCTGAGACAGATTAAGCCATGGCGCATGCGGTGCCAGCAGGCTGCGCGCACCCAGTTCGGCAATCAGCCCTTGCGCACCACGCAAAAAAACAATGGGTGAATGTTTGGCCGACTGCGCGACGCGCTGTCCAAACTTTTTCAGGAGCCCGATCTGCAGCAAGGACTCAATGGCATAGTGCTGACGCGAGGCCGAAGCATCGGGTTTGAGGCATTTCTTGACGGTGGCTAAGAGCTTCTGCAGCGCAATCGGCTTCTCAAGAAAATCGACGGCACCAATACGCGTGGCTTCTACCGCAGTATCAATCGTACCGTGCCCGGACATCATCACCACCGGCATGGTCAGCAGGCCACTGGCCGACCATTCTTTCAGCAGAGATCGGAAGAG